>FWPV01002402.1_pt1 | contig 36266 bp, 37 predicted proteins | sample 2228371 | NCBI WGS metagenome assembly FWPV01 (sample SAMEA103939776, study PRJEB20133) | metagenome | reverse complement strand
GGAATGCACTATATACATAGTAATAATATATTACACAGAGATTTAAAACCTGAAAATATTTTAATAGATGTTGATAAAAATAATAATTATGATTTTTCAGATGATGAATATTTTACTCTTCCTGATAAATTGGCAGGTCAAAACTGGTGGGGAAGATATTCCGATTTATTACCATTCGAAGTTAGTTATGAATTTTACGATGGACATTCAATTAAAAAAGCTAAAACATGGATTTATATAGATTATTTTATTACTATGTACAATAGCGATAAGGAAAAACCGAATCCAATAGTTTTAACTTTTGGTTTTGCTGAACATCATTTTGGTACTTTTACTATTAATGGAATTAAATACTATGTTGCCATTAAAAGTGACCGATCAACATATAGAGGTAATTCTAAAATAGTATTGTGGAGAGAAAATGATAATTTTGAACCTAATCTGGCAAAATCTGAAATTGCCCTAAACGGCTTTTTGCCGATTGAAAATCAATACTATAGATTTAGTTCCGTTACATCGGATGGAAGTGAAATTATTTTAATCAAGGATAGAACTGTTTTAGAAAAAGGTGGTAATCAAGTTGGATTTAAAGCCATTAATTTTGTTAGCAAAACACTTTCTGGAGATGTGATTGAACTTGATAAGCTAAGTGGTAAATATGTTTATCTAGATTTCTGGGGTACCTGGTGCGCACCTTGCAGAGAAGAAGTTCCAATATTAAAAAGCATTTATAGTGAATATAAAAATGAAAACTTTGCGTTGATCGGAATAGCAAATGATAATTTTGAAGCATTACAAGATTTTGTTAAGAAACAAGAAATAAATTGGGAGCAAATTTTACAATCGGAAGATAAATCCATAATTGCTGACTATGGTGTCACTGGCTATCCAACAACTTTTTTTATTGATCCTGATGGAAAAATAATTTCTAAAAACATCAGAGCAGTTGAGTTGAGTGAAAAGCTTAAAGAAATATTTGGCAAAAAATAAATTTTATTCGCTATTAAAATTTTTCTATGGAATTGCAAATTAGGTTTGGGCTAAAGCACTTTACTTTCTTTTCATAAGTTTCCACGACCTGAAGGTCGTGGCAATAGATAATTTATTTCTAAAAATATATGACAGATTGCTTCGTCGAGGACTCCTCGCAATGACGAACAATGCTACTTCCTCAATTCCTTACCCAAAAACTTGCCAGTTAAACTTTTTTTGTTTTTGATAATTTGTTCTGGAGTTCCTTCGGCAATAATCTTTCCGCCAAACTCACCGCCGCCGGGACCAAGATCAATTATCCAGTCTGCGGTTTTAATTACATCCAGATTATGTTCAACAACTACAACAGTGTTCCCTTTTTCAACAAGCCTGTTCAAAACTCCCAGAAGAATTCTTACATCTTCAAAATGCAAACCTGTAGTTGGTTCATCAAGGATGTAAATAGTTTTTCCGGTGCTTACTTTACTGAGTTCAGTTGCAAGTTTAACACGCTGTGCTTCTCCGCCGGAAAGTGTTGTTGCCTGTTGCCCAAGTTTTATATAGCCAAGTCCAACATCGTGGATCGCTTTAATTTTTCTGAAAATTCTTGGCAAGTCTTCAAAAAATTCCATTGCTTCATCAACACGCATTTCCAGAACATCAGAAATTGATTTTGTTTTGTATAACACTTGCAAAGTTTCCCTGTTATATCTTTTTCCGTGACAAACATCGCAAAGCACATAAACATCCGGAAGAAAATTCATTTCAATTTTCTTTAGTCCATCTCCGCCGCATTCTTCACATCTGCCGCCTTCTACATTAAAACTAAATCTGCCTGTTGCGTAACCACGCATTTTGGATTCCGGAAGCTGAGCAAACAAATCGCGAATGTGTGTAAACAATCCTGTATAAGTTGCTGGATTAGATCGCGGTGTTCTTCCAATCGGCGATTGATCTATCTCAATAACTTTATCAATATGTTCTAAACCTCCAACAGATTTGTATGGAAGAGGAACAACTTTAGAAGAATAAATTTTCTTCATTAGAATCTTAACGAGGGTTTCATTAATCAAAGTTGATTTACCCGAACCACTTACGCCGGTTATAACAGTAAAAGTTCCGAGAGGAATTTTCAGATCTACATTTTTTAAGTTGTTTCCGCTTGCACCTTTTAAGATTAATGATTTCCCGGTTCCTTTTCTTCGCTTTTCCGGAATTTCAATTTGTTTTTTCTCGGTCAGATAAGAAAGTGTTAACGAATCAAATCCATTTTTAGATTTTGTAAGTTTGGATGTCTCACCTGCAATGCAAACCTCTCCACCGTGGACCCCGGCAGCGGGACCAAGATCAATTATGAAATCTGAACTTTCTATTGTTTCTCTATCATGCTCTACAACAATAACAGTATTTCCAAGATCACGAAGATTTTTTAACGAATTAATCAACTTAACATTATCACTTTGATGCAAGCCGATTGATGGTTCATCAAGAACATATAAAACGCCAGCAAGCTGAGAACCAATTTGTGTAGCTAATCTAATTCTTTGTGATTCGCCACCGGATAAAGTTCTGGCAGATCGATCAAGCGTCAGGTAATCCAATCCAACGTTTAATAAAAACCCTAACCGCTCATTTATTTCCTTTAAAATCGGTTTAGCGATGATGGCTTCTTTGCCTTTTAATTTTAGATTGCTAAAAAATTCTGCAGCACGATTGATTGAAAGCTTTGTTATCTCGCTGATATTCATTCCCTGAAATTTTACAGCTAATGACTCTTTCTTTAATCTTCCTCCATTGCAAGTTTGGCAAATTGCCGTAGTCATGTAAGCTTCAACCCATTCCCGTATCTGGTTTGAAGAAGTTGTAGCATAGAAATTTTTAAGATAATTAATTAAACCGGAAAACCTGTGTAAGTAAGTAACCGGCTTGCCCTTACCGTAATTGTAGGTAAAAGAAATTTTTTCGGAACTTCCATTTAGCAATAAATCTTTTTGTTCACTTGTTAAATTTTTAAGTGGAGTATCAAAATCAAATCCAAACTTCTGCCCAACTGCCTCTAACTGATTAAAGAACCAGATTTGTCTTGGTTTACCGAGCGGGGCAATTCCTTCTTCATTAATAGATTTATTCCAGTCAGGGATAATTAAATCTAAATCAAGTTGTTTTATTTCACCCAAACCTTCGCAATCCGGACAAGAACCATATGGTGAGTTGAATGAAAAAGAATTTGGTGCAAGTTCGCGATATGAAATTCCGCAATCCAAACAGGCTAAATGACGACTATAAACTTTGTCTTCACCATTTTCATCGATGATTACAATTCCCTCCCCATAATTTAATGCAACGTCAACCGATTCAGTTAATCTTGTACGTGATTTTTCGCTCACATTAATTTTATCAACAGCAATTTCTATGTTATGGATTTTATAACGATCAACGTGAAAACCTTTTTCGATTTCATAGTACTCCCCATCTACCCTGACTTTTAGAAAGCCATCCGAAATGATTTCCTCGAACAATTCACGGTAGTGTCCTTTTCTTCCTCTTATAACAGGAGCCAATACATTTACTTTTTTACCTGATTGATTTTGAATGATAGAATCAATTATCTGATTTGCTGATTGTTTGTGAACAGGCTTCCCGCAATTATAACAATGAGGGATTCCGATTCTTGCATAAAGTAATCTTAAGTAATCGTAAATCTCTGTAACTGTACCAACTGTTGAGCGCGGATTACCTGAAGTAGATTTTTGTTCAATAGAAATAGCCGGACTTAAACCTTCAATTAAATCAACATCTGGCTTTTCTAGCATATCCAGAAACTGACGTGCATATGCAGAAAGAGATTCGATGTATCTTCTTTGTCCCTCTGCATAAATCGTATCAAATGCTAGTGACGATTTTCCTGATCCGGATAAACCTGTAATCACCGTGAAAGAATCTCGTGGAATTTCTACATCGATATTCTTTAGATTATGCTCCCGGGCACCTTTAACAATAATAGTTTCTTTTTCCAATTCCTGACTTTACAAAAAATAGTTTTAAAAATTTCAAACAGTTATTTTAGGAATAGTGATATTGATATACAAATATTTTTGAATGTAATTATCTAATCACCATGATTTTACCTGAAGAAATAAGAACAATTGAAAAGACAGAAAAATTCTTATTTAAGGAAAAAAACTCAGAATTTATCGCAGAAATTTTCCCTGTAAATTCTGAGGAAGATTCACACTCACATATAACATCGGCTAAAAAAAGATATTTCGATGCTAATCACCACTGTTTTGCCTATAAACTGCACGGGGGATTAGAGAAATATTCTGATGACGGAGAGCCAAGAGGTACTGCTGGTTTAAGAATCTTAAACGCCATTAAACATTTCGATTTAACCGATATTATTTTGATTGTAACGCGTTATTTTGGGGGAACCAAGCTTGGAGTTGGTCCGCTCGGAAAAGCTTATTATAATGCAGCTATCGGCGTTTTAGAGAAAACCAAAGTGGTTTCACTGGAATTGCATCAGCAAGTAGAGATATTATCTTCCTATGAAACTTCAAGTATTGTTTACCGATTAGTTGATGAGCATAAAGCAAAAATTGTTAAATCAGATTTTAGCGAAACAGCAAAATTTGTTTGTATTATTAAACCCTCATTGCTTGAAAACTTTAATTTAGAATCAAAAAACGCAAGTAATGGTCAAATATTAGTTACCCAATCTAAAAATTTCACATATGAAAAAAATAATTAAATACTAACACTATACTTGATTTAATATTTTTTATTGTCGATTTTTGTTACAAACAAATATTTATCCTTTATCCAACGGGGAATCTATGGATCTTTACCAGAATGCAGAAAAGTTAGCTAACCTAACTTTTAATCTTTTGGCAAACTGCCAGGAAAAAGAAGTACGTCTTGCTGAAGTGCATAATCTAACACAGGCTGAATTCAGATGCTTAAGATTGTTTGGTTCGGATGAAAGCATCAACAATAAAGCTATTGCTGAAAGAATGAATCTTAGTCCAAGCAGACTTACACGTATTATTGACGGGCTTGTTCAGAAAGAATATATAATTAGAGAAATCGATCCTAATGACAGAAGAAATATGCGAGTTTCTCTTTCAAGTCGTGGACAGCTTCTTGTTCAACAGTTAAATAAATCTTATATAGAAATTCATAAAGAAATCTTACAGGATATTGACCCTAATCAGCATCAATCACTTATTACAGCAATGACACATTTGTTATCTGCTTTGGAAAAGTGGATTGCAAAATCCTGATTAGTTATTTCTTTTTAGATGATTCAGGTATTTTTTTACATCATCAAGATCTTCAACCAGTAGTTTAAGATTTTGAAATGACTCTGGAGTGAGCTTCAGATATTTATTTTCTATCCTCTCCCTTGTACCTGCTGATAAATAATTACTTACGCGGGTTAATTCAGAATTTATTTTTTCAAGATTCTCAGAAATATCTTTTTTTATCTGCTCAAGATTGGTTACTTCCGGATTATTAACTGCGCCTGCAGCAACCCGAATTAAACCATTCACATATTTTCCAGTGAAACAAAATTTTTCAAATGATTTCGTGTCATTGATAATTGAGTAAGCCTCAACTATTTCGCTCAGATCTTCTTTTTGCCTTATTTTTTTACTCAAATAGATTTCGCAATCTTCTAATAATTTTTTAGAAAGCTGAAACATATTTTATTTTTTTACTCCTAATCCTAATCCATCACCAATCGGGATAATCATAGAATCCAGATTTTGCTGCAGGATAAATATTTTATTAAACTCCTTTATATGTTTTGATGATTTAAGATACTTTGATGGAACACGTGACGATGCTGCATAACCATGCCAAAGCAGATTATCAATCAGCATTACTCCGCCTTTTCTTAAAAGAATCATAGAATAATCAAACAATCTTTTGTAATCTTCTTTATCAGCATCCAGGAAAATAAAATCAAACTTTTTACCTATTTGAGGTAAAATACTTAATGCATCACCCTTCAATAATTTAATCTTTTTTGTTAATCCTGATTTTTCAAAATTTATATCGGCTAATTTTATGTTATCTTCACTTTTTTCAATTGTATAAACAGTAGCTTTTTTACTTAAGCATCTTGCAATCCTGATAGTTGAATAACCTATTGCAGTTCCAATTTCCAGAACTCTATCAGGTTTGTAAATTTTGATTAACTTCTCCAGAAATTCTGCTGAATGCCAATCTAAAATTGGAACGTTATTTTGCCTGGCAAAATTTTCCATTTCCACTAGCAATGCATCATCATTTTTCCGGAATGATTCCAGATATCTTTTCTGTGCCGGGAAGAGAATATTCGACATTGTTTAGCTTTGATAAAATTATTTAATAAGAATTATTTTTTTTGAATATTGTTGATCACCTATTTTTATAAGTGCCAGATAAACTCCGCTTGCACAATTGTAACCATCGTTTGTTTTACCGTTCCATCTAAACGAGTTTTGACCGAATGAAGTTATTTTAGAATAATCAAACACCTTTCTACCGATTACATCTGTGATTGTAATTGTAAACTCTTCATTTCCAAACGAGCTAAAATAAATTGTTACTGATTTATCAGATTTAACCTGAAATGGATTAGGGAAAAAATCACTGATTTCATCTTCAAATCCGGGTTCAACTGGATTTAAATTGAGTGAGATAATTTTTGAACCATAAAAAAACTTAAATAACCCGGATTCCGGTACACGATAATTATTACCTGAACTATCCGAATATGAAATGTAAAATTCTACTTCTTTGCCGGGATTTATCTGAGGCAATGCAAACGAATAATTATAATCAGAAAAATTAGCCATACTTGAAGGTGGAATCATAATATCATCAAATCCATAAACTAACTTAACTGTTTGTGGATCAACTCCTTTATCAAAAATTGTTTTAATTATTTCAAATGTGTTTCCGCTTTTTCGGATATTAGGAAATTCAATTGATTTCTTTGCTGAAATTATTCCATAACCAATTTGATTATTGGGACTTTGAGAATTTGAGGAAGTTTCGAGAAGAATACTTCTGATTTGAGTGTTATCCAAGTGTGGATGAGCTGAAAGCAGTAATGCAGCCACACCTGCAGCAATAGGTGATGAAATTGAGGTTCCGCTTGCTGTACCATATGAGCTTGTGGTTCCGGCAATTGCACCAAACCCGGAAACACCGTATGCAGCTAAATCTGGTTTGATTCTGCCATCAGAAGTTGGTCCCGTGCTGCTGAAACTTGCTACCGTTCCAAATTCATTAACAGCACCAACGGCAATTATATTAAATCCATCAGCAGGCGCAGTTATGTATCTCCAGCTTGTGTTGCCTTCATTGCCAGCGGAGGTAAATGTAGAAACACCTCTTTGAAAAGAAAGTTCGGCTGCCTTTGTTACGATGGCTGTCTCCCCATCCATATCGTTGTAAGTGTATGAGTAGCCCGAATCAAAAGTGTTGTAACCCAATGAACTTGATGTAATATCAACACCAAGAGATTCCATCCAGATTAGTGCGGCAGCATAATTATCCTCCTCAATATGTGTTTCGCTTCTTACATCTTCCGTCTTTGCAAGCAGGTAAGATGAATTAAAAGCTGCACCAATCATAACGCTGTCTTTAAAGCCTCCGATTAAAGAGAATATTAATGTTCCGTGTCTGTCCTGAATTGGTGAATCATCAATTTCATTTGCAGTAACTGTGTCACTAAAAATAAAATCATACTCGGCGATTACGTTTCTGTCTGATAATGACTCGTGCTTTTTCCAATCAAAACCAGAATCAAGCAACCCAATAATCACTCCTGATCCATCAATTCCTTTTGAATGAATAAATGGAATATCCGAAAGATTCAGCTGCTTATAAGAATTACCATAAGTTAAACTGAAATTATCAGAGATTTTGTAAACATAATATTCTTCTGATCTTTCCGGATTACTTTCATCTAATTCATCATTAACAAAATAAAGTATTTTTACCGGCTCAATTGATTTAACAAAAGGAAGTGATTTTACTTTTTCTATTTGTTCATCACTCAAAATTGCTGAAACTGCATTCAACCAGCTAAGCTGATGAACAATTTTGATTTCGTTTTTTTCCAGCTGATCTATGTAATCCCCGTTAACAGGTAAATCATCATAGGTAACTATTTCTTCACCGATGGTTTTCAGTCGCCGTTCAATAGCTTTTTGGGAAAGAGAATTTACTGCCTCTTTATAAACCAGAGATGATTTGTTCAGTGAATTCTGATTATCAACACCTTTGTCTTTAAAGTAAATAAAATACTTCTGCTGGGGCAGTAAAAAAGACGACAGAGCAATTGTGAATACTAAAATAAATTTTGTCATAATTTTAATTGCGAACTAATAAAAAAGGTGTGAAAACAAAAAGCAGTAAATTTTTACCTCAATTTATTGATTGCATTAATCTGCTGAATCTTATTGTATTAAAAAATTCACTGAACCCACTTGCTGCAGATGGAATTTGTGACCAATAGATTAACAATGCTTTTCCAATAATCCATTCTTCTGGCACAAATCCAAAATATCTGCTATCAATGCTGTTCTTTCTGTTATCGCCGAGCACAAAATAAAAATCTTTCTCAAATGTATATTCACGGAGCGGTCTGCCATTTAATGTAATTACAGTACCTTCAACACTGATAACTTTTTTACCAAAATCCTGATTGATTGCGTTTTGCCATAGTATAATATTTTTAGGGTCAAGTTCAACTCTCATTCCTTTACGAGGAATGATAACCGGGCCGAAATTTTCTGTCGTCCAGCGATTATCATATGGGAAAAGATTCTTATCCAGATTTTCAATTGGCTGTGCATCCAGGTTTATATGTATGAAAGATGGATTTCTGAGTTTGTTGTTATTTATAAATATTTCCTGATTTTTAATTTCTAAAGTATCTCCGGGCATTCCAATAATTCTTTTTATAAGTATAGCATAATCTTTTGATTCAGGATTATAAAGTTCAGAAGGAATTTCAAAAGCAATTACATCGTTGCGTGCCGGTTCACCCATGTCCATTATTTCAGATCTTGTCAATCTACCTCCAATAAATGGAATCTGATGAGGTGTTGACAATGAGTAGGCCATTTTATTTACAAGAATAAAGTCTCCCTCAAGTAAAGTGTCTTTCATGGAAGATGTTGGTATCTTAAATGCATCTATAACAAAAAGTTTTAAGATGATTGCAATAAAAAGTAAAACGATTAATATTTTAATTAGCCTTTTTATCATTAAGATTACTCATCAATTTGAAGAACAGCCAGAAATGCTTCCTGAGGTATTTCTACATTTCCGACCTGCTTCATTCTCTTTTTGCCCTCTTTTTGTTTTTCAAGCAGCTTTCTTTTTCTTGTGATATCGCCGCCGTAACATTTTGCAAGCACATTTTTTCTTAATGCTTTTACAACAGATTTTGAAATCACTTTTGTTCCGATTGCTGCCTGAATGCTGATCTCAAACATCTGGCGAGGAATTAAATCCTTTAATTTAGAGCTAACTTTTCTTCCCCATTCAAATGATTTACTACGGTGAACAATCATTGATAGGGCATCAACAGGTTCACCATTAAGTAAAATATCAAGCTTCACAAGGTCTGATTCACGGTAACCAATATATTCATAATCAAATGATGCATAGCCGCGTGTAGCTGATTTTAATTTATCATAAAAGTCAAATATTATTTCAGAAAGCGGAAACTCAAATTGGATATCTGCACGTGTCGGATCAATATATGTTGTATTGATATAAGTGCCTCTTTTATCCATCGCTATTTTCATTATGTTACCAACATACTCGCTTGGTGTTACAATCTGAGCTTTCATATAAGGTTCTTCAACTCTTTCAATATTACCTACTGGTGGCATTTCTGCAGGATTATCCACAATAACTTTCTCACCCTTTTTTGTGTAAACATAGTACTCAACGTTTGGGAGTGTTGTGATAATTGATTGACCATATTCTCTTAATAGTCTTTCCTGCACAATTTCCATATGAAGTAAACCGAGGAATCCACATCTGAAACCAAAACCGAGTGCTGCAGAGGTTTCCGGCTGATAAACCAAAGCAGAGTCATTTAATCTGAATTTATCTAACGCATCTCTCAAATCTTCAAAGTCATCAGCGTTTGTTGGATAAAGTCCGCTGTAAACCATTGGTTTAACTTCTTTATAGCCAGGCAGTGGTTCCGAGGCACCATTTTTAGCGTGTGTAACGGTATCGCCTACTTTCGTATCGTGCACATCTTTTATTCCGGCGATTAAATAACCAACATTACCTGCAGTGAGCTCATCGGTTTTAATTCGTCTTAATCCTAAAACACCAATTTCTTCTGCATCAGATTCTTTGTGGACTTTGAAGAATTTTAATTTATCGTTTGTTTTAAGTTTACCCTGAAAAATTCTTATGTATGCAATAGCTCCGCGATAGGAATCAAATATGGAATCAAAAATCAAAGCTTGTAAGGGCGCATTCGGATCACCCGAAGGTGGAGGAATTCTTTTTACAACAGCATCCAGAAGTTCTTCAACACCAATTTTAGCTTTTGCACTAACTAGAATAATATCTTCTTTTTTACATCCGATTAAATCTATTATCTGCTGTGATACTTTATCAATCTCCGCACTTGGTAAATCTATCTTATTAATTACAGGAATAATTTCCAATCCTGCATCTATCGCAAGATATAAATTGCTTATGGTTTGTGCTTCAACTCCTTGAGCAGCATCAACTACAAGTATCGCGCCTTCACAAGCAGCTAAAGATCGTGAAACTTCATAAGTAAAATCAACGTGACCGGGTGTATCAATTAGATTTAATGTGTAATCCTGCCCATCCTTTGCCAGATAATGCATTTGAATTGCATGAGATTTTATGGTTATGCCTCTTTCACGTTCAAGTTCAAGATCATCAAGAATCTGATCTTTTGCTTCACGTTTCGATACAACTCCAGTTGTCTCTAAAAGGCAATCCGCTATTGTAGATTTGCCATGGTCAATATGAGCAATAATGCAAAAATTTCTGATATTATTCATTTTTTCGGGTAAATTTCTTCACAAATATAGACACGCGTAAAGTATTAAAAAAGAAAGTAAGCAACGGCTGATATATGCTAAATTAATTTTGTAACCTGTTGTAGGTATCAATCACAATCCCCTCTCTTAACGCATACTCAGATATCTTAATCTTACCCAGTTTAAAGATATCGAAGATTGATTTTAATATAATTAATCCGGCAGGAATTATGTCTGCTCTTTTTGCTTCCATGCCATTAACATTTAATCTTTCAGAAGGTGTTTTAAGTGACATTATCAAATTATAAATATTTATTAAATCACTTTTTGAGTAAGTAAATCCATTAATCTTATCAACAACTTTCCCATATTTCTGATATTGTGTAATAAAAAAAATGGAATCAACTGTTCCGGAAACACCTATTGCAAAATCAGGTCTTATACTCATATCAATTTCTTTGCACTCTTTAATCCGATTTATTACATAATCGCTGCATTGTGAAATTGCTTCTTTGGTAATGATAAAATCAGGGAAAAACATCTGTGATAATCGTACTGCACCAATTTTTATACTTTCTGCAAAAACAACTTTGGCATTCTTAGAATAAATAAATTCTGTACTGCCCCCTCCGATATCAATGCAAAGAACATTTTCATTTTCTATCCGTAGAGCTTTTTTGATTCCTGTAAAAATTAAATGAGCTTCATATTTTCCATCTATTACTTCAATATCAAGAGATGTTTCTTTTTTAACTCTGTCTATAAATTCATTTTTGTTGATTGATTCTCTTACTGCACTGGTTGCAACAGCTCTTACTACAGCATTATGTTTTTCTGCTGATGCCAAAAACTTTCGGAGTACTTTAATTGCCTCAACTATTTTCTCTTCTGATATTGAACTTACATTATTTCCAAGCTCAGAGCTTAGACGAAGAACAATTCTGTCTTTATCAATAATATCGAAAGATCCATCCTGTTTCACTTCCGCAATTATTAAATGGAAAGAGTTAGTTCCGATATCTATAGCGGCAATTCTATTTAAACTAAGATTGGTCATCCTTACTAAGAATTTTTTTGCACAGATAAATTACATCAATAACTTCTATATCATCAATCAATTCAGATTTTCGAATAAAATATTTGTTTTTACCGCATGGTGCCCAGTTGAATGGATTAGTTGGTCCAAAAAGCGATATTAAAGGAGTTTGCGTCGATCCGGCAACGTGCATAATTCCGGTATCGTTAGAAATAAATAAATCAGATAGAGAAATTAATGCTGCTACAACCGGAACAGGTTTATTCAGAAACTTAAATACTTTTGATTCTGAATTTGTAAAAACGTATTCCACTTCTTCTTTATCAGCTGATGTTCCGGTAAGATAAAAGGAAGCATTATATAAATTGCTGAGCTCATTTATAAGTTGAGCATATTTTTTTAATGACCATCTGTTAGGTGGTTTACCGGCACCTACGTGTAATCCAATCAGTTTCATTTCCGGATTGTGTCCAATTGATTGAAGAAAGCTTTTTGCCCTTTCCAAATCATTGTTGTCAAAAGAAATTTCTGATGAAAAATCCTTTGTTTGGATGCCGAACGGTTTTACAATTTCCAGTATATGCTCGGCAACATTTGAATCAGGATATTTTCTCCAGTCAATATCAATTCTTCTATCGAAAAAAAACGCTGTACTGTTCGGTTTTCCATCAAGTGAGTTAGGACCAATTCTGATCTTGCTGTTTGATAATCTTGCCAGAAGATTGCTGGTAAAAGATATAGAAACCGTTACAGGAACTATCACAACATCAAAGGGATTTCTTAAAAATTTTACAAACGAAATTAACTTAATCGGATTATACATCAATGATTTATTATAAACATAAAGCTCATCAATAAATTTATTTTTAACTGCACCATAATAATTTTCGATGCTTGTGATAACCGTTAGATTTGAGTCGGGATAAGTTTCTTTTATGGCTCTGAATAATGAAACACCCGCTAACAAATCCCCAAACTGATTGTGCTGTCTTATAACTAAGAATTTCTTCGGACTGCCAAGAGATTTGTTTTTATCTTCAGGAACAGAAAGGAGTTTTTTAAGAATGGTTAATAAAAATCCTGCAGGAAAATTTTTGTTTATCATCGCAACTTAATTTTTCTTTTCATCTTCCGGTTTGATTTCGGTGTACTTAGCCTCTTCAATATTTTCATATTTAGATTTTTTAGCAGAACCCTGACCTTTAAATCTGTTTTGCTGATTATTTCCCAGCCAGTTTCTAAAGAGTGTAAATATTAACCTGAAAATGATAAAGAATAATAAAAAATATAAAATGAATCTTAACAATTTTTATCCTAACGCTTTTGATTCTGGTTTGAAATACTCAATTACACCTCTGTCTTCTCTAAAGATTTGCTTAAACAACTCATCAAAATCATCTTCATTGTTTACAAAATCAATATCAGTTGAGTTTACGATTAACAGCGGAGTGGAATTGTATCTGAAAAAAAAGTGATTATAAGCTTCGCTAAGCTCTTCTATATAGCTGCGTGTAAGATTACGCTCTACTGCTCTTCCTCTCTTTTTGATATTAAACATAAGCCTGTCAATACTTGATTGCAGATAAACAACAAGATCCGGCTTACGTAGATTTCTGGAGAGCAATGGAAAGAGGCTTTCATAAAGTTTTAATTCTTCTGAAGAAAGATTTAAGTAAGCAAATATTTTATCCTTATCAAAAATGTAATCGCACACAATGTAGTTTGTGAATAAGTCTTCCTGAATTAATTCTTCCTGCTGTTTAAATCTGTTAATTAAGAAAAACATTTGTGTCTGAAATGCATATCTTTTTCTGTCGTTGTAAAAATTTTCGAGAAAAGGATTAGTTTCAAACTGTTCCAGAATTAATCTTGCATCAAGCCTGGATTTTAACTTTTTTGCAAGAGCTGTTTTACCGGCTCCTATAACGCCCTCAACAGCAATGAATTTTATTTCTTCATTCATCATAAATGATTTGTTGTGATTTTAAATTATAAGAAGTCTTTCTCAGAATATATTTTTCATTCAGATTGATTAAATATTCGTTTAGCTTTTTATTAACAACAGGATGAATAAAATCCGGTTCAATTTCAATCAATGGAATGATGACAAAATCCCTATTTATTACTCCTTTATGTGGTAAAGTAATAATTTCATTTGAAAAAATTAAATCATTAAAGAATAAAATATCAATATCTATCTCTCGTGGACCCCATTTGCGGCGTATTTTTCTGCCAATTTTATTTTCTATTTCTTTTACTTTTGCAAATAATTCAAAGTGATCGAGTGCAGTTTTTATTTTTATAACTGCGTTAAAAAAATTATCCTGGTCAGTAATCCCGAATGGTTTTGTCTCATATATTGAAGAAACTTTTTCAATCTGACAATCAAAGGATGAGTTCAGTAATTCAATTGCAGATCTTAGATTCAAATACCTATCTCCAACATTTGAACCTAATCCTAAATAGGCAATATTTTCTTTAGTTCCATTCAATGATTAAAGATCTTTTCTCTCTTTTATTACTTCAACTTCTACACAGTCTACAACACCACCAAGAGGTGGATTATTTTTTCTTACACGTACACAAATTTTTAAAATAGTTGGAAACTTTTTTAATAATTCATCTGCAATCTTGTTGGCAAGAGATTCTATAAGATAATACTTTTGCTCCAGTGCCAGATGATACATAAACTTGTAAACCTTATGATAATCAATTGTTTCATGAAGCGTATCGTTTTGAGCTGCTTTAGTAAAATCTGTATAAATATCAACATCCGCTTCAAACTTACCACCAACACTTTGTTCTTCACTCATCACTCCATGATAGCCGTAGAACGTTGCTTTTTTTATTCTTATAATATTTTGCATTTAAACTAACCTGTTTTTAACAATTAAAATTAAGCAATTACAATCACAGTACTTATTATTTTTTATTGATTTTTACAAAACTCTGAACATTAGCGGTTAATAATCCCAGCAAAACAAGGCTGCTCCCAATCAGATGTAACTGAGTAAGTGTTTCATGATAAAAAATCCAACCTAAAAGCAAAGCAACTATTGGGGTAATAAAAGCAATAAGCGATAACAATAAAACATTTATTCTTTTAAGCAGCCAATAAAATGAAGTGAAAGTTATAACTCCGCCGAAGAAAGCCAGATAAAGAACACTTATAATTGCAGTGGAATCAACTTTAACTTTTGAAAGGTCCTCAAATAAAAATGCCGCCAGTGTCCCTACTACTCCTGCTATCAACATTGGAATAAAATTCATTGATAAAGGATTAAGATGCTTTCCAAGCTTTTTAAGCGTAACAGCAATCCAGGCTTGCATAATCCCGCTTAGAGAAACTGCAAACATTCCAAGGATCAGATTGGAAAAATCGAATGTGAAGGAATCAGAAAAAATTATGAAGATTCCGATAAAACCTAAACTCATACCTAATATTTTAAATACACCAATTTTTTCATCGGGTAAACGAAAGTAAGAAAAGATTGCAACAAAAAACGGATAGACACCAAACAGCACGGACGCCAATCCTGATGGTACGAATTGTTCTGCCCAATAAACCAACCCGAACGGAATTACAAAAGACATAAAACCCATCAGAAAATATAATCTAACAGACAGCTCATCTTTCTGTAAAGAAACACCTCTCAGTTTCATTAAAATCAAAATGAAAAATGAGGCAAGTAAAAATCTTGATCCGCCCGAAAGAAAAGGAGTTAACGAGCCTAAACCTGCTTTAATAGCCATCCAGGTTGAACCCCAAATCAGACAAAGCAGGATGTAGACCGATAATATTTTAAATGTAACTGATTTCATACTACTCTTTAAGGGCAATTACTCCTAGTGATCTTCCGGATTGATTTCCATCTCTTCGATATGAATGAAATATGGATTTAAACTCATAAGTACATAATACGGATTTTTGGATTTGAATTTTGGGAATACCAAATTCGATTAACATATCATAATTGCATTCGCTTACATCAAGAAAATATTTATGTTGATTTTGCATAACATATTTTTTATCGAATCTTTGGGCAACTTCATAACTAACTTCATAATTAACTTTACTAATTGACGGACCGAGGTAAACAACCAAATCTTCGGGCTCTGAATTAAAATCTGTTTTTAATGTTTGCAATGTCTTTGAAAGAATTCTTTGTTCAGTGCCTCTCCAGCCGGAATGCACTGCAGCAATAATTTTTTTCTTAGAATCAAAAATAAATACTGGTGTGCAATCGGCAATTACAATTCCGAGCCCAATATTTTTTTTATTAGTGATGAGTGCATCGCTTTCACCTGAATTACCCGGACAGTCAACTACTCTTATAATATCAGAATGAATCTGGTTTTGAAAAGCAAGAGATCGTGAACTTAGCCCGAGTGCATCAAGGAAAAGATTTCTGTTTTCCTCAACAACTTTCTGATTATCTCCAACTGAATAAGATAAATTAAAGTCAAAAGGAGATTTAGTCTTTCCTCCAACCCTTGTACTTAAACCGAAGATTATTTCAGGGAACTGATTAAAGATATATGGTCTTATAATAAACATTGTCTTTTTTGAAGTTAAATTTAATTAAAGTTCCGGTTAAGTTATTAGTCATCATCTCAACAAAATTGGGTATAGAAGCAGCATATACTATATTTGATCAATAAATTTTTAAACTTTTAACAGGATAAATAAGATTGAGAATTTTAGTATCAAATGATGATGGGATTGATTCTGCAGGCATTCACGCACTCGTTAAATCTCTCAAAGAAATAGCCGAAGTAACAGTGGTTGCACCTCACAAAGAACAAAGTGCAGTGGGTCACGCAATTACAATGCAAACACCGCTGCGCGTTTTTGAATATCAGAAAGACGGAAAATTTTTTGGCTATGCAGTAGATGGAACACCAGCTGACTGCGTTAAAATGGGTATCAGAAATTTAATGCAGAACCCGCCTGATTTAGTTGTATCAGGTATAAATCATGGTTCAAACACTGCAATTAATATTATTTATTCCGGAACAGTTTCAGCCGCTCGCGAAGCTGCAATTATGGATGTTCCGGCAATTGCAATTTCAGTTACAAGTCACACTGTATTAGATTTTTCCTATGCTGCAAAAGTTGCCAAGTATCTTGCACTAAAGGTTAATGAAAAAGGGCTTACCAAAGGAACGATGTTGAATGTCAACGTTCCAAATCTGCCCGAAAATGAAATTGCAGGAATCCGCGTCACTAAGCAGGGCAAATCCAAGTGGGACGATATTTACGAAAAAAGAGTCGATCCATATGGAAGAAATTATTATTGGCTGACTGGCAATCTGTTTGAGCTTGATCATGATATTGAATTCGATCAGGCAGCTACTAAAAAAAATTATGTTTCAATAACTCCCATCCACTTCGATCTGACCGATTATCAAACTTTTTCTGAAATGCAAAATTGGAAAATTGAAAATCTGTTAAATGGCAAAAGAGATTGACATTTTTCAAATCGATGCATTCACTGATAAACCATTTTCTGGAAATCCTGCCGGAGTTGTCTATTCTAATCAGCTAAATGATATTGAAAAGCAGTTGATTGCAAAAGAAATGAACTTGTCTGAGACTGCATTTTTAAGTGATTCTGACATTGCTGACTTTAAACTACAATGGTTTACTCCTATTAAAGAAGTTGATTTGTGCGGTCATGCTACAATTGCCTCGCTGCATTTTCTTTATCAAAACATGCTTAATTATAGGCAGAATCAAATTACTTTTGAAACAAAATCCGGTATTATCAAATGCTCTGCTAAGGAAGATAAATATTTTATGCGCTTACCTACCCCACAGGCAGAGGAATTTTCGGGCTGCAAGGAAGAAATAATTTCTGCGCTTGGATTAAAAAGAACTGATGTTTCTGATTTGCCTTTTATTTTGTTAAACAATGGCTATCTTTTCATCAAAGTAATAAGTATTAATGCTTTAAAGAAAGCTAAGCCAGACTTTAATCAGCTAAAAGAAATTTCCGAAGCAAAAAAAGAATTTTATGATGTGGCTATTTTTACAGAAGAAACAATTGAGAAGGATTCTTCTGCTCATTTAAGATTTTTTGCTCCTTATTTTGGGATAAATGAAGATCCCGTTACTGGTTCAGCTTGCGGTCCTCTGTTGATAGTAATGATAAAGTTAGGTTTGATAAGTAATTATCAATCTATGAGCACAATAAAATTTGAACAAGGTGATTTTATAGACAGAAGCGGACGAGTATTTGTGCAATATAATTTTAATGAATCTTTAATTATTTCCGGTTCGGCAGTTACAACTTTTAAAGGAAAAATTATTTTCTGATGTTTGGTTACGATAAAATAGATTTATCTTTATCATTAAGTGCAACGTATTTTTTTATTGCTCTTCTTATTTTATTAGGCTACAGTGTTTATGTATATCGATATACTCTGCCACCTTTACCAAAATTAAAAAAAATAATTCTGACTGTATTAAGATTTACATCTTTACTTTTACTGCTTTTCATTTTTTTTGAACCGTTGCTGACTCTGACAAGAAAAAATGTGATTTCCCCTGTAAGCCTGTTTTTTTTTGATAATAGTAAATCTATCTCATTAGAGGATGGAACTGACAGAGAAAATACAATGCGTTTAATTGCTGCCAATACTATAAACAATAGTATTGCAGATAATGCAGAGATAAATTTATTCAACTCGTCTGTTAAACTTTCATCAAAGGATAGTTTATTAAATAATCTAAACTTTTCAGGATCCACAACTAACTTTTCTGAAATATTTAATCACATAAAAAAAAGTGAAAAAAATATTTCATCCATCATAATTATTTCAGATGGAGTAGTAACAGAAGGGTCTACCCCAACTCTCACGGCTGAGAAATTGTCTATCCCCGTTTTTACAGTTGGAATTGGCGACAGCACTTTGAAGAACGATGCTGAAATTAAACATGTTAATTATAATGAGCTCATATACAAGGAAACTCCAACTACTATTTTGACAACTTTAGTAAACCGGGGATTTGCTGAGAAACCAGCAACGATAAGTCTTTTAGAAAATAATAATCTGCTGGAACAGAGAAATATTATTTTAGATAAAAGCGGAATTAATTCAGTCGAATTCACTTACACTCCAAAATCAAGTGGAGAAAAAAAATTAACGATATCGCTTTCCAGTCTTGAAGGAGAGGCTTCTTTTTTCAATAATCAAAAAAACATTTATTTAAATGTTTTCGATAACAAAATTAATGTTTTGCTTTTAGCAGGCAGTCCCTCATCAGATTTATCCTTTATTAAAAGTGCACTTGAAAATGATGAAAATTTAAAGATAAATACTTTAACAGAAATTACAGCAAATACCTTTTTGGAAAATAACTCTAATACAAAACTTGATAGTGCACAAATAATTTTCTTAATCGGTTATCCTACCAGTAAAAGTTCTAATGAATTTTTTGAAAGACTGATTAATAAAATTGAAAAACGAAACACTCCTGTTTTTATTTTGCTGACCAGTGAAGTTTCAGATCAGAAATTAACCAGACTAAATAATTTTTTACCTGTAAGCATTCAGAATGTTGAAAATAATTATTTACAAATTCAACCTGATATACAAACTGCTGAGAATAAACATCCGATTTTACATGGAAATCAATTAGGTGATTGGAATAACTTACCACCAGTGTTTCAGGCTTTTGGTAACTACACAGCAAAGCCGGAGAGTAAAATAATTTCAAAGGTTAAAGTAAATGGCGTACCGAGAAATATTCCGTTTATAGTTACGCGAAGTTTTGGCTCCAAAAGATCAATAATTATTATTGGGCAGGATATCTGGCGATGGAAATTACAAATGACTTCTAAAGCACCATTATTATTTGATAATTTTATACTGAATGTTGTGAGATGGTTGAATTCCCCTGAAAAAGATAAACGTGTTAGAATTGTAACTTCTAAAAAAAGTTATTCGGTCGGAGAAGTAGTTGAATTTTTTGCGCAGGTTTATGATGAATCATTAAATCCTGTCAACGATGCCAATTTAATAATCAAAATTAATTCACCTGGATTCACTACTGAAATCAGTCTAAGCAATGTCGGTAATGGTCTGTACGAAAGTAAAATTAATCTGAACAAAGTTGGAGATTACAATTTTTCCGGAAAAGCAACTATTGACTCAAAAGTATTTGGCGAGGATAAAGGCATTTTCAATATCGGAGATACAGAAATTGAGTTACTCGATTCCAGAATGAATAAACAATTTTTAAGTTTACTTTCATCCGTTACAAATGGCAAATATTTTAATCCTGAGCAATATCAGGAATTATTAAACGAATTAAACAGGCTCAATCAAATCACATCAAATGAAAAAATTACCAGATCTGAATTAAGACTTTGGTCTTATGAATGGCTTCTGGTAATCGTTATACTTTTATTCTCACTTGAATGGTTTTTAAGAAAAAGAAACGGAATGTTATGACCATTCTGGAGCGGGGTAAATTAAGCATTAAAGCACTCTCAGATTTTTTATTACCAAGATTTTGTGTTTCCTGCTCAATCAAACTGACTACTTTTGAAGATATTCTATGCTCCGGATGTTTTCAAAAAATTAAAAAAGCTGATGAGGAAAGATTAAGAAGAGAATTCAATAGAAAATTTACAAAGAATAAGACGATATCCGATTTTTTCTCACTTTATATTTTTGAAAAAGATCTTGAACTACAACACGCAATTCACGCATTAAAGTATAACAAACATTTTAATGTGGGGAAATTTCTGGGTGAGGAATTAGCCGCCGGAATTTTATCTAAAAAACCAGATTGGCATTTTGATTTAATAATGCCCGTTCCTTTGCATCAATTAAAAAAAGCAGAAAGAGGTTATAATCAATCCTATTATATTGCAAAAGGATTGAAGCGCAGTATAAATAAGCCTATCAACACACATTCTATTAGAAGAATTAGGTTCACTGAATCGCAAACATCAATGAGCCTGATTGAAAGAGAAGAAAATATTTACGATGCCTTTAAAGTAATCAATCCTAAATCAATAAAAGATAAAAATATTTTATTAGTAGATGATGTGATAACAACCGGTGCTACAATTGCTGAGTGTGGCAAAGTTTTAATTGAAGCAGGTGTAAAAAAAATATATGCTGCGTCAGTCGCAGTCGCTGATTAATCTACATTCTTTCAGGTGCGTTTACACCAAGTATTGTCAAACCATTCTTTAGAACAATTCGCGTAGCTGTTACAAGAGCTAATCTTGCCTCGGCTAGTTTTCTTTCCGTACCAAGAATTCTGCAAAACCTGTGAAACCTGTGATAAGCAGTGGCAAGCTCTTCAAGATAATTACAGATAATATTTGTCTCTAAATTTTCTGCACTGTAAAGTACTTTTTCTTCAAAACTATGCAAGGCTTTTAACAAATTTTGTTCATGCTCATCAACGAGTAAATTTAAATTATCAACTGATGGCTCGAGATTTTCTCTTTTAACTTCACGCATAATAGATGAAATTCTTGCGTGAGCATATTGTAGATAAAAAACAGGATTTTCATCAGATTGTTTTTTTGCCAGAGCAAGATCAAAATTTAAATGGGTTTTGATATCGCGCATATTGAAGAAATATCTAACAACGTCTTTTCCAACCTCTTCCACCAGCTCATCAAGTGTGATAAAATTCGCTTTTCTGGTTGACATTTTCACAACTTCACCATCTTTTATCACGTTAACAAACTGCTGGATTAAAACTTTTACTTTCGAAGAATCATAACCCAATGCATTTAATCCCGCTGCAACATCCGGGTATTCATCGATATGATCGGTTCCAAAGATATCAACTAGAAGATGATAACCCCTTTTAATTTTAACGATGTGATAGGCTATATCCGGTAAGCGATAAGTCGGCTCTCCGCTTGATTTAACAATTACTTTATCTTCTGATTGACCAAGCTGAGAAAGTTTTAACCATATCGCATCATCTTTTTTGTAAGAGAGGTTTTTACTTTCAAAAAAACTCAAGAGCTCGGCAATTTTACCATCCTCATAAAGAGAATTTTCATTGAAAAAAATATTGTGATGTATGCCAAGATTATCCAGGGTTTTTTTTATGTCTTTAAATATCTCAGACTCAGCAGTGGATTTAAATATCCCTTCAGCATTTTCATTCCTCAAACTATCCTTATGCTGCTCGAACAACTTTCTTGCAATATCTTTGATGTACTCGCCCTGATAATAATCTTCAGGGAATGTAATATCATCGCCAAGCAGTTCTAAATATCTTAGCCTAACTGAATCACCAAGCACCCGCATCTGCCTGCCAGCGTTGTTAAAGTAATATTCTCTATCAACAGCGTAACCAATCCATTCGAGAAGGTTTGCAATCGTATCACCAACTACGGCATTTCTGCCGTGTCCAACAGTCAATGGTCCCGTTGGATTGGCAGAGACAAATTCTACGTTGGCTTTTTTGCCGAAATACTTATTTGACTTACCAAAGTTTTCCTGCCTAACTAAAATTGTTTTAACGATTTGAGTGACAAATAATGGGTTGAAGAAAAAGTTTATAAATCCGGGACCAGCTATTTCTACTTTGCTGACTACAGAATTATCAATTTCCAATGCGTTGATTATTTCTTCTGCAATTTGTTTTGGATTTTTCTTTAACTTTTTGCTAAGAAGCATTGCAGCATTTGAAGATAGATCACCGTGAGCTTCAGATTTTGGCAGATCGAACACTAAATTAATTTCTGATAGTTCCGGAAATTTATTGGCAGCTTGTTTAAAGACAGTGTAAAGATAGTTTTTCAATTTTTATTTTTACTCAAAATTTAGATTAGGATTTACTTTTGACTTTTGTTGTTTTTGATTTGTTCTTCTTTTCAATTCTAGTTAGTGCAGGGTCCTCAACTTCAATCACAGGAGCATCGCCCCAGAGCTTTTCGATATTGTAAAATTCTCTTGCTTCTTTTTTAAAGATATGCACAACAACATCCACATAATCGAGAAGCACCCAGGAAAGAGCATTAAGCCCTTCTTTATGCCAGCATCTGATTCCTTCATCCTTTAGACTCTTATCGACTTCATCAGCAATTGCTTTAACCTGCGTATCGGAGTCTGCCGAGCAAATGATAAAGTAATCAGCAAAGGATGCAAGTTTACGCAGATCAAGAATTAAGACATCATATCCTTTTTTATTAAAAATTAGGTCTGTAATCTTTAAAGCAAAATTTTTTGAATCCAATTTTTCTCCTGATTATTGTAAATAATTAGTATAATCTTTTCCTACAACAATAGTAAGATCTAAAAAATAATTTTTGTTAATCTGATTGATAATCTTTTCTTTATCAATGTCCAGTGAATCAGCAACTTTATACGCTGTTTCTAAATTACCAAGTCTTTCAATAATAAAAGTCTTATCAACATCAAAAGAGATATAGTTGCCCGTATTCACAACATCAAAGCCTTTTTTTCTTATGACATCTGTAAACTTATCACCTATTCCCGCAACACCACATCCATTTAATACTTCTATCTGAACTAGTTGCTGAACATTCTGTGGTTTAATTTGTACTTCATCATTATCAAACAATCCAAGGTTATCAAGTGTTTTGTAAAATAAAAATGATGCAAAAAGGAAAAGAATGACACTGACTATTATAAAGAAAAGATTTTTATTTTTTGATATGAATGAATCTTGAGTTTCGGTTGAAAAATTATTATGCAACTAATTACTCTGTTGATTAATATGAAAATGGATCAAACTCAAAACCACTGTATCCTCTGTAAAAGCTGTTTCCGTAATAGCCGTATCTGTAATAAGGATCAAAAAAGAAATTAGGATATGCTCTGTATTGCAATGAAATGGAAACATCTTCCCATGGTCTGTAGTTAAAAGCGGCACGGCTAATATAAATTCCCTGCAAAGAATTCTGAAAATCTTTCCCAAAAGAATTATATGGACTTGTTACAATGCTTGCATCAAGTTGTAAACTCATAAAATCTGAAAACCTGTACATCATACTATTTGTGTATGTTGCAAGACTAACTCCATTGCCTCCAAATGTTGAATATGAAAGTCCAAATGAATGATGCATACTAAAGTTATCCATATTTATAAATCCCAAAAACATATTAGGCGTTTTAGATGTTATGCCGTCTTTGGGTGTTTCGGTTTTAAAGGGTGGCTCTTTAAATTGAGCAGCGGCTGATATTGATATCAAAACAAATAATGTTAAAACCAGTCTTTTCATAATTTCCTCTTGCAATCCATAAACATTTTATAAAATTTGTTAAATAATGTCAATGAATTCTAATATATTTATTTGTAAATATAATCAGAATTAACACTTTACTTCAAGCATAATAATTTTAGTATGAAAGTTTTAGTAATAGATAATTACGACTCATTTACATTTAATATTGTACAATATCTTGGCAAATTAAAATGTAATGTACTTGTTAGACGGAATGATCAGATTAATGTTCAGGAAATAAATAAATTGAATCCGGATAAAATTCTTATCTCACCCGGACCCGGTAAACCGGAAGAATCAAAAATTTCATTAACTGTGATAAAAGAATTCGGCCAACACATTCCTGTACTTGGAGTATGTCTTGGTCATCAGGCAATTGCGGTTGTTTTTGGAGGTAAAGTAATTAAAGCAAAACAATTAGTACACGGTAAAACATCAATAATTAAGCACGATAACAAGACTATTTATAAAAATATTCCGCAAAATTTTATCGCTACCAGATATCACTCTTTAATTGTTGACAAAAAATCATTGCCCAAGGAACTAACAGTTTCTTCTTACTCAAAAGATGGATTGATAATGGGTTTAAGACATAAAAATCTTCCAATTGAAGGAATACAATTTCATCCTGAATCCATATTAACCGATGTTGGATTCAAATTACTACAAAACTGGATTAATCTTTAATCTTCTTCTACTCTTACAATCATCTCAATTTCAACAGCAGCATTTAGCGGCAACGATGTAACGCCAACAGCACTTCTGACGTGCTTACCCGCATCTCCAAAAATTTTTCCCAATAATTCTGAAGCACCATTGGCTACTTTTGGCTGGGCAGTAAATTCAGGCTCACTTGCAACAAAAACAGTCAGTTTAACTACTTCAACTATTTTATCCAGATTTCCTATAATGCCCTTTATTGCTGCCAGACAGTTAAGTGCACATACTTCAGCAGCTTTTTGACCTTCTTCTTCATTTAATTCTGACCCAACTTTACCGGCATATTTAATAGCACCATTTACAAGAGGAACCTGTCCCGATGTCATAATTAAATTTCCCACTCTTTTTGCAGGAATGTAAGCTGCCAAAGGTTTTGCAACTTCCGGAATTTCTAAGCCGAGCTCTCTTATTTTTTCTTCAATCATATTTTCTCCATTATGTAAAATTTTATTTAAGTTTGACTATAAATTATCAAAAGGATTGTTAATGACTGATAGTAAATTTAACGAATTTGTTTCGATAGTTAAACGATTAAGAAAAGAATGTCCGTGGGATCGTGAACAAACTAATGATTCCATTAAAGCAAGTACTATTGAAGAAGCATACGAAGTTGTTGAGGCAATAGACAATAAAGATTTTGATGAACTAAAAATTGAATTAGGTGATTTATTGTTACACGTTGTATTTCATACTGTTATTGCTGAAGAAAACAACCACTTCAATATTGACCAAGTGATAGAATCCATACAAACCAAACTAATCAGAAGACATCCGCACGTTTTTGGAGACGTCCAGTTAAATAATGCAGATGAAGTTAAAAAAAATTGGGAGGGATTAAAATTATCTGAAGGACGGGATTCTATTCTTGATGGAGTTCCAATTACTTTACCGGCATTACAACGCGCGCACAGATTGCAGGAAAAAGCTTCAAAGATTGGATTTGATTGGGAGAAAAAAGAAGATGTTTGGAAAAAAGTGATAGAAGAAATTCAGGAAATGCACAAATCAGAAAAAAATGAAAGCAAAGAGAATCTTGAAAAAGAAGTGGGCGATGTTTTTTTTGCACTGGTAAATTATGCAAGGTTCCTTGGTGTTAATCCTGAAAATGCATTACGAATGACAAACGAAAAATTTATTAAGCGCTTTAATTATGTTGAAGAGAAAGTTAAAGAATCGGGTAAAGCAATAAACGAAAGTAATTTGGAGGAAATGGATAGATACTGGAATGAAAGTAAAAAGTTACCTGAGTTTAATTAGCTTCCGCCATTTCCATTGTGTTTATCATACGCATCGATAATATCTTTAACAAGTTTATGCCGTACTACATCTTCCCTGTCAAAGTAAACAAATCCAACTCCAACTATGCCGGTTAATATGTCCTTTGCCTGAATTAAACCACTTTTAGATTTTGATGGTAAATCAATTTGAGTGATATCACCTGTAATTATCGCTTTTGAGTTTGCACCTAATCTTGTTAAGAACATTTTCATTTGCATATCAGTGGCATTTTGTGCTTCATCCAGAATCACAAATGCATTGTTCAAAGTTCTACCACGCATATAGGCTAAAGGAACAATTTCAATCACTCTTTTCTCAATATAGCCCTTCAGTTTTTCGGATGGAATCATATCATCAAGAGCGTCATAAAGTGGGCGCAGATAAGGATCTATCTTTTCCTGAAAATCACCGGGTAAAAAACCAAGACTTTCTCCGGCTTCAACAGCTGGTCTGGCGAGTACAATTCTTTTTACTAGTCCCCTTTTTAATGCTGATACGGCAAGTGCAACAGCAAGATAAGTTTTACCTGTACCAGCAGGTCCGATTGCAAAACAAATATCATTTTTGCTGGCAATCTGTAAATATTTTTTTTGTCCGGGAGTTTTTGCTTTTACAACATCGTTTTTTGTGTAAAGGACTATTGCATCGAATTCATCCTCTGTAATAACTTCTTTTCCTTCAACGGTAAGATTAAGTATTGTCTCAACATCATCTCTATTTAATCTACCGCTTGTGTTTAGAACATATGCCATTTCTTTAATCACTTTTTCAACAAGCTCAACTTCCTCTAAAACGCCCTTAATATTAACAATATCGCCTCGAACACTTATTGTGGAGTTAAATCTATCTTCAAGAATATGGAGGTTTGAATCGTTCACACCTAAAAGTGCAAACATATCCGTGTTATTTAGTGTTAACTTTTTTTCTGCCGTAGTCATCTTGATTTAAATATAAAAAGCCCTCATCAAATTGGACAAGGGCTTAAGAATTTATAAAAAGAAAAATAAATCAATTATTGAACTGGAGCTGGTTTATAATTCTTTCTTAATTTTTCGTATTTAGCTTTTTCTTCTTCAGTCAGATTAGGAATTTTGAATACCTGTTTTGGATAAATCAAATCAGGATTCTTAATCTGATCTCTGTTAGCTTTGTAAATAACCGGCCAAGCAAATGGGTTACCGTAGTGCTCAGGTTTCTTTGCGATTCCCCAAAGATGATCACCTTTTACAACTGTATAGTTGATTTCTTTTGGAGCTTCAACCCAGGCATCTAAATCATTCTGCATTGTTTTATGAACTTTGTTAAAGAATTCTGGCAAAGCAGAAATTTTATTAGTTTTTAATGCATTTAGATCAGCTTGTCTGTCAGCTTTTGGTCCTTCTTTTCTTTTAATTTTTCCATCAAGATCATTAACGGCTTTTCTAAAGTTGTTAACATCATTTCTTGTTGCACCAACCATCTGATATAATTCATCGATGCAATCTTCAGGATCCTGTAAGTTCATAGCTTTGAGATTATCGATATCAGCTTTCAGAGCAGCGATTTCGCTGTTAAGTGCTTGCTGTTTATTCTTAAGCGAAGCCATTTCACTTTCCCACTGTTCTTCAGTCATTTCCTGTGCAAAATTCAGTGCACTAAATAGAAGAACAAAGGAAAGCATTCCTAATAATTTTATTTTAAGATTCATTATTTTATCCTCCGATACAATTTAAAAATCATGTTAATTATTTAGGCAATTTTTCTAAATTAGCCTTTGTTTCTTCTTTTTGCTTATTGCATTCAGCAAGTTTTCTGTTGGTTTCTTCAATTTGCTTCTCAAGCTGTGCTCTTTCATCTTTTAATGAAGCAGCTTCTTTTTCAAGAGAAGAAACGGCATTTCTAAGATCGTTCAATTCTTTTATTTGAGCCTCACTTAGACCGCCGCAACCACTAAGAAATGCAGTGGTTAGAGCTAAACCGCCGATCAGTACGATGGTTTTTAGAGATTTTGTAATATTCATTCGATACCTCCGAATAATATGTTTATGAATTAATTAAGAAAATGCGAACTAGTTTAATTTTAATAACTGACTAACTTAACTGCTAATTTATAGGAAAAATCCTTAAAATGAAACTAATCTATATGGAAAGATAGTAAATTTTAATTTTAAATGATGCGACGCTCAACAAAACTTGTGTAATTATTTCCGGCAATTATTATGTGATCAAATACCGGGATATCCATTATTTTACCCGCTTCTACAATTTTTTTAGTAATAGATATGTCCTCATTGCTCGGTTCTGGGTTTTCACTGGGGTGATTATGGATTAGAATGATACTGGCGGAATTATTTTCTATAGCAACTTTAAAAATTTCTCTGGGGTGAACCACACTGGAGTTCAAATTTCCTATAGAAATTTTTTCGAATTTTATTACTTTATTTGACGAGTTAAGGCACACTACCATAAAAACTTCTTTAACCTCATCTCTTAAAATCGGTATGAACATTTCCGCAACATCTTGGGGTGAAGTGATTTTTTTTGATGAAAACCATTTTGTTTGATGCAGAATCCTTCTGCTTATTTCGAAGGCAGCAATCAAAGTTACTGCTTTATCATTACCAATACCCGGAATTTTCTTTAAATCTGCTAAGTTTTTTAATGCAAGCTGCGCAAGATTTTTTTCCCGATTAATAATTTCCTGAGAAATAGTAATAACAGATTTTCCTTTAGTTCCTGTTCTCAGCAAGATGGCAATCAGTTCTGCATCTGAAAGACTCTGCGCACCTCTAAGTGATAATTTTTCCCGTGGTCTGTCATCTAAAGGTAAATCTTTTACTTTTGCCATAAAATTTTCCTCTAATTACCTGATCTGAATCTATCTACCAGTTCAAATATTCCTTCTTTGTAACGTATTACATTTATATACTTGTTAATTCTATCTTCATCAAAAGATAAGTTGTTGTGAAATCCTGTCACATTCAATCCCGATTCCATCTTATACTTTATATTATTTCTTGTTGGATTAATATTTTTCAAAACCGTAATCAGATATTTTGCTAGGTCGTAACCATACAATACGTTTCTGTTTACTTCAGTACCTGTAATCTTTTTAAACTGAGATGAAAAATTTTTAAACTCTGAATCGCTGTAATCAATAAAATAGTCAGATTCAAAAAGTAAATTATTGCTTAACTCAGGTGAAGTTTCAAATCCCTTTGCAATAAACCAATCCTGGTTTCCGTAAATTTTTGTGTTCAATCCTTTCTGAACCATATTCGAAAGGATAATCATCGCATCATTTCTGTCAGTAATCGGGGCGTAAATCCCCTCTATTTCAGATGCAAAGAGTGAAATTCTTGAGAACTGTTCACTAAGCGATTGGGAGTTTGATCTGTAAGTTTCTTTAACTAATATTTTACCGCCCAATCTTTCAAACTCACGTGCAAAGCTGGAAGCTAAAGATGGAGAATATCCATCAAGTGAGTTTAGGATTGCAATATTTTTTTTGTTTTCTACAAAATAAAGATACTGAGCAAAAGTTTTTCCTCTCGCTTCAAAAGATGGATTAGCCTGATAAAAATTTTGACTTATATATGTTAGATCATCATCAGTGGCAGTGGGAGAAATAACACACAAATTTGATTTATCTAGCTCAACTAAAACTTTTTTTACATCATCACTGAATACGGGTCCTAGTATACATCTTACTGAATTATTTTCTAAAGCACTATTTGCTTCATCTGATATTTTTTGTTCATCTCTTTCCAGATCCGTAATTAAGAGACCTATTTTACTTTCAGTTCCGTAATTGTATTCATGAAAAGCAAACTTGATACCTTCCAGAATTTCATTGACAGCTTCAATTTTTCTTCCGTTCTGATCAGTAAGTGACATTAGAACAGCAACCAGAGGTATGTCTGCGTTACTGTTTTCAATCGCTGCACGTTTTAAGTTAAGTGCCGTTAAATATTCATCAGAATCACGGTGCTTATTAATTATCTCCTCTGCAAACTCAATTGACTTTGAAGTATTTCCTTCAGCCGCCGATAACTTTGCAGCAAGCAAAAGTAAATAAGGTTTTAGAGATGTTTTATCATACTGCGCAAATTTATCTGTTACCTTTTTAAGGTCCAGATAATTTAACGCAATTCTTTCCGCAATGGATTTTGTGTCATTCCAAAAACTGATTGACGTTGAAGATGACAAAAACTGTAAAGCAGAATTAAAAACATCATCATATTTTTCCTGATCCAGGTAAGCTTTTAGCAGGTTGGTTTTAATATCGTTACCGTATTTACTGTTTGGAAAATCTATTAAAAATTTTCTGGTAAATTTTTCAAGCTCAGTAAGATTTTTTGTGTCAAGATAAATTTTCGAGATAAAGAATGCTGACGCTGTTATTTTACTGTTTGGTTGGGGAGCATTCATTACTCGCTGAAAAATGATAAGTGCGGTTTCATAATTTTTAGCTTTGTAAAGCTTAAGTGCCTGATCAAAATCTTTATTTACATCTGTCCTTAAGTTCTGTGCTAAAGTTAAACCAAAAGTTATGAGGAATATGACAATTAAATTTTTCATTGTTTTAATTTTACTAATTGAATTTATTAATGTCATTTATACCATTTGCAGCCGGAAAATAATCAGGATCAACTTGCAAAGCCAGTTGAAAAAATAAGCTTGCTTCATTTACCTTTCTTAATTTCAGGAAAGATCTTGCAAGCAAAGTATAAATTTCTGCAGTAACTATGGTACTTTGCTCAATAAAATCAGAAAAATATTTTACTGCTTTTTCATAATCATCCAGTGCAAAATATATCCTTCCGGCAAATTCCAGTATTGATGTTTCTTTCGAACTGTACTTAAGTGCCTTCTGAATTGGTGTTAAAGCGTGTGCATACATTCCAAGACTGTAATAAACTTTTGCGAGAATTAAGTTTAATTCCCAAAAATTCGAATAAACAAAACTGGCTTCTTCAGCATATTTCAGTGCAATATCAAAATGCTGAAGTTCATATTCAATCTTGGCAAGATAAAGATTAGCTTCCTGAATCAGTTCCGGATTATTATCTGATAAGATGTATTTCTTAAAGTAATCACTTGCCAGCTCAAAATCACCAAGCATCATATAAGCATAAGCAATAAGAAAAAGTGATGAAGGTCGTTTGGAAATAATCAGGGTTAAGATTTCAATTGCATCAAACCATTGAGCATTTCGCAGGAGATATTGTCCAAAGAACAATTTGATATCAATATTTTCAGGATATATTTCATTGAGTTCGAGAAGAGTATTTTTACCGCTTCGGATAAAACCCATATCTTCATACAATTCTGCAAGCTGAAAATAAATTCTTTCATCATCAGATATTGACGTTAAAGATTTTAATAACTGAAGTGCATGAAGATTTTTACCTTCTGCCTGAAGTTCTGCTGCACGTTTAAGTTTATCTTTTAAATTTTCTTCTTCCAATTATTCCCACTCGATTGTTGCAGGTGGTTTAGAACTTATATCATAAACAACTCTGTTTACACCGCGGACTTTATTAATAATCTTATTAGAAACATCAGAAAGAAAAATATGATCAAAATAAAACCAATCAGCAGTCATACCATCAACAGAAGTAACAGCACGCAGAGCCAGAACATTTTCATAGGTTCGGGAATCACCCATTACTCCAACAGACTGTACGGGCAATAAAACTGCAAATGCCTGCCATATTTTGTTATAAAGGTTTGCCTGCTTTATTGCATTTATAAAAATTTCATCAGCTTCTCTTAAAATATCAAGCCTTTCTTTATCAACAGGACCAAGAATTCTGACTGCTAAACCAGGCCCAGGAAACGGATGTCTCTCAATAAACTCTTCGGGAATTTTGAGTTCTCTGCCAACATTTCTTACTTCATCTTTAAACAGTTCTCTAAAAGGTTCGATTAATTTCAAATTCATTTTTTCAGGTAAGCCGCCAACATTATGATGAGTTTTTATCGTTACTGAAGCTCCTTTAACTGATACAGATTCAATCACATCCGGATAAAGTGTGCCTTGAACAAGGAATTGTGCATATTCAATTTTTCTTGCTTCTTCTTCGAAAACCTCAATAAAAGTATTGCCAATTATTTTTCTCTTTCTCTCAGGATCAGAAATGTTTTTTAATCTCTCTAAAAATTTATCTGATGCATCAATATGAATGTAATTAAGATTCAGTTTTTCCTTAAAGACTTTTCCAATTTCATAACTTTCATTTTTTCTCATCAATCCAGTATCGATGTGGATACATATCAGATTATCACCGATTGCCCTTTTAACAAGCACAGCAGCAACAGTTGAATCAACTCCGCCGCTTAACGCACAGATAACCTTTGAGTTACCCGTTTTTTCTTTTATCTCTTCAATACTTTTATCAATAAAATTTTGCGATGTCCAGTCACCTTTGCAATTACAAACATCGAACAAAAAATTATGAATTATTTTTTTTCCTTCTTCCGTATGTACAACTTCAGGATGAAATTGAACTCCGTAAATTTTATTTTCCTCATCATCAACTGCACAAATCGGTGAATGATCTGAACTTCCTGTAATCCTAAAACCTTTTGGGAGTTCTGTCAGATAATCACCGTGGCTCATCCACACTTTTGATGAGCTTGACAAACCATTTAGTAATTTAGAGTTTGTAACAACATTAAGGATTGCTTTTCCGTATTCCCTGTCCTGAGCTGGTTCAACCTTGCCTCCGAATTTCTTACAAATTAATTGTAAGCCGTAACAGATTCCGAGTATTGGTATTTTGGATGTTAATATCCGCCGATCAATATCGGGAGCTCCATCATCATAAACGCTCATTGGACCGCCGGATAAAATAATACCAACAGGATTTAGATTAGTTACTTCTTCGTATGTTATCAGGTGTGAGTGAATTTCGGAGTAAACATTTGCTTCCCTTACTCGTCTTGTTATCAGTTGAGTGTACTGGGAGCCAAAATCGATTATAAGTATTTTTTCTTTATGTTGCATAAAATCTGGTCTGTTTAAAATAGAAAACAAAATTCAGATAATCCGAATTTTGTTTTCAAAACCAAATAAATATTTTGCTATTGACCTATTAAAGCTCTGTAAGCTGCTGCATCCATTAATTCTTCAAGTTCAGATGGATTTGTAATCTCAGCTTTTATCATCCATCCTTTTCCGTATGGATCTGAATTAACTGTTTCAGGAGAATCTTTTAATGATTCGTTAAGCTCGATTACTTTTCCTGAAAAAGGAGCAAATATATCACTTACTGTTTTTACGGCTTCAATTGTTCCAATAGATGAACCTTTTGAGAATTCTGATAATGAGGGGTCAATATCGATATAGACTACATCCCCAAGTTCTCCCTGTGCATAATCTGTTACTCCAATTGTACCAATGTTGCCCTCAATTAAAACCCACTCGTGTTCTTTAGTATATTTTAGATTTTCTGGAATGTTCATTTTATCCTCAAAAAAAATTTTCCATATAATAATTAATTATCTGCATTAAACTTTTCAAGAAAACCGGTATCAAAGTTACCGGATATAAATCTTGGATCTTCTAAAACCTTTAAATGGAATGGAATTGTGGTTTTAATTCCTTCTATCACAAACTCCTCCAAAGCTCTCTTACCTCTTGCAATAGCCCTCTCACGAGTCTTGCCCCAAACTATCAGCTTTGCTACCAAAGAATCATAGTGAGGAGGAATAGTATATGATTGATAAACATGTGAATCCACTCTAACACCAAATCCACCCGGCAAATTTAAAGAAGTTATCTTACCTGGTGATGGTCTGAAATTATGTTCAGGATCTTCTGCATTTATTCTGAACTCGATTGAATGTCCAAATGGTGGTTGAGGAGGAGTATCGATTTTATGTCCGCCTGCAACAAGAATTTGTTGTCTTATTAAGTCAACAACATAAACAGATTCCGTAACAGGATGTTCGACCTGTATTCTTGTATTCATTTCCATAAAGTAAAAATTCTTATGCTTATCCAGCAAAAACTCAATTGTACCTGCACCAAGATAATTAACAGATTTTGCACCAAGAACTGCGGCATCACCCATTTTTTGACGAAGTGCATCATCGAGTGCGGGCGATGGTGATTCCTCGATTAATTTCTGATGTCTTCTCTGAACCGAGCAATCTCTTTCACCATAATGATAAACATTGCCAAATTTATCGCCCATTACCTGAATTTCTACGTGGCGTGGATTCTCAAGATACTTTTCGATATACACATCCGGATTTCCAAAAGCTGCCTCAGCTTCTGTTTGCGCTGTTTGAAAAGCTTTTTCAAATTCCTTTTCTTCCCAGACAATTCGCATTCCTTTTCCGCCGCCGCCTGCAGAGGCTTTAACAATTACAGGGAAACCTATTTGGTGGGCAATTTTTATAGCCTCACTTATTTCTTTTACAACTCCATCACTGCCGGGTATTACCGGTACTCCATTTTTCCTCATTGTATCTTTTGCAAAAGATTTATCACCCATTGCTCTGATCATTTCAGGAGAAGGACCGATAAAAGTTATGTTAGATTCCTGACAGATTTCAGAAAAGTCGGCATTCTCTGCTAAAAAACCGTAACCCGGATGAATTGCATCTGCACCAGTAATTTGTGCAGCTGAAATTATGGATGGAATTTTTAAATAACTTTCTTTTCCTAAAGCAGGACCAATGCAAACTGCTTCATCTGCAAAAGTAACATGCAAAGAATCACGGTCAGCTTCTGAGTAAACAGCAACTGTTTTGATTCCAAGCTCTTTACAGGTTCGGATAATTCTAAGTGCAATTTCGCCGCGGTTGGCAATTAATATTTTATTAAACACAATCTTTCAGACTTTATGATAAATTAACTTGCTTTGATTAAGAACAAAGGCTGACCGTATTCAACTGGTTTTCCGTTCTCAACCAATATTTTTACTATCGTACCGTTCACATCAGATTCAATCTCATTCATTAGTTTCATTGCTTCAACTATGCAAAGGACAGACCCAACAGAAACTGAATCACCAACCTGCACATAAGCATCTGCATCGGGAGCGGGCGCTCTGTAAAAGGTTCCAACAATTGGTGATTTTATTTCGTGCAATCCTGTATGAACAGTTTCTTCAGCAGCTTTTTTATCTTCCGAAACTACCGATGCTGCTGAATGAGGTGCGGCAAATGCAGGAGCAATACTTGCTTGCGGCATTGTTAAGTTTTGAGTAACACGAACTTTTTTGGCAAGCTTTATTCGAACACCATTCTCTTCAAGTTCAAGATCTGTAACTTCACTCGCTTCCAGAATCTTGATAAGTTTTTTAATATGATTTAAATCCATATCACTTCCTTATAATTAGGATTTTACTCTTTCCACATATTCACCTGTGCGGATATCTACTTTAAGTACATCATCCACATCGATGAAAAGAGGAACATTTACTGTTGCACCTGTTTCCAGTTTAGCTGGTTTGAATGCATTGGTTGCGGTGTTACCCCTAAAACCCGGCTCTGTTTCAATAACTTTTAGATAAGCAAAAATGGGAGGTTCAACTGTTATTATTTCATCTCCGTTAAATAGTATTTCTACTTCTTCGCTTTCTTTTAGAAATTCAACTGCATCACCAAAAAGCTGAACAGGAACATTAATCTGCTCGTAAGTTTCATTATCCATTAAAACTAAAAAATCTCCTTCACGGTAGAGATATTGAAATTTTTTTCTTTCAACTCTTATTATTTCAACCGATTCACCTGATCTGAATGTGTTATCTAGTACTTTACCTGTCTTAAGATTTTTAAGTGTGCTTCTTACAAATGCCCCACCCTTACCCGGTTTTACGTGCTGGAATTCCACAATCACATACGGATCGTTTTTGAATTTAATAATAAGTCCATTCCTGAAATCTGAAGTATCAGCCATAATCCTTTAATTTTGTTGTGAAAAAATGACGCGAAAAAATAGAGATAGAAGCCCTCAAAGTCAAGAAACGATTCTTAATG
>FWPV01003384.1_pt1 | contig 36280 bp, 31 predicted proteins | sample 2228371 | NCBI WGS metagenome assembly FWPV01 (sample SAMEA103939776, study PRJEB20133) | metagenome | reverse complement strand
AAAAAAAAAAAAATGAAAAAAAACCCTACACTGAAAGAATCTTTTGGAAAGATGTTTTTAGCAATTAATTTTTAAATGTATGAAAAAAAAGGGTCATTTAATTTCAAGGGAGGAAAATTTTGGAAAAGCAATTACCTTAGAGGGAAAAAATGAAATTGCTTTTTTGGTATTACATGGTTGGTCAGCGGTTCCTTGTCAATCAAAATCTTTTATTGATTGGCTTGGAGAGAGAGGGTATTGGGTTTTTGCTCCAGTATTGAAAGGTCATGGAACAACACCAGAAGAGCTAGAAAAGGTTCAATGGAAAGATTGGCTTCAACAAATTGAAGAAGAAATTGAAAAAATAAAAAGAAAACTCAAAATAAAAAAAATTTTTTTAGTAGGAATTTCGATGGGAGGAAACCTAGCTCTTTTGGCTAGTATTAAGAAAAAAGTTGATGGAGTTATTTTGATTGGTACTCCAGTTCATCTTAAGCATCATTTTTGGATTTGGTTGGGGGTTTGGATTGTCCCATTTTTTAAAAAAAATATTCGGAAAAAATATCCAAAAGGAGTAAATGGTGATTTTTTAAAAAAAACATCTTATAATTATTTTCCTATTAAAAGTGTCAGAGAAAGTTTGCGCTGTATTCGAGCAGCTTTTTTTTCTCTCAAAAAAGTAACAGCTCCTCTTCTTATTCTTCAATCTAGCAGTGATTATCTGGTAGCGAAATATTCTCCTTGGGTAATTTTTAATGGAACCAATTCGCGAATAAAAAAAATGTATTGGATAAAATCCCAAAAGAATAGTCATGTTTTATTGGATAACGAAATGACTGGAATTTTTTCAATCATTGAAGCTTTTGTTAAACTGGTTTTAAGCAAAGAAGAAAAATGATTTTTCTTTTTCTGCTATATTATTAAGATAAAAAATTCAAGATGAAAATAGGTTTTTTTACTAATTCTTACTTACCTCTTCCCTACGGATCGATTAATTCAATTCGAATTTTTCGGCATTGTTTTGAAAAAATGGGCCATCAAGTCATTATTTTTGCTCCAAAATTCAAAGGCTATGATGACAAGAGAGATAAAAATGTTTTTCGATACCCGGCTTTTTTATGGCGCTACAAGATTAAATATCCAGTTGCTCTTTCTTTTTTTCCGCCGGCTTTTTGGAGAGCTAAAAAAGAAAAACTTGACATTATTCATTCCCATCACCCTTTTTCTATTGGTAAAAATGGAGCAAGAATTGCTAAGAAATTAAACTTGCCTCTGGTTTTTACTCATCATTGTCGTTATGAAGATTATGTTCATTATGTCCCTTTAATTCCCAAAAAATTACTTATTTGGTATGTTAAAAAAGCGGCTACCAGATTTGCCAATCAGGCTGACTTGGTTATTGCTCCGTCTTTGAGTATTAAGAAAATTCTTATTAAAAGAGGAGTAATTGCTCCAATAGAAGTTATTCCAACAGGAATAGATTTAGAAAGGTTTAAAAACGGAAAAAGAGAAGAAACAAGAAAAAAATTAGGAATCAGAGAAGATGAAAAAGTAATCTTGAATGTAGGTAGAATAGAGAAAGAAAAAAACATTGATCTTCTTTTTGAAGCAGCACTAGAGATTATTTTAAAAAACAAAAAAGTTAAATTAGTTTTTGTGGGAAGTGGATCAAAAATCAAGAAACTCAATCAGAAATTAAAAGAGAAAGAAGTTTCAAATCAAGTAATTTTTGTTGGCGAAGTAAAATATCGAGATATTCAAGATTATTATTCAATAGGAGATATCTATTTACAAACATCTACTAGTGAAACTCAAGGAATTACCATTTTGGAAGCTATGGCAGCAGGTGTTCCTGTGGTTGCAGTTCGAGCAACTGGAGTGGTGGATCAAATAAAAGATGGCGAAAATGGCCGACTGGTAGAAGAAAACAAAAAAGAAATTATTACTGCATTGAAAGAGTTTTTGGAAAATGAACAGAAAAGAAAAGAGATTGCTTGGAAAGCTCAAGAATTTGTTAAAAATTTTAGTCAAGAAAAAAGTGCTGAGAGAATGTTGATTTGCTATAAGAAACTGATAAAGAAAAAAAAGGGAAAAAATGATACTTAAAAAAGATTTTTTTTCTCAAAAAGCAACTCAAGCAGCGAAAGCTTTATTAGGATGTTTTTTGGTAAGAAAAATAGAAGGAAAAATTATTTATCTTCTAATAACAGAAACAGAAGCTTATCGAGGAGAATATGACAAAGCTTGTCATGCTTTTCGAGGTCGAACCAAAAGAACAGAACCAATGTATCAAGGAGGAGGGCATCTTTATATTTATCTAATTTATGGAGTTTATTGGATGTTAAATATTGTGGTGGAAGAACGAAATTTTCCAGCAGCGGTTTTAATCAGAGGAGGGCTAGCTTTTCAAAACAAAATTCGAGAAAAAAGAGAAATTTTTTGTAATGAGAAAATTAAATTAGATGGTCCAGGAAAAATTACTAAATTTCTAGTTATAGATAAAAGTTTAAATGGCAAAAAATTATCTTTTAAAAATGGAATTTGGCTTGAAAAAGAAGAGAAAATTTATCAAAAAAGAGGAAAGATTATTATTGGACCGCGAGTAGGAGTGGAATATGCTGGTAAATGTAAAGATTGGAAATGGAATTTTAGGCTTAGTTACTAAAATTTTCAATAAACTTTTATTATTTTTAGAAGATCGATAAGAATGAAAAATTCAGAACAAAAAAATTTTGTTGATAGCGAAGTTGATAGAAAAAAGGAGGAACTAAATAAAATGAGTTACTTTCAATTAGAAGATCTTGCTCATGAAATTTTAGAATCAGGAAAAATTCATCCAGAAATAGCAAAAAAAATAGAGAAAGAAATTCTTGAAGACGAAGACTTAAATCGGGAAAAATTGATAAGAATAATTTTGAAATTGAGAAAAATATTAAAGGCAGATAAAGAAAAAAATCATTTTAAGGAAGTATTTAGTCAATCGGGCAAGTATTATTTAAATCAAGAAATAATGAAAGAAATAACAGAAAATTTAGTCAAAATAAGAGAGCGAGTTGAAACATTAAAGAATAAAGCGGAAAATTTTTTGGGCAAAGGTTCTGTTGCTGAGGTTTATTCTTCTGGTCGTAATGGGAAAACTTGTTTTAAGTTAATTTTTAATTTTAATGAATATCAGAAAGGAAATGATCTTGAGGAAGAAATGAATTTTTTGGATGAGGTGGTTCAATTAGGTGAAATAGCGGGAGTGAGAGTACCAATGCCGTTTTATTTTTGGACAGAAAAAGAATTTTGTTTTTTAGTAATGGAAAAATTAGAAGCAGTTTCTTTGGAGGATGTTTTTAAAAGAAAAGCATCTTTACCTGATAATTTTAATGAAGAAGATTTTTTTAAAAGTTTAGAAGAATTTGTAAAAACGCTTCATGAAAAAAAGAAAATTCATCATCGAGATTTACATGAAGGAAATGTGATGATTGATTTAGTAACAGGTAAACCAAGAGTAATTGATTTTGGTTTGGCCAGATTTATTTATTTTGATGAAGAAAAAGAAAGAGATCTAAGAGGAAAAAAATCAGGAGTAAATGATTTTGAAATGATAAAAAAACTCAAAAAAGAAATGAAAAAATTTAGAAAAATTTACAGGAGTTGACAAAAATAAAAAAAATGTTATTAATTTAAAAGCAAATTTGTTCTTTATTTTATTTGATCAAAATAGAAAAAGGAGAAAAAATGAAATTAAAAATTTCCAAAATATTAGAAAGGTTAGCTTTAGAAGAATTGAAAAATTTTAAACCGGGAGAACTTCGAAAAATTTCTCAAACTGATTTTTTCATTGCTGAACCAACTAATCCTAAAATTAAACAAGGCATAGTAATTGGTTCAGTAGCTTTTAAGGGAAAAGAATATTTTTTAATTCAATTTATTTGAATTTAAACCCATCATTCAAACAAGAAAGAACGATGGGTTTTTTATTATTCCCAATGCACAACGCTTTCTAATTGATCTACTTGTTTTTTAAGAAGGGGAAATTTTTTTAAAGAAGTGCTAATGGCAATAATTTTCTGAGCTTCTTGTCGAGCTTGTTGAATGAGTTTAAGATCACTTAGAGATTCCATAGCAATATCAGGAGTACCAGATTGCAAAGTACCCAGAAATTGACCAGGACCACGAAATTTCAAATCATATTCAGCAATTTTCAATCCATTGTTGGTTTTTTCTAGAATTTTAAGACGATGATTATTTTGAGGAGAATTAGCTGAAGTAAACAAAAAACAAAAAGATTGATGTGTTCCTCTTCCTACTCGTCCTCTAAATTGATGTAATTGAGCTAAACCAAATCTCTCTGCTCCTTCAATTATCATAATAGTGGCGTTAGGAACATCAACACCTACCTCAACTACAGCCGTGGAAACCAAAATATCAATTTCTTTATTTTTAAATTTTTTCATAACTTCGTTTTTTTCATGAGCTTTTATCTTTCCGTGAATTAAACCAAGAGAAAATTCCGAAAAGATTTCTTTTTTGAGTCGTTCAAATTCAGTAGTGGCTGATTTTACTTCTGTTATTTTGCTGGATTCTTCCACCAAGGGGCAAATAATAAAAACTTGTTGACCAGCTTGAATTTGTTTTTTAGTAAATTGATAAATTATTTCTCTTTCTTCAGGAGGAACAATTTTGGTAATGATTGATTTTCTTCCTTGAGGATATTCATCAATAATAGAAAAATCAAGATTGCCAAAGAGAGCTAAAGAAAGTGTGCGAGGAATAGGAGTAGCAGTCATAGTTAAAAGATGAGGAATAGTTTTGGGGCTACCATCATCTAAAACCAGAGCTTTTTGTTGAAGAAAGGCCCGTTGATTAACACCAAAACGATGTTGTTCATCAATAATTACTAAAGCAAGATTTTTAAACTGAATGGCTTCATTCAAAAGAGCATGAGTACCAATTATTAGATCAACTTGTCCTTTTTTTATTTTTTGAAATAGACTTTTTTTGGATACTTGTTGAACTAATGAGGAAGAATTTTCTTCTACTAAGGGAGAGTTAATTTTTGTTTGAGAATGGGTTAGAACTGAAATTTTGAAATTAAATTCTTTGAAAAATTTCAAAAAACTTTTAAAGTGCTGAACAGCTAGAATTTCAGTAGGTGCCAAAAGAACAGCTTGTTTTTTTTGTTTAAGAACAGATAAAATTGCCAAAGCAGCAACGACAGTTTTGCCACTCCCCACATCTCCTTCCAAAAGTCGATTCATTGGAAGATTTTTTTCTAAATCTTTTATTATTTGCCAAGCGGCTTTTTTTTGAGCATTAGTGAGTTTAAAAGGAAGTTTTTTAACGAAGGATTGAATAAGTTTTTGATTAAATTTGATGGAAACAGCTTGGCTTTTTTGCCAGCGATTTTTTACTTGCAAACTTTTTATTTGCAAAAGCAGCATTTTTTCAAAAGCGAATCTTTTTTTAGCAGCTAGGGACATTTGAGAAGAAGTGGGAAAATGAATTTCCCAAAGAGCTTTTTTAAGGGGTAATAATTTTTGAGAAAGAATAGTTTCAGAAGGGATGAAATCTTTTATTTGACAAAGAGAAAGTGTTTTTTTGATAACTCTTCTGAGCCAATAACTATGAATATCTTTGGTTTCAGGATAAACAGGAACCAACCCTCCTGTGTTGACAGAGGAATTTTTTTGAATCTGAATGGAAAATTTTCTAAGAGAAGATTTGGCAATAATTTCGAAATTGGGATGAGAGAAAAAAAGTTCATTTTTTTTATTTAAGCTTGTTTTTCCGCTTATTTGGACGTATTTTCCTTTAGTAAGAAGCCTAAGAGCAGAGGGAAAATTAAACCAAACTGCTTTAATGGTTCCAGTTTTGTCGCTTATATAAGCTTCGGTTATAGGAATCTTTTTTCGAAAAGCGCGAGTGGTTTTGATATCTTCAATTTTTCCTTGAATAGTAGTGGTTTCTCCGATTAAAAGTTGACTGATATTTTTAAAAACAGAATAATCTTCATAGCGAAAAGGAAAATAATAAAGTAGATCAGAGATTTTTCTTATTCCCAATGAATCAAGTTTTTGAATTGTTGCTTTAGTTATAAAAGGAAGTTTTGCTAGAGGTGAGTCAAATTGAAGCATAGAAGTTTTAAAAAATAAAACAAGCTAAAAGGATTTATTTCTAGCTTTGATCTTTAAGAAATATTAAAAAACTGAGAAGCTTTTTTTGAAGTTTTTCGCTGAATTTCAAAGAATTTTGGTGATTGGAATAAAATATAAAAAAGGAGCTAATTTTATATATTTTTATAAAAACGCATTTACTTTTTATTTTTTGGTCAATGTTTATTTCAGAGTGTTATTTTTCAAAAGACTTTCATAAAGTTAGAAATCTTTGTTCTAGTGCCCTCAAGAGGAGTCGAACCTCTGACCTTTGGCTCCGCAAGCCAACGTTCTATCCACTGAACTATGAGGGCAAATATAAATGAAAGATATTTTTCAAAGAACTTTTAGTTTCTTTAAAGGAAGAATTTTATATCAAATCTTCCAATAAGTCAAAAAGACTTTCTTTTTGCTTTTCTTCTGCTAAAAAATTAATTAACACTTTTCTTACTTTTACTGGATCAGTTGATCCCAAAGGAATTTTAATAGAAGGAAGAAGAGCGTTTTTTCTTTTAAAGACAATTTCTTTTTTTCTTTTTGGTTCGTAGAGGATCCAAAAACTTTCTAAAGAATTAAATTCAAAAAGTTGATTGTCAATCACTATACCCTCTGGAGTTATCCCAAAAAAGAAAGGGTTTTTCATTTTCAAAAAGGTAGAAAATAAGACCTGCCAAAATAATTAAGATTGAAAAAAGATAATTTTCAGAAAAAAGTCCAAAAGCAATTAAAAAAACAAATAAAATAAAAAGAATAAGAAAAATTTTGCCATTGATAATACGAAATCGTTTATCCAATTTTACTTCCCAAGAAAGAAAAAAAAGAGAGAGTTCCTTATTTGGGGAATTATCTTGAAAGACAATTTTTTTGGCTTTGAGAATTTTTTTCTGAGGGGAAGTTATTGGAGAATTACTTTTTATGTGAACAATTTTATTTTTGGAAAAAGAGGGAATTTTTTGATGATGAATTATTTTCATTTTTATTTTTGAAGAAATTAAATTCTTTTTTTAAAGTTTAGCAGTTTTGATTTTTATTTCAAGAAAAGATTTTCTTGACGAGGATTTATTTTTTGCTAGACTGGCAAAGAAGGCGCTTAATAGCGTATAACTGGACATTAAAAATTTAATTTTTGCTTCTGAGGCGGCAGGCCTTGTTGGAAGCAAAAATTCTAGAAAGGCAGGTGAAAAGATGGAACAAAATCCAGAAACCCAAAATGAAGATTTGGGTGATGGAGGGAAATTCAAGAATTGGCTTCAAGATAACATCAGAATAATTATTTCTATTTTTATTGTTATCTTGATTGCTGGCGGAATTTATTCCTACTCTAAGAGAACCGAAACTGTAACAAAAGAAGAAGAAATTGCTATGCAAGAGGAAGATGGCCAAAAGCAATCTGAAGAAGAACAAACTGAAAAAAATAAAAAAGAGGAAGAAGGAGCAGCGGTAAGTATTATTCGAGAAGATGGAGAAGAAGAAAAAGAAGAAGAAAAGAAAGAGAATGAGCAAGAAGCACAACAACCAAAAACAGAAGAAGAAACAAAAACTGAACCGGAGGTTTCTCAACCAAAAGAAGATGTTCAGGTTGATACTGGAGAAAAAAGTGCTGTTTCTAGTGAGGAAACACAGGAAGCTTTTGTGGAGACAGCTCAAGCGGGAGATGGTGTAACGGTTTTAGCTAGAAAAGCACTGAAAAATTATCTTGAAAAAAATAATGATCCAAATTTGACCGCTGAGCACAAAATTTATATTGAAGATTATCTTAGAAAGAATATTAGCCATCAAGGAACTCTTCATGTGGGAGATAAAATTAGTTTCTCTAAGAATTTGATCAGAGAAGGAATAGAAAAATCAAAAACACTAAATGAAAGACAACTTGAAAACTTAAAGAAATATTCCGCAAGAGTTTCTAATCTTTAAAATTTTTTTTAAAGATTATAAAAGGTAGTTGTTCTTTGATGCCTTTCAAAATAGGTTTTTATGAAACTTTTTGCAAAAACAACTTTTAATGAATTATTTAGTTCTTTTTTGTAAAGCCAAAAAGCTCCGACAATGTTCGGAGTTTTTTGGTTTAATTTAAAATAAAATTATAAAAATAAAATTATAAAAAAAGTTGACAAAAAATATTGCATTCATTTTTTTTTAGTTTATAATTAAAATCAGAAAATAAAAAAAACAAAAACGAATTTAAAAAATAAAGAAGAGAGGAGGTGATTTAAATGGCCACCAAGAAAAAAACAAAAAAGGCTACTAAAAAAACAGCTAAGAAAAAGACTGTTAGAAGGAAAAAGAAATAAGATGGATCTTTTTCTCGTCATGACAGTTAGTCTGTCCAAAAAACCCTTCCAATTGGCTGGGGTTTTTTGTTTGAAATATTTACAAGTGGTTGATAAAAATAATTTTTGATGTTAGGGTGTATAATTACAAAAAAGCGATTTTATTAGTTTTAAAAACAATCAAAAAAATTGAAAAAGATAATTATAAAAGGAGCGAAAGAACATAATCTTAAGAATATTAATCTTGAAATACCCAGAGATAAATTAGTTGTTTTCACTGGCCTTTCGGGTTCGGGTAAATCAACTTTGGCTTTTGATACTATTTTTGCTGAAGGACAAAGAAGATATCTAGAAAGTCTTTCTAGCTATGCGCGTCAATTTTTGGGACAAATGGAAAAACCGGAAGTGGATTTAATTGAAGGTCTTTCTCCAGCTATTTCAATTGATCAAAAATCTGTTTCTCATAATCCTCGATCAACAGTGGGAACAGTGACTGAAATACATGACTATCTTAGACTTCTTTTTGCCAAAATAGGTAAATATTTTTGTCCAATTTGTCAAAAAGAGATTTCTAAATTAAGTACAGATGAAATTGTTGAAAAAATATTAGAAATTTGTTTGGAAAATCAGAAAACAAAAAATCAAAATTGTTTAATAGAAATTCTTTCTCCTTTGGTCAGACAAAGAAAGGGAGAATTTCAAGCACTTTTTGAGGAAATGTTTAAACGAGGATTTTCAAAAGTTTTTGTGAATGATCAAAAATTTGATTTGATTGATAGAAAAAAGATAAAGCTAGAAAAATATAAAAAACACTCAATTGATCTTTTTGTAGATGAAGTTGAAGTAGATTCAGAAAATATTTCTAGAATTTTTGATGCAGTGGAACAAGCTTTAAAGTTTTCAGATGGCTTGGTCAAAATTGTTGTTAAAAATGGAAAAAAAACAAAAGAAAAACTGAATAAAGAATTTTTATTTAATCAAAAACTTTCTTGTTCAGATCATGATATTTCCTTTCCCAATTTGGAACCGCGATTTTTTTCTTTTAATTCTCCCTATGGTGCTTGTCCAGCTTGTGAAGGTTTGGGTACTAAAAAAGAAATTGATGAAAATTTGATTATGCCGGATAAAAATAAAACCATAGCAGAGGGAGGAATTCTGCCTTGGAGTTATAAAAGAAATAATTATTATGGCACTCTTTTTCAATCTATTTGCCGTCAATTTGGAATTTCAGAAAATAAAAGGATTCGTGATTTTAGTTCTGAAGAATTGAAAATCGTTTTGTATGGTCCCGATGATGATTATGATAAACTTGTAAAAATAAAATATAACTTTAGAAGTGGATCGAATTATTTTAATATTTATTGGAACGGAATTTTGGATCATTTAAAAAAAAGATATATCAAAACTCAATCAGAATCAGTCAGAAAGGAAATTGAAAAATATATGAATAATAAAGCTTGTCAAGAATGTAAAGGAACTCGCTACAATCAACAAGTTCTTTGGGTGAAAATAGGAGGAAAAAATATCGCTCAACTTTCTCAACTTTCAATTTCTGAATTGGCTGATTTTTTAAGAAGATTGAAATTAAATTTCACAGAAAAAATAATTGCTGAAAGAATTTTAAAAGAAATAGAAGGGCGACTTTCTTTTTTAATTAACGTTGGTTTAGAATATCTTTCTCTTGCTCGTTCTGCCAATACTCTTTCCGGAGGAGAATCTCAAAGAATCAGATTAGCTTCTCAAATTGGATCTGGACTAGTAGGGGTGCTTTACATTTTAGATGAGCCTTCTATTGGATTACATGCCAGAGACAATGAACAACTTCTAAAAATGCTTTTGAAACTAAAAAAAGCAGGAAACACTGTAATTGTAATTGAACATGATGAAAAAACTATTCTTAGCGCTGATTATGTGGTTGATATTGGTCCGGGAGCAGGAGAAAAAGGAGGAAAAATTGTTTTTGCTGGCAAAACGAGTGATTTTTTGCAAGATAGAAAATCTTTAACAGCCCAATATCTCAGAAAAGAAAAAGAAATTTTTTTGCCAAAAACAAGGAGAAAGTCTCCCAAAGGAAAACAATTAATTATTAAAAATGCCACTCAAAATAATCTTAAAAATATTTCAGTGGAAATTCCTTTGAAAGTTTTTGTTTGTGTTACTGGAGTATCAGGAAGTGGAAAATCTTCTTTAATTGAAGATGTGCTTTATAAATGGTTGGCAAATAGAATCAATCGCTCCTTAGATATTCCCGGAAGAGTAAAAGAAATAGTTGGTTATCACAATATCAACAAAGTTTTAATGATAGATCAATCTCCAATTGGACGCACTCCTCGTTCCAATCCGGCTACTTATACAGGTTTTTTTACTTCCATAAGAAAAATTTTTTCAATGACTAAGGAAGCAAGAGTGCGAGGATATGGAATGGGACGATTTTCTTTTAATGTTAATGGTGGGCGTTGTGAAAATTGCAAGGGAGAAGGTTTTCTGAGAGTGGAAATGCAATTTATGCCAGATGTTTTTTTACCTTGCGAAGTTTGTCGAGGGAAGAGATATAATAGCGAAACTTTAAAGATAAAATATAAAGAGAAAAATATTGCTGATATTTTGGAAATGACTGTAGATGAAGCAGTGGAATTTTTTGGAAAAATACCAGAAATTGTTGACAAAATAAAAACATTACAAGATGTTGGATTGGGATATATTCGTTTGGGACAAAGTGCTACTACTTTTTCAGGAGGAGAAGCGCAAAGAATAAAACTAGCCTCTGAACTTTCTAAAAAAAGCACAGGAAATACTCTTTATATTCTTGATGAACCAACAACGGGATTACATTTTGAAGATATAAAAAAACTTTTAAAAGTACTTCATCGTTTAGTTGATTTGGGTAATACAGTAATTGTGATTGAACATAATTTAGATGTAATAAAAACAGCTGATTATATTATCGATCTTGGGCCAGAAGGAGGAGAAGCAGGTGGCAGAGTGATTGCAGTTGGAACACCAGAAGAATTGATTAGTAATTTTCCTCAAAGTTGGACTGCTCAATATCTTAGAAAAACTATAAAAATTTAAAAAATTGTTTTGACAATGAAAATTAAGAATGAAAACTAAGATTGAGAAACAAATCTTGAAACTACCTCAATCTCCGGGGGTTTATATTTTTGAAAACTCCAAAGGAGAAATTTTATATATTGGCAAAGCAGCTTATTTAAAAGATCGAGTACGCTCTTATTTTTTTTCCAAAGGGAATGATTATTATCGTCCAATTGATTTTGTGATTTCTCAAATTGAAAAAATAAAGTACAAAAAAACAAAAACAGTTTTGGAAGCTTTTATTTTAGAACAAGAGTTAATAAAAAAGAATCAACCCAAGTATAATGTTTTGGGAAAAGATGATAAATCCTTTATTTATTTAGTTTTAACCAATGATGAATTTCCCAGATTTGAAATTAGGAGAAAAACTGATTTAGATAAAGTTATTTCTAATTTTAAAGAGAAGAAAATTACTGGTAAAGGTGAAAAAATAAAAAAAGAACTCTACACAAGAATTTATGGACCTTTTTTCTCTAGATTTCAGGTAGAAACAGCTCTCAGGATTCTTCGTCGAATTTTTCCTTATCACAGTCTAAAACAAAAAACAGAAAAAGGTTGTTTAGATTGTCAGATTGGTCTTTGTCCTGCTCCCTATGAAGGAAAAATTAGTCGCCGAGATTATTTAAGAAATATCAGAGGAATAGAGATGATTTTCAAAGGAAAGAAAAAAGGATTAATCAAAAAAATGAAAGAAGAAATGAAAGAAGCCGCCAAGAAAAATAATTTTGAAAAAGCTGCTCAAATAAGAGATCAAATTTTTGCGCTAGAAAATATTCAAGATGTTGCCTTAATTCAACAAGAAGAAAAGCTAAATGGCAAAAGAGAATTCAAAAAAAAGGAGTTGCGAATAGAAGGATATGATGTTTCAAATATTTCCGGAAAATTCACTGTAGCAGCAATGGTAGTTTTTGAATGGAATGGAGCGGAAGTTAATTCTCTTAAGGAAGAGTATAGAAAATTCAAGATAAGAAAAATTCAGAATCAACAAAATGACATAGGAGCACTAAAAGAAGCTCTGGAAAGACGTTTTGATCATTCTGAATGGCAAAAACCTAATTTAGTTTTGATTGACGGGGGAAAAGGTCAATTAAATATTGTCAAAAAAATTTTTCAAAAAAAGCAGCTTTTAATTCCTATTTTGGCAGTTGCCAAAGGTTCTCAGAGAAAAAATTTGAATCTTTTTTTTCATTTTTTTTCCCAAAAAGATAAAAAAGAATGGCAAAATTTTTTTAAAAACAAAAAAAACATTGCTTTTGTCAGAGATGAAGCTCATCGTTTTGCTATTAGTTATCATCGCAAATTAAGATTTTTAGAATTTTTAAAAAAATAAAAAATAATTTTTTTAAAGAAATTAATTATATTAGCTGCAAAAGATAAAATATATTTTGAGCACTTTTTGCTTTTAAAATATCAATATATCAAAGAAATATCTATTTAGCCTAGTATCTTTACCTAAAGTTTTTTTTGTGATACAATCTCTCTTTAGTAAAGTCTCTTTATTTTGAATTTTTGTTAGTTAAAAATATTTTTTTTAAATTCATTATTAATGGAAAAGAAAAAATCAATTATCATTAAAGGTGCTAGTCAAAATAATCTTAAAAACATCGATATTGAAATTCCTAAAAATCAATTGGTAGTAATCACTGGAATTTCAGGATCAGGAAAATCTTCTTTAGCTATTGATACTATTTATGCTGAAGGCTATCGTCGCTATATTGAAAATCTCTCTGTGGGTGCGCGTTCTATTCTTCGTTCTTTAAAAAAAACAAAAGTTCAAAAAATTATTAATCTTTCACCAGCTATTGCAGTAAGTCAAAAAAGAAACAACTTTAATCCACGCTCTACGGTAGGAACTTTAAGTGATATATATGATTTTTTGCGTTTTTTAATGGCAAAAACAGCGGAACCACTTTGCCCTCATTGTAAAACAGAAATGGAACAGCAAACAGAAGAAGAAATTTTGAAAACCATAAAAAAGCTTCCAGAAAATAGTTGGGTAGCTATTTTAGCTCCTTTTAACTTGAGATATAAAAATCCCAAAGAAGTAATAAATCAAATAAGTCAAATGGGGTTTGCTCGGGCAAGAGTTAATGGAAAAATCTTGAAAATAAATGAAATAAAGTCTTTCAATTTGGAAAAAATCAATTCCATCGAGGCAGTAGTGGATAGATTTATGTTTTCTTTTTCAAAATTTGATAGAGAGCGAATTGTGGATTCATTGCAAACTGCTTTAAAGATCTCTAAAGGACAAGCACTTATTCTTTTGAATCAAGAAAAAGAATTGATTTATAGCAAAAATTTTATTTGTTTAACTTGTGGAAATATTTTGGAAAATTTTTCTGCTCGTCATTTTTCTTTTAATTTGCCTGAAGGAGCTTGTGAGAAATGTAAAGGATTGGGAGAGGTCTATAAAGCTGATCCACAGAAAATAGTCCCCAATCAAAATCTTTCTTTGGAGGAAGGAGCAATTGAACCTTGGAGTCGTTTGGGAAAATTGGGAAGCAATGGAAAAGGATTAACCAAACTAAAAGAACTTTCCAGAAGGTATAATTTTAGCACCAAAAAACCTTTTAGAAGTCTTTCAAAAGAGGTCAAGGAAATCATTCTATTCGGAGAAAAAAAGGAAAAAAATCATTTAAAAAGATATTTTGAAGGAGTGGTGGAAGAAATTGAAAAAAAATATCAGGAAGCATTAGCAGAAAATCAGAGAAATGAGTTAGAAAAATATCTACGAAAAGAAAAATGTACTCACTGTCAGGGATTTCGTCTTAAAAAAGTTTTTTTGGGATTTTCTTTTTTGGGAAAAACTTTTCAGGAAATTCTAGAAATGGAAATTGATGAATTGGTTGAATTTTTTGAAGGTATTGGGAATTTTTCTTGGAAGCAGCTTCAAAAAAATACCAAGTTAAAAATAGCAAAAAAAATAATTGCTGAAATTATTCCTCGCTTGAAAAATATTTCTGAAGCAGGATTGGGTTATCTTAATCTTAATCGAGCGACTGATTCTTTATCAGGGGGAGAGTTTCAACGTTTGCGACTTTCCAATCAGATTTATGGTGGTTTGTCGGATATTATTTATATTTTAGATGAACCTTCTATTGGGTTGCATAGTCGTGATACTGCTCAATTAATTAAAACTCTTTTCAAGTTAAAAAAAAGTGGAAATTCTGTAATTGTTGTTGAGCATGACAAAGATATAATCAAGGAAGCTGATTTTGTTATTGATTTGGGACCAGAAGCTGGAGAAGAAGGTGGTCAAATTATTTTTGTTGGCAATCTTAATAATCTGAAAAAAGCCAAAACAAAAACTAGCCAATATGTTTTTGGAAAGCTAAACAAGAACCAAACACGAAGGAGAGCAATTTGGAACAAAATTAACAAGACTAACAAAAAAGAACAGCTTGAGATAGTGGGAGCTAGAAAAAATAATTTAAAAAATGTTTCAGTTGCCATTCCGTTAAACAAATTAGTAACCGTGGCAGGAGTTTCGGGAAGTGGAAAATCATCTTTAATAATAGATATTGTTGCTAAAGCTTTAGCAGAAAAAAAAGAAGATACAAAAATTATTTATGGTAAATCGGATTTTGAAAAGATAAAAGGAGTTAATTATATTTCAAAAGTAGTAGTAGTGGATCAATCACCTATTGGAAAATCAAGTCGTTCCAATGTTGCTACTTATACAGGGATTTTTTCTTATATCAGAAAACTTTTTGCGGAAACAGAAATAGCCAAGAAAAATGGTTTTACTGCTGGTCATTTTTCTTTTAATATGCGAGGTGGTCGTTGTGAATATTGCCAAGGAGAAGGAAAGCAAAAAGTGGAGATGTATCTTTTGGAAGATGTTTATGCAGAATGTCAATATTGCAACGGAACTCGTTTTAGTCCCAAAATGCTTCAAGTTCAATATCATGGTGCAACAATTGTTGATGTTTTAGAAATGAGTGTTGATTATGCTTTTCATTTTTTTCATCATCATGAGACAATCAGAGAAAAATTAGATGCAATGAGAAAAGTGGGGTTGGGATACTTGAAGTTGGGACAAAGTGCCACAGAACTTTCAGGAGGTGAATCACAAAGAATAAAATTAGCAACTGATTTGGCAAAAAAAAGTAACGAAAAAACACTTTATATTTTTGATGAGCCTACGGTGGGATTGCACCTTTCTGATATTGATAGATTATTGAGTGTTTTAGATAGTTTGGTAAAAATGAATTGTTCGGTGATTGTTATTGAGCATAATTTAGATGTAATTAATGAAAGTGATTGGGTAATTGAATTGGGTCCGGAAGGTGGCAAAAAAGGCGGACAAATTGTTTTTGAAGGAATGCCTAAGAAATTAAAAAATGCTTCTACTTGGACAGGAAAATTTTTGAAAAAATATGTTTAATTGAAAAAGAAAAAAAGATTAATGGAAGAAGGAACAAAAAAAAGCAGTTTTGAGAAAAAAGATTTTTTAATGGAAAGAAATATTTTTTTTACGATTGCTTACTTTAATGCGCTTGGGTTGGCTCCTTCAACCTTTGAAATTTGGTTTCACTATTTTGATTTTTGGAAAACTGGTCAAAAAGTTTCTTTTGAAAAGGTGGAGCAATTTTTAGAAAAAGAAGAAACTTTAAAGAAAATAAGCCATTTTAATGGTTTTTGGTTTTTTAAGGGATACAAGAAAATTGCTCAAAAAAGAATCAAAAAACAAAAAATTTCTGTTACTAAAATTAAGAAGGCTTGCAAAATAGCACTTTTTTTTGGATTGGTTCCCTATTTAAGAGGAGTTTTTGTGACTGGCACTTTGGCGCTTAAGAATGCTGAAAAGAAAAGTGATTGGGATGTTCTGATAATAGTTGAAAAAGAAAGAATTTGGCTAGGAAGGCTTTTTATTAGTCTTTTTTTGGAAATTTTGGGAAAAAGAAGAAAGCGGGAAAAAATAAAAGATTGTTTTTGTCTCAATCATTTTCTCACTTTAGATAATTTGGAATTTGAAGAAAAAAATGAATTTGCTGCTAATGAAATTTCTTTTTCTTTTCCTATTTTTGGCAAAGAAATTTTTCAACAATTTATCTTTGCTAATAATAATTGGATCAAAACAGAAAAGCCCAATTTTTGCAAAAAAAGGTTAATTTCACCTTTTTTTATTTCTTCATTTTCAGAAAAACTTTCTTTGGTCGGACGTTTTTGGGAAAATGTTTTTGAATTTTTAAAAATGGGCAAATTAATTAATAAAATCTTGAAGAATTTAATGATCAAGAGAATTTTAAATAATCCCAAAACTTATACTAAAGGAGCTGATATTCGCTTTGGTGATTCTTGTTTGGTTTTTTTGCCCCAACCGCATCGTAAAAAAATCAGGCAAAAGGCATTACAAATAATGAAAGAAAAAGAAATAATATAGATGAATTTTGTGTATTATATTCTTATTCAAGGAGTATAATTAAAAGTGAATTTATACAAAACTTGACTTTTTTGATTAGATGATATATAATGGTATTGTGAAATTAGGAAGGGTGATTCTGTGGAATCGCCCTTTTTATTTGTGCTATCTTTGTTTAGTTTGAAATTTTAAAAAATGTTATATGAAAATATTTAAAGAAAGTTAGTATTTTTTGAATTTTTAAATAAAAATGAAAATAAAAATAAAAGTTATTCAATTTAAAAATTTTTTTGTTGTCGCTTTGGTGGGAGCATTTCTACTGGGTGGTTTGAGTTTTACTAAAGGAGCAGCAGAAGAAATGGTTGATCCGGAGCTGGAAAAGATAAGGACTGAAATCATCAGATTGGTCAATGAAGAAAGAAACAAGGAAGGACTGAGTGAACTTTGGGAAAATCAAAAACTTAATCAGGCGGCTTTTTTAAAAGCTCAAGATATGATTGGCAACAATTACTTTGCTCATAATTCTCCTTCTGGTGTTAGTCCGTGGGATTGGTTTGATCAAGTAGGGTATCAATATAAATATGCTGGAGAAAATTTAGCAATGAATTTTTCATCAGCTCTTTCTGTTTTTAAAGCTTGGATGAAAAGTGATTCTCATCGGGAGAATATTCTTTCTCCTCGCTATAATCAAATTGGTGTAGCTGTTTTGCGAGGAATAATCAAGGGAGAAGAAACTTTAGTAGCTGTTCAAGAATTTGGTTATCCTTTAATAGGAAATGAAGTAACAGGAGGAAATGAATTAGAAATTGAAGAGAAAATAAAACAAGAATTTGAAAACACTGTTTTTATTAGTGAGGCTTCTATCGAAAAGTGGAAATCAACTGAAGGAAACGAATATTTAATTTATGCGCGAGTAACAGGGAATCCTCAAAAAGTAGAAGCCGTAATTAGTGAAAAAAATTATCAACTGGAAAAATTAAGAGAAAATATTTATATGAATTTAATTTATATTCAGGAAGAATTAAAAGATAATAAAATTGTCATTAAAGCTGAGATTGACTCAAACCATGCTCAATTTTTTGAAACCTACCTTGCCGCAAAAGAAGAAGATCTGGATAAAAACAGGCTGGCTCAAAAAAGAGATAATTCTGAGGATAAAAAATTATTAGCAGGACAATTGAGTAGTAATTTGAACCAAAATGAAAAAAAATTGGTAAAAAATGAAAACCTTTCTTTTTTAGTAAAATTGATTAATCAATTAAATGAACAGTTTATTCTTTCTCTTCTTTTAATGGTGTTCTTGTTTTTAGTGGTAAATGTTTGGGTGTTAGAAAAAGAAGAAGAACGTTTATTGCTTGCTATTGAGAAGAAACAACTTTCAGTGGGAACTTAGAAAGATATTTTTTGAAAAATGGTTTTTAAAAATATTTTTAATAATTAAAAAACAAAAACAAAAATGTAAAAAATTTCTAAATTTTTCTGCAGCACCTTTAAAAAACAAATAAAAAACAAAACTAAAAAAGCTCAAGCTTTTTCAAAAAAAGGACAGAAATCTCTGTTCTTCCCTTTAACAAGGGAAAAAATATAAAACCCACCTTTTCTTTAAAGGTGGGTTTTATTGTTTAAAAGCGAGGACTATTTTTTTAAGGAAATGCAAAGAAAAATTAGTTGCAAAAGAGGGGTTTAAAGCATTGACTTTTTCTAAAAAATATGCTACAGTACTAAGTTAGTCAGAATAGGCTAATATTTGCCAATGTATTTAAAGTTTAGTTCATTGAAAAATTGGCAGATCTAGTGGAAGCTGATTATTGGTCAGAATCAGCAAAAACTAGGCCCTTTTGTGAAAATAGGGCATAATTTTTAAAAGTTTTTGATGCGAAAAGTCACTAGCTTTTTACTAGTACTAAGAATTATTCTTTTTTTAATTATTCCTACTCTGGTTTTAGCGAAGGAATCAAAAGAGATAGTTAGTGAGCATCAAAACAAAAATCAAACTTTAATAAAATTAATAAAAATTGAAAAAGGGAATTTAAACAAAATAGCATCTAAATCACCATTGGAAGTTTCAGCGGAATTTTTTTCTGATCAAGAAAAAATTGAAGCACCAAAAGAACGTTCATGGGAAGAGGAATATAATCAGAAGAAACTTGCTTTTTACAAAAAGAAACTAGAAAGTTTTAATCCTCCAGCCGGAAGAGTGGAAATTTTGGTTACTGGTTATTCTTCAACGGTTGATCAATGCGATGCCGATCCTTTCACTACTGCCAGTGGAACAAAAGTCCATCAAGGAACAATGGCTTGTCCGCCGCAATATCCGTTTGGAACAAAAATTAAAATTGAAAATGTGGGTGAGTTTATTTGTGAAGATCGGGGAGGAGTAATAAAAGGAAATCATTTTGATATGTGGTTTCCATCTCGAAATGAAGCTCTTCTCTGGGGAAAAAGAACTTTAGTGGCAGAAATTGCAAAATAAAATCAACAGAAAAATTAAAATAAAAAGAGCGAGCTGTTTTAGCTCGCTTTTTGGTTTTAATCTAGTAAAGACCACTTGAGAATATCTTTTTATATTCTCCTGGCCATTCACATTTTGGGCAGATTTTCAAAAAATGATCTTCGTAGTCCAGAACACCCATATCTTTGTGAAAAATAATAATTTCTTTTCCACAAAGAGGGCATTTTTCTTTTGCTTTAATAATTTCTCCTCCCTTAACTCCCTTAATAAAATTTAAATAGGGTTTTTCCATTTCCATTTTGTCCTCCTTTTTTTAAAGGTTCAAATAAAAGCACTGCTTTAGTGTATTAAGGAATTGAAAATTTTTTAAAGTAATATCACAAGTGCCGATCATAAAATGACTGTTAATGTGTCTTTTTGAGTCCGCTCGAACTTATTTTACCGAAAATTTCTGAAAATTGGAAGATAGCATCTCGCTTTACTCGTGATATCCTGCACCTAATTGGTTTGTTGATCATTAACTTCTTGGTTAAATTCCTGAAAGTCAAATCTTGGTGCAATTATATAACCAAATTTGAACCTACTTTGAACGAAACGACTGATCAGTGCCGTGCCTGCCTGCGGCTCTGGTCGGCAAAATTCCTGAAAGTTTAATACTGGTGCCCGGGGCGAGACTCGAACTCGCATGGGATTGCTCCCAAGGGATTTTAAGTCCCTCGTGTCTGCCATTTCACCACCCGGGCAAGATAAAAAATGAAAAACAAAATTTATTTTTTAAATTGGAATTTTATGAGGTCACGGCCGGAATTGAACCGGCGTAAACGGTTTTGCAGACCGTTGCGTAAACCACTCCGCCACGTGACCAATTATTACATAATTTAGATTATCAATCAAAATCAAGTTGGTCAATATTAATTTCTAAAAAAGAGAGGATTGAGAAGATTGATGGCTAGTGAAACCATTTGAAGAAGAAATTGAATTTTCTAATTCAGAATTATTTTTATCTTTTGAATCTTTTTCAAGGAACTCAAGAATTTTGGGAATTTTTTTAAAATCTTTCTCTAAGGTGATACGAAGACTGCTATTATAGAGAGCAGCTGCTGGATGATAACAAGGAAAAAAAATGATTTTTCCTAAATCTTCAAAATTTTTTCGCAAAATTCTTCCATGATCAGTTGAAATTCGAGCTGAAGGAATGAATCGAGCTAAGCTGTGTCTTCCTAAAAGAATAATTATCTGAGGAGAAATAATTTCAATTTGTTTTTTCAACCAAGGCCAACAAGCATCTACTTCATCAGAAAAAGGATCACGATTTTGAGGAGGACGGCACTTGACTACATTGGCAATAAAAACTTCTTTTCTTTCAAGTCCAATTAATTGAATTAATTGATCAAGAAATTTTCCAGCTGCACCCACAAAAGGTCGTCCTTGTTCATCTTCATTTTTACCGGGACCTTCTCCAATAAACATAATTTTTGAAAAAGGATTACCTTCTCCGGGAACAGCTTGAATTCGTTTTTGACAAAGTCGGCATTTTTGACAATTTTTGATATTCTGGGCAAGTTCTTCTAGAAATTTTTTTTTGTTGATTTTCTTGTTCATCTTAATTTATCTTGATTGTCATTGTCGCGAATTTTTTTAGCTAAGGTGAGATCTTCTTTAATTTTATCATGTTTTGTTTCTAAGATCATTCCAATTTCCATTTCTTGAGCTTTTTTAATGATGGTGGCAATTCCAGTGATTCCTATTTCTCCTTTTCCAAGATGTTCATGGCGATCAACTCTTCCACCTAATTTTGTTTGAGAATCATTAAGGTGAATTAATTTAAGCTGATTGAGACCAATTTTTTGTTCTAGTTGGTTAAAAAAATTCTCCACATCATTTTTTTGACGAAGATCATATCCGGCAGCAAAAGAATGACAACTATCAAAACAAAATCCACTTTGAAGATTCTTTTTTTGAGCAACTTGAAGAATCAAAGCAATTTCTTCAAGAGAATCTCCGATAATATTTCCGCTTCCAGCAGCGATTTCAAAAATTAGGGGAACAGGAAAATCTTTTCCAATTTCAATTGAAATTTTTTCTAATCCTTTTTCAATTCTTTCAAGTTCAAATCCTTTTTCTTTCTTGTTTTTGAAATCAGGACTACTTCCTATGTGAGTTATCACTCCAGCACTTTTGATCAAAAGAGCTATTTGAAGTTCTCGAACAAGAGCATTAATTGATCCGTTGTAAATTTTTGGATTTGTGCTGGCTAAGTTAATAAAATAAGGAGAATGAATGAACCAATCTTGATTTTTAAATCCTTGTCTTTGAGCTTCTTCAAGAAAAAGATTGGCTTCTTTTTCTCCAATAGGAACAGCTTTTCCTCCTTGAGGAGAACGAGAAAAAATTTGAAAAATTTCGCAATCTAGTTGTCGAGCTCGCAAAGGGGCATTTTGAATTCCTCCGGCAATAGAAATATGAGCGCCAATTTTCATTTGAAATTTTTTAATTGATAAATTTTTTATTCAATTATCCAATTTTCTCCAACTTTACGGAGTTTTCCTTTTATTTCAAATCCACTAGCAAGACGATGGCCCCCTCCCAAAAAGCGGCGAGCAATTTTGGAGACATCAATTCCTTTATTTTCATCTGATCTTAAACTGGCCTTGATTTTATTTTTTTCTCTTTCAGAAAGAACCAAAGAGAATTTTGATTCAGAAATGGTATTGAGAATATCAGAGATTCCAGCAATATCTTCTGAAGTGGCATTGTATTTTTCAAGGTCTTCCTTGGTGATAAAAGAAGCTACCATTCCAGTGCGAGGATTTATTTGAGCTCTTTCAAGAGCAATAGCCCAAAGTTTTAAGGTATTAAGTGATTTTCCTGAAAACAACGAGCGATTGATTTTAGAAATAGAAGCTCCTTTTCTAACTAGATCACTGGAAATTTCCAAAACAGTGGCGGAAGTATTGCTATGCTTAAAACCTCCCGTATCAGTATAAATTCCATTAAGAATAAATTGAGCTATTTCTTGATCTATAGGAATTTCCAAAAAGTTAAAGAAGCGGTAGACAATTTCACAAGTAGCAGCAGCTTGAGTATCTATTACATTAATAGCTCCTGGGATAAAAGTGTGAGGATGATGATCAATGTTTATGATGGTAGGTTTTTTTTCCAGTAAAGCTATCTTTTCTTTTATCTTTAGTTTTTCATAAATATCACCCCTATCTATTAAAAAAATTGTATCATAATCAGAAATTGAATAGGAGGTTTGAATTTCTTTTAAAGGAAAGAGTTTGTCCAAATTGCTATTGGGAATATTAACAGAAAAAATATCTACTGCTTGATTTTTTTTCCAAAAAGAAGCTTTTTTGAGAGCAAAAGCTGCTCCCAAAGCATCACCGTCTGGATTGGGATGAACCACCAAAAGAGAATGATGAGCTTTTTCAATTTTTTTTTTAAGTTTTTCAAACGAATGAGCTAATTTTTCTTTCATTTTTGACAGTTAAGATTATCATCTTTTTTTTCTTGAGCTATTTTCTGAAGAATTTTTTCTATTTGAGAAACTTTTCTTTGAGTATTGTCAAGAATAAAAGAGATTTTAGGAATAAATTTTATTTGAAGATTCTTGGCAAGATCTTTTTGAAAAGAAATTTTTTTAAGTTTAGAGAAAGTAGAAAAACAAATATTATCAGGAAAAATACTAATAAAAGCTTTAGCGCTCTTAAGATCGGGAGATGTTTCTACTTTGGTAACTGAAACAAAAACTCCTGATTTTTTATCCAGCTTTTTTTGAATTATTTTTGAAAGATTGTCTCTAATAAGATCATTTATTTTTTCAATACGATTACTTTTTGTCATTTTTTCTTATTTTATTCAATCTTTCTTTTTATTTCTTCTTTTTTATAACAATGAATGGTGTCATTTATTTGAATTTTTTCGCCTTTAAAAGAAACAGAAAGACCACATTCTAAGCCACTTTTTACTTCAATCACATCTTCTTTGTTGTGCTGAAGTTGGTTTATTGTTCCTTGATTAATAACGGAACCGTCTCTTTCTGTTTCAATGAATTCTCCCTTAACAATTTTTCCATTAATCACCTTACCACCAACAATCATTTGTTTTTTGGAACTTTTAAAAACAGCCAAAACTTTTAATTTTCCTAAATCTACTCGTTTGATTTCTGGTTCAAGACAATTAGACATTTCTTCCTTGATGTCTTGAATTAATTCGTAAATAACAACAAAAGTTTTTATTTTTACTTTTTTGTTTTCAGCCATACGAGCAGCTACACTAGTGGGAAAAACATTGAAGCCATAAATAATGGCTTGAGCAGCTTGAGCACTGATTATATCAGATTCTGTAATAGGACCCACACCTTCTTCTACTATTTCTAGACTAATTTCATTTGATTTAATAGTTCCCAAGATTTGTTTTATGGCTTCTAGTGTGCCTTGAACATCAGTTTTAATTATAATAGGGAATTTTTTTATTAGAGTTTGATTTATGTTTTGGAGGATATCTTGAGAGTTGATGATCTTTGCTTTTGTCAAAATAGCTGTCTTTGATTTTTGAAAAAAACGGAGATTTCTTTTTTTTCTGTTTTGGTGAGCGGGAACAAAAAGAATATCATTACTTTGAGGGACTGCCGACAAACCAATAATTCTAACTGGATCAGATGGATAAGCTAGGGAAATTCTTTTTCCAGCAAAATCTTCTATCCTTCTTATTCTTCCAAAAATATTACCTACGAAAACATCTTGACCTTCTTTTAGAGTTCCGGTTTTGATCAAAATGGTTGCTACGGGGCCAATTTGAGGATCTTTTTTGGCCTCCAAAACAATTCCAATGGCTGGTCGATTGGGATTGGCAGAAAAATTATTAATTTCAGCTATTAGCAAAATGGTTTCTAACAGATCTTCTAAACCTAATCTTTTTTTGGCTGAAACTTCAACTACTGGAATGTCACCACCATAGTTTTCAACTAGAATTCCAATTTCTGCCAATTCTTGTTTAACTCGCTGAGGGTTGCTTTCGGGCTTGTCAATTTTATTGATGGCAACAATGGTGGGCACTTTATTTTCTAATAAAAAAGAAGCCACTTCTTTAGTTTGGGGTTTTACTCCATCATCAGCTGCAACAACAAGAATGGCAATATCAGCAATGGAAGCTCCTCGTTCTCTCATAGTTTGAAAAGCTTCATGACCGGGAGTGTCAATGAAAGTTATTTTAGAGCCCTTTTTCTTGAGTTGATAGGCGCTAATATGTTGAGTTATTCCACCAAATTCTTTTTCAGCTACTCTGGTTTTTCTTAGAGCATCCAAAAGAGTGGTTTTGCCATGATCAACATGGCCTAAAATGGTAACCACAGGAGGTCGAGAAACCAAATTTTTTGAATCTTCTTTCTCTAATTGTAGAATTTTTTGGAGTTTTTTTTGATCAATTGCTTCACCTTCAGTTATTTCTTGGTCTAATTTAACAGAAAAACCAAATTCTTCAGCAATCAAAGAAGCAGTTTCAAAATCAATATTTTCATTGATATTAGCAATTACTCCCAAATCGAGAAGCTTTTTTATCACTTCTACAGCAGCAATGCCCAATTTTTGGGCAAGAAATCTAACAGATATTTGAAAAGGAATCCAAACCACCTTTTCTTTTTCAATAGGAGTTTTGTTCATTAAGTTTTAGTAATTTTTTTTGATTAGTTATCTTGAATTGAAAAAATTTTTGTCATCAAGGTCATTCCATTCTTATAGCAACAAAAAAAAGAAAAGTCAATTCGTTGAATTTGTTAAATGAAAATTGATTATAAAAAACACTAGCAATTTCAGCTTTGTTGTCTGTTTGATTCAATTAATTAGAGAGCTGTTAAAGATAAAAAAGATAAATCAATTTAGTTGTTTTTTTTCTTTTTTTCCCCAAAAATAGCTATTTCAATGGCTTTTTTTTCTTCATCAGAGAGAGGATATTTTTCAGAAGCGCCATTTTTTATTGCTTTAGCATAGGTGCGTGAACTTTCTTTAAGATATAAAGAAGAGATCACTATTCCATCATTTTTGCCATTCAAAAGAGCTAAAGCAAAACTTTGATCTCCTCCAACACTTTTGAAAGGATTGAAACGAACTAAACCAAATTTATACAAAGAAGAATCAACCAAAGAATGAATCTTGGTAGTAATTTGATAGAGATCCTTGATTTCTTCATCCATTTTTGAATTTTGATTTCTAATTCCTAGAATTATTTTTTCCAAATTTTTGGCTTTTTCTCCTTTAAAAAGAATAAGTTGATTTTTTTTGATTTTAGAGATGGTTAATTGCAAAAAAACTATCCAAGCCAAAAGAATAAGTGGCAATATTAGAAGAATAATTTCAATGTTTTCTAAATGAAAATTCATTTTTTTAGGGTTATTTTTTTTAATAATAGCATTTTTGAGTTTTAAAATAAAGAGACTTAATTAACTTAATTAAAGGGAATTGATTTTTTTTGATTTTAAAGCTATATTGTTATTGTAATTAGTTTAGTTTTTTGACAATGTCAAAAAAAAGGACGGTTAGCTCAGTTGGTTAGAGCGTCTGCTTGACGTGCAGAAGGTCAGTGGTTCGAGTCCACTACCGTCCACCATACTGGAAGCTGCGGGTTTTTGGTATCTTCGGTGTTCCCTTGCTCGCCGTGCCTGCGGGCGTGGCTCGCGAGAAATTGTGCGGCAAAATTGTAAAGAGGCGCAAAATCAAAGCTGACGATTTTGTTGGAGATGAGGCGGTTCGTTCCGATTTTTTCAGCAAATTGCAAAATCTCTGCAAGAGATTTTGCCGGGGCGATTTTTCCTGCAGAAATTAAGGTTTTAATGTAGTCCCGCGTTGGTTCAATCCAGTCGCTCATCCACTTTCGTCCAAGAGTTTCTTTTTCGCTTTTCAGGGCGATTTTTTGTTTGACCAATCTTTCTTTTTCCGTTTGTATGTTTCCTCGTTAATCAAGTTATCTAAATATCCTTCCAGAAGTTTTTCTAACTTGTCCTGCAAGACAACCAGTTTTTTATTTATCTCTTGGACGAAAGCGTCTGCTGTTTGAGCTTCTTTCTTTTCTTCTTTGTCAAAATACTCAAACATCTCATTAGCCCAAACAGTGGGCAAAGCAATTGTTTGCGCCTTTTCAATGATTTTCCTTTTCAGTTCCTGTTCTTGAATATACGACTCTTTGCACGATTCCTGTTTGCGAGTGCAACGGTAGTAGCGGTAAAGCCCGCCGTTGCTTTTTACCCACTGCGCGGTAATCATTGAGTCGCACGAACACCGAAACATCCCGTAAAAAAGAAAATCATGTTTGGCTTTTTACTTTTATCGGCTTGCTTTTGTTTTTCAAAACTTCCTGTACTTTCGCAAACAATTGCTTTGAGATGAGCGGCTGGTATTTGCCTTCGTACACTTCGTCTTTCCAACGCATTACGCGCCCATATACAATTCGTTGGTGAGCAGGTTGCGGATGGAGTAGTTGGAACGCAGTTTCCCGGTTTTGCTTTTGATGCCAAGCTCGCCGAGGTGCTGAGCAATAGATTCATAGTCGTGTTTGCCCGTGGCAAACTCCTTAAAAATCTTCTTTACGATTTTGGCTTCTTTAGGGTGAGGAACGATGTTTCGCAATCGGTGATCGTATACATAGTCCAAAGGTTTTTGTTCGGGCCACTCGCCTTGGCGGAGCTTGGCTCTGTTCTCTTACCGAATGTTTTCGGACAGATTGTCCACATAGTATTTGGCGCTGGACAAAGCAATGACCAAAAAGAATTTAGTTAATATTTTTTTAAATTTTAATATGTGATATAGTATGAATAACTAAAATTAGCATTTTTTTGGCTTTTTCAATAAATAATTTTTATTCAAAAATAATGAAAAAGAAAAATTTAATTTATGCGACAATCATTGGCATTATTTTGATTGTTTCAGCCATTTTTATTTGGAATAATTACCAAAATAAATCAATAAAATTGTTGCCACAAATTTCAAAAAAATGTGGAATAGAAAACTGTCATGGTTTGAATATTTCTTGTGGTTCGAATGTACCGGATGCTTGTACTTCAATATATGAAGAGGGAGATAACTGTCGTCAATTTGTAAGTTGTCAAATTATTGAAGGACAATGTAAAGTGATCAAAACTCTAAAATTTGATAATTGTAAATCTTGTGTAGAAAAATGTAAACAAGATTATCCAAATAATCCGGATAAATTTTTTGAATGCGAAAGTAGTTGTGATGAATAAAAAAAGTAGTTGTTGTGAATTAGTAGTCTATTAGTAACCTAAAAATAAAATTGGATTTTAGTTTTACTTTATTTATTTAGTAAACATTTAAGTGATCTTTTATTGTGGTTATTTTTATGTCTTTATTTTCAAGAAGTTTAAATTTATAAAAATAAAATTTTTTATTAGATAACATAATGTCAAAATATCTTATAAATTTTAAAAATTAAACGCATTTGAAAGTTAAAGGTAATAAAAAATTTTAATAAGATTACAAAGATTGAAGCAATTTTGAAACAGTTTAAAATTTTAAGAAGAAAGTTTTTAATATAAGTAAGTAATAAAATTGCGAGAAATTTTTAGTTTTTGCTTTTTTATAATGTTTTATAATGACTGAAAAACGCAAAATAAATTTTTCAAGGTGATTTGAGAGAAATAACCAACAAACAAAAGTTGTTTTAAATGGTAACCAAAATTTTTGCTAGTGCTTAAAAAAGCTAGGTAATTTTCTTAAAAGAAGGAAAGTTTGAATGTTTTTTGTATACTTTTTTAAGACTTTCATTGGTTATATGAGTATAGATTTGAGTAGTGCCAATTGAACTATGACCCAAAAGAGCTTGAACAGATCGAATATCAGCTCCATTTCTTAGAAGATTTGTGGCAAAACTATGGCGTAAAGTGTGGGGAGTTACTTTTTTAATAATACCAGCTTTTTGGGTGTATTTTTTAATAATTCTTTGAACAGAACGATTAGAGAGCCGAAGATCGCCATCAAACTTGGAAGGATCCTTGATAATTCTAATAAAAAGAGCCGGATCAGTGTCAGTTCTTTTTTGAAGCCATTTTTCCAAAACAATAGCTGTTTCTTCAGAAAAAAAAGCAATTCTTAATTTAGAACCTTTGCCTCTTATGGTAAATTCCTTAGTTTTTAGGTTTATTTGATTAATATTCAGGCTAGTAAGTTCTGAAATTCTCAATCCAGAAGAAAGTAATAAAAAAAGAATTGCTCGATCTCTTAATCCTTGTAAATCATCTCCTTTGGTGACAGCTAAGAGTCTTTCCATTTCTTCAAAAGTGAGAAATTCTACGGTATTTTGTTTTTCTTTAGCCAGTTCGATTTTTTCGGGCGCCAAAGAAGGAATTTCTCTTTTTGCCAAGAAAGTTAGGAAATTTCTTAATGCAATGAGATAATAATTTTGAGTTCTAATTTTTAGGGTATCATTTCCTATTTGATTTTCTTGGCGATTAAGAAAAAGCCTAAACTTATAAATGAGATTTTCAGTTATTTGAGAAGATTTTTCAATTTTTGACCAATCTAAAAATCGGCTTATATAGCGATCATAGTTTTCTATTGTTTTTGGAGAACGATTTTTTTCAATTTCCAGATATTCAAGGTATTCAAGTAAAAGTTGGTGAATTTTTTTCATTTTTATTTATATGGGAAAATTAATATATGAGAAAATTAATTATTGTTTTTTTAAAAAGGTTATCTTGTGTGGTAAAGATTGAAAAGTTCTTATTTTAATTTAAAGTTTACCTTATTTTTAAACTATTGACAAAAAAAGATAACAATACTAGAATTGTTAACGGCTTAATTTGAAGGTTGTTTTTTGATGGAAACAAAAGCTCAAGAGTAAAGTTTCCTATATATTAACAACCAAGTAGGGAATTTAAAGCTATTAAACGTTTAAATCAAGGACAGAAACGAAATCTTTTTTGTTGGTTTAGCAAAGAGAAAAAATCAAAAAATATTTCAGGGGAAGCTTGCTCAGCTTTTCTTTTAGTTAGAGAAGAGAACGATTCAAAAAAATCTTTTGAAAAAGCTTGTCTTTTGGAAAGGCTTCGAGAAAAAGAAAGGAAATGTTTGGATTTTATCAAAAAAAGCAAAATAGAATACTTTTTGAAGTTTTTCAGAAAGAATTCAGCGTTAATTGTTGTGATTTTTGCTAGTGCAATTGTAACAACTGGAAATGCTAGTTCTACTAAAGAAGAGGTTGGCTTTTTGCATGGTTATTTTAAAAAACCAATAAGTAATGAAGAAAAACTGATTCAAAGGGTTAAAAGTAAAACCTACAGAAAAGAAAATTTATCAACGGTACCTTTAATAAATAGTGAAATTGTTATTGAAAACGAAGGAGATATTACAGAAATGCTTTCTAGTAATGAAAAGCTAACTCAAAATCGGATGGAATTTCAAGTAATGACTGCTATTACATCACCAGATGCTAAAAAACTTTTGGAAGAAGGATCTGATGTGGCAGTTTATGAAGTCAAAGATGGCGATACTGTTAGTACCATTGCCAAAGAGTTTAACATTAATGTCAATACTATTTTGTGGGCAAATGATCTTGATAATCCTGATTTAATAAAACCCGGAGATAAAATTTTTATTCTTCCGATAACTGGAATTAAACATGTGGTTAAAGAAGGAGATGATATTGAAAAAATTGCCAAAAAATATAAAGCTGATAAAGAAAAAATCATTACCTTTAATGAATTACCAGCCGATGGAAGAATTAAAGTGGGGGAGGAATTAATTATTCCAGATGGAAAAATAGAACAACCAGTTACTAATCCCAACAATTTTCTTCAGCGGCGTAATTATTATAGTTCAGAAATAGTAGCTGATGACAAAAGAGAACCATCTATTATAGATCGTAATCCAAAAGGAGGACATATTTTTCCTTATGGCTACTGCACTTGGTATGTTGCTCAACATAAATATATTCCTTGGGGAGGGAATGCTGGTACTTGGCTCTATCATGCTAGAGCTTATGGAGCTAAAACAGGCAAAACTCCTAAAGAAGGAGCGATTATTGTTACCAATGAAAGTTGGTATGGTCATGTAGGAATAGTTACCAAAGTTGATGGTAATAATGTAACTATCAAAGAGATGAACTATAAAGGATTTGGTGTGGTTTCTTCGCGAACAATTTCAGTCAAAAGCCAAGTAATAAAAGGATATATCTACTAAATTGATATATTAAATTAAATTGATTCTTTTTTTAAAATCACCCCGCTATTCTTTTGAGGTGGTTTTTGTTTTTCATTTTTAACTGAGTTTTAAAAAGGATCTTTAAATGCTACATTTCGTTTCCAAAACGATATTGAATAGCTTCAGCTAAATGAGTTGATTGAATATTTTCTTCATTGGCAAGATCAGCAATAGTGCGAGCAACTTTGATTATTCTAAAATAACTTCGGGGAGAAAGATTGAATTTTTCAATGGCAATTTTAAGAAGTTTTTTTTCTTTTTCACCTAACAAGCAAAAAGTCTTAATGTGTTGAAGATTCATTTCAGAGTTGGTTTTGATTTTGGCATTTTTAAAGCGCTGAAGTTGTTTTTGGCGAGCTAAAGAAACTCTTTCTTGAACTTTTTGACTAGGTTCTTCTAATTTTTCACGAGAAAGTTTTTCAAATTTTATACGTGGTACTTCAATTTTTAAGTCAATTCTATCCAAAATAGGACCAGAAATTTTTTGTTGATAACGACGAATTTGGCTTAAAGTGCAAATACATTGTTTTTGAGGATCGGAATAATTGCCACAGGGACAGGGATTCATAGCAGCTACCATAATAAAGCGAGCTGGAAAAGTAAGAGAGCCTTGGGCTCGCGAAATAGTTATTTTTCCTTCTTCCAAAGGTTGTCGCAAACTTTCAATTACTTCTTTGGAAAATTCAGGAAATTCATCTAAAAATAAAACTCCTCGATTAGCTAGAGAGATTTCTCCAGGACGCGGAAAACTTCCTCCTCCTACTAAAGAAATAGCTGAAGCGCTATGATGAGGAGAGCGGAAAGGTCGCTCCAAAACAAAAGGTTGTTCTGAACTAGTTTTTCCGATAATTGAATAAATTTTAGTCACCTCAAAGATTTCTTCTTTTGTCATTGGTGGCATAATGGAGGAAATAGCTCGAGCAAGAAGAGTTTTTCCTGATCCCGGTGGACCTGACAAAAGAATATTATGACCACCAGAAACAGCAATTTCTAATGCTCTTTTAGCGGATTCTTGTCCTTCCGATCTAGCAAAATCAAATTCCTGTTGAGAAGGAGTAGAAAAAAGATTTTCTGCAAAACCTTCTTTTTTCAGAGAAGAGAGTTTTTTTGTTCCGTTAAAATGATCAATCAATTCCTTAAGAGTTTTAGGAGTATAGACTTTCAAGGTATCACATAAATTAGCTTCTTTTCCATTTTCAGAGGGGAGAAAAATACTTTTAAAACCCGACTGGGAAACAGAAATACTAATGGGAAGAGCACCTTTTATTTTTCTTATTCTTCCATCTAGAGCTAATTCACCTAAAAAAATAGCTGAAGGAGGAATGGTTTTGATTTGACCAGAAGCCAAAAGAAATCCAATAGCAATAGGTAAATCAAAAGAAGGTCCCTCTTTTTTAATATCAGCAGGAGCTAAGTTAACAGTTATTTTTCCAAAAAAATGAGGTGGTTTTAAACCGGAATTTTTAATGGCACTAGAAACTCTGTCTTTAGCTTCTTTAACAGCGGCATCAGGCAAACCAACAATATTAAAAAAGGGTTGGCCAGCAAAACGATCCACTTCAATTTCAATTATTTTTCCTTCCATTCCAAAGGTTGTAGCAGAAAATATTTTTGAAGCCATAAAAAATTTTGATTGAAATTTAATTTTTTATCTAGAGGAAAGAAAATTGGTTTTAGAATTGGTTTTTAAGTAGTGAAAAAACAAGAATAAAAAACATCCTCCGCTAATGAATATATCGGCAAGATTAAAAACGGGAAAGGAACTAATTCTAATGAAATCAATCACGCAATTTTTAAAAAAACGATCAAGAAGATTTGAAATAGCACCCGCTATAACCAAAAGTAAATAGAAACTTTTGGTTTTTTGATATTGCCAAATAATCAGAGTAAAAGCTAAAACCCAAAGAAGTGTGAATGGCCATTTTTTAATTTCTACTCCCCAAGTAATTCCCACATTGCAGACTGGATTTTGAATAAAAAAATGAAAAAAATTTTTTTCAAGGAAAACTGGATTAAGGGATAGTCTTAAGAAAAGATATTTTGAAAATTGATCAAGTCCAACAAGAAAAAAAATCCAACCAAAAAATTTAGAAAACTTTTTGAAAGTAGTTATTTCTGGCATTTTAGGCAGGTTTTAGCAGCTGGATAAGCCATTAAACGCTCAAGGGGAATTTCTGTTTGACAATTTTCACATTGACCGTAGGTTCCTTTTCTTATTTTTTCCAAAGCTTCGAGAACATCTTTTAGATTTTTTTCCAAAGTTTCTGTAATGGCTACTTTAGCGGCATAACTTTCCACCTCTTCTGCTCGATCATCATCTTCTCTTCCCAAGTCTTCAAACTTGGCTTGATAATCACCTTCTTCTTTTTTGGCTATTCTTTCTAATTCTTTTTCCAAGCGATTTTTTTCTGCTAGTAGTTTTTTTTCTAATTCTTTTTGGTCTGTAGGCGTTAACATTTTTTTAAAATTATTTATTACTAGTTGAAATTGATTTTTGATATAGAAATAATAGCATTTTTGTAATTTAAAAGCAATTAATTGAGGTTTGATTTTAATTAATTTTGAGCTTGATTTTTTGATTATTTTGGGTCATTATTAATTTAGTTTTAATCAGTTTATTAAGAAAAAAGTAATAAAAAAAGTTAATAACGTCAAAAATGTTTAAAAAGATTAATCCTCGAAAAAAATACTCTGAAATGGAAAAGGAAATTCTGAATTTCTGGAAAAAAAATAAAATTTTTGAAAAATCAGTTAATCAAAGAGACAAAAAGAAATATTATAGTTTTTATGATGGTCCCCCTTTTATTACTGGAGTTCCTCATTACGGAACTTTACTCTCATCTATTGTCAAGGATTGTATTCCTCGTTTTTGGACAATGAAAGGCTACCGTGTAGAACGTCGATGGGGCTGGGATTGTCATGGATTGCCAGCAGAAACTATGGTTGAAAAAAAATTGGGCATAAAAAACAAGAAGGAAATTGAGGAAAAAATTGGAATAGCTGAGTTTAACCGAGTTTGTTTGGAAGAAACCTCTAAAATTGCTTCAGAATGGGAGGATATTATTGACAGAATTGGACGTTGGGTAGAATTTAAAAATGCCTATAAAACGATGAATGTTGATTATATGGAATCAGTTTGGTGGGCTTTTAAGGAACTTTTTAAAAAAGGATTAGTTTATGAAGATATGAGAGTTTCTCTTTTTTGTCCACGTTGCTCCACGCCACTTTCTAATTTTGAAATTGCTATGGATAATAGTTATCAAGAAGATAAGGATCCGGCAATTTTTGTTAAATTTAAACTTAAAAATAAATTTGAAAAAAAATTATATTCTCAATTTAAATCAGAAAACGAAACAACTTTTTTGGTTTGGACCACTACTCCTTGGACTCTTTTGGCCAATGTTGCACTGGCAGTTAAAGAAGATGCTATCTATCAAATGATAAAAATTAAAAAAAGTAATGAAGTTTTAGTTTTAGCGAAAGAAAGGACGGAAGTTTTAAGCGGAACAGATTTTGAAGTTATTCAGGAAATTAGGGGAGTTGATTTGGTGGGACTTTCTTATGAACCAATTTTTCAAGAAATTGAAACAGGAAGAAAAAAAAGCATTATCAAGGAAGGAAAATTTGATATTGTGGTGGGAGGAGATTTTGTTTCTTTAGAAGAAGGAACTGGTATTGTTCATTTAGCGCCTACTTTTGGAGAAGATGATTTTGAGACAGGACGCAAAGAAAAATTGGCAGTTATTCTAAATGTTGATAATGAGGGGAAATTTAATAGTGGAACATGGAAAAATAGACCAGTTTGGGAAGCAAATTCTGAAATTGTTGATTATTTGGAAAAAGAAGGTGTTCTTTTTAAAAAGGAAGAAATTGTTCATAAATATCCCCATTGTCATCGTTGTGGGACCAAACTGATTTATAAAGCTCAATTAGCTTGGTTTGTGGCGGTAAATAAGATAAAAAAAGAACTTCTTGAAAAAAATGAAAATATAAATTGGTATCCAACTTTTTTAAAGTACGGAAGATTTAAGAAAGGAATTGAAAGCGCTCCGGATTGGAATATTTCTAGAGATCGTTATTGGGGTACAGCAATTCCTGTTTGGAAGTGTCAAGGTAAAAAAAATGATAAGCAAAAAAAAGGTGGTTGTGGAGAAATTAAGGTAATTGGATCTTATGATGAATTAGAGCAATATTGGGGGAGGAAATTAAAAGACTATCATCGTCCGGAAGTAGATGAAGTAATTTTTGAGTGTCCTAAGTGTAAGGGCGAAATGAAAAGAGTTTCTCAGGTATTTGATTCTTGGATTGAATCTGGATCAATGCCGTTTGCTCAAATTCATTATCCTTTTGAAAATCAAAAGCATTTTGAAAAAAGTTTTCCGGCTGATTTTATTTCAGAATATATTGCTCAAACCAGAGCTTGGTTTTATGTTTTACATGTTTTGTCAGTGGCTCTTTTTGAAAAAGAATCTTTTAAAAATGTTTTAACCACAGGAACAATTGCTGGAGAAGATGGTCGCAAGATGTCAAAATCACTTGGAAATTATACTGATCCGTGGATAGTTTTAGAAAAATATTCAGCTGATGCTCTTCGTTTTTATCTACTTTCTTCACCATTAATGAGAGCTCAAAATATTAATTTTTCTGAAAAAGATGTAGCAGTTATTCAACAAAGACTTTTGGGAACACTTTGGAACAGTTACTTTTTCTTTACTCTTTATGCTTGTTTAGATAATTGGTCGCCTCAAGAAATTGATTCTTACGAGGTTGTTTATTACAAGAATATTCTAGATCGTTGGATTATTTCTGAATTTAATCTTCTTATTCAAGAGGTAAATGAGGCAATGGAAAATTATAATCCAATAAAAGCAACAGGAGCAATTGATAAATTTGTGGATAATCTTTCTAATTGGTATATTCGTCGATCAAGAAAACGTTTTTGGAAAACTGAAAATGATAATGATAAAAAGGAAGCTTATTTAACTCTTTGGACCATATTGAAAGAATTTTCAAAAATAATTGCACCATTTTGTCCTTTTATTGGAGAGGAAATTTATCAAAATTTAGGAGCTGAGATTGAAAAAAAAGAATCCGTTCATCTTTGTGACTTTCCAATCAGTAATAGTCAATATATTGATCTTGAATTGAGAGAAGAAATGACGAAAATTAGAAAAATTGTGGAGCTAGGGCTTTCTTTAAGAGCGGAAAATTCTATAAAAGTTCGTCAACCAATTCGAAAAATTATTATTAAAGAATCTGAATTAAATCAAGAATTAGTTTCTTTGATCAAGGAAGAGCTAAATGTAAAAGAAGTTATTTTTGTTGATCGAATAAAAGAAAGCAAGTTTCTTAAGAAAAAGAAAGAAGGTGATTTAGGAGTAGCAATGGATTTTGAATTAAATAAAGAATTGATTTTGGAAGGACAAATGAGAGAAATTGTCAGATTAATTCAAAATGCTCGCAAGAAATCTGGATTTAAGGTGGACGATAGAATTGAAATTTATTATCAAGGAAAAGAAGAAGTTTTTGAGAAATTTGGCGGAAAAATTGCTAAAGAAGTTTTGGCTAAAGAAATTAAAAACAGAAAAATAGAAGATACTGAGTTTATTGAGAGAGAATTTTATAAAAACGAATTCAATATCAACAACAAAAAAATAATAATTTGGATTAAAAAGGTTCTTCCTTAGTAACTGTTTTCAAAATTTTTAGCTGAAAATGAAATAATTATTTTTTTAGTTATCAATTAAAATAAAAAATTTTTATTTTTA
>FWPV01003381.1_pt1 | contig 36301 bp, 36 predicted proteins | sample 2228371 | NCBI WGS metagenome assembly FWPV01 (sample SAMEA103939776, study PRJEB20133) | metagenome | reverse complement strand
TATATTTTGAGTAAAATAAAAAAAAGTATTAAAGTTTTTATTGATTTATAAGAATTAAAATATATAATTTGAAAATTATGGATAAAAGAGAGTATTGGTTAGATATAGCAAAATCAATAGGTATATTTTTAGTAGTCCTTGGCCATACTTCAATAAATGAGAATTTAAAAATTTTTATTTACTCATTCCATATGCCTTTGTTTTTTTTGATATCAGGTTTTTTATTTAAAACAAATGATAATTTTAAAAATTTTTTCATAAAACAGTTTAAGAGATATTATACCTTATTATATTTTCAGTATTATAACTTACATTTTCTGGGTAACGATAGCTGGGAGGTATGGAAGTGGACTCATTTCTGAAATTGGGTATACAAAACCTTTAATCGGCACAATTTTAGGCTTAAGTCATAATGATTATTTAGTTCACGATATTTCATTATGGTTTTTTATATGTTCTTTTTTTGATAGAAATCATTTATTTCTTTCTATTAAAATTCAAAAATATAAAAATTTTAGTAATAATTTCAATAATATTATAATTTTCTGGTTATTTTATTTCAAATATATTAAAAATGACATTAATATATGGGATAGAGAAAGTTCTTGTTGGTCAAATATTCTTTTTAATAGGTATTATTCTTAGAAGAATAAACTATCAGGTTATTATAAGAAATCTAAATATATGTAAAATAATATACTTAACAATTATAATACTTATATTTAACTTATTTTTTATAAAAATTAACGGATTTGTAGATCTTGTTGGGAATTTATTTGGAAACAACTATTTGATATATATTTTAAACGGAATTATTGGGTCTTTGATCGTTATAAATCTATCTTTAATCTTTGAAAAAATTGGTATAAGTAATAGAGTATTTGAAATTGTTTCTAAGAGTACAATATATATTCTGGGTTTTCACGAACAGATTATATCTTTAATTTTTGGCGGAATTTTTGTGATTTTTAAGATAGATCCTGACACATATAAAAATATTTTGTTGATAAATATTATTATTTCTGCAGGTGATTGTTTATTAATTGCAGGTATTTATTATTTTGTAGTTAAGTTAAAATTAAAACCCAGTTAGTTGTCCTTTTTACACCTTCTACTTTACATAATATATATTATCGAGAGTTTTGGATATATATAAATTAGAAGGGTTTTTCGCCAAAAATTACTTTACCGTTCCTTCCTTCTTTTTCTCGTTGTATTGTTGAGTCAAAGGATCTATAGCGCCTTCAAGTAAATTTTTGTAAACATAAGCTTGTTGAACGAAACTTGAATTTGGGTATTTGTATATTATCTCTTCATAACAGTTTAAAGCTGATTCAACATCATATTTCATTTCATAGACTCTTCCCATTCCAAGTAACGCTTCAGGTGTATAGGAGTTCTCTGGAACTTCCTTTATCGCTTTCTGATAATATACAAGGGCTGAATCAACCTGACTTAAACCTTCAAAAGCTTTTGCAATACCTATATAGGATGCGCATCTTAGTTCTTCAAGTCCATATTTGTATTTAATAAATTGTTTAAAACTCTTAATAGCATCTTCATAATATTTTTGTGAGTTCTGTTGATCCATCGCTCCAAGATTTAGATTACACATCCCAATATAGTAAGTTGCCTTTTTTGAAGAATTTGTGCCATAATAAGTTTGTTTTATATTGTTGAAAAGCTCAAGAGACTGTTTAAAATCTCCTGAAACAAAAATATCTATTGCACCAGTCAATTCAAGTGATGAGTTCTTTTCTTTTGAAACAAAACTTGATTTTATCGAAACAGCAACAATTATAACAAGAATTATTGCCGATACTCCTATAAAAAGGTATCTCCAATTATCTTTTGACCATTTTATCAGCTCTTGCATACTTTCTACGAATTTATCCTTTTTCAATTCAGACCTTTTTACTTTTACCTTCTTAACTATAGCCATATTGATCTCCTTTTTTATCTGCCCCTGACAAGAATCGAACTTGTGGCCCTCTGTTTAGGAAACAGATGCTCTATCCACTGAGCTACAGGGGCATTTTTTAAAAGTGAATTATACTTGATATTTTGTAATTTTCAAGATTTTTTCTTCCATTAAGAAAATCAAGTTCTATTAAAAATGATGTTCCTACAACCTTTCCACCTGCCTTTTCGATAAGTTTAGCAGCTGCCTTCATTGTTCCACCAGTAGCGAGAAGATCGTCAACAAGTAGTATATTCTCCCCTTTCGAAACCGCATCGGTATGCATCTCTATAGTTGCTGTTCCATATTCAAGAGAGTAAGTTTCCATATAAGTTTTATAAGGAAGTTTTCCTTTTTTTCTGATCGGTATAAAACCTTTGTTGAATTTATTCGCTATTGCTATTCCAAATATAAAACCTCTCGATTCTATTCCTGCTATTTTATCTATTTTTGAAAAATCGAAATCTTCACTCATTTTATCAACTGCGTATTTAAAAGCGTAAGGATCAAGTATCACAGGTGTGACATCTTTGAATATTATTCCTTTAACTGGAAAATCTGGAATATCCCTTATAAAACTTTTAAGATCCATTTTACCTCCTTTAATATTCTATTGTAAAATCATCAAACTCTGATGATTCGATCTGGTTTATTAACATCTCGTTAACCTCAGCGTGAGGATGTTCTATTTTTACTCTCTTTATAAAATCTTCAAGTTGGAAATTTTCTCCCTGTGCTATTATCAAAACATCTCCAGAAAATAGGTTTTTCACATAACCTTTCACTCCAATTTTTTTCGCGAGTCTTTGAACAAAATATCTAAACCCTACACCTTGAACATAACCTTTTACAAGTATCTCGTAAGTTTTCATAAATTTTCTTCAACAAATTTTTTTATATCTTCTATACTCTCAGCCTCTCTGATTCCAAGTTCTTTAGCTATGTTTGACTTATAACTTATAATGGGCTTTTCAAACTGTAAAGAGTATCCTATTTCAGTCAAAGTTCCATATTTGCCATCAATCGCTATGATAAGATCGGATGAATTTACAATAATGTAATTCCTTGCAAATCCTATACCTGTTGCTAATGCTATATCTATGTATGGGTTTGCACTTTCTTTTCCATAAGGAAGTATTCCTATAGTTGTTCCACCTTTGCTTTTTACACCTTTAGAAACTGCCTCCATAACACCTTTCCCGCCACCACATATAACGGGCACATTGAAAGATGCAAGCATCTGTCCTATTTTTTCAGCCTCATTGAAAAGCTCTTCATTTATTGATGAACCACCGATAACACCAATAAGTTTATACATTCTTTATATCAACAGATTTATATTTTAAAAGTGTTTCTTTAATATTTTTTCTTATCTTTTCCATACTCTCTTCATCTTTTGCTTCAAATCTTACAACAAGTATCGGTTGTGTGTTTGAAGCTCTAACGAGAGCCCATCCATTTTCAAAATAAACTCTTGCACCATCTATATCAACTACTCTGTAATTTTTCTCTTTGTAGTATTTAACAATCTCATCAACAATTTTAAATTTATCCTCATCTGTTGTGTCAACTCTTATCTCTGGTGTTGAAATATAGTAAGGCATCTCTTTTTTCAGCTCTGAAACTTTTTTATTTCTTTCCGACATAATCCTTAAAATGAGTAAGGAAGCGTAAAGTCCATCATCGAATCCGAAATAATTTTCAGCGAAAAACATGTGTCCAGACATCTCTCCCGCAAGTAGTGCTTTTTCCTCTTTCATTTTTCTTTTCAAAAGAGAATGCCCTGTTTTATGCATAATTGGAACACCACCTTCCTTCAAAATCAACTCCTCAAGTCCCTGAGAACATTTTACATCAAAAATAACCTTTTCTCCCCTATTCCTCGAAAGCATATCTTTTGATAGAATTCCAAGTATCTGATCACCGAAAACAACTTCACCATTTTCATCTATTATTCCTACCCTATCACAATCTCCATCGTATCCGATTCCGATATCGTATCCACCTTTTACTGTCTTTTCTCTCAACTCTTTTATAAACTCCATAACTGTTGGATCAGGTAAATGGTTTGGGAAATTACCATCCCTTTCAAAATTGATAAAATCAGCTTTAACATTAAGTTTTTCAAAAATCTTTTTCGCAATTGGACCTGCTGTTCCATTCCCCGGATCAACGAGGACTTTCAACTCTTTCTTTATTTTTATCTTCTCAACACACATGTTTATATAAGCGTCATCTATATTCTCTTTTGTAAGTTTCCCTTCACCTTTTTCAAGATCACCTTTCATTATCATCTCATAAAAACTTAAAATAACATCACCATATATCGTCACATCTGGATCAACCATCTTTAATCCATTGTACTCTATTGGATTGTGAGAACCTGTAACCATTATTCCACCATCACTTTTAAAATAATGCTGGGAGAAATAAAGCATTGGTGTTGTTACCAATCCAACATCTATAACATCAATACCTGTATCTAAAACACCATTTACAAAAGCTTCTTTTATCCTTGGACTTGACAATCTGACATCCATTCCTGCAACAACCTTCTTACCACCTCTCCTTTTTATATAGGTTGCAAAAGCTTTCCCAATTTTATATACATCACCACTATTTAAATCTGTTTCAGCTATTCCCCTTACATCATACATTCTGAATATCGATTTTTTCATAGTTCCTCCTTTATATATCTATAAGCGTTCTCAAATATTATTATACCATAAGGATCATTTTTTTCATCAAAGTAAAATTGTTTCTCATCCCTGAACCTTTCTGGATGAGGCATCATTCCAAGTATTTTCCCTGTATCATCAACTATTCCAGCTATAGAATCAAAAGAACCATTTGGATTTTGTGGATAATCCATACTCTTTTTACCTTTTTCATCAACATAGAAGAAAGCTCCAAGTTTTTCAATTTTTTCCTTATCGAAACTGTGAATAAATTTCCCTTCCCCATGTGCAACTGGAAGATATATGTAATCTGGAAGGTTTTTTGTGAATATAGTATTTTTGTTAACAAGTAGTTTAACCCATCTATCCTCATAATGGAAAGAGTCGTTGAATATTAAACTGACCTCCTGTTGCCAATTGCCAGATGTGTTTGGAAGAAGTCCAGATTTTACAAGTATCTGGAAGCCGTTACATATTCCAAGAATGAGTTTACCATCTTTAATATGTTTCTGGAAATTTTCAAACAGATGATGTTTTATTATTGAAGAAACTATCCTTCCACTTCCAGTATAATCACCATATGAGAAACCTCCCGGGAAAACTATGAAGGAGAACTTTTCAAGAATTTTAGGATCTTGAATTATCTCTCCAACTGTTAATATCTCATTTTTGAAGCCAACATTTTTTAGAATGAAAGATGTTTCCAACTCACAGTTTGTCCCATCAGCCTTTATAACGAGTGAATAAAATTTATCCATAATATCACCTATAATATTTCAAAAGTTTTTTTGTTTCGAAAGTGTAAGATTTTCTCTTGTGTTTTATTTTTATAGAAGGTGTTTTAACAACTTTTCCAATAATTTTCATATACTTTTTACCAATAATCTTTTCAACATAATCCAAATCATCATCATAAACTTGTACAACATACCTTGTTTGAGTTTCTGAGAATAGAAAATCGATAAGTTCAAGTTTACTATCTGTATTTATCTCACATCCAACATCATTTCCAATACAACTTTCAAATAGAGTTACAATAAGACCTCCATCGGAAATGTCATGAGCTGATATTAACAGTCTTCTTTTGTTCAACTCGTTAAAATTTTTGTGTATTTTTGCTGACTCTTGTATATCTATATCTGGAACGAATCCTTCATCGATTTTGTATTCAGAGTAAAGTATGGAACCTGCAAGTTCATCCTTTGTTTCCTTTCCCAAAATTAAAATTGAGGAAGGTTTTTGTGTTATTTTAAAATATGAACTTCTAATCATATCAACATCTGAAATCGATAAAGCTGATATCAAAAGAGTTGGTGGAATTTCGATCTCTTTGTTTTTCATAATAAAATAGTTGTTAAGTGAATCTTTCCCAGATATGAATGGAGTTTTCAATTTTACAGTGTAATCGTAACACGCAAAAGTTGATTCAACTATAGCACCCAAAGTATGGGGATTCTTTACATCACCGAAACAGAAATTATCAAGTAAAAATGTATGTTCGAGATCTCCACCCTGTGAAAGGACATTCCTTATAGCTTCATCAATAACTGCGTATGTCATCTTCTTAACATTAAGCTCTCCATATCTTGGATTTATTCCGCAACCAACCACTATACATTTTTCTTTTGAATCGAGTGGATACAAAACTGATGAATCGTTTGGGGAATTGTTCGGCTTTCCACCAAGAGGTTTGATTAAAGTTTGTGATTGTACTTCATGATCATACTGTCTTACAATCCACTCTTTTGATCTTACATCCTTAGATGATATAACTTTTAAAAGAGCATCATCGAGAGAAAATTTATATTTCGTTTTTCTTTTTTTCTCTTTGAAATTTATATAAGGTAAAGCTTTCTTTTCATAAAGAGGAACACCTTTATGCAAAAAATCCATATCGAGTGAGAGAACATTTTTCTCGTTATAGTAAAGCTCGAGTTTTTCCCCTTTGAAATAACCAATATGTGTAACTTCAGTATTATATTTTTCTCCGATCTTCTTTATTTTTTCAAAATTTTTAGGTGGGACTGAAAGAACCATCCTTTCCTGACTTTCAGAGATCCATATTTCGCTGTATGAAAGTCCTTCATACTTCAATGGAACTTTTTCAAGATATACTATTGCTCCCGTCTCCTCTCCCATCTCCCCTACTGCTGAGGAAAGCCCTCCTGCACCACAATCGGTTATTGCGTTGAAAAGTCCATCCATCTCCATTATAGCATCGAGCATCTTTTTTTCCTCAATAGGGTTACCTATCTGAACAGCACCACTTGAAATTTCCTGCGAATCCTCAGTTAAAGATGTTGATGAGAAAGTTGCACCATGGATCCCATCCCTTCCAGTTCTTCCCCCTATAAGGACTATGTAATCGTTCTGTTTTACTTTTTTAAAACTGTTTCTTGATTTCATTATTCCTATGCTACCTGCAAAAACGAGTGGATTCCCTAAAAATTTTTTATGATAACAAACTGCACCATTTATTGTTGGGATTCCCATCCTGTTTCCATAATCCCTGACACCTGCGACAACTCCTTTCAATATCTCATCTGGAGGGATTATAGAATCATTTTCTGCCAACTCCCCTTCATCTATTCCAATGCAGAAAACATCAGTGTTGGCAATAGGTTTCGCCGAAAGTCCGGTTCCAATAATATCCCTTATAACTCCACCTATTCCTGTTCCAGCTCCTCCGTATGGTTCCAAAGCGGATGGGTGGTTATGTGTTTCAACCTTAAAACATATATTGTTGAATTGATCAAATTTTATTATACCTGCGTTATCAGTAAAAAGAGAAACAGTATCTGGATGGTTAATTTCATAACTCGATTTCATTATAGTTTCTTTAAAAAGGTTTTTAATCCTCTTATTCTTGTATCTGAATGGTGATTTGAAAGTCTTATGTACGCAATGTTCTGACCATGTTTGTGCAATAGTTTCAAGTTCAACATCAGTTGGTTTTCTTTTCAATTTTTTATAGAAGTATTCTTTTATCATTTTCATCTCTTCAAGGTTCAAAGATAAAACCATATCTTTTGAAAGTTTCTCAAGATCACAATCAAGATCTATATATTTTAGTTCGAATTCTTTATCCCTTGAAAGGAACTTTATTTTTTCTTTAAACTCTCCTGCCTGTTCAACGAGAGGATTGAAATATCTGTTTTTAAAAAATTTTATTATCTTTTCACTGTTAATTTTTTCTTCAGAAAAAAGATAAAATCTCCTTATAGTTTTTACATCGTTTACCTGAAAGGATGATTTTATAAGATAATTTTTTAAAGTTTCCCCTGCAGGATCCATAACTCCATCTTTGTAATAGATATCAATATAGAATGTGTTTTCGAAAGGATGCTGTGGATGGATATAGAAATCATCTGTTATAGAATCAACTAGAAGATCCTTTAAAAAATTTAGATCAACATCTTTATCAAAAAAGTATAAATTGGATGTCCTTACTTTCTTTATCGAGTGTTCAGATTTTTTAATTTCATTTTTTATTATCTGTCCAAGGGAATCGAAATAATCTTGTTTTGGAACAACTTCTAATATCATCTTTCCTCCAGATTTTCAAACTCCTGAATAAAACAGTTCTCAAGCCCTAAACTGTCTGCATACTCAACTATATTTTCGTATTCATAACTGTAAACTTTTCTTTTCAACAAAGGATCTCCGAGTGCTTTAAAATATGGCGTATATTGTGACATCAAAGAAAGATAAATCTCTTTTCCAAAATTATCATAACAGAATCGTATAATTTCCTTCATCTCATTTACCTTTCCGGGAAGAAGAAGTATTCTTATTATTATACCTTGCTTTGCATAACCATCTTCATCTATTTTCAAGTTCCCTTTCTGCTTATAAAACTTTTTAACATTTTCAAAAACGATAGAAGAATAGTTATCAACAGAAGAATATTTTTTCGCATCCTTGTCGTTCGAATACCTTATATCTGAAAGGTAGACATCTACAACCTGATCAAGATAATCAACTATCTCTGGATTTTCATAAGATGATGTGTTCCATACTACAGGGATTTTCAAATCTTTTCCTTTTATATTTTTTAAAACTTTATATATATGGTAAGTGTAATGTGTAGGAGTCACAAAATTGATGTTACGGGCTCCCTTTTTCTGGAGTTCAAGAATCATCTCTTCCAAACCTTTCTCATCAGTTGGATTTCCAACAGAAAGTTGAGAAATAGGATAGTTTTGACAGTAAATACATCTCATAGAGCAGTTCGAAAAAAATATCGTTCCAGAACCATCTTTTCCTGATATTGGTGGTTCCTCTCCAAAATGGAGATTTCTTGATGCTATCTTCAATGTGTTATCAGCATTGCATAAACCCTTTTCTCCATCTATCCTTTTTGCACCACACATGTTTCCACAAAGGAAACATCTATCTATGTAAAAATCTTTTAACTGGCTCATAGTTTTTTAACCTGTCAGATATTTTACTTTCCGCTGCGAATTTCCACATCTCCTTCTCACCTAAAAGTATTGCTTCTTCAGATTTATAAAAATCAAAATGTTTTATAGAACTCATATCAGGTTGTATTAAAAAATCAGGTTTATCAAAACTCAATCTAAAGTTGGCAAGGTTAGACTCTGCTATCATAAATGTCTGGGAAATGACATCCATTATATTCAATTTATCGTTGAGATTTAAAAGGGAACCAATAATTTTTGCTTTATTTTCTAAAACTTCGATCTCCTGTTTTAACATCAGTTTAATCTTCTCATTAAAGTTTTTTACTTTTTCATCCTTATTTGAATCATAATTCTCTATTCTTTCTATAACGGGGAAATCTGTGCATTTACATTTTAAAATAGGTGTATGCAAAACATTCACAGCGATAACTATATCGGCACCAAGTTTTCTGCATAAAGATACTGGAACAGGATTAACTAAACCTCCATCAACAAGAGCATAATTTTTTAAAACTTTTGGAGTTATAATACCTGGGATCGATATTGATGCTCTTAAAGCATCCCTTAAAAAACCTTTTGTGAAGTTGAACTCTCTTCCATCTATTATATTACATGCTACACAACCGAAAGGAATTTTCAGTTTATTGAAAGTTTCAACAGGGAGCAAAGAATCAATATATTTGTTTAGTAATTCACCGTTAACAAGTCCGGCACCATCAAAAGTTATTTTGAAAAGTTTTCTCATTTCCTTTTTATCTATTTTATTTGCAAGTTCCTCAATATCCTTTGCAAGATAACCAGAAGCATACAAAGCTCCAATAAGGGCGCCCATAGAAGTTCCAGTTATTATATCTGGCTTAATCTTCAACTCTTCGAGTACTTTTAAAACTCCTATATGAGCATAACCTTTAGCAGCACCAGATCCTAAAGCAAGCCCAATAACTGGTTTTCTTTTCCTATAAACAGGGAAACCCATATTCACCTCAATGTTTAAAATGTCTCACATTTGTAAATACCATAGAGATACCATGCTCATTACACGCTTCTATCACCTCTTTATCTTTTATTGAACCACCCGGTTGAACGATAGCATATATCCCTTCTTTTGCGATAATATCAATAGAGTCTCTGAATGGGAAAAATCCATCAGAAGCGAGGGCTGAACCACCTGTATATGCTGCCATACCACCTGCCTTTTTTAAAGCTATTTCAACAGCATCAACTCTGGATGTTTGTCCACCGCATATACCCATAGTTCTATTGGGTGTAGCTACAACTATAGCGTTCGATTTTACAAATCTTACAACTTTCCATCCAAAGTATATCGCGGCCCACTCTTTCTCGGTTGGTTGTTTTTCTGTAACAACCTGAAAGAAAGAAGTATTATCCTGAATGTTATCCTTATTTTGTGCAAGATAACAACCGGAAAGCGATCTAAGTTCTACTTCCTTATTTATTTCAACATCCCCTTCAACTATTCTAAGATTTTTTTTCTTAGATAAAATTTTTAAAGAATTTTCAGAAAAGGATGGAGCATAAATGACTTCCATGAAAAGGGGACTTATCATTTCAGCTGTCTCTTCATCACATTCGCGGTTTAAAGCGATTATTCCACCAAAAGCTGATTTTGGATCAGAAATATGAGCGAACTGAAAAGCATCAGAAATGGTATCTCCAACTCCGACACCACAAGGGTTACAATGTTTGATTATAGAACATGCTGGTTGTTCAAAAGATAAAGTTATGTTGATTGCTGCATCAAGATCAAGATAGTTGTTAAATGACATCTCTTTACCTTGAATCACTTTAAGATCCGCAAGAGAATTTCTACTACCACTTACAACATAGAGTGATCCTTTCTGATGAGGGTTTTCACCATATCTGAGATCAGATTTCTTTTTCAAAATAAGATTCAAGTTGTTTGGTAACATAGATTCGTTTTCATTGATTATACTAAAAAATTTGAAAATTGTTGAATCGTATTCAACAACTCTGTTGAAAGCTTTTTGTGCGAGTAAAGATAAAGTGTAATCTGTAATTTCTCCATCATTCTCGTCAATATGTTTTGCAATTGTTTTGTAATCGTTTTTATCAACTATTATTCCAACATATTTGTAATTTTTTGCAGCAGCCCTTATCAGAGAAACTCCACCTATATCAATCTTTTCTATAAGTTCATCTAAATCTTCTTTTGGATTTTTAGAATTTTTGAAATACTCTTCGAACGGGTAAAGATCGACAACAACAAGATCAAAAAGGACTTTTATTTTTGAAGTATCATCCTTATCTTTTCTGGCGAGTATTCCAGCGAAAAGATCCGTGTTCAAAGTTTTTACTCTTCCTCCTAAAAGTTCGCTGATTCCGGTTATCTCTTCTGTCTGATGAACATCATAGCCACATTCTTTAATGTATTTTGCTGTTGAACTTGTGGCATATATATTAACAGAGTATTTCTTCAAAATTTCAAGAAGTTCTTCAATTCCATCTTTTTTGTAAAGAGAGATCAAAGCGTTTTTTATTTTCATAATAACTCCTTCAGTTTATCCGCTATTATCCTTGATGCGTTTCCATCGCCATAAAAATTTTCATACTTTTTTTTCTTGAATTTTCTTTCAATATTCTCATCGACATTTTCACCAAAAGGAGAAAGGATATTGTATCCTGATTTTACAGTTTCCTCCCACTCAGTTTCACTCCTTAATGTAACACATGGTTTTTTTGCAAAATACGCTTCCTTCTGCAAACCACCTGAATCCGTTAATACCATTCTGCAATTTTTTAAAAGGAAGAGAGTTTCAAAATAACCTACCGGCTGGATGAATTCGATATTTTTATAATTCTTTTGACCGGTGAGAACATTTTTTGTTCTTGGATGCACTGGGAAAATTATTTTATAATTTAATCTTGAAATGTTTTTTAAAATTTTTTTCAAACTTTCTTTTTTTGTGTTGGATTCTCTATGTATGGTTAATAAAGCAAAATCTTTGGCTTTTACTTTTTCTACAAGATCCTTATCTATTTTTCTTTCAATATCTTTTTCACACATTAGAAAAAGATCAAACATGACATCACCTGAAAATATTCCATTCAATCCTTCTTTTTTTAAATTCAAAAGAGCAGATTTAGATGGTGCGAAAAGATGATCCGATATCCTGTCAGTTACTATCCTGTTAATCTCTTCTGGCATAAAAATGTTTTTACTCCTAAGCCCAGCTTCAATGTGAACAAGAGGAATGTTCAGTTTTGAAGTTGTTATAGCACCAGCGAGTGTTGTGTTTGTATCACCATAAACGATAACTCCGACAGGTTTTTCTTTGATTAGAACATTTTCAAACTTTTCCATTATCTCACCTGTTTGCTGTGCGTGAGTTTTTGAACCAACTTCCAAATTGTAATCAGGTTTTGGTAGTTTTAAAGATTTAAAAAATATTTCTGACATAGCATAATCGTAATGTTGACCAGAATGGACAAGTATCAATTTAAAAAATTTTTTTAACTGTATATTTACTGGAGCATGTTTAATAAACTGTGGTCTTGCTCCTATTAGAACAACAATTTTTTTCATAATGAGTTGAGTTCTTTTTCAAGATTTTTGATCGTATTTTCAAGAGTATCTTCGGATCTGCCACCTGCAGCATAATAGTGTCCACCGCCATTAAATTTTCTCGCGAAAAGATCAGCATTGTATCTTTCCGTTTTACTTCTGAAAGATATTCTGATTTGGTCATCTTCCTCAGTTAAAAGAACAGCGAAACCAACACCTTTTATTTTTAAAAGTTCGTTAACAATTCCATCCGTATATTCTTTTTTAGCATTCAACTCTTTAAAATCTGAAAGTTTTATAAAGGAATAAACTTTATCATCAATAAATTTTGCCCTATCAATAACTCTTGAAATGAGTTTCACTTTTTGGAAAGGTCTTGACATATAGACCTCATTTGAGATCTTCTGCCTTTCCGCTCCCAGTTTTATCATCTCGGAAGCGAATTTAAATGTTTCAGATTTTGTGTTTTCAAAAAGAAAGTTTCCAGTATCTGAAACCATTCCAGTATAAAGAGAGTTGACAATATCCTTATCGAATTTTGTATTCAATTTTTTTAACATTTTAAAAACTATTTCTGAAGTTGAGCTTGAATGTATATCAATATAATTCTCATCACCAAAATTTGTGTTGGAATCATGATGGTCAATGTTTATAAGAAAAATTTTTTTCTCTAATAGTTCTTTCAAAAATTTTTCTATCCTCTCTCCAGATCTCGATAAGTCTGACATATCAAGGGTCACTATAAGATCAAATTTTTTATTCAAAGGGATTTCATTTTTTATTAATTCACAACCTTTCAAAAAAAGAAAAGTTTCTGGAACTTCATCCTCATTGAGACAGTAAATATCTTTTTTAATCTTTTTTAACGCAAGAAGAAGCCCTATCTGTGATCCTATCGAATCACCATCAGGTCTTTTATGTGAAACAACAAGGATCTTTTTTGCTCTTTTAATTTTCTCAACTATCTTCTTCATCCTTTAACTCTTGAAGAATATTTTCGATTTTTATCTGGTATTCAAGTCCATCATCATATTTGAATTTAATTTCAGGAGTTTTTCGCAAATTTACTTTTTCACTTATATGCCCCCTAAAAAAACCCTTGGCTTTTTCAAGATGGACTGGAATATAATCTTTCTTTTTATGTGCTATATAAAAGATGGTAGCGTATTTTAAATCATCGGTAACCTCTACTCTTGTAAAGGTTATCAATTTCAATTTGGGATCTTTTATATATTCAAGGGAAATAGAAACCACCTTTAAAATTTCGGATTCTATCCTTTTATGTCTTCTTTCACTTACCATATTTCCGTCTCACTTTTAATTATCATTACTAAAGGATTCGCGTCGATAAAATCTAAAATCTCTTTCACCTGTCTGTCGTTGAATTTCACATCGTTAGAAACTAATGCAAGACCGATTGTAGATTTTTTATAAGAATCGTTATCTCCCACCTCTGCTATAGAAACATTGTATCTGTTTTTTATCCTCTCGATCAAAGATTTGATCACTCTCCTCTTATCTTTTAAACTCTGCGATTCTTTAATAAAAAGTTCTATTCTTAACGCTGTGATTTTCATCAATCTTTCTTTTCAACTTTAATGATACATTTGAATATATCACCTTTTTCAATATCATCGAAACCATCAAGTAATACTGCGCATTCGTATCCGGCTTCGACCTCTTTAACATCGTCTTTAAACCTTTTCAAAGTTTTGATTGAATATGAACCAAGGTCATTACCATTTCTTAAAATGTTTATCATAGAGTTTCTAACAATTTTCCCATCAAGGACATAAAGTCCTGCGATTGTTCCCAACCTTGAAATTTTGAAAAGTTCCCTTACCTCAGCTGTTCCAATAATTTTATTTTCATAAACAACTTCTTTGAAAGATTTTAAAGCATTTTTAATATCGTCTATAACATCGTAAATAACATTATACTGTTTTATTATTATACCTTCAGTTTTGGCTTTTGCTCTCGCATTTGGATCAACGGAAGTGTCAAATGCGATTATCATTCCTTTTGATGCTACAGCTGCGTTAACATCATTTTCCGTGACAATCCCAACATCTTTTAAAACAACATTAACGATAGCATCTTCATTTGATAACATTTGTAAGGAATCTGCAAGAGCTTCTATCGAACCGTAAGCCTTTCCTTTGATAATTATATTAAGTTCCTTTTTCTTCATTATCTCAAGTTGTTTTTCAAAACCATCAAGAGATGTTATCTCTCTCTTTTTGAGGAGCTGCTCTCTATAAGCGAAATATCTCTCCCTTGCAATATCTTTAGCTGTCTTTTCATTTTCAACTGTTGTTAAAATATCTCCAACTTCAGGTAACTCGTTAGCACCAACTATCATTATTGGTATCCCTGGTGTAGCTTGATGTACTTCCTGTTTAAATTCGTCCAACATCTTCCTAACTTTTCCATAAACCTTTCCCACTACAAAAAAATCATCCTTTTTCAGAGTACCTTTTTGAATAATACAGTTGAATATTGCACCAAGACCTTTATCCTGTTTTATCTCTATTACAGTTCCCTTAACAGAACCTTCGTATGGTGCTTTTAGATCAAGTAATTCTGCTTGTATAGCTATAGTTTCAAGTAACTCTTCAATATTTTTACCAGTTTTTGCAGAGATTGGAACAACAGGGACATTACCACCAAATTCATCTGGAACAACATTTATATTTAGCAGTTCCCTCTTCACTCTGTTTATATCACTTTCAGGAAGATCTATTTTATTGATAGCTACTATGATTGGAACATTTGCAAGTTTACAATGGTTAATTGCTTCTATAGTTTGAGGTTGAACACCATCGTTGGCCGCTATAACAATAACTGCTATATCTGTTATCTGTGCTCCCCTTGCCCTCATCGCAGTGAAAGCTTCATGGCCGGGAGTATCGAGAATTGTTATTAATCCATGTTTTGTATTTACAGTGTAAGCTCCCAAATCCTGCGTTATCTTACCATATTCTGAATCAGCTATTCTCGATTTTCTTAAAAAGTCAATCAGCGTTGTTTTTCCATGATCAACATGACCCATTATAGTTATAACAGGTGGCCTTTTTAAAAGTTCATACTTTTCCTTCTCTTCATCCTCTTCCTTTTTTGTTTTCTCTTCTATTTCTGGTGCTATTTTTTCAACATCGTATCCAAACTCCATAAGTAGTAAAGATGCGGTTTCAAAATCTATTCTTTGGTTTATTGTAACCATTAAACCAAGTTCAATACCTTTTTCAATAAGTTCGACTGGATCAACATTGATTCTGTCAGCAAGATCTGAAAGAACTATAAAATCTGAGATAGCAATTTTTTTTGTTTCGCCTTCTTCTTTTATATCTTTAGGTTTCTCTTTATATTTTTTCTTATGAGAAAGTTCTCCAGCTCTTATCGCTTTAATAGTTTTTTGTATCGATTTTTCAATAACCTTTTCATCTATTACTTTTTTCTTTTTCCCTTTTTTCCCTTTTGTTATCTCTTCTGAAGTAACGAACTTTTTATCAGGTTCAAAAATAGGTTTAACTTCTTCAAATTTCGGGGGATAATTTTGTCTTCCTTTGTTATAAAAATCTTTCCTTTCTCTCTTTTCATACCTTTCAACTTTTTTCTCGAAAGGTGGTTTCTTTTCAACCCTCTGACTTTCTATTTTCTGTTTTTCAATAGTTTCCTTCTTTTCTACTTCAACTTCCTGCATGTTTTTTATGTTGAAGTCTTTCTTTTCTTCTAATGGTTTAACTTCAGGTTTAATCTCTTTTACCTCTTTAACTTCTGGGATTTTTTCTTCAACCTTTTCTTCTTTCTTTATTTCCTCAGCAACACTTTTCTTTTCCTCTTCAACCTTTTCTTCCTTTTTTATCTCTTCCTCTTTTACCTCAGTTATAAATTCAATACCAGAAAATCTTCTCTTCGGTTTTTTTTCTGTTTCCTCAACTTCTTCATCCTCAATTATTTCTTCAACTTCTTCTTTTTTTGTTTCAACTTTTGCTACCTTTTTCTTCTTTTCAGTTTTCCCACTTTTAGAGGTAGTTTTCTTTGTTGTTTTTTTCTCTTCTTTTTCAGATTTCTCTTTCTTTACTTCACTTTTTTTCGTTTTACTTTTTTTCTGTGCCAACTCTTTAAAATGATCTTTTATTTCAATAACTGTTTCACTATCTATTAAAGAGTTCTCTTCTAAATTCTTTTTTCCCTTTTTATTAAGAAAATTAATTATCTCATCACTTTTAACTTTTATCTCTTTTGCAAGTTCTTTCAAAACAATTTCTTTCTCTTTCTTTTTAGGCATTATCTTACTCCCTTTCTTTTAAATACTCCTGTGCACTTTTCATAACTTTCTCAGCAGTTTTTCTTCCAAAACCCTGTATATTTTCAAGTTCTTCTATTCCTTTCTCAACAATCTCTTCTACACTCTTGTATCCAGCCTTAACAAGATTTTCCTTTTGGTTTTCAGTGATATCTTTTAACTCGTATATAGGATTTATATCAAGTCCTTTTCCTACCTCTTCTCTGAATTCACTTTCAGAAATCACCTGTAAATTCCAACCTGTCAACTTAGAAGCGAGTTTTATGTTTACTCCATCTTTACCAATCGCTTTATCTTTCGTATCATCTTTTACAACAAGTTTCATAGTCTTCATCTCTTCATTTTTGAAAGCTCTTATTATAGTTCCCGGAGAGATGGCTCTTTGAGTGTAAAGAGTTGGATCAGATGACCACTGTATTATATCAATATGTTCGTTGTTCAATTCTCTTATGATAGTATGTATCCTTGAACCTTTAACACCAACACAAGCGCCGACAGGATCAATTTTATCATCAAGGGAAATGACAGATATTTTTGCTCTTTTCCCAGGTTCACGAGCTATACCTTTTATAATAACCGATCCCTCTTCTATTTCTGGAACTTCAAATTCAAGTAATTTTTTCAAAAACTCATCAGATTTTCTTGATAAAAATATTTCCGGATCCTTATTGTTATTTTTCTTAACCTCTATTATAACTGCTTTCAAAAGTTTACCCTGTCTGAAATTTTTAATCTCATCAGGTATTGCTTCATCAAAAGACATTTTGGCATCAAGTCTCGCAAGGTTAATATAAACATATCCTCTCGCTTTATCTATCTTTTTTATATGACCATTTACGAGCATACCAACTTTTGCTGAGAACTCGCTGAACAGGGATTCTCTTTCCTCAGTTAGAACCTTTTGGTTGATAAGCTGTTTCATTTTATTTATAGCACTTCTCCCCACTTCTTCAACAGGAAGTTCTTCAAAAAATTTGTCTCCCAACTTTATCTTGTCTCTTAAATTTTCAGGAACAAGTTCATAAACCTCTTCCAAACTTATCTCGATGTTTGGTTCTTCAACTTTTTCGACAATTGTTAATGCTCTTGTTATCTTTATTTCACCTGTTGCTTCATTGATGGTAACTTTATATTCACCATCTTCTCCATAGTGCTTTTGTACGGCATATTTTAAAGATTCTTCAACGATCTTTAAAAGTTTACTCTTATCGATATTCTTAACTGCACTTATCTCTTTTATAGCATCAATAATTTCCCTTTCTCTTTCCTTGTTCACTTTACCTCCTATCTTTTTCTTCCCCTGGTGAGGAGACCTCTAAAACATAATTCTTTTCACATATCTTTTCAACATCAAGAAGAATTTCAAACTCTTTATGAAACTTTTCAAGATCTTTAATTTTTATTCCACCTTCTTTGTCGAGAAAAATTCTAATATGTGGATTTATTGATTTTGAGACAAAAACTTTTACAAGTTTAATCTTCTCTTCAATGTAATCCTCTCTACTTAAGAGTTTTTCCGCAAGATTTTTTATCTTTTCTTCTCTTTCTTCATACATTGTATCTCTCCATCTCTTCTTTTATCAATTGATTTATTTTATCAAAAACATTTTCTTTATCAACAATAAACCTTTGATTATCTCTCCTTCTTGCGATTTCAACTTTACCTTCATTCAAAAATTTGTTACCAAAAATTATTTTGAATGGTATACCGATAAGATCAGCATCCTTAAATTTGTTTCCGGGAGTCAGATCCCTATCATCAAGTAGAGCATCATAAATTGAAAATCTGTTGTAAAGATTTATAGCTTCATCCATAATTTTTTTCTCTTTAACATTCAAAGGTATTATTATCAATTTGAATGGAGCGACAGATATAGGCCATATTATCCCATTCTCATCATTATTCTGTTCAACTATTGTTGATGCCACTCTGCCTAAACCTATTCCATATGAACCCATAACTATCGGTTTTCTTTCACCATTTTGTGTCAGATACTCAGCTTTCATAGATTCTGAATATTTTGTTCCAAGCTGGAATATGTGTCCTATCTCTATAGTCTTTTTGATGTGCAATTTACCTTTACATTTTTCACATCTATCGTTTTCTTTCAATTTTATCACATCAACATATTTTACATTTTTTATATCCCTATCGATGTTTATATTTATGAAATGGTAATCTTTTTTGTTTGCACCGGATACAAGTCCCTTTCTACCTTTCAACGATAGATCAGCATAAACAGGTATATCAAGATTAACAGGAGAAATATAACCTTTTGGTGCTTTACAATATTTTTCTATCTCTTCATCCGTTGCGTATCTAAAAAGTTCACCGAATATCAAAACCAACTTATCCTCATCTATATCCCTGTCACCTGGCAAAATAACGAATACAGGTTGACTGTTAGCTATAAGAAGAATTGATTTGAAAAGTTTACTCTTATCGATTTTCAAAAAATCACTTATACTTTCAATAGAACCTTCAACAGGTGTATGAACTTCACTCAGATTTCCATCAACATCTTCTGCTCTTTCTATGAATGGTCTCGCGACCTCAGTATTCATAGCATTATTACAATTTTCGCATATCACAACATTACTTTCGCCCACATCAGAAAAAGCCATAAATTCCTGAGATTTTCTCCCTCCCATCAAACCACTCGCTGCTTCGACAACCGCAAAGTTTAGTCCACATCTTTTGAAAATCCTCGTGTAAGCCTCTCTATGTTTTTCATAGGAGATACTCAACCCTTCAAAATCTTTATCGAGAGAATATGAATCTTTCATCTCGAACTGTCTCACCCTAAGTAATCCACTCCTAGGTCTTGGTTCATCCCTGAACTTTGTCTGTATCTGATACCAGATCTGTGGAAGGTCTCTGTAAGATTTTATCTCTCTTCTCGCAAGATCTGTAATTATCTCTTCATGTGTCGGGCTCATCGCGAAATCTCTCCCTTTCCTATCTTTCACCCTGAACATCTCATCACCAAAATCTTTCCACCTACCACTCTCTTCCCATATCTCTTTTGGTGTCAGAACTGGGAGAAGTAGTTCCTGACCTCCAATTCTATCCATCTCCTCTTTTATTATCCTTCTTATATTCTCAATAACCATAAGGCCCAAAGGTAGATAGGAATATATTCCAGCTGCGTTCTGTCTGATGAAACAACCTCTAAGCATCAATTTATGGCTTACTATTTCAGCATCCTTCGGTATCTCTTTTAAACTGTTAAAAAGAAAATTCGTTAACTTCATATTTTTCTATATGACCTTATACTTTTTACCAACTTTAATAAACCCGTCTATAGCCTTATCAAGATGTTCTTTCGTGTGGGCTGCAGAAATCTGAACTCTTATCCTTGAACTTCCCTTTGGAACTACTGGATAGTAAAAACCTATAACATAAATATTCTCAGCGAGAAGATCTTTTGCGAAAAGTTGCGAGAGTTGAGCATCATTTTCAAATTTAGAGAACATTATTGGAACTATTGGATGTATCCCAGGTTTAATATCAAAACCAGCTTCAGTCATCCTCTCTCTAAAATATTTTGTGTTCTCCTCAAGTTTATCTCTCAGTTCGGTTGTTTCTGAGAGCATATTAAAAATTTCATAGGCTGTATAAACTATAACTGGTGATAAGGAGTTTGAGAAAAGGTATGGTCTCGATCTCTGCCTTAAAAGTTCAATTATCTCTTTCCTTCCGGAAATGAAACCACCCATAGCACCACCAAGTGCTTTACCAAGAGTTGAAGTAACAATATCAACTCTATCCATAACATTCATAAGTTCTATTGTTCCCCTTCCAGTTTTTCCTATGAAACCTGTTGCATGTGAATCGTCAACCATAACCAAAGCGTCATATTTTTCAGCAAGTTCAACTATCTTGTCGAGTTTCGCTATATCTCCATCCATAGAGAAGACACCATCGGTTGCTATCATTCTGTATCTCAGGTTTTGTGTATTTTTCAAAATATCTTCGAGTTGTTCCATATTGGAATGGTCGTATACGAATCTCTGTGCTTTGCATAATCTAACACCATCTATTATTGATGCGTGGTTCAATTTATCTGAAATTATAGCATCCTGCTCATTCAAAAGAGGCTCAAAAACACCACCGTTGGCATCAAAACATGCTGCGTATAGAATAGTATCCTCTTTCTTTAAAAATTCAGAAATTTTATCTTCAAGTTTTTTATGTATGTCAAAAGTTCCACAGATGAACCTTACAGAACTCAATCCGTAACCATATTTTTCTATACCTTTTTTTGCTATCTCAACAAGTTTATCTGTTCCCGCAAGACCGAGGTAATTGTTCGCACAAAAGTTTAATACTTTTCTGCCATCATTCAAAGTTATCTCAACACCTTGTCTTGATGTTATTATCCTTTCCTCTTTGTAAAGGTTATCAGCTTTTATCTTATCGAGTTCTTTTCTTAGATCATCTTTTATTTTCCCGTACATATTTTCTCCTTTTATTTTTTAAATTCTTTCAACCTTTCGTTAAGAAGTTTTTTATCAGGGAATAAAACTATCTTTGCAGAAACTCTTGGGATTTTCATCATCTCTTCGAAACCCTTTTCAAAATCTTCAAGTGCGAAAAGATTTGTTATTACTGGACTTATATCGAGTTTTTTCGATGCAAGCATATTTTTCAATCTAAGCCAGGTATCGAACATTCTTCTTCCTGAAATTCCATGTATCTGTATCCCTTTAAAAACTATCTGGTTGTTGTAGTCTATTTCAAGTTTCTGTTCAGGAGTAATTCCAAATGCCGAGAATCTTCCACCTTTTCTTAAAGAGTCCAAACCTTCCAAAACTGCCTGTTTCGCTCCAGCCATCTCAACAACTATATCCGCACCGTAACCATCAGTGTTGTCCCTTATAAACTGGACCCTATCCATATTGTCGGTAGCTTTTAAAGAATAATCGGCACCCATCTTTTTACCTATTTCCATATTGAAATCAAAAACACCAATATGGAAAACTTTTGATGCTCCTGCAAGTTTGGCAACACCAACAGCGAATAAAGCTGTAGGACCATCACCAAAAATCGCAACCCTTTTACCATACAGGTTATAATCTTCTCCCAGAACCGCATAAGTAGCGTTTCCAAGAGGTTCCTGAACTGATGCTATCTCAGGTGGAATATTTTTGTCATTAACCCATGCGACGGATTCTGGAATCACAGCATACTCAGCGAAAACTCCATCTCTGTCAACACCCAGTATATCTCCATTTGTGCATATGTGTTCGTTACCTGTTAAGCAATTTATACATCTTTTACATGGTATATGTGTTTCAGCAGAAATAAAATCTCCAACTCTTATTTTTTTAACAGATGATCCAACTTCGATAACTTCACCACAAACCTCATGTCCAAGTGTTTGGGGAATATTTTTTATTCTTGTCTCAGACCATTTATCCCATTTATATATATGAACATCTGTTCCACATATACTTGTTGCCACAACTTTTATTAGAACTTCATCTGGCTTTATTTTTGGAATTTCTATTTCGACAAGATCTGCACCTTTCTCTCTTTTGAGTTTTCTTACTGCCTTCATTGTTCCCATTTTATCATATCTCCTTTAAAGATTTTTCAACTATTGAAACACCTTTTAATGCATCATCTTTTGTAAGGTTTAAAGGTGGTCTGAATCTTATACTCTTTTCACCACACTTGATAGAGAATAAACCATTCTCAAAAAGTTTATCAAACATCCTGTCCCTTTTTTCAGTACTCTCAAGATCAAACGCTATCATCAATCCTCTTCCCCTTATGTTACTAATTTTTTTACTCTCAATCTTTTTCAACTCATCGAGTAAGAATTCACCTACAATTTTTGCATTTTCAACAAGTTTTTCCTCATCGATTATCTGTAAAATTCTTGTTGCTCTAACCATATCGGTCAAACTACCACCCCAGGTTGAATTTATCCTTGAAGATTCTGCAAAAACATGGTTTTCAACTTCATCGACTCTATCAGAGCACATTATACCGCAAATCTGCGATTTCTTCCCAAAAGCAACAATATCTGGTTTTATATCAAAATGTTCAAAACACCAGAACTTTCCAGTTAATCCCATTCCCGTCTGCACTTCATCGAGTATAAACATTATTTCACTTTCAAGAGTAATCTCTCTTAATTTTTTGAAAAACTCCTTTCTGAAATGTCTGTCTCCACCTTCTGCCTGAATCGGTTCAAGTATGAGTGCTGCTATATCATCACCATCTTTTAAAAGTATATCTTTGATCTCGTTTATAATTTTTTCCTCTTCCTTCTCAACCCTTTTGATCTCTTCATCTGTAATTGGGAATTTTAATGCTGGACTTTCAACACGAGGCCAGTTGAACTTTGGGAAATATTTTGTTTTTCTTGGATCAAATGTGTTTGTCATACTTAAAGTGTATCCACTTCTACCATGGAAAGCGTGTTTAAAATGAATAACTTTTGTTCCCTTCTCTCCCTTTCCTTTTTTAAGATTTTTTCTAATTTTCCAATCAAACGCAGTTTTTAATGCGTTTTCAACTGCAAGTGCACCACCTGAAACAAAGAACAGGTATTTCATAAAATCTGGTTTTGCTATGGTTCCAAAAGTATCAACGAATTCAGCCATTTCAACAGTGTAAATATCCGAATTGGATGGTTTGTGTATTGAAACCTTACCGATCTTTTTAATAAACTCTTCATTGTTCATTTTTGGATGGTTGAAACCTATTGGAGAAGAAGCAAAAAATGTGAAAAAATCAAGATATTCCTTATTGTATTTTGAATCGTAAAGATAGGAACCATGAGATTTTTCTGCATCAAAAACAAGATCAAAACCATCGACAAGCATATATTTTGATAATGTTTCAAGAACATTTTTTGGATATATTTTATTAGTCATCACACCTCCTGAGTTATAAGGAAATTAAATATTAAATATATCAAATAATCAATAAAAGTCAATAATAAATGAGATTTGAAATATAAGAAAAAGGGGCTTTAAAAGCCCCTTTTATATAGATTCAGTTAACTACAACGAATTTTTTAACAAACGGCTTCTCTTCACCTGTAATTTGTATAAAATAAACACCTTTTGATAATCTTTTTGAGAGTGTTATCTTATACATTCCTTTCCCGGATTCTACAGTTTTATTAACAACATTTCTTCCAGTTAAATCATAGATCATAATATTTGTTGGATTATCGACTTCTTTATTGTATATGAACGAGAAAATACCATTACCATTGTCTTCAACTATAATCTTTTCTATTTTTAAAGTTTCTTCAAGACCTGTGAGTTTTGTTAAATTAACAGAATAAGTGTAAGAAGTGTCTTCAAGTGTGAATGTGACAGAATCCGGTGCATAACCGTTGTGTTCAAATTTAAGTTTGTAAGATTTTCCAAGAGGTAAATTTGAGAAAGAATAATATCCTGTTGCATCTGTCGTATCAACAGTTACAACATCATAGTATATTGTTACTATTGAATTAGAAAGGTCTGATGGAGAATCGCTCAAATCAACATAGCCGGAAATCGTTCCTTTTGATCTTGAAAGTATTTTATTTATTATAGTGTCTGATTGCAAAACTATTTCAGATGAATCGGTATCGTAATATGTCTTTTTGAAAATCAGATTGTATGTTCCCTCAACAATAGTACCAAAATCAAAATAACCAATCGAATCTGTTAAAATAGTATCATTGAATGTATTGTTATAAAGAATTACAGAGATACCTGAGGAATTTGAATTATCATCAAGTGTAACTACACCTGAAATGTTATAAAAATTAACTACCTGGATATCTGAATCATTTCTTGGTTGTATCTTATAATTCCCATAGGTATAATCAAGGATTCCTGTTATATAAACTGTTTGTCCAATCGAAGGAACGGTATAGGTTGCAAGGTTATCGATTATAAGTGTATCAACACCATCAGAAACAAGCCATTCACCGTTTGCATCAGGTCCAGTTAAAACTGTAACTGGTCCAACTTTTATTAAAACACCTTCATAATTTTCCCCAACCTGTGATAAAGAAAGAATAAATGGTACAGGAGAAGTTCCATCACCTGCTTTATAAAGTTCTGTTCCAACACTCACAAGTTGTGTTTTGTTAAAGTATTCATTTACAAAACCATGATAAAAAATAATAGTATCCCCAACATTATATGTATGATTTCCAATATCACCATAAACACAGATACCATCCCATTCTTTTGGACCTGTCTTTGAAGTTATATAGTATTGACCTGTAAAAACTGCTGTAACAACACAGGTATCAATTACTTTTACAGTTGAATCTTTAAAAAGTGAGAAAGAATCAGGTGTGGTCTGTATTTCAACTATACCTTTTAGTAATAATGGTTTGTTTGCACTTCCAGGTGTTCTTACCATATAGTGTGCAAAATCTAAATAGTTGTTGTTAAATTCGAAAGTGAAAGGATCGGTGTGTCGTCCCATATAAGCATAATATGTTGTTGCAGGTGTTACATCATAAGTTGGCCATGTCTCTCCTCTAAACACTGAATCTGTTCCAGATGGGAGACCAAAACAAACAGCATCAAGTGTTGTAGATGCACCGAGTGAATCGAATCTTAAAATTATATTATCCGATGGGCCATTCTGAAAATCAATCAGCGTTGAAATCATGTCATAGTTTGGAACATTTGTTGATTGTGCTACAACAAAATAACTGTCAGCAGGTATAACATATCCTGTAAGATTTATGGTAGCATATACTGCTCCACCATTTCCATTGATACCAACAATCTTTACTGAATCAAGAGATGTTCCAGGTATTCCTTTTATCTCAATATAACAACTCGTATCAATTCCTGGTGAATCGTAAAAAAATTCGTTTATATAAAGCGTTGGTATAGCAAAAATCGATCCACATATGAAAAGTATAAACGATAAAATTAAAAACTTTTTCATAACCACCTCTTACTTTAAAAGGTTAACTTTATAAACAAAAGTTTTTCCTTCTTTTTCTATTTTTACAAAATAAATTCCCGATTTTGCAGAGAATATCATATTTTTCAAGAATGAAGTGTACAGGGTTCTTCCACTTATATCAATAATCGAAACTTTAGAAGAGTAATCTGTTGAAGTTTCAATTTTGATTCCAACGTTGTTTAGAGAGCAAACTTTAACTGAAACAGGTTTCTCATTTGTTTTTATGATTTCATCAAGGTTATTAAAATCTGCAGGTGTTGGAACCTCTTTTTTAAAATCAACAGAGGTTATCTCATCATAACCTTTAAAGAATGTTCTCGTTCCATTTGGTATCACTGAAAATGAAGTATCAACAGGAATATTATGCCATCCAACCTGATCTATCCTGTTACCTGAATTGTTATAAAGATATATGTTGTCCCTGTAAGCATCAAGGTAAAAATATTGTGGGAAAGATGTATCATATAAAACAAAGTATCCATACGCTGAAATCGTTGTTCCAGAAGGTATATAATAATCATCATCACAAACGATTATCCAGTTTGATATATCAACAGGAGTATTTGAATTGTTGTAAAGTTCAATAAATTCAGTTACAGCAGTCGAATTATCGTTTGAATCCGAAGGATACACTTCATTGATAAAAATTGTGCCTGAACCCAACATATTCGCTGGACAATCGTTTGCACTTCCCATAGTCGGTGTAAAATCCATGTTGAAATCTAAAGCGTTATCGCCAGTGTTATCAACTCTTGCGCTTGAAAAGTTGTATATCGGGGCTGGTGCTCCTCCAAGATCACCGTAACCGACCGAATCTATTAGATTATCTGAAGCGTCCTTTATGATTATTATTGCTCCATCGTTGGGAAGTCCCAAAGAATCGTTAAAATCTACTGCTCCCAGATTAAACGCTTTATATCCACCTGCTGGAATCGTATAAGATTTAAAAGTTGTACTACTTGTTGATGTAGAACCCTTTATATAAAGTTTATAACCGTTAACATCAATTGAACTAGTTCCATCGTTGTAGAGTTCTATCTGTTCAGCACTCGTTGGTGTTACGATAAACTCGTTGATCTTCAAAGCGAAGAGATTAAAAAATGTTAAAACTACCAAAATTAAAAGACAAATTTTTTTCATCTTTCCTCCTTCCTATAAATAAACTTTTAAGGCTCAGTTCTATCAAGTGTTCTGGCAAATGGAATCACTTCTCTTATATGTTGGGTTTTGGTGATCCATTGAACAAATCTTTCGATTCCAAGTCCAAAACCAGCATGCGGAACAGAACCATATTTTCTTAAATCAAGATACCAGTTGAAATTTTCAACTGGAAGTTTATGTTCTTCGATTCTTTTTAAAAGTGTATCATAATCGTCTTCTCTTTGTCCACCTCCAATCGTTTCTCCATATCCTTCCCCTGCAATCATGTCAAAACCAAGAGCAAGATCAGGTCTATCTTTATCCCTTTTCATATAAAACGCTTTTATTTCAGCAGGGTACCTGTGAACAAAAACAGGTCTATCGAACTCTAATGACAGAGCGGCCTCATCTGGTGCACCAAAATCATCTCCAAACTTTATATCGATTCCTTTTTTGTTTAGAATTTTAATCGCATCTTCATATGTTATTCTATAAAAAGGTTTTTTTACATTTTCGAGTGGTTTGATATCCCTTTCCAATGTTTTCAAATCTTCAACTCTCCTTTCAAGTATTTTTTCAACCAAATATACAACAAGATCTTCAGCAAGTTCCATATCATCGTCTATATCAAAGAAAGCAACCTCCGGTTCAATCTGCCAGAACTCTGTTAAATGTCTTCTCGTTTTTGATTTTTCTGCTCTAAAAGCCGGACCAAAACAGTAAACTTTTCCATAAGCGAGTGCTGCTGCTTCCATGTAGAGTTGACCTGATTGGGAAAGATAAACCTTTTTTTCATCAAAATAGTTAACCTCAAAAAGAGTTGTGGTTCCTTCACAGGCCGATGGGGTGAATATCGGAGCATCGATACATAAAAATTTCCTGTTGTTAAAAAATTCTCTCGCATAAAAAACAACATCACTTCTTACCCTCATCAAAGCTGCCTGTTTTTTTGACCTGAGCCATAAGTGTCTATTGGATTGTAAAAAATCAACACCATGTTCCTTTGGAGAAATCGGATAATCTATCGATTTTGAAATAATTTTAAAATCTATTATATCAAGTTCAACCCCTGATGGAGCTCTTTTATCCTCCCTTATCTTTCCAAACAATACTAAACTCGTTTCCTGTGTCAACTCATCAAATCTTTTTATGATCTCTTCATTGTGGTTGGGATGATACAAAACTGCTTGGACTATACCTGTTCCATCTCTGAACAAAAGAAAAGAAATTTTTCCACTTGAACGGGTATTGTATACCCAGCCCTTCAATTCAACCTCTTCACCAATATGATTTTTCAATTCATCAACTGTTAAATATTTCAATTGAACCTCCAAAACTATAAAAATTTGTGGGTAGACGGTAAGCCGAATTCTGTTCAACTGGCAATCTATCTAAGATGGTTGTTACCAGCCATCTTAAGCGATCTACCCGAGGTTTTTGCCGGGCAAGCCAACCTCTGTTTGATCTTGCTCCGGATGGGGTTTGCCAATCTGCTCAGTTACCTGAACAGATGGTGAGCTCTTACCTCACCTTTTCACCCTTACCTGTTTTCACAGGCGGTTTATTTTCTGTTGCACTTTCCATGAGCTTTCGCTCTCCGGGAGTTACCCGGCATCCTGCCCTATGGAGTTCGGACTTTCCTCAAGTAATAACTTGTAGCCAGCATCTACCCACATTTTTATTATAACTTTAATGTTTATCAAGTCAATATTTAAGAATCTCACCATTCTCTTTAATAGATTTTGCAAACTCAAAATAGGATGCAGCATGTTTTTTTAAATCCTCAATTATACTTTCCGGAAGAGTTTTCTTAACTTGTCCCGGAACACCAGCAACAAGAGAAAATGGCGGTATAACACTATTCTCTTTTACAACAGTTCCAGCTGCAATTATACTACCTTCACCTATCTTCGCACCATCAAGTATAACACTTCCCATTCCTATTAGAACATAGTTTGAAATATTACATCCATGCAAAACCGCGTTATGACCAACAGTCACATAATCACCTATTATGCAAGGCAATTCGAAAGTTACATGACATACTGAAAGATCCTGAATATTAGAATACCTTCCAACCTCTATATAGTTTATATCCCCTCTTAAAACAGAATTGAACCAGACTGATGAAAATTCTTTACATCTAACATCACCGATAAGAACAGCGTTTTCTGAACAGTAAAAAGGTCTCTGCGGCTCTTTATCTTTTAATTTGATAAACATCTTTTAACTCCTTTTTAGAAATATTTTTTCAGAATTTTCTTTAATACCATTTACATCTTTTAAAATTATCCTCTTACTATAAACTTTTACAAGTGCATTATGTGGACATACTTCTATACATAGATTACATCCTATACATCTTGAAATATCAAAAAGAAGAACACCTTCATCAACTTTTAGACTTTTCGTTGGACAAATATCAACACAAATTTTACACAAATTGCACTTATCTTTTTCAAGAGAAGGGAAAGTTATATCATTTTTCCCATAAAATAGAAACTCTTTTCTTTCACTCCTAACAATATACTTTAACTGAAAAAATGTCTCAAGGAAACCAACAAGATCTATCATAAATAGACCTCCATAGGAACTATGAAAAGAGAAGAATAAATCGCAGGAATATCAAAAAGTTTGTAATCACCTTCCAATTTATTCATTAGAAGAAGACCATTTATGAATGATGGTGAAGTGAACTTAATGTGTTCTATCTTTGAATCGATAACTTCAAGATATATGGAAAGTTCACCGTTAACACCTTCTATCCTTTTAAATGAGAACCTATTCCCTATTTTTTCTTCATAATCTATAATCTCCAAAATATTTTCATCCGAAGTTTCATTAAGAAGTTTTAAGGATGATTTTATTATCGTAATTGAATTTTTAATTTCAAGGTAAAGGGATAATATTCTGTTATAAAGATCTGAAATTTCAAAATTGTAAATCGGGAAATCAACTCTTTTGTACATCTCATAGGGAGCATTTTTTCTAAGATCGAATTTAATCCCACAGCTTCTTAAAAGTAAACCTGTTGCATTATTCTTTCTTAAAATCTCCTTTTTGAACACACCAAAATTTTTTGTTTTAGAAATAAGTGAAATGTTTTTAAAAAATATCTTTTCATAATCGAGTAAGATCCTTTCAAAATATTTTTCTAAAAATTCATTCAGCCTTTCGATTTCAACATTGTAGATGGTTTTCTTTATCCCTCCCGGAACTATAATATCGTTTAAAATGTTTTCATCCTTTTTGAAAGTTTTTAAAACAGATAAAAAATTTTCTCTATCCTTTAAAACCCAATATCTGAATGTTTCAAAACCAAGAGAGGATGAAATGGCTGAAAGGAATAAAAGAGATGCAGATATCCTCTCAATTTCAAGAATTATCATCCTCAAAATTTTTGCCCTGTCAGGTATTTTTACATTGTAAATATCTTCAACAGCTAAAGAAAAAACTTCCTGAAAATGATGGGATTGAACAAAAGAAAGTTTCGGTATCAATTTTGTTGCAGTTTTAATAGATTGCCCTTTTAAGTATCTGTTTCTGTTTTTTCTTTCATACTCAAAATTAAAATTCAGATCCTGAAAAGAAAAGCCATCAAGGTTGAATTCAAAAGTTATGTTCCCTAAAGCAATATCAGGTGAAATATTGTTAACTATGAAAGGAAACTTTTTTATCAAGAATCCTCCCCAGATTTTTCAATATAGTTGGAAATAATGTTCTTAGTTTCAGGATTACCTTCAAAAATGATCCCATATTTTTTATTTATCTCTTTTTCGAATATCGAAGCAACAGGATATATCATATCTATAGATGTAAAGACAGGATTGGTTTTATCAAGAAAAACTTCAACGATAACACTTTTTTTAACTGTAGTTGAATTTATAATATACTTTATTACAAACCCTTTTTCCTTTTCAATAACAACTATAGTTGAAAGGTATTTATAATTACATTTGTTGAATAAAAAATCTAAGGTGTATGTTAAAACTTTCTTTTCATCAAGTTTAAAATAGATAGAATCACCGATTAAAGTTATATTTTCAGTTATCAAATCTTTAATGTCCTGCTGAAGAAAAGTGCTATCATCATATTTATTCTCTGTCATAAAATTCCCCTTCAAGAAATTCTATCAAACTTTTACAATCTACAGGACAACCTAAAATCAAGCGATCAACATTTTTAACAATTTCATCCTTCATACTCTCATCCAAAAATGTAAAATTACCAACATAAATTTTTTTCTTGGATTTTTTAAAAATTTCATCTTCGATAAATTGAAATGAACTCTGGCTAAAACAGCCATACAAAATAATTATATCAGCCTCTTCATAAGATTCTGTTCTTTCAAGTATTATCTTTTCAGATCTATAATACTCAGAATCAAGTGAAAAAAAAGTATCTATACAACATCCAGAACCGAAAATTATGTACCTTAAATTAACCTTATCGTATAACATATTTTATTAAAATGTTTATCAAAATTATTATAGAAAATGATATGGATAAAATAAAAAAAGTTAAGATCTTTGAAAAACTTACAAAAACAAGATTGATAAAATATAAAATTATCCTGAAAACAAAAACTAATATTGATAATGTTATAAAATCTATTTCTTTCCCTGTAAGGTAGAAGATGAAAAATGAGTTTATGAAGGTAAAAAATATTCTGTTAAAACTTTTCAAAATTATACTCTCTTTGTATGTAATGTAATGGAGTTGTCCTTTATTTGTTTGGTTAACATTTAAAACAAAGAGGGATGGAAAACTCGTTAAAAATATCAGAATTTTAAGACCATAAGAATTATTTTTTGGTAAATAATTAAACGCGTAAAGAGAGCAAAAAAATATGATGTATGAAAATAATATTATCTCATTTTCTCTTATTATTTCTTGATGGAAATAAATTTGACTATTTCTTATCTTAACATAAAAGATATAAAAAAGTATTAGAAATATAAAACTTAAATTTAAGGTTAAGGTTTGAGATACAAAAATATACAAAAAGATATAAATCAAAAGGAGTGATATAATATTTAAATATATTTTTAACAAGTTATGGTACTTGTTTCTTTTAAACGAAATTATCTCATTTAAAATTATTTCATCTACTTCCCTTCTTGATATCTTATAAAAGAAATATTTTTCAATCCAAACAATTATAACAAAGTTTAAAAGATAGAAAAAGATAAAATCCAAAAATATTTTCATAGAAAACCTCTATAGAAAAGATATAGAAAAAAGGAAATCAAAAACAATAAAAGAATAAAAAATGAAGCTGTAAAACTTCTCTGATAAAGCTTGAAAAGAGTCAAACTGAGATCATCTATAAAGTTCTTCAAAAAATAAAAAATTTTGTTAAGGTCTGTTTTTTCAACCATTTTTTCTAAAAATCTTTCGCTTAAAGATATATCGAATTTTAAATTCACAAGATCACCGATTATAGTTGTTTTTCTGTTTTGAACAAAGAAATACTCTTCAGAATTTTTTGTATGTATAAAAAAGGTCTTTCGATCTTTATCGTTCAAAACTAAGACTATCAAAATAACTATAAGAGTAACGAATGAAAAAATAATATAAAATAATATAGAACTTGAACTAAAAAGATAAGAAAAAATAACAGCGAACGAAAATAGAACCAAAAATGGAAAAGTTAAGAATGATAAAAACAATTCTGAATCCTTTGTTATTTTCTTTTCTCTGGTAATATTTTTCTGAATAAATAGAAGATAAAATAATTTAAAAAATAAAATTGAATAAAACAAAAAATAGATCAAATAAACGATAAAAATAGGGAAAGGATTATAAGATGAGTCAAAAAATCTCTCTTTTAAAAGAAGATAACCAGAGGTTGGATATATAAATGATAGTGAAATCAAAGACAAAAATATAACAGTTGAAGATACAGGTTTTATATAAAAAAGGTTACCTAAAAAATCAAAATTTGAAGTTTTGAATTCCTCTTCTATATAATCGAAGAATATAAAAATAAATGATAACGGAACAAAATAGAAAAGAGAATTTATAAGATATTTTGATGAAAAATCTTCATAATAAAGGTATATAAGAAGGTTGGTCACAAAGATTGAACCTGAAAAACTGAATATCATTCTTTTAATATCTTTAGAGATTAAAAAATCAAACGAAAATATAGGTAATGTCATAAGGAAAAAAAGGTAAATAAAAAATTTGGAAAGAATAGGTAAATAATGTTGGGAAGTTAAAAAACTTTTAAAAAGAAAACTCATTACAAAAAAACCAGAAAGAAATATAGATACTGTGAAAATACCAATAAAACTATGATCAGATTTTACCAGCTCTTTTTTGAAGAAAATACTTAAAGGTAAAACGAGTGTTCTTAATGCAACAGAAATGTAAAGAATTATATAAAAGATTGGTGGATAATTTATGAAAGTTTTACTCGAAGTAATAACAACTATCACTGATAAAAGAATCAAAGTTCCAAAAAGATTTACAAGAAGAATATTTTCGCTGTTTTTATAATCGTTTATATTTATAGTTATCATTATTACCAGGAAAAAGAATAAAAGCTCAAAAAATATATAAATTGTAATAAAATCTGATGAAACGAATATTATATTAAGCAATATGAAAAGGATACAAATATTCATAAAGTAACTGTTTTCACTCTCCCTTGGAGATCTGAACATCTCTCTTAAGAAAAAGAAGAAAAATATGATATGGTTAACAAGTAAAAAAGGTAAAGAAAAGGATGTTTTGGAAAAGACAAGATTCAAAGATTCAAATCCAAACAATTTTAAAACCAAACTACCACTACCTATTGAAATAAAGTATAGAAATGAAAAAGAAAAGAAGATCAATAAAAAAACATTTCTAAGAACTCTGTTAAGGTTACCTAAAATGTATACTGAAATCACAGAGATAATCGATGAATGGAAGTAAACACTGTTCATATTCTATTTATTACTTTTACCTTGAATATTATATTCCTCCAAATATAAATTTCTATACTCTCCAAAATACTCTTTTTTTCTGTTTATACTGTTATGATAAAATACTACAGACAGAATTATAATAAGTACAAGTATTATAAAATCCGTTCTATGAAAATTTTTTATCATACTTATGAGATGGTTCTTTTCCCTTCTTTCTACAAGTAGCATTTTTAAATCAAACTTTAAAATTGCATAGGTTTTTAACATAATTATAATAAGATAAGTCCAGAAAAATAATTTAGAACCATTGTAAAGGATAATCAAAAATCTGTATTGATACAAAAAAATCATTGAGAATGGTAAGGAAGTGAAGGTAAAACTTGTTACAAAAAAAATTATAGAATTTGTTGGCTGTTTTATAAAAGAGTTTTTCAAATCCTCTTCATTCTCAAAACTGAGTTTAGAGAGTGAATATAGAAAAGAGAAAAACAAACCTAAGTAAAATATAATAAAACCTGAATCAACAAAAGTTTTGAAACGATGTTGGAATAATATTAAAAAATTTATCTCGTTGATCAATGTGAAGAAAAGAAATGTTCTGAAATACTTTGTTTTCGAATTGAGTAAAAGTATTGTTGTAACAGAATAACTTAACAATGAAAGGATAAAAAGAGTTTCGATTACATTCTTGGGAGTTATAAAAAGAAGCCTGTTGATAAAATTTATAGAAGGAAATGTAATAAAAAGAATTATAAGTGAGAGCTGTTTCGAATTAAAAGAATTGAAAAGATCAAAAAGAAATATGTTCAAAGGAAAGATAAACAAATAAAGTAAAGTTGTTAGATAGAAAAGATAGAATGTTAAATTGTTAGAAATGTTGTCAATATTTAAAGAAGCGCTTTTTAAAACATCAGTAGTTCCATAGTTTTTTAAAAAAATTATAGTTGTAGCAACAGAAATTAAAAATACAAAATAAAATATAAATCCTACTTTAACATTTATAACGATTGTTTTTAAGTTTATATTTTCTATTGTGAAAATCAGGATTAAAAATATAATCACACTTAGAAATGAATATAAGAAAATGTCTGTTGTTTTATATAAGAAGGTAGAAAAAGGTATAACGATAAAATAAAGGAGATGCTGGCTATCTGTATCTTCTGAAAAATCTTTTTCAGAACTCTTGGATAAAAATAGAAATAAAGTATAAAAACTTATTGAAAGAATTTCGAGCAATATAATCGATTGGGAAGATTCGAATGAAAAAGATATCCCTTTGATTATAATAATTGAAAACTGTTCAACTTTGTAAAGATAAAAGTTCAAAAAATCAAAGAGAAGATAAAAAATTACTGTTAAAAACAGAATGGATTCAACAGATTTTTTATTCAAAATTTTCATATATGAAAAAAGTATAATGAAAAAGGTTAAAAATAAAAATATTAGATCACTTATCATATTCATCAGGTCTAAAATTCCTATCAGTTTTATTTATCTCTGAAATTCTTCTTATCAAAAGTATTACAGTTAACTGTATTAAAAAATTTACCAAAAAGATAACAGCAGTATAAAAGGTTATATTATTGATATTTTTATATTTTGTTAAAAATAAAATCAACAATGGAGGGAAAATTTGAAATAGAGATATAAAGGTTTTTGCTATAGAGTCAGTTTTAATAAAAATCAAAATGTTAAAAAAGATAAAAAGTCCCAACTCTAACATAATGAAATAATTTTGATTAAACATAATTAAAATTCAATATCCTTTTTTAATTTAATCAATATCAATGAAATAGAGGTTGAATTGAAAATCAAAAAGAATAAGGAAATAGTATCGTTCCCCCAAAAATAGAATATCAGAGAAAAAATATTTGAAATAATGACAAAGTAATTGATGTAATCTTTTTTTTTTTATATAAAGGAAATTGCACTAATTATGGATAACAAAAGTAGTAAGATTATTATACCTGTTTCCATCATTCCTCTCCTGATAACAAAATGTTGTAAATTATTAAAAATATAAAAATCATTATATTTAGTAAGAAATATAATAACAAAAGTAAACTCTCAATAAAAAATCCTTTATAAGCTATAACAAATGATGAAAAAATTAAAAAAATTGAAAAAAGAATATTGGTGAAAATATAAAGTTTCTTTTTATAAGGATCATCCTTTTTAAAAATTATTAAAGTCTGAAGAAAAATAAATAAAGCCCAGATAAAATACATTTAAACCTCTTTATAGTTATCAAAAATAAATTTCAATAAAAGTCCGATTTGAACAAAGAAAAGAATAATAAATAGTGCTTTCTGGCTTGATAAACTTTTAAAATCGGTAAAAACAAAAATTATAAAGACAAAGATATTTGAAAGATTTATGAAG
>FWPV01003378.1_pt1 | contig 36316 bp, 33 predicted proteins | sample 2228371 | NCBI WGS metagenome assembly FWPV01 (sample SAMEA103939776, study PRJEB20133) | metagenome | reverse complement strand
ATCAGGTTTATGATGTCATCCAGGAAAACAAAGCCCCCCTGCGCTTGCGGCTGTCTTTCATCCGCAAGGGGGAACTCATCTATACGTTTTCAGCTCTCTCGTCGGTAGAGAATTTTCAGCGGTTTGACCCGGATTTTCGTCACAGCGTCCAGTCCTTTGCCGAGCTCAAGGACCCCGTTTACTTGAACCGCAAACCCGCCCGGCTGGCACTCATCGTTTCGGACGGCCGTCAGACTCTCCAGGAAGTTTTTGCCAGGGCAGGGATGAAAAAGGAGCTCTGGCCTCAGTTTGCTGTCCTGAACGGGCTCGACCTCGCTTCTACACCGCCCGCCGGAAAACTGCTCAAAATTATCCGCTGACGGCTCACGGTCAAAAGCGGCCGGTGGAGCCGAACCCTCCTTCGCCGCGCGGCGTTTCGTCAAGGTCCTCGACCGCCTCGATTTCGACGGCCATCACTGGCTGGATGAGCATCTGGGCAATCTTCATCCCCTTCTGGACGAAAAAAGGCTCGCGGCCGAGGTTGGCCAGGACGACTCGCACCTCTCCCCTGTAGCCAGCATCGACGACTCCGGCCAGACGATGAACTCCAGCCAGAGAAAGGCCGCTTTTATCCCAGATGAGTCCGACAAAACCTTCCGGGATGGCCATCTTGATCCCCGTCGCGATGGCCTTCACCTCACCAGCAGCCACGACCTCGTCGACAGCCGAGAAAAGGTCAAGTCCGGCATCCCCCGGATGCTGATAGCAGGGCAACTTGGCGCTCGGACTTATTCTTTTCACTCTCATTTTCATCGCCGGTATCCTTTGCCTTCCTTCAGACTCCTTCCACCCGGACTTCGCCAAAATAAGGCTTAATAATCTTAGTCATTCTATCGATTTCATCGATTTTATAGGGTTTTATATGGAGATAGCCCGGGTCAATCGGGTTCCGTGTCGAAAACTGCTGGACCTGGAAAACGGGTGCCCCCTGGAGGAGAGCAGCAATCTCGAGAAGGTCTTCTTCACCGACAAGCCCGGGAACGACCGTCGTCCTGAAGAGGTGCGGGATTCCCGCGGCCCGGATGACCTCGATACTCCGACGAATGTCTTCCTCTCTGACGGGCACACGGACGACCTGAACATAGCGTCGCAAGGGGGCTTTGATGTCCATAGCTACATAATCCACAAGCTTGTCCTTGATGAGCTCTTCAAGCCGGGCGGGGAATGAGCCATTCGTGTCGATTTTGACTAGAAGATTACGGTCCTTGATGACCCGACAGAGAACTTCAAGCTCCTCCTGGAGGAAGGGCTCTCCGCCGCTGATGCAAACGCCTTCCAGCCAACCCCGGCGTGAATCGAGGTAGGTCACGAAATATTCAAGAGGAATTGTCGGCAAAGAGCTCGGTCTCAAAACCAGGTCTGCATTATGGCAGTAAGGGCAGCGGAAATTGCAACCACCCAGGAAGACAGTCGAAGAGATGAAGCCCGGGAAGTCGAGCGGAGCGAATTTTTCTAAACCCTTGATCTCAACCAAACATCGAGCTCCTGAGGGTCGTTGAAGACCCCGAGCACATGCCCGTTTTCCCTGAGGACAAAGACCGGGATGATGATCGCTCCCTTCGCGTCCCGCTTGACCTGCCCGAGGAATTCCCTCAATCGGAGTTTGCTCTCTTTCTGGACGAGGTTCAGTTCTTGACCGACAAGAGTTGTCCCCCGCAAATAACTCTTAAAAGCCTCGCACTTGTCGCAGTTCGGGTAGGTAAAGAGAAAATAGTCCATGGCTCAGAAAAGCTTCTCGTAGGGAGTGCGGTCCTTGAATTCCTGCTGCTTGCCGTCGTTCCACGTCCGGACGGGCCGGAGATAGCCGACAATCCTCGAATAGACCTCTGTTTCTGAGCCGCACTTGGGACAGGTGGGGTGTTTGCCCCGGAGATAGCCGTGGTGGTCGCAAACGGAAAAGGTCGGGGTAATGCTGAAGTACGGGATCTTGGTTTCAGCAATTTTCCGGACCAGCTTGCGGCAGGTTTCGCGGTCAATCGATTCCGGGAGGAAAGTGTGGAAAATCGTCCCGCCCGTGTAAAGGCACTGGATATCCTGCTGGTGCTGGATAGCCTCAAAAACATCGCGAGTCGCATCGACGTTGAGCTGGGTGGAGTTGGTGAGATAGGGGTGTTTATCCGTCCCCGAGGTGATGATGTTCTTGTATTTTTCCCGGTCAAGGCGGGCCAGACGGTAGGAAGTCGACTCGGCCGGTGTCGCCTCGAGGTTGTAAAGGTTTCCCGTCTCCTCCTGGAACTTCTGGAGCACGCCCCGCATGAAGGACAGCGTCTCGATGGCAAATTCCTTGCCCTCAGGCGTGCCAATCCCCTTGCCGAGGAAATTCAGGCAGGCCTCGTGCATGCCGCAGACGCCAATCGTCGAAAAGTGGTTATCGAAGTGGCCGAGATAAGCTAAAGTATAGGGCATGAGGCCTTTGGCCAGCATGCTGTTGATGACTTCTCTCTTTGTCTCCAGAGATTCTTTGGCCAGGACCATGAGGTCCCGCAGCTTGGCGAAAAATTCTTCCTTGGAGGTGGATTCATAGCCAATCCGATTGAGGTTAATCGTGACCACGCCGATCGAGCCAGTCGAGTCGCCCGGTCCCCAGATGTTTCCCGGCCGCCGGAGAAGCTCTCTCTGGTCTAAATTGAGCCGGCAGCACATGGCCCGGATATCGCCAGGGTTCAGGTTCGTTCCGATGTAGTTCTGGAAATAGGGAATCCCGTATTTGGCCGTAACTTCAAAGAGCAAATCGGCCATCGGTGAATCCCAGTCGAAATCCCGGGTGATGTTGTAGGTCGGGATGGGAAAGGTGAAAACGCGACCTTTCTGGTCCCCCTCGAACATCAGCTCGAGGAAAGAGCGGTTGATCATGTCCATCTCTGCCTGGTATTCCCCGTAGGTCGAATCGATCTCGACCCCGCCGATGACGACCCGCTTCTCCTTCATGTCTTCGGGCACAGTCAGGTCAAACGTGAGGTTGGAGAAAGGAGTCTGCCAGCCCCAGCGGGAAGGGACGTTCAGACCGAAGATGAGCTTCTGAATATCCTGCTTGACCCGGTCGTAATCCAGCTTGTCAGCTCGGACAAAGGGCGCCAGCAGCGTGTCGACAGAGGAGAAAGCTTGAGCACCGGCAAATTCCCCCTGCATCGTGCCGATGAAATTGACCATATGGAGGGTGGCGGTCTCTAAATGTTTGGCCGGGTAGGAGTGAACCTGGTTGGGGACATGGCCAAACCCTTTGCGGAGGAGCTTCTCCAGCGACCAGCCAGCACAGTAACCGACAATCGGGTAGGACAGGTCGTGGATGTGGAATTCACCCTCTAAATGAGCCTTCTTGACCCTCTCGGAGTAAAGATGATTGAGAGCAAAATTGGACAGCACTTCGCCGGAAACTCGGGCGTTCAACCCAGAAAAGCTCATCACGCCCTCGTTGCTGTTCTCCCGGATTTTCCAGTCGACGTCGTTGATATAGTCCTTGATCAACCGCTCAAGGTTAATGCCCGTCTTCTTGGCCTCGCGGATGGACTTGTGGCGCTCGCGGTAGAGGATGTAGGATTTGGCGACTTCATGGTAGCCCTGCTTCATCAACACCAATTCCACAATATCCTGGATTTGCTCGACCGAAGGGATAGTATATCCGCCAAATTTGTCCTCGAGCATGAAGGTCGCGATGTCGGAGACAGTCTTAGCCGCGGCTCGGTCGGGCATGCCGTTGGCTTCCATCGCCCTATAAACGGCGTTGGTAATCTTATCCTGGACAAAATCGACAATTGTGCCGTCTCTTTTTTTAATCCGGGAAATGCCCCTGGTCATCAATTGCCTCCTTTCCTCTCTCAAAATAGCGGAAACCGATTAAAAGGCCATCAAGAAAAATGCCATATTTTGTATAATATGATGGCTCCAAATACCAAATATTGTATTTTGCGCCGAAAAATTTACTCCTAAAATCGGAGCTTGTCAAGAGGTTTCAATAACTTTTTTCCACTTTTTTTTAAAAAAATTTTTATTTATTCTATGAGGGTGAAAATCCTTGCCAAAGAGGTCTTGAATGAAAGAAATAAACATTTCCACATCGTCCAAAGAGGCCTTTATCGATATCACCTCTAAGGTCCAAGAAGAGGTCCGCGCATCCCGGATTCAAGACGGCATCTGCATCGTCTACGTTCCTCACACGACGGCCGCTGTGACCATCAACGAGAACGCTGACCCAACCGTAAGGCAAGATTTGCTGATGGTGTTGCGAAAAGCGGTTCCCGACTCCTTTCCCTATGCTCACACGGAGGGAAATTCCCCGGCTCATGTTAAAGCCAGCCTGGTCGGTTCCTCGGTCACCGTGGTTATCGAGGGTGGACGCCTGGTCCTCGGCACATGGCAGGGAATCTTTTTCTGTGAGTTCGACGGTCCTCGCCGTCGCCACGTCTATCTCCAATTCATCCCCACTTCAGCTTATGAGAGGTCTAAAGATTAAAATGGCCAAAGAACAAGCTGTTTTTCGTCTCTAATTTGCCGATAGAAAACTCACACTAACCGAAAATTCAGGATACTCCAAGAAAATGGCGTGATAGCGAGTGCACCCGAGGGGTGGCGTGGTTCGGGAGCCGGCCTTGCCCGAGACGCCAACCTTCACTCCCCACCTGATTGTTCAGGAGGGGCAGGGGTGGTTAATAGCTAAAAAACAAGCCCAAACGCTCGGAGTGCTTTTTCCAGGTCTGTCTCGGGTCGATAAAGAATAGTCTTCAAGCCGAGGTCAGCTGCTCCCCGGACATTCTCTTCCATGTCGTCGATAAAAACACAGGAGTCAGGCACGCCTCCAGCCCTCCCGAGGGCTTGCTCGTAGATCATCGGGTGGGGCTTCATCGCTCCAACCTCGAAGGAGAGGACGTAATCGTCAAAAAAGAAAATTTCGGGGAATTTTTTCTTAATGAAATTGAACCGGATGACATCGGTGTTGGAGAGAAGGACAAGCCGGTATTTGCCCCTGAGCTTCAAGTATAGCTCTATGACAGGGGGGTTGGGCCAGAAGACATCGCAATAAGCGGCAAAAAAATCTTCATAACTGATTCTGGCGTCCAGCCCTTCTGTCGCTCGGCTGTAAAATTCGTGGGGAGTTATTCTGCCCGTATCGAAGAGCTCGACGATTTCGGCCCGCCGGTGGACAGTCTCCCGAATTTTGTCTTCCGGGCAAGAACAGAAAGCCGCCATCTTGCGGAAAAAAATTCCGTTATCGAACCAGAGGACGACCTTGCCAAGGTCAGAGATGATTGTCTGGACCATTATAAGCACCTTAGGTCATGAAACTTGAGCCAGCTTGGTCGGAAGTTCAATTCCCGAACCTTCCTTCGTCGCCGCACCTTTGAGGAGAATAGAAAAAATGAAGCCGAGAAAACCGAGCGAGGCGAACATCAAGATGGTGGGAGTGTAGTCACCGTCAGCCAGGTCGGTCAGCCGGCCGGCGAGCCAGTTGAAAAGCGTCAGCCCGACGTTCTGGATCAATGTCATCAGCCCAAAGGCGGTGCCCAAACGCTTTTCTTCGACCATAATCGGAATCGCCGGCCACATGGCTGCGGGAACAAGGGAAAATGAAATCCCGAGAACGACCATGGCGGCTGCCGGTGCGAAGTGGCTGAGAGCCAAGGAAAGATGAACCGGCACAAGGATTAGAGCTCCCACCATCATCATCGTTGCCCGGCGGCCGAATTTGTCGGCCACAAAACCGAACAGGGGGGTGAAAATCATCGATCCCGAGATGACGAGCGAAGTGTAAAAACCACCTTTAACCGCGGTGAACCCGAATTTCGTCTGGAGGAAGACAGTCGAGAACGCCGTAAAAGGAAAAACGGCTGAATAAAAGGTCATACACAGGAGAGAAACGAACCAGAAAGAAGGCCGGAAGCGGAAGATATCGCGGAAAACAAATTTCTCCTCTCCTCGTTCAGTCGTCTCTTTCTGGAAATATTTCTCCTTTGCCCTGTCCAGGCTCGAATAAACAAAAAAGAGAGCAAACGAGAGGAACATGATGACCGAGGAAACCCAGATCGCCAGCCGCCAGGAGCCGCTCCACTCTTGAATCCGGGCCGCTGTGTTGAGGGCGGCGAAAGTGCCGAGGCGCGCGACGGTCAGGTTGAGCCCGAAGGCCAGAGCCAGCTCCTTACCCCGAAACCACTTCGAAAGGACCTTGTTCTGGGTAATGATCAGTGATTCGGAACCAAGTCCGTAAATGAGCCTTCCGAGGAGCATCAGTGAAAACGCCTTGCTTGCGGCTGTCAGGAACACACCGGCAGCGCAGAGGGCGGCAAACAACGTCCCTGCCTTCCGGATACCAATCCTATCGAGCAGGATGCCGCCAACGAGCACCATGATGAAGTTGGGGAGGTAATAGAAGCTAAACAGAAGCCCGTATTGGGCTCGCGTAATGTTCATCCCCTTGATGATGAAATCGGCGATGGGGCTGACGGCATCGTAAGCGTAGTAGGTACCGAAAATGACCAAACCCATAATAAAAAGCACAAACCAGCGAAGCCGGAAGACTCTTTCCTTTGTTTCTTCGGAAACATTCATGTTATCCAGCCACCGAAAAAAATTCCAATCTGTACTCTCGCCATAACCTTGAAAGTTATGATAATACTATCATCGATGTCAAGGATTCCGCGTCGGCCCGAATTTGCCGGTAGAATCACCCGATGCGTCGTGTCGCGGTTCACTCCCTGCGCCTCCCCGAATTTGCCAGTGGAATTAATCGCTCCAACGCTAACGATTCAGGAAAATATGAATTGATACCGGCCGGAAATTCTCTACCAGAAAATTCGGCCCTGGTCAGGATTTAAAAGGAGGACAGCGAATGAATATTAAGTCAAAAGAAAGAGGATTTTCATCGATCGGGGTTTGCCTTATCTTCTCCGGACTCATCATCCTTATCATTGGCGGAGCTTTGGCGCTCTATTTCTTGAAGGGAAAAACAATCACCCATCAGGACATTGCCGCTGCCGAAAAAATAATCAACCTCCGCTTCATCTCCAAAGAAAGAAAAATGATGCGCCAAAACCTCAAGGAAAATGCTTCCAATTATGCCCGGCTGCGGGAAGTCCATTTGGCTAACAGCGTGGCGCCTGCACTCCGGTTTAACCCTGTCGTGCCGGGCATGAATTTGAAAACAGAAAGCAAAGCCGATACGCCTGTCGTGCTTCCAAAAAGGTCAGATGTCAAGCGCCCAGCCCAACTCGAGGATTTAGCTTTTTATCCCGTCACAGCCCTGGCCGAGCTCATCCGCAGCCGTCAGGTCACCTCCACAGAATTAACTCAAATGTATTTGAGCCGCCTTAAAAAATACGGCCCGATGCTCGAATGCGTCGTTACCCTGACCGAAGAGCTTGCCATCGAGCAGGCGAAAAGAGCGGATGAAGAAATTGCTACCGGAGGGTATCGCGGCCCCCTCCACGGCATCCCCTGGGGAGCTAAGGACCTTCTGGCGACTCGGGGGATAAAGACATCCTGGGGCGCAAGTCCCTACCAGCACCAAATTTTCGACGAAGATGCGACCGTCGTCCAGCGATTGGCGGAAGCGGGCGCTGTTCTCGTGGCCAAGCTGAGCATGGGTGAATTGGCCTGGGGAGACGTCTGGTTTGGGGGAAAAACAAAAAATCCCTGGAATGTAAGAGAGGGTTCGAGCGGCTCTTCTGCCGGCTCGGCGGCGGCGACAGCGGCCGGGCTGGTTGGTTTTTCCATCGGCACGGAGACGTGGGGGTCTATTGTTTCGCCTTCAACCCGCTGCGGCACGACGGGATTACGGCCCACTTTTGGTCGAGTCAGCCGGGCCGGAGCCATGGCGCTCAGCTGGAGCATGGACAAGATTGGCCCCATTTGCCGGTCAGTAGAAGACTGCGCTCTTGTCTTCGAAGCCATCTATGGACCAGATGGAAAAGACCTTACCGTCATCGACCTCCCCTTCTCCTGGGACCCCTCTCTCGACCTCAAGACAATCCGGGTCGGCTATCTGAAGAAAGCATTTGAAAAAGATTATCCGACGAAAAAAAACGATGAAGCTTCGCTCGAGGTCATTCGCTCCTTGGGAATTGAGCTCATCCCCTTCGACCTCCCCGACAACTTGCCCGTCGATTCTCTGGCCTTTATCCTGAATGTTGAGGCAGCCGCAGCTTTTGATGAATTGACCCGGTCGAACCAAGATGAATTGCTGGTGCGGCAGGGTCGGAATGCATGGCCGAATGTCTTCCGTCAGGCCAGGTTCATTCCCGCTGTTGAGTATATTCAAGCGAATAGAATCCGAACGCTTCTTATGCTGGAAATGGCGAAAAGGATGTCAGGAATAGATGTCTATATCGCTCCTTCTTTTGGGGGCAGTAATCTCCTTCTCACGAACCTGACTGGCCATCCCGCGGTGGTCGTTCCCAATGGGTTTAACGAAAAGGGTTCGCCGACCAGTCTTTCTTTTATCGGGAATCTGTTTGAGGAAGCTAAGACCCTTCGCTTAGCTCTGGCTTTCCAGGAGGCGACTTCTTTCCATCTCCAGCATCCAGCTCTTCCAGAATAATCCTACCCGTTTCTTGGATGGGTTTGCTCTCGCCTCTCGGCCAGAAAAAGAAGACCTCCTCAGGACTTTTCTCTGGTTGCCGTGGCCATGGCCGATATTCCGAGCTCAGGGAGATTGACCACCCCATCCATCGTATCCACCCCCACTTTGAACGAAGCCGAGACCAATCTCTCCAAACCATCGGGCGGCGTTGGTGATTTGAAGTCAAAACTCAAGTTTTCTCCGTCGAAGACGATTTCAGAAATGGGGACATCCGTGAAGTAGCCCATGGATTCACTGACCGTTCCCTCGAGAGTTCCATCGACACTCCTAAGGATAAGGGTCAAATAGTAATACTCCCCGTCCGCGCTAATCTCCATCTTCCACTTCCCCAGGATTTTCCCATAGTCCGGGGTTGTTTGAGAACTCTGACCCAAGGCAAGGCAAACCAGCACAAAATTAACGATGACCAAAGCTGAAAGGACAGACCTCTTCATCAAAGCCTCCATTTCATGAGCTTTCAATAGTCGAGCCGACGCATTGCTCGAATCATAATTATTATGCTCAAAATCCCGCTTTCCGGACAAGATTTTTTTTAGGGAATTTAAATTTTTTTAAACAGCCGGGCCGGTCCTCTACTAACCTTGACAAAAGAGCAGCAGTTTTAGGATGATTCGGGCGTATGGAAACCTGGAATTGCCAGAGATATCAAAAAGATGTCAAGGCTGCTCTTACCTCTCTGGCCAGAGAAAAGGTCGTCTCGCGCATTTGGAAAAAGGATTGGACAGTTTGGAAGACGAAGCCAGACGAGATTGTTAACCGGCTGGGGTGGCTAACTTGCCCGTGGGAGTCCGTGAAGATACTTCCTCAAGCTCAACGGCTTGCCCAAGAAATCCGGCGGGAGAGATATCAGGATGCTCTTCTTCTGGGCATGGGTGGCTCGAGTCTGGCTCCTCTGGTCCTGGAAAAGACCTTCCAGACCAAGCCAGGTTTTCTCGGGCTGACGGTGCTCGATTCGACTGTCCCGGGAGCTATCCAGGAAGTGACTCGCCACCTCAACCCGCGAACCACCCTATTCATCGTCTCCTCAAAATCCGGGACAACCGCGGAAACTGCAGCTCTGTTCAGCTATTTCTGGAACCTTACCGCTGAATCTCTCGGAGAAGAAAAAGCAAGCCGGCATTTTATCGCCATTACAGACGAATCCACTCCGCTGGCCGGAGAGGCCCGCCGGTTAGGGTTCAGGTCTCTTTTTCTCGGCGACCCGGAAATTGGAGGGCGCTTCTCCGCCCTTTCTCTGTTCGGCCTTGTCCCCTCCTCCCTCAAGGGAATCGATGGCGGCCGGCTTCTGAAAATGGCCAGAGAGATGGCTGTCCGTTGTCAGGAAGAAGACCCGGTTGCTAACCCGGGGGCTTACCTGGGTACTCTCCTTGCCGTGATGGCGGATAAAGGAAAAGACAAAATGACTTTTCTTCTTTCCCCGAGGCTCCAGTCGTTCGGGTTATGGCTTGAGCAACTCATTGCCGAAAGCACAGGCAAAGAAGGGAAAGGAATCGTTCCTGTCGAAGGAGAACCTCCAGGTCCGCCTCGAGTCTATGGGAGCGACCGGTTCTTTGTCCACCTCTCCTTCGGAAGGCGCTCTTCCTGGCCGGAAAACCTTCTTCGATGGAAAAGAGCGGGCTTTCCAATTTTGTCCCTTCATCTCCCTACCTGTTTCCACCTCGGAGCCCAATTTTTCCTCTGGGAGTTTTCCATTGCCGTCGCCGGTCACTTCCTCGGCGTTAACCCTTTTGACCAGCCGGACGTGGATTTAACCAAGAAAAAAACCCGGCAGTTTCTCGATTCCTATCGAGAAAAGAAGCGTTTATCGGAAGAAAGCCCCTGTCTCACTGAAGGGAACATCAGCTTGTTTCTTGAAGGAAAGGCTTCCTCCCTCGCCGAAGGTGTCCAAAGCTTCCTCAGTCAGGCCCGGTCAGGAGATTATGTTGGCATTCAGGCATTTGTCGACCCGACTGGTTCTACCAGGCGAGCCCTTCAGGAACTCCGGGTGCTTCTGCGCGATAAGACAGGACTGGCTGTCACGGTCGGTTTTGGGCCGCGCTACCTTCACTCCACCGGGCAGCTCCACAAGGGAGATTCCGGCCGAGGGCTGTTCATCCAACTCACTGCTGACCCGGACGAGGATCTTCCTGTGCCCGACGCACCTGGGTCGTCTGAAGCAGCCTTGACTTTTGGAGTGCTGAGCATGGCCCAAGCCCTCGGCGACGGCGCGGCCCTTAAAGCTGCTGACCGGCGCCTTCTCCGCCTCCACATCCATGGCCGGACGGAAGAAGGTCTGGTCAGAATAATTTCCCTCCTCCGGAAAAACAAATAGCAAACTTGGTTAATGAAGAGATACTCTTACTTCGAGAAATAGAAATTTCCCCCATCTTTGAATCTTATAATTTTCTCTACGTCCGCAGGGCTTAATAAAGACCGGCAAAAAGAAGGTCGGCGTGGAAGAGCTCGCGGGTCTTCCGACGAGTTCGGAAATCAACAGTGTCTTTGACGTCGATGTAAAACCAGAACTTGTCAAAAAGTCGGAGCTTTTTTAAATAATAGATGGCATAATTTGTTGCCGAGTCGACGATAATTTTACCGACCTCTTTTCCTTTTTCATCGGAAACAATAATTCTGTATTTCTCGCTACCGCCGACTTCGGTTTTGTCAAGCTTCCCGTAGATTTTTACTTTTCCCTTACCTTCCCAGTCCTTGTTTCGGTCATAGCTCTTGATTGTGAGAACCTGAAACTGGGCCCTCTCCGCAACGTCGATGTGGTCTTCAATCGTCACCGGTTCAGTGCGAGTGAAGATTGTCCTGTACTGCGGCCCTTCCTTGAGCTCGATTGTATTGGCAACCAGGACAGAAGGCTCACCCTCGAGGAGCTCGCCTCTGACCCGGACCTCTTTCCCAGTGAGATAGCTGGCATCCTGTCCCTCGATACTACCCTGGACGACAATGTCGAACCCTTTGGCGGAAGGAAGATAAAAATATTTTCCCAGCCCGATTTTGACCGTGCCTTCAAATTCCTGCCCTGCTGCCGGCGGGGCCTGGGTTGACTGCGCGGGAGACGATTCTTGGGCAGCAAGAGTGAAATTCAGGCCTAAAAGAGTGATGAAAAGGGCAAGCGTTGTTGGAAAACACCTTAAAACCTTATCTTTATTCGTCATCAGTCATACCTCCAATCTTGAGTCAGACCACAGAACCCTTGAAAAGAGGATAATTTATACCACCGCTAAAAGCAAAAGTAAAGAGGAAAATTGTTTCTGTGCGGGGCTCAGTTGTTTTTTCTTACCACCCTGCCCGAGACTGAACGGCCTGAGGATGGAGCCGAAGAGGACCTCGAGGGAGCGAAGGAACTCGGAGGGGAAAAAGAACGCGAAGAAGACGAGAAGCTCTGGAAAGAATTCCGGGGAGAAGAAACTGACGGCAGGGAAGAGAAGGACCGGCGAGTAGAAAAAACCGACCTGGGCGCTGAGACTGACGGGTTTCTGACGGCATAATTTTGGCGATTGACTGAAGAAGAGAAAGACCTGGAAATGTCCTCAGAACGGCGAGGAAGAGCATAGCTCGAAGAGGAAGACTTGGGTCGCGTAATCGCTGAATCCGGCTGATAGATTCTGGGAGCTTCTCTCAGCCAGGAGCTCGTCCGGCGGTTTGGAGAAGAAGCCCGCGATGAGGTCGATGGGGAGGATGAATAGGACTTTGTTCTGGCCGGGAGAGATGAGAGAGAGGGGACTCGCCTTGCCGGCGCATCGGATTGGATTCGCCGCGGCGCTGAAGAAACTGAGCTAGAAGAGGAGGGAGCTCGACTTGATTCTCTTCCAGGCGAGGTATCTCCGCTCAAAGCCCGGCTCCGGGAAATATTCCGGTCGAAAACTTTGAGTCCAGAATCGGACCGGCCGGCCGGAGTATCAAGCCGTCCTCCTTCTCTGGATATTCTGGAAGAAGAACGAACTGAGGACTGCCCGGCCGAAGGAGCGAGGCTATTTCTCGATGGCCTGACCTGAGGAGAAGATAGGCCTCTGACTTCAGGGGTCCGGTTGAGAGCGGCGCGGGTAACAGTCGGTTTGATGTCGGGCTGCCGGGCCTGAAGGGTGATCTGTCCTAATCGGGATGCTTCCACGTGGCTAAGGGCAACCCTGGAGACATCGGGCGATTGAAGCTGATTCCGGTGGACAACCGTAAGAGCTCTGGAGTTAGCCGGGTAATAAGAATGATGGTAGCGGTCATAAAAATAATTGTTGACGATGACAACCGGTCGATTGTACCAACTCAAGGGGCACCATCCAACATAATCGTAGCCCCAATACCAATGGACCCAAGCAGGACCCCAATAACGGGTGGGAATCCAGTACCAGCCGAGACCAAAACGCCAGTGCCATCGGCCATAGTGGTAAACACACCATCCCCAGGGTTCGTAGGCCACCCAGGTCCAGCCGCAAATCGGATACCAAACCCAGCGACCGTAATAATAGGGACGCCAATCCGTATAAATGACATAAGGTACCCAGACATAGCCATAAGGCCTTTCATAAACCCAGTAGCCGTGGGATTCAAGCTCTCCTTCATACTCATCAAGCTCAGCCGGGAGGTAGCGACGCGAGGCATACTGCCGGAGCAGGGAATCCCGGTCCCGATTCCAGGAATCAAAGTCATCTCGTTTTGAGCTCAGGACTGCCTGCGTTCCAAGCTGGCCTGAGGAAGCGGCAAGGCTTTCTCTGCTATTTACAAGCTGAGAGCCTGTCTCTCCCGCCGCCTCCATCGAGCCCTCGACAACAGAAAGGGTGGTCTCCTGACCGGCTTTCATGTCCAGTCGATAAAGGCCTTCTTCCAGGACGTAAAAAGAAGCATCCGGTGTATGAATTTCAAAGCTCTTTTCTTCTCGAAGATAACTGACTCGAAGATAAACGCAGCCCGCGAACAGATGAAGCCTGACCCGATTGTCTCCTTCTCTCGGCATGGCCGAAAATTCTACTTCCGTATGATTATCCAAACGAAGATAGTTCTTTTTCCCGAAATGAACTTCGGCCCGTCCCAACCGGGTGACCAGTTTATCCCCTTCAACCAAGGCCAGGTTAACGACGCCTTCTTCCGTGCCCAGCTCGTTTGCTCTTTCGACATAGACCTCACCTTTGACAAAAGACAACCTTGCAAAACTATCGCTGTAATAACCTTCTTCTGAAGTGGCGGCAGCAAGAGGCCAAAAGAGGACCATGACCAGAATCACCATGGTTCCTTTTTTCATCTCATTTCTCCTTCCACCCTCTTAAGAGCAAGTCTCGTGCCAACCTTTTCCTGCCTTGGACAATCGAGATTGCCGAGGCGAATGTCCTCCCTTTTGGACAGATGATAAAAAAAGGGACGGTCCTTGCTCAGGACCGTCCCCTTTAAATAAACCTTTTTTAGCTTACCAGATCCACCAGGGAGGGAGCGGCCTGCCCAGCCTCCGCCCTTCCCAAAAAGGCGGTCGACGCCAGCCTGGCCCCCAGCCTCCTCTTCGCCCGAGCATACCCATTCTGGGTCCTATCCAGGCACCCCTCCAAGCGCGCAAATCTCTCATCTTTTCAAGCTGTTCTGGTGTAAAGACTTTTCTTACCTGCTCTCTATGCTTGATGGAATTTTTCATCTGTGCGGCCCTCAACTTGAACATCTCGTCGATGAGGCTGTTTATTTTCTTCTCATTAGCCTGCGGGTCCTTCATGAGGTCGCGGAGCTCGGTTCGATATTTCTGCATCTGCTCAACAAAGGCTTTCCTCTCTTCTTGTTTGGCTTTTCTCAACTCCTCGAGCTTAGCTTTCTGCTCAGGGGTTAAGTTCAAAAACTCTCCGCCAAGAAACCGGGGCACTCGTTCCGGGTTTCGGGCCGGCTGAGCGGAAGCAAAATACGGTCCGAGGAGAAAAAGCGAGACAAAGCAAAGAAGACCGATGAACGCTGACCATTTTTTCATCTCAAACCTCCATTTTTATTTTCCACATGGATTAGACTTTCCAAAAGAAGAATCCTTGGCAAAAAACAAAAAGTCAAGCATCCGATCGAGACACCTCCCATACCCTTAACCCGACAGCGGAAAGAAACGCAGGCAGAGGTCGTATCCCTTTACCCAGGGAAATTATCTCTTGAAGCATTCTTCGTCGAGCGCCGTCGTCAGCTGCGGCCAGGATGGTCAACGAGCCACCTCTTCCGCCGGCGCCGTTGACTTTCCATCCAGATGCCCCGTACCTTTTAGCCACCCTGATGACAGCATCCGCTTCTGAGGAAATCAAGCCCGGAAGGAGCGCCCTCTGGCACTCATTATTCTCAATCATCACCTGACCGTAAGATTCGAGGTCCCCAGCCATAAGGCAGGTCCTTGCCAGCTCCGGAAGGTTTTTCAGCCTCTCCAGCACTCTCCTCCCCGACCCTCCCTTTTCGAGCGAGGAGATAACCTGCTCGTGAAGGGCGGATGAGAGGTGGGGCTTTCCCAGATAAATGAGGCATAGCCGCCTCTCGAGCTCAGCCCAAATCCTGGGCTGAAGAAGAATCTTTTTGACCCTGGATAAAGGATACCTGGGCATGTGAATAAAGCAAATGCCACCATAGGCGGCTGCAACTTGGTCCTGGATTCCACTCTCCATCCCGAGGTCCTCTGTCTCTACCTGGTGGGCCAGAGCCACGATTTGGCGGAGCGAGCGCTTCTCTCCGCTGAGGTGGAGCAAGGCGCCGAGCAGGGCTACACTGACCGAGGCGGATGTTCCGGTCGAAATGCCGGCTGGAACGGGCGAGTAGAGGCGAATTTCAAGCTCAAGGTCAGGTGGCGGAGGGACCCGCGACACGATATGCTGGAGTAAAGGATGGGGGGAGGAAGAAGGACAAACTGGATCCACCCAGAAGCTCTGGCTGTAATTTTCCGCGTGAAAGAGGACGTTCCTTCTCCTTCTCTTTTTCTTTGGACGTACCTTCACCTGGACCTCGACTGGAGGATGAATGGCCAGGTTGAGGACCCATCCTTCTCGAGCAAACCACGTATCGGTCCAGCCACCGATGTCGTTGACCCGGAGAGGCGCCTGACAGTGAATGAGGCGAAAGAACGGCTGTTGATTTCCCACTGTCTTCATTTCGCTCCTTCTTATTCTTCCCGGCGATAACGGAGCCGGTCTATGCTCACCGCAACGATGATGATGGCGCCAATGATGATTTCCTGGATGTAATTCGGCCAGCCCATCATCGTGCAGCCATTCCGCAAGAAGGACATGATGAAGACGCCAATCATCGAGCCGAGGATACTTCCCTGGCCGCCGTTTAAGCTTCCGCCGCCGATGACGACGGCAGCGATGATGTCGAGCTCGAGGCCCATGGCCACTGTCGGGTCGCCGACGGTCAGCCTGGAGAATTGCATCACCCCGCTCAGACCACAGAAAAAACCAGCCAGGGTATAAATGAAGATTTTCGTCCTCTTTGTCCGGACGCCGCATAATCGGGCCGCAGATTCGTTAGAACCGATGGCAAAAACATGCCGGCCAAAGACCGTGAACCGCAGGACCACGGCCATGACTCCAGCCAAGATGACCATCAACCAGATTCCCGGAGCAACGAGGAGCCAGCCGGGTTGAGGGCTCCTCGCCATCAGCTCATTGACCCAGGTGATTGGAGCATCGATCTTTTGATTGCCCGCCAGCCATTTCGCAGCTCCGCGGGCGATGCCGAGCATGCCCAGGGTTACAATAAAGGGGACCAGCCTTAGGGAAGTGATGAGGCTGCCGTTGACCAGCCCGATAACGCCACCCGTGAGAATCCCGGCCAGAAGACCTAACAAGGGCGAAAAGCCGGCATCGATGACGAAAGCGACGACGCAACTCGAAAGGGCAATGTTGGAGGCTGCCGAAAGGTCAATCCCTCCACTGATGATGACAAATGTCATCCCCAGAGCGCCGAGGGCGACGATGACGGACTGGGTGGCCACGCTCTTGAAATTTCCGAGCTGGAGAAAGCGGTCTTGAACTTCGGGCATCAGGGAAAAAATCAGGATGACAAGGAAAAGTCCGGCAAACGGTCCAAGGACCCTGATCAGAGTCTTGAAGCCTGGCCTCTTCTCCTGATTGCTCTTGGCCCGGGTCATCATCGGCTCCTAACTTGCTCCAGCTGAAATTTTTCCGGTGACCGCGACGGTCATCAGGCTTTTTTGGTCCCATTCAGAAACAGGCTTTACCTCGACCAGCTCCCCTCGATAAAAAACCGCAATCCGGTCGCAAACTCCGAGTAATTCCGGCAGATAAGAACTGACGAAAAGGATTGACTTCCCCTCCGCCGCCAGCTGTCCCATCCATTCATAGACCTGGGATTTGCTCAGGATATCGATTCCTCGCGTTGGTTCGTCGAGAAGAAGAATATCCGCCTTCTGATGGAGAAGACGAGCCAGGGCAACTTTCTGCTGATTTCCTCCAGACAGTCGGAGGACCGGCTGACCTGGATGAGAAGCCTTTATTTTCATTCGCTCGATCCAGGCAAGAACAGATTTTCTCCTTTTGGCCAATTGAAGAAAACCAAATCGGATGTACGGACGCAGAAAACTCAGGGTGAGGTTGTCGGTAATCGACTGGTCAAGGGCCAGCCCTTCTCCTTGCCTATCCTCACTCAGGTAGCCAACTCCCCGGACAATCCTCGGTCGGGGCCCGGGTCCAGCAATCACCTGACGGCCTATCCTCAGGCTTCCTTCTTCAAGGTTCTCCAGGCCAAACACCGAGCGCACAAACTCAGTCCTGCCTGACCCGACCAGGCCAGCAAGGCCAAGGATTTCCCCCCGATGAAGGGTGAGGGCGACAGGGCTCTTCATTCGTTTTCCCTTCATCCGGTCGACAACAAGAACTGGCTCACCAATTTTATGCGGCCGGCTGGGAAACAGGCGCTGGATTTCTTGCCCAACCATCATCTGGATGAGCTCCTGGAGAGAAGTCTCCGCCAGCCGGCCGGAGCCGACTTTTTTTCCGTCGCGGAGGACCGTGAAACGGTCCGCCACCTGCAGAACTTCTTCGAGAAAATGACTGATATAGATAATCCCAACCCCCTGGCGCTTGAGCTGGCCAATGATCTCGAAGAGGCGGGCTGTATCTTCAGCCGAGAGAGAACTCGTCGGTTCATCCATGACCAGAATCCTTGCTTTCTGGAGGAGAGCACGGGTGATCTCGACAACCTGGCGGGCGGCAACACTCAACTGGCGAACTGGCGTTTCTGGCGCGATCTCTGGATGACAGAGTTGCTGGAGTGCTTCTCTAACTTTTTTTTTCATCCGCCTGCGGTGGAGAAACCCCATTGTCTGCCATTCCTCGCCCAGCATGATGTTTTCCTCGACCGAGAGATGAGGAGCCAGGTTGAGTTCCTGATAGATGACCGAAATTCCCATTTTCCGACCCTCGAGCGGACTTTCTGGGCTATAGCGCTGGCCATCGAGATACATCTTTCCGCGGGTCGGCTTAACAGCTCCACTCAAAATCTTGATGAGGGTGCTCTTGCCAGCTCCGTTTTCTCCAAGCAGCGCATGGACCTCTCCCGGACGGAGGTCGAAGTCGACATCTTCAAGAGCCCAGGTGGCGCCGAAATTCTTGGTGATGTTTTCCATCCGGAGCAACGGCTGGAAATTCATGGCCACGGCTCACAAGTCCGGGTATCCAGAAAAGTCGGGCAGGAGAAGTTGCCGGATCTCAGGCTCATCCATGTTGTCTCGCGTCGCCAGGTAAACCCCGGTGTCAATGATGCGGTCAATCGGCTGGCCGCGAAGGTGGAGGACCATCTGCTTAACGCCCAGATAGCCCATTTTTACAGGATTCTGGAGGACGAGCCCGGAAATCTGCCCCTCCCTCAACGCCTGGACGAGCTTTGGCGAACTGTCGAAGCCGACAAAAGCGATTTTACCCGCTAGGCCCGTCTCTTGGAGGGCACGGAGCGTGCCGAAGGTGCTTGATTCGTTCGGACAAAATATTCCCTCAACATCTGGAAAGCGACTGAGCAGGTTTTCGGCCAGCTGGTAAGCGCTCTCTGTCGTTGCACCTGCATACTGATCCTGGACAAGGAAAGAAATCCCGGCCGATTCTTTCCTGATTGTATCGACAAACCCTTGCTCCCGCTGCGTCGTCGAGGCGGAGCCTACCTGGTAGCGGATAAGAAAAATTTTTCCTTTTCCTTGAAGCAGTTCAATCATCCGTCGGGCTGCAATCACCCCTCCCTGGTAGTTATCCGTGGCCACATAGCTTATATAATCGCTTCCCTGAAGCCCGGAATCGATGACCACCACCGGGATGTTCTCCCGCACCGCATCGCGGACTGGCCGGCAGAGAGCTCTTTCGTCGAGCGGCGCCAGAACGATGCCATCCACGCCGCGACTGATAAAGTCCTCAATGACCGTGATTTGCTGAGCCCGGTCATCCTCTTTTTGAGGTCCCTTCCAGATGATTTCAACTCCAAACTCCTCCCCGGCCTGCACTGCTCCCAGATGGATTGCTTTCCAGAATTCGTGAGTTGTACCCTTAGGGATGACGGCAATCTGAATTTTTCCCGACTTTTTCGGTTCGGAAAAATTGTCTGTCCTCTTTGAACAGTTCGGTAGAAAAAAGGTCAGATAGACAACCATCCAACAGAAAAAGAGAAAGGAAGTGCGGCCTTTCATTTTCATGGATAATTATAATAATAAGGAAAAGGATGAGCAATCCACGGCGGCAGGGCAATGCCCCTCAAATTGCCGCCCTATTTTCTCAGTCCTCCCGACAGGAAGGGGATTAGATTTTCTTCAGGATGGGCATCCCGGTCTTGGCCGTCTCTACCACCTTATAGCCATCGGGGACGCCGTCCAGAGCACCGGGCCGAACATCCCGAGCAAAATAATAAATGACCTGATTCCTCCCGCCCTTCAGGGTGACAGTCCGCGAGTGCAAATAGTATTTAACCCCTTTCTTGTTTGTGAATTCGTAAGCCATAAATAACCTCCTTCCCGATAACTAAGCAAAACTATTTTTTCCTAACTGGACTCCAGTCTTCACCTGTTTTTATATGAAAAAGAAACCTCTGTCAAGCGCAAATTTTCCAGTCAATGAACAAACCCGACTGAAGGGGGAAGGTCAGCAGGAATGATGGGGCCGAATTCTTCCTCGTATCTCTTGATGTTGGCGAGCATCGCTTCCAGGAACCTCTTGGCATGGGCAGGGCTTAAAATAATTCGAGAAACGAGCTTGCCCATCGGACCATCCGGAAAGATGAAAGCGAAATCAAAAATAAATTCCTCTTTCGTGTGACGGATGGCGGCCAAGTTGGAATACTGGCCAAGGGCAATATGCTCGTCGACCTTGATATCAATCTTTTTTTCCTCCACGGCGCCTCCTCTCTTTGGTCAGTTTAATTTTCACTCAATGAGCAGAAAATAGCAACAAAATTGCCACCCTAAAAAAAATAAAAAATTCGATATAAAAAATACTTGACCTTTATCTTTTTCCTGGTATAATGATAGTGGCTTTCTTGCGCGGGCTGGAGAAAGCCCCCACCTTTTTGGTTCCCATCATCAACCCCCCTTTTGCTGACAACAGCCCGCACTTTGTCAGCATCATTATTTTTATCTGCTCTTTACCTTTTGGGCGAGAATAAATTTCGCCCCAGAGCGGTTTTGCCAAAAATTTAGAGGAATCGGAAAAAAGCTTCAGCCCTGGCTAAAGGAAGAAGCGGTTAAAAAAAAGCGAGAATAGCTCGGGTTCAATCGATGGGCTCGCCCTCGGGATACTTGGCGATGACCTCGAGGGGCACCTCAAAAACCTTGCCCCATCCGCCAAACCGCTGGACAACCCTTGGACTCGTCAAACCCCTTTTCTTGCCGTTCTCAATCAAATAAACCGGTCGGTTGGGACGGTTGCTCTGCTCAATGACCAGCCACCCTTCGAAGGTCAGTTCAATCATCTTTCCTTCTTCCATTTTGTCAAGGGTATCCTGGCTGACCTCGACCAGATATTTCCACGGGTCCTTTCCCCGCTTGAGGTCGTAATTATATCGGAACAAGCTTTCCAGGTCCTTGAAAGCGTGGCGGACAAATTGCCCCGGACCTTTGCGCTCAATCATGTAGACAGTGTCGTTCCTCGCTTTGACATATTTCTGATGAAGGTAGGCAAGGTTGTCCGACATCGGCCACCTTGAAAACTCACCGTCGATGGCGTTGAGAAGATTCCGGCAATCAGAAAGAGCGTAGGGCATCACCCCCGCTTCTCTCATCGCTCCTTCCAGGTCGCGGAAAGATTGAGCCAGATAAAGAAAAGCATGATACAGGTTTGTCCGCAGGAAGCCCGCCTGGAAATAATCGGACCTTTCTGCCGTCAACCTGAGGAAAAGCCGGCAGCTGGCCAGGAAGGCTTCCGACTTGAAAAGCACAGCCTGCTCTTGGTCGGAAATGGTATTGTTCCAGCCTTTGAAATGGTCAAAACTGCTCTGGGCGATGAAAGAGGCGTGTTTCTCGAGCTCCAGGGCAAGGGCATAGATTTGGGGCCGTCGGTCCGCTCGCACCACCGGTCCAAAAATGAGAAATAGCCCGAGTCCTATTAAGAGCCAGGTGCTGTTGCGCTTCTTCATCCTGACCTCCGTTTCCTCATTGGCCATGAGCTTCATGTAACTCCGTTCTTCTTCATAATTATACCAAAAATGTTCTCTTTTTGCTTCCCCAGGCTCCACTCAGCTTGACGAGAATTGGCGGTGGTGGTAAATTGGCCCCTGGTTCGAGAAAAAGCCGGAACGAGGTTTAGCATGGAAAAGGCCCAGAGCTTATCTCAACGCTACGCGCGAATCTATTCTCAGCTGGAGAAGCTTTTTCTGAAGACGAAAAACCGGATTTCTCGAATGGCCACCGTCGCCGCTCTCCTTCATCATAAAATGCCACACTTTTTCTGGACCGGTTTCTACCTTCTTGATAAAGGGGATTTAGTCGTCGGGCCCTATCAGGGGTCCTTAGCTTGCCTACTTCTGGAGAAAAAAAAGGGCGTGTGCTGGGCTGGTATTCTCCGCCGTCAGACCGTCATCGTCCCCGATGTCCATCAATTTCCTGGACATATTGCTTGCGACAGCCGCTCCAATTCCGAAATCGTCGTCCCCCTCTTCGACAAGAAGGGGAAAGTCTGGGCAGTCCTGGATGTGGACAGCCGTCGTTTTGATGCCTTCACCCAGACTGATAAGGAATGGCTCGAAAAAATCGTGGCCCTCATTTAGCCCAAGAAGAGGTTCTGCCCTCTCACTGGGCATAATACTGGATGACGCGCAGGACAGCCTGTTCACAGACCTTGCAGAAGGGTTTGACTCCCTTGGTAAACATCAGGCAGTCAACAGCCGGCCGGTAAAGTCCTTGGGAAGCGTAGCCCGCTCCCTCCAGAGCACCGATTTTTCCCCAGTATTTACTCCGCCGCAAAAATTCATCCACTCGGCTGGCGTGCTCACGGGAAAGCCTCTCTGATTCCTGCTCCATCTTTTCCACCTCTGACTGAGGCGCACCCGCACGTTTCATGGCGGCAATCTTTTCGTTCACTTCCTGGCGTATTTTCTGGAAGGCCATGTCCATCTTGTCGAATTCCTCTTTTTCCCAGGGTGTCGGGATCTCGATGCCCGGTGTCGCGAACTCCTTCCATTTGAGGTTGGCAGGGTCAAGAAGAGCTGTGATGTTCGGCTCCAAAGGTTCGACCCCACGAGGATAGAATTCATTATAGGCGACGGACGAAGTATAGTATTCGTCCGCCAAACCGGCGAAGGAATGGCCGAATTCATGGAGGAAAAGATAGGGGGTCCACTGGTTGTCTACGGTAAAGGTGCAAAAGAGGTTATAAATTCCACCGCCGCCATAGCGGTGGTGATTGACCATGATCACCAGAGCGTCGTAAGGGACACTGGCCACAATGTCACGGAGGCTCCGGTTATCTTCGGTAAGGACGTAGCGCTCGGAGCCGAGAGAATCAAAAGAAGCACCAACGGCAGTCCTCTTATAGCTTCCGTGACTCGGTTCATCGCATCCGCTTTCAGCTGAAGCCTTGAAAACTCCGTAGAGGTTAAAAAGACCTGGCCAGCTTCGGTAGGGCTCCAGGCTGAAAAAAATCTCGGTCACCCGCTTCAGGTCGGCAATGAACTTCTTTTCCTCCCCGGCGGTATAACCTTCAGCGATGAAGGCGATATCAACCTTAGTGTGGGGGTCGCCGCTTCTAAGGACCTGGAAAACCTTTATCCCTTCGACCAGCGATTCCTTGGCGATGAACATGTCCGCCGGGTCTATCTCGGTGCTGAAGATGGGCCGGAGCTTGTTTTCTCTGTCCCGCGATTCGATGGTCAGAATAATCTTTTCTTTCGGAAAAGGAAGGAGTACCGATTCGTGGTAGGTTCGTTTGACACCGCGAAGCGCTGGCCCGGTTGTCCTGTATTCCCCAAAGTAGCTATCGAACCCCCGGCAAAAAAGGAGTTTACCCGAGGCCTGGTCATAAACCTTGACCGCATAGCGGCCGAGGTTAAACGGGTCGATAAGGTTTTTCAGACTCCCGGCCCAGGTCCCCTGCTCATAAATCCGGTCGAGGGTGATGAATTCGGTTGTCGCATCGCCGCCGTGAAAATAATCGAGACGCATGGTTCGGTCCAGGAAATATCGGTCAAACTCGACCGCCGCACGAGCGGACAGACCAATACCTAAAATCAGGACAGAAAAAAGAAAAATAATTTTTTTGGCCATGGTGAACCTCGCCAACTCAATTCCAGGCCCTTTTTCCTCGCTCAGCTGGACCGCCTTTCCGGAGAGGTCCGGCTCTTGGTGACCATGCGACCGGCCACTTCTTTGATAATCTTGACGGCTGCCGCGGCCGTTATCCCGGAAGGGTCTCGGGTTGGGTTGAGCTCGACGACATCCAGCCCGATGATGTCCGCTTCCAAAGAATGGAGGATATCAATGGCTTGGCGGGTCGTGAGCCCACCGGGTTCATGATGGCTGACTCCAGGAGCAAAAGCAGGGTCAAGAGCGTCCAAATCAAAGGAGATGTAAAGCGGTAGTTCAAAGCGCAGCCGGAGCTCCGGCCCGATGTCCTTCATTTCAATCATCCGCACACCGTACTCCTGTGCCTTTTTCCGCTGGTCTTGAGTCGCTGCCCGGACGCCAACCTGGACGAGCTCCGCGGCCAACCTCTCCTCCATAATCCTGGCAAAAGGGCAGGCATGGGAATAGCGGTCGCCGTAGAGTTCCTCGTAAAGGTCAGGATGGGCATCAAAATGGAGGATTGAAAGGCGAGGGTATTTCCTGGCCAGCGCCTTGATCACGGGATAGGTGAGCGAATGGTCCCCGCCCAGAATAATGGGGCGGCCGTTTTTCTCGACCACCTCTGTGACTGCGGCTTCAACCCGGGAGAACGTCTTGTCCACGTCTCCAGATGTGTCGACATCTCCCCAATCGACGAGCACCGTCTCCTCTTCAAGGTTAAAACCAAGCTCCGTATAAGGGTTGAGCGCTTTCCCCGTGGAGGCCGCGCGAATGGCCGCTGGTCCCTGAGCCGCTCCTCTCAGGTAGCAAGACTTTTCATCGAAAGGAACGCCAATAATAGCCAGCTCATAGGACTGGCTTTTTTTCAAGGCACCTCCAAAATCTGTCATCTCATCCTCCCTCAGGAAGCCATGAGAACGGCAGCTGCATAGCTGACCGCAGACTGGGTTGCTTCTTCCTTCCAGAACTCATAATCCAGGACCTGGCCTCGAGCATCCGGAAAGACTTCGAGTAGACAGGCCAGGGTTGAAAACCCGCACACATTAAACTTATCCTTCACCCTTCTTGATTCTGCCCAGAATCCTACGACATCCCCCCTGCTCAGGGCTTCAAGGAGGCTTTTGTTGCGGGCCCTGGCTTCGAGCAGGAGGGAGAGAGCTCGTTCTCGGTGACCAAATTTGGGACCGATATGGGCCAGGTCAACGCCGGCCACAAAAAGGGAACCTTCCCTGCTTTCTTCCCAGGCATGACGGAGTTCTCTCAAGAACTCGCACACCCCCTCGAGCTCCGAAGGTCGGGTAACCTGTCCGAGGACCGGCGCAAACGAACCACAAAGAATGGGAATGATAACAAAGGAGGAGCCGAATAGCTGCTGGAGGAAAATCAGCTGGAACTCCAGTGAATGCTCGCGACGGTGGAAAATATCAGCCCTGCTGGCTGCTCTCCCGGCTGCTTTTTTCAACCTCCTGACGACCTCGCGGTCGGTATTGACGAGACCAAGAGGCGTCTGAAAATGCTTTTCGGTCAGGCTGAAGAAACCATCGTCCAGGCTATGGCCGGTCCCCAGGAGAAAAACGCGGCGGCAGGTCAGGTGCCGGATGGCGTTATAGGCCTTAGCGTAGACTCTCCTTCCCGTTTGAAGGTCGATGTGCGGCGCGACCAGAGCAACGATGCCCGGACCAGGGGTCGCCGCCTCCTTTGCGTCTACCTCGTCAAGGACCGAGCTAAGATATAGCCGCAAAGTGTCCGCTGAAGCAGGGTAAGAATGCCCGGCCTGAGAAGCTTCTCTAATCTCGAGTCGGCCATACTCCGAAACAAGGCGTTCTTTTTCCCGCTGGTAAAAGTGACTCTGGAGAAGAAAAGCCGCGTCCAGTTCGGCCACGATTCTCCGGACCTGGTCAAGGTCAACGAGCATCCCTCTTTTTATCCTCACGAGCTCAAACTGAAGTTCGCGGATTGTCTTCTTGCCGTCAATGAGGCTCGCCAGGTGGAGGGCATCACCCTGGAGAATCACGGGCTTCCGAATGAGCCCCAGGGCATCCCGGATGAGGATGGCTCTTTCTCCCTGGTAGGCTGTGGGAATGACTTCCAGGTCTGTCCTGATTCTCGGGACGGGGCTGTCTTCCTTCATTCCGTTCGAAACCTCTGTCGCCATCTTTTAGTATAATTTTTTGCCCGAAAATGCAACATCGGGGTTGATGATGATAATGGCCTCCTTGCTTCATTGTCTCGAATCAAGGAGGCCATCGAAAGGAGGGTGGGGGGTGCTGGCAGTGAGGGACCTTAGCCCCCTCTCCTTTTTCACAACCTCGGCTACGCCTTGGATGAGAAAGTGTTGAGCCTTTGAGGCTGCGACGCTATCATCTTTATCCAAAAGAATGAGGCCTTCAATCACCTTTGAAGAGGGTTTTAGGGGTGAATTTTTCTCCCCTCTTTCCCTCCCCCCTCGGCTTGAAGACTTCCCTTTTGGAGAAAAATGATTATAATCAAAATGAGCCGACCTAAACCGAGGAGGAGCGATGAAAAAAATCGAAAGGATTACCTCCGAGCAAGACGTTATCCAGCTGCTCAACATTGCCCTCGAACATGAGTGGGCAGTCAGCTTCGAGTACACTATCCATGCTTATTCCATGCCCAAGGGCAAGTTCTTTTACGAGGACCCGGTGATGAAGCTGAGGACGGATGTTCGGGCTCAGACCATCCAGATTGGTATCGACGAAATGTACCATGCCCTCCAGCTCGGCATCATCATCACCCAGATGGGAGGGGTCCCTTCTTTCCAAACAGACGAGGTCATCCGCTATCCGAGGATCGTCGATAACCTCAAACGAGACAAGATGACAGAGGACCTTGTCACCGACCTTTATCAGTCTGCCCGTTGGGAAGAGGGTAAGTTCCCCAAAGTCCAGAACATGGTCCTTAACATTTCCTACGACGAAGTCAGGCACTCCAGGCAATTCGAGGTGATGATCCGGACGATGGAGCAAGAAGGGAACGCCGACGCCGTTTGTTTTCAGGAAAGCCAGGCGGCGGCCCAACGCGAAGAAGTCCAGCTCCTCCATGACATCACCAGGATGGAAAACGAGCTCATGCATCGCTACCTCAAGTACGTCATGCTGTTCAGCGAACACCAGGACCTTAGCCAGCGATTGTTCAAGAACTCGATAAACCATATGCGGCACTGGGATAAGAACTCTGGCCTTTTGGTCAAGCTGGGGAGTGTCATCCGCATCGAAAACGCGGTTAAGGATGAAACTGGCGTTGAGAAGAGCACACGCCCGATGCCCGCCTCCTACCCCGGTGAGGACCGCCTCTCTGCTCTGGAAACGCTCCTCCCGGCCGAGGAAAAACTCATCGCTGCTTATGAAAAGCTCCTCGGCCTTGTCCCCCCGGGAGAAATCAAGGACCAGCTCAGCCTCCAGCTCGGGCTAAAAAGGGAACATCTCTTCACCCAGGAGTGGCTTCTTAAAAATGCCCGAAAAATAAAAGGGCTTGGCTAAAAGAGGGAGGAAAGATGAAAAAGGTGACCACTCAGCTCAAGCATTTTCAGTACTTTTATCCCTACCCGGTGGCTCTCGTCGGAGCCAAAGCCGAGGGCCAGGTGAATTTCATGAGCTGCGCCTGGCACACAGCCCTTTCCTTTGACCCGCCTCTTTTTGGTGTCTTGATCTCGAAGAAGCGCTTTAGCCATGGAATCATCACCCAGGCAAGAGACTTCACCGTCAATTTCATCAGCTATGAGAGGGTAAAGCTATCTGCCCAGATGGGCCGCAAATCCGGTCATGATTTGGATAAAATCAAGGAGTTTGGAGTCCGGCTGGCTCCCTCCAGAATCATCCAGTCGCCGATTATCGAGGAAGCCTACGCCGCTTTGGAGTGTCGGCTGGCCGAAGTCCGTGCCTACGGAGACCATGACCTTTTTGTCGGTGAAGTCCTGGCTGTCCACGAAGCGCCGGGGAGCTTTGATGCCCGGGGGATTCTTAACCCCCTCAAGGTCCGACCGCTTCTTTACCTGGGAAGCGATTTTTACATCACCGTTGACGCCGACATGCTCAAGCACGTCGTTCCTGAATGAGCCGTTTTTTTTCTTTCTCCGCTTCTCCCCAGCTTTGACTTGCCGCTCGATTTTACTATAATAAGCAACGAGTTTCGATGGCCACTGTGCTGAATATCGAAAACCTCCACAAAACATTCAAAGTCGGGTTCATTCCGAAAAGAAAAGAAATTCTTAGGGGGATTTCCCTGTCCGTGGCCGAGGGAGAGATTTTTGGCTACCTTGGCCCTAACGGCGCTGGAAAAACAACAACTCTCAAGTGTGTCCTCGGCCTTATCTTCCCCGATGCTGGAAAAATTGAAATTTTTGGCTATCCTCACCATTCGCTCCTGGCCAAAGAGAGACTCGGCTATCTGCCGGAGCAACCCTATTTTTATGATTATCTGACGGCGGTGGAGTTTCTCGATTTTTGTGCCCGTCTCTTCGGGCTAAAGAAGGGAGAAAAAGAGGAGAAAATTCAGCGTCTCCTCCGTCTCGTCGGCCTCGAACGGGCTTCTCACCTCCAGCTTCGCAAGTTCTCGCGGGGCATGCTCCAACGGATCGGCCTGGCCCAGGCCCTGATCAACGACCCGGAGCTTGTCTTCCTGGATGAGCCTCTGGGAGGGCTTGACCCTCTCGGCCGGAAAGAGTTACGAGATATCATCCTCCAGTTGAAGCAAGAGGGAAGAACTGTCTTCCTTTGTTCCCACATCCTCCAGGACATCGAAATGATTTGCGACCGGGTGGCCATCCTGGTCAGCGGCCGGATCCTCAGCCAGGGGAGGCTCCAGGATTTGATCTCGGAGAAGGTTCTCTATACAGAAATCACTCTGTCAGGGATTGGAGTTTCCGACCTGGAAGGCCTGGGAGAGCCTGTCTCTGTCCACCAGGACAGGGTCATGCTCAAAGTCTTTGAGGAAGATAACCTGGAGCGTCTGTTGGCGCTCGCCCACGGCAAAAAAGCGAAGATCCACTCCCTCGTCCCCAGGACAGAGACTCTTGAGGATATCTTCGTCGAAATGGTTAAGCAAGGATGAAAATCAGAGCTATTGCCTTGAACACCTTCAAAGAAGCCATCCGGGACCGCATCCTCTACCTGCTTTTCTTTTTTGCTGCCGTGGCGGTCATTTTCTCCCGGCTGCTGGCCATCCTCACCGTTGGGGACCGCATCAAAATCATCAAGGATGTAGGCCTGGCTTCTATCAACATGTTTGGAGTATTGATGGCCGTCCTAATCGGGACAGGGCTGGTTTACAAGGAAATCGACAAAAAAACCATTTTCACGCTCATCTCCAAGCCCATCGACCGCTGGCAGTTCCTGGTCGGGAAATTCCTGGGGCTTGTTCTCACCCTTTTCATCATGACCTCTCTCATGAGCCTCATATTTCTGGTTATTGTTTTTGTCCACACTTTCAAAATCGAGTTCATCCTGTTGCTGGCTATCTTCTTCATCTTCATCGAGCTTGTCTTGATCACGGCCGTGGCCATCCTTTTCTCCTCTTTTTCGACACCGATTCTCAGCTCTCTCTTTTCTTTATCCTTTTACTTGATTGGCCATTTCTCCTGGGGATTCCAGACCCTCATCCAAAGGACAAAATCGACAGCGCTGAGGCTTTTCATCCAGGGCTTTTCGGTCATCCTGCCTGACCTGGAGAATTTCAATTTCAAGACTGAAGTTGTCCATGGCCTCTCCATCCTCCCGAAATATTATCTTTTTTCTCTGCTTTATGGGGTGGTTTACACACTCTTTATCCTGATGCTGGCCGTTCTCATCTTCAAAAAGAGGGATTTCGTATGACGAGCTCTCGCTGTTTTTCCCGAAGGGGAGGGGCAAGCATCCTTCTCACCATGGCCCTTCTTATCTTTTTAAGCGCGATCGTTTGCCTGAAAATCACTGTCGACAAAATCCCCCGCCAGAAAATCCCCGGCGCTTCTGTCATCTACCTTCCCTCGGGAAAGTACCTAAAATCCGTTACCTTCGGCTATTCCTCCCTCGCCGCCGACCTCATCTATCTGTGGGCCATCCAATACTACAGCACGTTAACCATCGTTGACCGGTATCAGTACCTTGAACACATCTTCTCCGTCATTGCAGAGCTCGACCCTCGTTATCGGGACCCTTACGAGGTTGGCTCTCTCATCGCTCTCTATGAGGCGAGAAACCTCGACCTTGCCCTGAAAATTCTTGACCTTGGACTGGCCAAGAACCCGGACCAGTGGATTTTTCCTTTCCAGGCGGGTCACTATGCTCAAATGGCTAAGGATTATGAGTTGGCCCGAAAATACTATGAAAAGGCGATGAAAATCCCTGGAGCCGCCGATATTGTCAAGAGGCTTTATGCAGCCGCAAGCTTCAAGACAATGGACCTCAAAACTTCCTGGGAAACATGGCAAGAAATCTACCAAACAGCGACTGACGAGCGGGTGAAGGAGATCGCCATCAGGCATCTTTACCGGGTGAAAGCAGCCATGGACATCAACCGCCTCTCGGAAGCCATTAGCCGATTCCGAGAACGGTATGGCCGCAACCCGAATGAGCTTCGTGAGCTTGTCCAGGCCCGAATGCTCTCTGAAATGCCCAAGGACCTGGATGGCGAAGACTATCTCTACAACCGGGAGAAAGGGGAGGTCAGCCCTCCAAAAATCTGGTGGAAAAGATAATCCTCATCCTGTTTGGCCTGACGTGGGGGAGCTTCCTCAACGTGGTCATCTACCGCCTGCCCCGGAATCTGAGCCTGATTCGGCCACCCTCTTCGTGTCCCCGGTGCCAGAGCCGGATTAAATTCTATGATAACATTCCTGTCCTATCTTTCATCCTCCTGGGCGGCAAGTGTCGGTCCTGCGGGGCGCCGATTTCCTTCAGCTACCCCCTGGTCGAGCTTATAACGGCCATGAGTTTCCTCATCCTCCACGCCCAATATTCTTGGAGCCTCCATTTTTTCGCTTCGTCCGTCTTTGCCAGCGCGCTCATTGTCCTCGGTTTTATCGACTTTTTTCATCAGCTTTTGCCCGATGAGATTACGTTACCCGGCCTTCTCCTGGCTATCGTCTATTCATTGTTCCGGAAAGACCTTAATCTTCGGCAATCGCTCATCGGTGCCGTTGTCGGGGCTGCCTTTTTGCTGGCCATCTATGTCGGCTATTTCCTCCTCCGCAAAAAAGAGGGCCTGGGGTTGGGGGACATCACCATGATGCTTCTTATCGGAGCTTTCCTCGGATGGGCGAGGGCCCTCCTCACGCTCATCGTTGCTTCTCTGGTCGGCTCCGCTGTCGGCCTTTTTCTCATCTATGGTCGCAAAAAGGATTTCCAGTATTCCCTTCCCTTTGGCACCTTTCTCGCGCCAGCGGCTTTCTTCTCCCTTCTCTGGGGGGAGAAGATAATCAAAGCCTACATGAGCCTCTATAAGCGGTAAACTCTGGAAAGGGTTCGAATGCTCTCTTGACCCGGAGCCTGCCTTCACCTTGCCTGAAAAGTTCCGCTCTGGCGACAATTGAATTTTAGCCCCAGTTGTGATATTTGACAGAGGACAAACGGCCACGATGTCCAAGGAAATGCAGTCCGCGCGGTGGGTTATTTTTCTCGTTTTTTTCTTCGCTCTGGGCTTTTCTCTTTTCATCAACCTCCCGGTCATCCATCAACACTTCCTCTTCGCTGACCAGGCGGTCTATTACGCCATGACGCAAAGCATTGCTCACGATAGAGATATAGAGTACACCAGGAAAGACCTCGTCCGGTACTACCAGGATTTTAGTGCCGGACCGCAAGGTCTATTTCTAAAAAAGGTCAAGGACGGTCGACTGTTTTATGCTAAGTCCTGGGCCTATTCCCTGTTTGCTGCTCCTTTTGTTCGAGTGTTTGGTTACAATGGCTTTCTCGTTTTCCACGCCCTGCTGTTGCTCCTTCTCATGCTCATGGCCAAAGCTTATCTTTCTCTCTCCAACCCACCTCTTACCTCTATCGTCTATTTCCTGTCCTTCCTTTTTGCCTCGGTCGCAGGAGTCTATTCCCTCTGGATTTCGCCTGATTTTTTTAACTTCAGCCTTGTCTTCTCTGTTCTCTTTTTGTGGTCTTACAAAACGAAAAGGCAAGAGCTAAAAACAAATCTGGACCCGAATCCTTCTTTCCGAAGTTTTCTTCTTTCTCCAGGCCTTGACTATCTGGCCGCTTTTTTGTCTGGCCTGGCCGTCTTCTCCAAGCCTCCCAACATCGTCCTCATGTTGCCGCTTGTTTTCACCGCCCTTAGCCAAAAGAAAATAGCCAGGGCGGCGCTCCTCTGTTTGGTGTTTGTCCTCAGTTTAGCCCTCTTTTTTGGAACCAACTATCTCCTCACTTCTGAATGGAACTATCAGGGAGGAGAGAGGAAAACCTTCTATTTCAGGTTTCCGCTCGAAAAAAACAACCTGACTTTTGATAACCTCGGCAGCACGATGACTTCTGAGGGATATTTCGAAAAATTCCTTCTTCCCCCCCAGTTTATCTTTTACAATATTTTCTATTATTTCTTCGGCCGGTACACCGGAGTCACGTGGTATTTCTTCCCCGCCTTCCTCGCCCTCGTCCTCTTTTTCTCATCCCGGCGGAAGCTCGTCGACTGGGCTATTCTCGCTCCTGCTGTGGCTGGAATTCTCATCTATATCATCCTCATGCCAGATAACTACAGCGGCGGAGGAGGTTCCCTGGCCAATCGCTACTTCCTCAACATCTATCCCTTCTTTCTTTTTCTTCCGCCGCTCAAAAAAACATGGCGGGCAGTCATTTCCTTCTGGGTCGTGGCCGCTATCTTCCTGGCTCCCATTCTGGTCAGCCCTTTCCGGTCTTCTGCCCAACCGGCCACCCATGCCAAGAAATTGCCGTTTAAAATTTTGCCCGTAGAAATGACGCTCGTAAACAACCTGCCCACCAACACAAACCCGGACGCGTTCCGGGTGCATATCTGGCCCGATAAGCCCCATCCAGCCAGCGAATTCCTCCATTTTCTCGATGACAACTTTTACCCTCGCCTGGAGCCCAACGGCATCTGGACGCGCGGGTCGGGAACCTGTGAGTTTATCCTCAAGACCTACTATCCACTCCGGGAGATAGGCGTCCGCCTCCTCAACAACCCCCGCAGCCACAACGAAATCAAAGTCACGGTTGAAGGGAAGACCCAGAAGGTTGTCCTCCAAGCAAACCAGCGAGCGGAGCTCCGTTTTCCTGTCAAAAAGGGCTTCAAGATGGACAGCCGGTATCACTACCGGATGAAAATTAAGGCGGCCAAAGGTTCTATCCCTTATTACGAGGACCAAAAAAGCATGGAGAAGCGCTATCTGGGCGTGTTCTTCGAACTTGACCTCGTTCCTCGAGAATAATGTGCGGCATCTGCGGCCTGGTCACATGCTCTTCCAGTGAGCCGGTAGCGACTTCTCTCCTCACCGCCATGTGCCGGACAATCGTCCATCGCGGTCCGGACGACGAAGGAATCTTTGCCGCGGGCTCGGTCGGACTGGGCGCCAGAAGACTGAGCATTATCGACCTTGAAACCGGGCATCAACCGCTGGCCAACGAAGACGAGACTATCTGGGTCGCTCACAACGGCGAGGTCTACAACTTCCCTGAACTGCGGCAGGAACTCATCAACCGCGGCCACGCCTTCAAGACAAGGACAGACACTGAAGTCATCGTCCATAGCTATGAGGAATGGGGGGAAGAATTCATCTCCAGGCTGCGCGGAATGTTTGCCTTTGCCCTCTGGGACGGCCGCCAGAACCAGCTCTTGCTGGTCAGGGACAGGCTGGGCGTCAAACCTCTCTATTATACTGTCCTGGACGATGGAAGCCTCGTCTTTGGGTCCGAGCTCAAGGCGGTGATCGTCCATCCCGGCGTGCGCCGCTCTCTCGAGCCAAGAGCTCTGGACCTGTACCTTACGGTTGAGTACATCCCGGCTCCCTTCAGCATCTTCAAGGGGGTTTATAAGCTCCCGGCGGGAAGCTACTTGCGCTACAAGAACGGCTATATGGAGCTCAAAAAATACTGGGACATCGTGCCGGAGACAAGACTGTCTGGTACTGACCAGGCGAAGGATTGGCCCTCAATCATGGACGAGCTCTATTCTCGGCTCAAAGAATCTGTCCGCCTGCGGCTCGTTAGCGACGTACCGCTTGGAGCTTTTTTGAGCGGCGGAATCGATTCTTCGGCCATCGTCGGGTTGATGCGGGAGCTCGGAGCCTCGCCCCTCAAGACTTTCTCAATCGGTTTCGAAGAAGTCTCCTACAACGAACTCCAATATGCCCGCCGGATCGCCCAGCAATTCGATACCGACCACGAAGAGTTCATCCTCGAACCCAAAGCGCTCGAGCTCACCGAGAAGCTCGTCCGCCATCTCGATGAACCCTTCGGCGATTTTTCTATTTTCCCGACCTTCCTCGTGAGTCAGATGGCCCGCTCCAGGGTTAAAGTCATTCTCTCGGGCGACGGCGGCGACGAAATCTTCGGTGGTTACGAACACTACCAGGCGCAAAAAATAGCCAACTGCTTGGCCGCACAAAGCATCGGCCGCTTCCTTTCCCCTGTCCTCAACCGCCTTCCTCCCTCAGGCAAGAAAAAAGGATTTTGGAATAAGCTCCAGCGATTCTTCCTCGGGCTTGAACAGACCCCAGAACTCCGCCACTTCCGCTGGATGACCTTTCTCTCACCCAGGGAAAAGGCTTATCTCTACAGCCATAGCCTCAAGAAAGAACTGGGAGGGATTCAGGAGATCCACCGCCTTCCCCCCTTTGAGGAGGTATTTGCTACCCTTCCCTCATTCGACCCGGTCAACGGCGAACTCTACCTTGACTTAAAGACCTACCTGGCCGATGACATTATGGTCAAGGTTGACAGGATGAGCATGGCCACTTCGCTCGAGGCAAGGGAACCCCTCCTCGACCACAAGCTTGTCGAGTTTGTCTTCAGCCTTCCCGGAACGTTCAAACTCAAAGGACTGACCACCAAGTGGGTCTTCAAGAAGACGATGGAAAAGCTCCTGCCGCGCGAGAATATCTATCGGCCCAAGGAGGGGTTTAGCATTCCGATCAAGCACTGGCTGAGAAAAGAATTGAGAGAAATGATGCTCGATTACCTCAGTCAAAGTCGAATCCGAGCAGCCGGACTTTTCTGTCCTGAGGTTATCCAGAAGATGGTCGACGCCCACCTCAAAGGCAGGAAAAACTTCAGTCACCAGCTCTGGGCTCTTCTTGTCTTCGAGATCTGGCGCGAAAACTACCTCTGAGCACCCCGAGGAGAGCCCGTCCTTTCGATGATAAAAATTTCTTTTGTCCTGGATGTCACCTTGAATGCTTCGGCGACAGGGAGTCCGAGCACCCAGGCAATCTGGCCAGCCGAGAAGAAAACAGGCCGCTCATCTCTCTCCGCCACGGGAATATTACGATGGCGCAAGATTTCTTTGAGTTTTTTCTGGCCAGGTGCGCCCAGCGGCTGGTAGCGGTCGCCAGGCCTTCGGTTCCGGACAAGGAGAGGAAAACAGAGGCGACTTGCATCCAGGAAGGCCCGCCAATCGTCGTCAAAGGGAAGGCGGTCTATCTCGGAAGCGACAATTTTTTTTCTCCGGCCAGAAAAAGAGAGCCCGAGTTCAGGGATGACGAGGTCTTTCTCTCCATCCCAGAGATACTCCCATGAGGATTTTAAAGGTTGAGGAGTCCGAAGAAAAAGGCGCCGTTTCTCTCGCTTGAGAACCAGTCCACCGGCTACCTGAACTTCTTTTCCTTCCCCCAGGAGCCGGACAGATTCCACGTCTCGATAACTGACTTGTCTTAAATCTCCCCTCAGCCGGCCAAGAAAAATTCGAACGACGCGGCGGGCCAAGGGAACAGGCAGCAAGTTCATGGCCTCCATATCGAGGAAGAAACGGTTCTTCTCCATCCGGACCACTTTCTCCGCTTCGGTCTGGCTGAGCTTGTCCAGCCATTCCTCCTCCTCAGTGAGGACATCGACCAGGCGAGCTATCTGGCGGACAATACGGGGTTCAAATTTTTTCTCCAGAAATGGAATAAGCTCGAGGCGAACCCGGTTGCGGAGATAACGGCGGTCGAAATTGCTTTCATCTATCCGAAAGGACAGCCCTCGAACCTTGAGAAAGGACTCCACCTCAGAGCGTTCGACACCGAGGAGGGGCCGGATGACGAGGCCATCGACAACGGGGGCGACTGAAGTCAAACCCGTCCGCCCGGTTCCCCGGAGAAGCCTCAACAGAAAAGTTTCAGCCTGGTCCGTCATCGTGTGGCCAGTGGCAATTTTGGAGGCACCGACCCTGGCTGCTGTCTGGCGAAGAAAAGCATACCGCCTCTCCCGGCCGGCTTCTTCGATGTTCAGGTGGTGGCGGCGGGCATAGGCCCGGATATCTTCCCGCTTCAGGTAGAGGGGAAGAGCGTTTTGGCGGGCCACCTCGGCCACAAACCTTTCGTCTTCGGCAGCACTCGGCCTCAAGAGGTGGTTGAAGTGAGCCAAAGCTAAACGGAGCGAATAAAACTCGCTCAGCTCGAGAAGCGCGGCCAGGAGCGCCCTTGAATCCGGGCCGCCAGAAAAGGCAACCAGGACTTTATCTCCTTTTTCAAGCAGATGATATTTTTCAATTGTTTTCTTGACCTTTGCCAGGAACAAACGGTCTGGCTGGACAATTCTGGGCCTAACTCGTTGAGGTGCCCGGGCCGTTCTTGAGCTCATCTTTCTTTGGAGGCGAGAGAAAGCGAATCTCTCCCCGAAATTTTACTTTTTCTATCGTTTTAATAGATTTAATAGGAATTGTCCCTGACCAAAAAACAAATGGCGGTGGAGGGATTTGAACCCCCGACACTGCGGATATGAGCCGCATGCTCTGACCAGCTGAGCTACACCGCCAGATGAAAATGATTTTACCGGATTGCCTACTGCCCGTCAACTTGGGAGGCGAAACCCAAAATTGCCAATAGAGAGTTCTCGTTAAGCGAAATTGCTTGATCTTAAAAG
>FWPV01003377.1_pt1 | contig 36316 bp, 39 predicted proteins | sample 2228371 | NCBI WGS metagenome assembly FWPV01 (sample SAMEA103939776, study PRJEB20133) | metagenome | reverse complement strand
TTCCCACCGATTGCCGCCTTTTTCAGACGACCTTTTTACAGCACTTTAGGGGCTTGATCCTCTTTCGTCACAACCTGTCATTTGTGGAATGTAGTGTTACCAAAGTTTTTTCCCTCATCTGTGACAGAAAGACGTGTGACAGACCCTTTTTCAGCAAGAAAAAAAAGTGGGGTACTATAGGGGGTCACAGCCCCCTAAGTACCCTTTCAAATTCCGCGGGCGAAACCCATGCCCTCACCTGGTCGCGGGCCCCTGTCCCGATCCGTTTGCCTGCCAGGTTCACCCGGATTGCCGTGAAGCCGATCTTGCACAACTCCCTGGTGACGACCTTCCGGCTCACCTGGGCCACCTCGCAGAGGCTCAGGCGGCGGATGATGCTCGTGGTGCGGACGATCAGGCGGCCCGCGGGCGTCTTGAGTCCTTTCTCGGACGTTTCCAGGGTCAGGACAACGGCGTCCTCGTTTCGTTCGTCGTCCAGGTTCAGGCTCAGGGATGTGCTGCCGTGGGTGTATTCGGCCCCGATCCGGAAGGAATTTCTCCAGATGTCGTTCAGGACCGTCATCAAAAGGTCCCTGTCCGTATCCGGTGCCTCGATCACGGTCTTGAGCTGGGCAATGGCCTTCAGGATGCCGTCCCACTGTTTACGAAGTCCCGAGCGAAGGACCAGGCCGTTTTCCGCGAACAGCCGTTCCTTCACCTTCCGGAAGGCGTGAATGTCGCTGACGCTCCCGAGGCTCACCTGTGAACCGTCCTGGAGGGTCAGGAGGATTTCCGCGTCCGCGGATCTTCCCACCTGGGCGATGGCTTGCACGGGCAGGCCGAATTCCTGCCGGAGAAGCTCCAGGGGTGGGGTGTCACACCCGGCGTATTTCTGGAAATTCTGGATGACGCTTTCAGGAAGACCGTGGGCCCGCAGGGAATCGCAAACCTTCAGGGCCTCGTCGAGGCTGAAGGTTTTTTCGGTCTCAAGGGTGGAGGTCATGCCGCCACACCTTCTTTTCGCTCAACCGCGATTGTGATTACCCCAATCGGGGTTTCGTCCGCGAGGTTGGGCGAAGGGGCTTCAGGAATGAATTTCTTTACGACCTTGAATGGTGTCTTAGCGCTGACGCGAACGGCGTTCAGGATATCCAGGATAATCAACTCTTTTGTGCTTGCACCGCACACGGGGCATACACCGAAGAATGGAACCTCCGCGTCGAATGTCCTCTCGCAGCTCTCGCACCAAAGCCTTGCTAGAAAATGCGCAGGATAGCCATTCCGAGGACCCCCAAGCGTCACGTCTTGTATAGTCCAATCCAAAGCCCTTGTCCCATCGACTTCCACCACATCAAAACGATTTTCGGACCGGAAAGTCCACCCGATGCAGAGAAGATTTGCACTCCAAACACGATTTCCCAGGTTTGTAGTCTTAATATCGCAGCCCCATTTTGCGGATTTGATTATTTTTTTGAGCGGGTCTTCAAGGATTTTGCATTCAGCTGGTGAGAAAAAGTTTAAGCTTGCCTCAAAGATTAGGCTGTCCCACACGGGCTCTTCTATCCCGAGAGCGTCACATTCGCTCGGGACCTCAGCTTCATTGACTACCGGCTCCTCCTGGACGACTTGCCAGAAGCTCATGGGAACGTACAGCCTTGCGGGGAAGCGAGTTTCCCCCCGTTTGGGCCAATCGATCCGGCGAGCCTGCTTCAGGAAGGTCTGGAAATCGATGCGGTGCCTGTTGCCTCCGGCAATCTGAAGCTCGATCTCCAGGCACCCCAACTTCTTCAACTCCTCCACGGCTGGCTCGTCGAAGCCGTAGGCGTCATGGGTCCTGAAACGATCCGATGCTTTCGCGATGTTCACAAAGGAGTGGGATTTCTCATCGTACCTTCCCACCACAAGCGGTGACCCGTCGAAGGTTGACATGATAGGTTTGCTGGTTGTATGCTTTTCACAATTCCAGTTCGACATTTAGTTTCACCCCTTCTTTGCCCCCGGAGTCCGACCGGGGGTTTTAGTTTTTTCGGGCATAGCCCGATTCCTCGAAAAGCTCGTCCTGTTCCACACCAAAGAAACCGGCTATCTTCCCCCTCACCCGCTCAGGAAACCGCTTGAAGCCACGCTCAGCCTTGCTGTAGGTCCCGTCGTCCATTCCCACATGGAAGGCCACCTCTACGATCGGAAGCCTACGCTCCATCCTCAGGGCTCTAAGAATCGTCATTTCTTCACCTCCTTTCTTTTCTATTGGCGGTGCTGATGGTAAAATGATACGAAATAGGGGGGAAAGAAACATATGAACTCATCTATTGACGAATTAGGCCCACAGGGGACGATCAGGGTCCAGAACCTCTACTATCGCGTTGACCGAGACAACCTCTTGTGGGACTTCAAGGACGGGGCTGATAAGAAAAGCAGAAGAATCAAACTTAAAACCGGCGAGACGGCTTTGCTTACGTATCACGGCAAGGAAATTCTTTCCGTGAAGGATCGAGAAGGAATCCAGGAGTTGGCCGAGGAGGAATTGAAAACGCTGGCCAAAGTCCCCCTTTTTTATTTGATTGCGGAATTGTCGCGTTGTCAGGACCGGGAAGAATTCAAAGAGAAATGCAAGGAGATCGCTTCCAGGTGTGCCCTTTTTGGAATCCACTCTGAAACGGACAGCGAGACCTGGGGAGCGGTGGACGTACCTTCCGGAATCACACACCTGGGGGATTTGGCCACATGGTTTTCTTTCTCGAAGGGAATCGGTCTCGTTGTAGAAGATTATGAGAAGAGCAAGAACGAAGAACTGCCTTTAGAACAACGGGAACGTTGCGAGGTAGCCGCATATGCGAACCTAAACCGCTTGATGAAGGCCTATCCGACGACCTTGCGAGCCATCCCTCCACAGGAAATGGAGCTAAAGGGAAGACTGAGGAAGACAAGGCCGGTTTTCTTTGAGGAATCTAGAGAAACCCCGGCCTGTTTCGTGGTCTATCAGCTTGCCAGGTATATGACGGGAGAGGATGCTTTTTATACTTGTGCCCGTTGCGGGATGATCGGGCATAAAGCCGGGATGAGCCGAATTCTGAAGATCACAGCCGAAGAGAGACGTTTCCTGGCCCAGACTTTGCATCGGGGGTTCCCACAAACGGGGGATGTGTGGCTCCACAACCCTGGGAAGTTCAGGCACCAAAAACCTCAAATGGACGAGCCGGATCCGGATCCGGATTTCATACGCGAATTCGACACACCGCCATCTTGTTATGATTCTGTCTTCCGTCTATTGGAAAGGCGTCAAAAACGACTTGAAAAAGGTCTCGATGAGGTAGGCAAGAGAGGCCGCCCCCGGAAAACAGAAAAGACCCCCGAAGGGGTCTCGATTGGACGGTAAAAATGAACTTTATTGGGCGTGTAGTTTACATATGAAACGATTATAAAAATGCTTAGGCCGTCGCTCCTGAGAACCTTGGTAAGTTCGTCAATATAGTGACCGCAAGGGTTTATGGCCTTCGTCGCACTCCTACGGCTTAGGAGGCCGTCGCTCTATCCACCTGAGCTACGGGCCCACCGGAACGACGGATATCTTACCACGGGCCGCCAGGTGCTTCAATCCTTCTTTTGAGTCGAGAGACATTCATGGAGCCATTGAAGCTGTGATTCACGCCCGCTGGCGTACCGGCGCCACGAGGCATCTGCCTCCGAAATGTCTTCGTGCATCCGGCGGATCAATTCCTGGACACCCGGGAACTGGAGTTCTCCCCGAAGCCGTTCCAGGAACAGGACCGTCAGGTGGCGGCCGTAGAGATCGCCTTCGAAACCGATGAGGTGGACTTCGATCCGCAAGGCGCGTATTCCGGCAAAAGTCGGATTGAAACCGATGTTCAGTGCCGCCGGGCACCATTGGTTTTCCAGGAGGACGCCAGCCGCATAGACGCCTCTTTGCGGGAGGAGTTTTTCGGGGGGTAGAGCCAGGTTGGCAGTTGGAAACCCCAGCCTTCTACCCCTCTGGTCTCCTCGGATGACGGTTCCCGAGACAAAGAAGGGGTGCCCCAGCAAGGGTTCGGCAGAGCGGGTTTCGCCAAGGGTGATCTTTTGCCGGATCAGGGTGCTGCTCACGGTTTCTTTTCCCATTCGCAAGGGGGGCAGGATATCGACAGACCACCGGCGGGCGATCCCTTCCTGCCGGAGGGTCTGGCTGTCCCCGGCCCTTCCCCTTCCGAAGCGGAAATTCTCCCCGACGACCAAGCCGGTGATTCCATAGCTTTGACCGATCCAGTCGAGGAACTCGGATGGCTTCATATCCGCGAGCGCTCTCGTGAAATGCAGGGTTTCAAGCCTGGGAATACGGCGGTACCGTGCCAAGGCTTCCCGTTCGTGCTGGGTGAAAAGGTACCGGAAAGCGTTTCCGGCAAAAAGTGCCTGTGGATGGGGATGGAAAGTGATGACGCCCCAATCGCAGGCGGTCGGCAGGGCTCTTTCCCTGGCCGTTTCGAACAGCCTGGCGTGCCCCACGTGAAAGCCGTCGAAGGCTCCGATTGCAGCGATCATCCTCGTTCCTCCAGGGAAAGCACGATATCGGGCCTGTAGTGGGAGGGGGCCTCCCACAAGGCCAGGGAAGCGAGGTTTTGGGTTCGCAGCACCACGTGCCCGGATTCAGGAAGCAGTCCCCAGTGAATCCTGTTGAGGCAGGAAGAGGGAACGGGCCTACCGTTCCGGATGTCGCCTTCGAGTTCTTGGGGAACCCGATAGACGATGAAGTGGTCCAGGAGCGCGTCAACGGCAAGAAGGCGCTCCCGGGCGGCGTCCTCTCCAAGATGGACGAGGCTGGACACAGGGTCGGCCTCGTCAAGCCGGAAAGATCCGATCGAAATTCTCTTCAGGGAAACGACGTAGGCCCCGCAGCCAAGGCGAATGCCCAGGTCCCGGACCAGGCTTCGAACGTAGGTCCCCTTGTGGCACATGACCCTGAATCGGACTCTCCCGCTGGAATCCGGCCCTGACACATCAGAAAAAGACGTGACCGTTACGGGTCTCGGCGAGAGCTTCGGGTTTTCTCCCGAACGGGCGAGCCGGTGTGCTCGCTTCCCGGAGACGTGAATGGCGGAGACTGCAGGGGGAACCTGCAGCCGGAGCCCGAGAAACCCCAAAAGTTCGCGATCGAAGGTTTCCGCCGGGGGGAAAACCGCGGGCGGATTCTCCAGGACGTGACCGGAAGCGTCGTCCGTGTCCGAAGTCCCTCCCAGTTGTGCCACGACCTCGTAAACTTTCGGGAGGGCCTGGACGAAGGCACACAGGCGCGTGGCGGCTCCCACGAGGATGACCAACAATCCGGAAGCGGGACTGTCCAGCGTTCCTCCGTGTCCGGCCTTCCACTTCTTCCCAAGGAGCTTGCGGACTTTTTCCACGCAGCCCGTGCTCGTTTCCCCGGGTTGCTTGTCCAGTAGCAGGATCCCGTCAGCCATCGTTCTCCCGGATTGCTGCCTTTAGCGTTTCGAGACTGGCCTCGAGCGGAAGGGGTAACCGCATGCCCGCGGCGTTAGGGTGTCCTCCCCCGCCGTGCCTGTGGGCGATTTCTGCTGCAGAAGGTTTCCCCCTGGAGCGCAGGCTGACCCGGACACTGGTATTGTTCTCGATCAAAACAGCTGAAAACCGGGAATTCCGGATGCGAAGCAGTTCACTGGCGAGTCCCTCCGTTTCGGAGGGATCGGCTCCGGTCTCTTCGAAATCGGCCCTGGTGAGCCAGGTTAGGGCAACACCCCGGTCGTCGTCGTAGTCCAGCCTGGAAAAGGCTCGGCCCCTCAACCGAAGTGCCTCTGGGGTCCAGTTGGAGTACAAAAGCCGATCCATCAGTTCCGGAAGGATTCCCGTTTCAAGAAGGTCCGCTGCGATGCGGTGAGAACGGGGCGTCGTACAGGAGTAACCGAACCTTCCCGTATCGGTGACGAGGCCCGCGTAAAGGCCGATCGCGACACTCCGGTCCAGCGGTTTCTCAAGCCCCATGAGCGTTTCCCAAACCAGTTCCGCGGTGGCCCCGGCCGAGGGATCGACGAGATTGATGGAGGCGAAACGTGTGTTGTCGCCATGATGATCGATATTCACCGAAAAACGTTCCGGCATTTCCTTGACGCGGAGCGTTCGTTCCGGGTTCGACGTGTCGACGAAAATCAGCAGGACATTCCCCGAGGCGGAAATTTCCCGTAGGGTTTCATACCTGTCGGAACCCGGGAGGAACGCATACGAATCCGGGATGGGATCCGGTCCCGCCCATCGAACGGTCTTCCCCAGCTTTTGACCGAACATGAACAACGCACTGCCGCATCCGAGGGTGTCTCCGTCGGGCTGTTCGTGGCAAAGGACGAGCCACTCGGGAGAACGGCGCAGCGCGGAAGCCGCCTCCGCGAGAGGAGAAGGCCCCGGGAACGCGGCCTTACACGTCCTCTCCATCGTCTTTTCCAGGCTCCTCTGCCGCCTCGCGGTTCCGGCCTTGCGCGGCTTCGTCCTTCAAGCGGTCGAGAACCGCATCCATCGCCCTTGCCTTCTCCTCGCTGAGGTCGACGATAAACCGGAACTCGGGGATGGTTCGAAGCCGCATCTCTTTTCCGAGGATGCTGCGGATCAGGCCCTCGACCGATTCCAGCCCAGTCCTTACCGGTTCCTGGTCCGCAGTTTCGAGCGTCGTGAAGTACACTTTTGCCGTGCTGAGGTCACGGGAACACTCCACGCCGGTCAGGATGGCCTTCTTGGCCCATTCGTTCTTGATGCGTACCTGTAGCAAAAGGGAGATCTCCCTCAGCAATTCCTTGTTAATTCTCTCGATTCGAAAACTCGTCATAGGAACCGACCTTTCTTCGCGAGGCGAGCATTTCGAAATCCAGGTTTTCGGCTTCCCGGTGAAGGAAGTCCTCCGCCTGGTCCAGAACCGATCTGACCTGCCCGATGTCGTTGGCCGACGTGGCGACGGCCAGGAAAACCTTCGCCCACGCACCGTCGGGACCTAGGTCAGAGGCGGAAACATTGGCCCCTCTCCTGAGCTTTTCGAGCAGCGAACGGACAACCTGCCTCCTGTCCTTGAGGCTCCGGCTCCAGGGGATCTGGAATTCCACAAGCAGGATCCCGAAATAGCAGGAAACTCCGCCTAGTTGAAGTGGCGTTTCTCCTCCACGATTTCGTAACATTCTACGTGATCGCCTTCCTTGAAATCGTGGAAGTTCGTGAAGCTCATCCCGCATTCGAAGCCGCTTGTCACTTCGCGGACGTCGTCCTTGAACCGCTTGAGGCTTGACAGGGTGCCGTCCCAGTAAACGACTCCGTCCCGAATCAGGCGGATTTTCCCGTTTCTGCGGATCGTTCCTTCCAGGACGTAGCATCCCGCGATCTTGCCGACCTTCGGAACCTTGAAGGAAGCCCGGATTTCAGCCTGCCCGAGAATTTTCTCCCTCAGCTCCGGTGCGAGCATCCCTTCCATCGCCGATCGGATATCATCGATCACGTCGTAGATGATGTTGTAAAGGCGAATTTCGATCCCTTCCGCCTCGGCGGTTTTTTTCGCGTTGGAATCGGGCCTGACGTTAAAGCCGATGATCACCGCTTTTGACGCGGCGGCCAGCATGACGTCCGACTCGGAGATCCGGCCTACGCCTTCGTGTACGATGTTGATGCCCACCTCGTCGGTCCCCAGCTTGAGCAGCGATGCGCGAAGCGCCTCCAGGGACCCCTGCACGTCGCACTTGAGGACCAGGCTGAACACGTGGGTTTCTCCTTCCCGAAGCTGCTGGTAGAACTCCTCCAGCGTCAACCTCCGGGCAGTCCCCTTTTCGGCATCCCGGATCGCCTGGTTTCGGGCTGCAATGCAATCCCTCGCTTCCCGTTCATTGAGAGCTTTCCGGAAACGCTCCCCCGGGCTCGGAAGGCTTTCCAGCCCCAACACTTCCACGGGGGTGCTGGGACCCGCTTCGACGACCCACCGTCCCTGGTCGTCCAGCAATCCGCGGACACGGCCGCAGGTGCTCTCGCAAAGGATGACATCTCCCCGGTGCAGCGTCCCGTTCTGGACGATCAGCGTGGCGACGGGTCCTTTGCCCTTGTCCAGCTTGGCCTCCACGATGACCCCTTCGCCGTCCTGGTCAGGGTTGGCTTTCAATTCGGCCATCTCCGCAACGAGGAGAATCATCTCGAGCAGCTGATCCATCCCCAGCCCCGTCTTCGCGGAAACATCGACGAAAACGGTGTCGCCTCCCCACTCCTCCGGGATCAGACCGTGGTCGGCGAGCTGCTGTCGAACCCGGTCAGGCCGGGCATCCGGCTTGTCGATCTTGTTGACCGCCACGATGATCGGCACCCCGGCGGCCTTCGCATGATTCAGGGCTTCCACGGTCTGGGGCATCACCCCGTCATCGGCAGCGCAGACCAGGACGGCAATATCGGTGACCTGGGCCCCCCGGGCTCGCATGGAGGTGAAAGCTTCGTGTCCAGGCGTGTCCAGGAAGACGATCTTTTTCCCTTCGTGTTCGACCACCGACGCGCCTATGTGCTGGGTAATGCCTCCCGCTTCCCTGGCCGCGACCGCGGTTTTCCGGATGTAGTCGAGAAGCGTGGTCTTCCCGTGATCGACATGTCCCATGACCGTGACGATCGGCGGCCGGTCGACGAGGCGCCCCTGCGAAGGAGCTTTCTTTTTCTTCACCGTAGGGGGAACCGGTTCTTCCTGAACTACCTCCTGGACGAGTTTCAGATGTACCCCCGCCAGTTCCTCGATCTTCGAGAGGCTGGCTTCGTCGATCCTCGCCGTTGCGGGGAGCATCAGGCCGGCCGTGACGAGGTGCTTGACCACTTCGGCCGTTCCCAGCCCGAGGCGCTCTGCAACTTCTCGAATTGTGATTCCTGCCGGGATTTCAACGGTTTCGGGCTGACAGGGCTCCTGAGCGGGAGCCGCGGGTTTCTCTTCTTTCGCTTCTTTCTTTCGGCGCTCCCTGACGGTTTCCTCCAGGATCTGGGCGACATCCGAGTCGATGGAACTCATGTGTGTCTTTACATCGACATCCAGCGCCTGCAGGATTTCCATCAGCTCCTTGTTCGGAACGTCAAGCATCTTGGCGAGTTCATAAACCCTGATTTTACTCAATCCGATCACCTTCCTGTCTCAAGTCCTCCAGGAGCATTTCGGCAAAGCGGCTGGTTTCCGGAAGCGCCACGACCTGGGCTTCGGAAAGCCCCAGGGCGGCCCCGAGTTCCCAGCGCGAAATCGATTCCAGCAGCACGGCCCGGTCCGAACTTCTCGGGCCTGAGGGCGCAAGCCGTTTCCTCACCGTGGGGGAAGCATCTTTCGTAAAAAACAGCAAAAGCGGTCCCTTTCCTCCGGAAACTGTAGAGCGAATCCGATCCTGTCCGATAATGGCCTCTCCCGCCCTCCTGCAAAGGCCGAGCTTTTGGAGGAAAGCCCGCTTCCCGTTTTCCGTCAAGTCCTAATCCTTCCTTTCGGGCAGGCCGGCGATGTAGGATTCCAGTTCGTCGTAAAGGGACTCGGGAATCACGACCTTGAGACAGCGGGAAAGGGCTTTTCGCTTCTTGGCTTCCCTGAGGCAATCCGCGCTTGCACAAAGGTAGGCTCCCCTTCCCGGGGCTTTGCCGGTCGGGTCGATGGAAACCCCACCGTCCGGTTTTCGCACAACCCGAATCAATCCCTTCTTCGGGGATTCGGTACCGCATCCGACACAGGTCCGGGGGCGCGTCCTCCTTATTGGTCTCGCTCCGTTTTCTCTTCGGGCCATAATTCTTTCGGTTCTCCCTTGATTATATCTTCAAAAAGATCCTGAAGGGTCGGCATCCTTTCCGGTTCCAGGACTTTGATGTCGATCTTCCAACCGGTGAGCCGCGCGGCAAGGCGGACATTCTGCCCTGCCTTTCCGATCGCAAGGGAGAGTTGATCCGGGCGTACGTACACCTTGACCGATTTTTCCGATTCGAGGACCGGTTCCACCTTGACGATCTTTGCGGGCGAAAGCGAATTCCTGACGAACTGGAGCGGGTCATTGCTCCAGATGATGATGTCGATGCGTTCGTCATGAAGCTCGGAGCTGATCGACTTGATCCGGGCTCCCTTGTTGCCGACGCAGGCTCCCACCGGGTCTACGTTCGGGTCGAGGGTCGAAACGGCTACTTTTGCCCTTGCTCCCGCCTCGCGGACGATCCCGCGGATCTCCACGGTTCCCTCCTGGATTTCCGGGACCTCAAGCTCCAGCAGCCTTCTCAGCAATCCCGGGTGCGTGCGGGAAACGACGATCCGGGGGCCCTTGCTGGTCCTGCGAACGTCCAGGAGGAGGAATTTCATCCGATCCCCGGAGTTGTAGCTTTCAGCCAAAATCCGTTCCTCGCGGGGCAGGATCGCCTCGGTTCGCTCGTTCAGACGAACCAGGACCTGGTCCCCTTCAGATTTGAAGATGACGCCGTTGACGAGGTTTCCGATCCGATCCGAAAACTCCTCGAAGATGACCTGTCTTTCGGCGTCCTTGATCCGTTGAAGGATGACCTGTCTCGCGGTCTGGGCGGCAATTCTCCCGAAATCTTCAGGGAAAACCTCGATTCGGACGAGGTCTCCCACCGCAAGGTCAGGGAGTCCCATCTTCTCTCCCTCGGCCAGCGTCATCTGGGTATCCGGGTCCGTAACCTCTTCACAGATCTGCTTGACCTCGTAGAGCACCATCGCTCCGTTTTCGGGTTCGATGTGGACCTCGACGTTCTGGTTGCCCCCCCTGTGCTTCCGGTAGGACGAGATCAGCGCGGCCTCGAGGCTCGAAAGGATGATCTCGGAGGAAAGTCCCTTCTCCTGTTCGATCTGCTTCAAGGCCTTGATAAAATCTTTCCCGAGCTGCATGGTCATGCCTCCTCAAAAACGCCGTTCTCTAGTCTTTTATGCATTGTCTTCATAGACAAGGTTCGCTTTCCGTATGGCTTCGAAGGGAAAAACAATCGCTTTCCCCTCGGACGTGAGGAAGGAAATCGATTCCCCTTCCACGCCCTGGATTCTTCCCTTGAAGTTCTTTTGCCCGTTCATGCTTTCCCTGAGCTGGACCTTCGCCATCTTCCCCTGGAAGCGCCGGAATTCCTCGATTCTTTTCAGGGGCCGTTCCACGCCGGGAGAGCTCACTTCCATGTAATACCTGCCCCGGAAAAACGGCTCGATCTCTTCCTGCATGCCGTTCAGGATCCTGGACACCTTTTCGCAGTCTTCCACCCCGATTCCGCCCGGTGAGTCGATGACGATGCGAAGGATCGGTCTCCCGCCTTCGTGCGTGAGCTGGATTTCGAGGCAGTCGTATCCAGCCTTGTCGATGGCTTCCTCCAGGGCCCTGGACAGCTTCAGCCGTCGTTCCCTGTTCGGATTCACGCGATTCCCCCCATTCTTAAAAAACGAAGAGTGGGCGGAGCCCACTCTTCGACGCATCCTGCAACGGAATGATTCGCGAAAAGAAGTATAACACCCTTCTCTTCGGGGTTCAAGGGACGGGGCTTCCCGTTGTGACGGCCCGCGAGACCCTATTCGGCCCAGTAGTTGGGAGCCTCCTTCGTGATGACGACATCGTGCGGGTGGCTTTCCTTGACCGAGGCGGCCGTCACTTTCACGAAGCGTGCCTTGCTGTGCAGTTCCTCTAGGGTGGCGGCTCCGACATATCCCATCCCGGATCTTAATCCTCCGACCAGCTGGAAGATCACCGCGCCAGCGGTCCCCTTGTAGGGCACGAGCCCTTCGATGCCTTCCGGGACGAGCTTTTCCTCCGTAACCCCTTCCTGGAAATACCGGTCCTTGCTGCAGCCTTCCTTCATCGCTCCCAGGGAACCCATCCCCCTGTAGCTTTTATAGGACCGGCCGCGGTAAATGACTTCTTCCCCGGGGCTCTCCTCGGTGCCTGCAAAAAGGGAACCGATCATGACGCAGTCCGCGCCGGCCGCGAGGGCTTTGACGACGTCTCCCGAATACCGGATCCCGCCGTCGGCGATCACCTTTTTCCCAAAGCGGTGGGCTACCGGTGCCACTTCCATGATTGCGGCGACCTGCGGAACCCCGATTCCGGCGACCACCCGGGTCGTGCAGATCGACCCTGGCCCGACGCCGACCTTGACTGCATCGGCTCCCGCCTCGATGAGAGCCTCGGCGGCCCTCGCGGTGGCGATGTTCCCCGCTACAACCGGGAGATCGGGGTAGTTCTTCCGGATTTGCCTGACGGTTTCAATCACGGACCGGGAATGACCGTGAGCGGTATCCACAACGATGAGGTCCGCTCCACCCTTGACGAGGGTTTCAACCCTCTCGGGGACGTCCCTGCCCACTCCCACCGCGGCACCGACACGGAGGCGTCCGTGGACATCCTTGCAGGCGTTGGGGAAATCCTTGACCTTCTGGATGTCCTTGATGGTGATCAACCCTTTCAGGATCCCGTTCCCATCCACGATCGGGAGTTTTTCAACCTTGTGCCGCATGAGGATGGCCTTGGCGTCCTCGAGGGTTGTCCCTATCGGGGCGGTGATCAGGTTTTCTTTCGTCATGACGTTTTGAACCGGCTGGGTGTAATCCGTGACGAACCGGAGATCCCGGTTTGTGATGATCCCCACCAGCTGCATCTTTTCGTTGACGATCGGAACCCCCGAGATATGGTAGTGCTCCATGAGGGAAACCGCTTCCTGCACCGCCGCCGTTGGGGGAAGGAAGAAAGGATCCACGATGACTCCCGATTCCGACCGCTTGACCTTGTCGATTTCACGGACCTGTGCTTCGGGAGTCATGTTCCGGTGGATGATCCCGATTCCACCTTCTCGTGCAACGGCGATCGCCAGCCTTCCCTCGGTAACGGTATCCATGGCAGCACTGCAGAGGGGAATATTCAGCGGGATCTGGGGGGTGATCCAGCTCCGGACATCGACCATCGCGGGAACGACTTCGCTGTAGTCCGGGACAAGAAGAAGGTCATCAAACGTAAATCCTTCATATGGAACAAAGCGGTTCTCCAACACGATTCTCGCACCTCCCGGTGGACACTTTGCGGAAGTCTAACCGAAAATCCCCCCAGGGACAAGTTCCCGAAGAGAATCCCGGCTTGTTTCAAGTCCTTCTTGAAAGCGTGGCGATTGCGTGACACTCCATGCATTTCCCTTCCCCGACCGGACCGACCGCTTCTCCGGATTTGACCTTGATGTTGATCCGGCGCAGGCCTGCCGAAGGGCTCCCCAGGGCTTTCTCCATGGTTGCACGCATTTGGCAGAGGAGGTGTCCAAGTTTGGGAACCTGGGCCACAAGGGTGATGTCGAGCCACCGGACAACCCATCCTTCGGCCTGGACCTTTTTCGCTGCGTCCCGAAAGATGTCGAGGCTGAAAAAGTTTTTGAAACGTGGATCCGAAGCCGGAAAAAGAGTCCCGATATCCGGCAGTCCCGCCGCTCCTAGGAGGGCATCGGAAGCCGAATGGCAAATACAGTCGGCGTCCGAGTGTCCCTCGAGCCCGAGGCTGGATGGGATTCGGATGCCGCCGAGGACGAGGGGCCTTCCCGGTACGAGGGGATGAACGTCGTAGCCATGCCCCGTCCTCCATTCCACGGTCCCGGAAAGCAGTTTCTCCGCCAGGGAAAGATCTTCGGGATAGGTTACCTTGAAATTGGCCGTTTCACCCGGGACAAACGCCAGCGGCTTTCCGGCTGCGATCCAGGCTTCGGACTCGTCGGCCGCTTTTGGGCCGAAGACGGCCATCGCAGCCATCAGAGGTTCGCGCTCGAAGGCCTGCGGGGTCTGTGCCCGGTAAAGCCCTTCCCTGCCGACCGATTCGACGGTTTTCCCTTGGAGGCGCTTCAAGGCGTCCGTAACGGGCACTACCGGGATCGCGCCCCCGGCATTCCTTGCCTCGGCGATCAGCTTGCGGCAAAGTTCCTCGGAAACCAGGGGGCGTGCGGCATCATGGACAAGGACAAACCTGCCTCGGGCCGCCGCCAGCCCTCTCATGACGGAGATGCCCCTCTCGCTTCCTCCCGTTTCGAGTGTAACGGGCACCCCCAGGCCCGGGAGTTCACCGGAAACTCGTTCGAGGCCTTCGGGAGGGACCACGAGGACGAGTTCATCGACGAGCCCTTTCGAGAAAAGGGAATCGGCGATCTTCGCCGACCATTTCCAGAGGGGATAACCCGCAACAGGGGCGTACTGTTTGGGTTCGCCCCCTCGAAACCGGGTGCCCTTTCCGGCTGCGACGACAATGAAGGAAACTCCTTCCCTCAACGCTGGACCTCCCTCACGAACCGGCCGAAAATCATCCGGCCCGCCGAAGTCTGCAGGAGGGACGTCACGAAGACCTCGACCCTTCTTCCGATATGACGCTGTCCGTCCTCTACGACGATCATCGTTCCGTCCTCCAGGTATCCGACTCCCTGGTTGGGTTCCTTGCCTTCCCGGAGAATGTCAACGGTGAGGCTCTCCCCCGGTAGGAGGACGGGTTTGAGAGAATTGGACAGGTCGTTGACGTTCAGAACCACGACTTTTTCGACCTGGGCCCTCATGTTGAGGTTGTAATCGGTCGTGAGGATTTTTCCTCCCGCCTGTTTTGCCAATGCCAGCAGGGCTTCGTCGACCGCTTCGAGCCCCAGGTCTTTCAAGGTCACTTCCAGGACCTGGACCTGCACTTCCTTGAGTTTCTGCAGCTCGCTGACGACATCGAAACCTCTGCGGCCCCTGGAGCGCTTGATCGGATCGGTCGAATCGGCAACGGACTGGAGTTCGGTCAGGACAAACCGCGGAAGGACGATCGGGCCCTCAAGAAACCCGGCCTTCGCGATATCCAGGATTCGTCCGTCGATGATCACGCTCGTGTCGAGGATTTTTGGGGGCGTTTCACGGTTTTCCTCGAGGAAAAGGTCTTCCTGGCCCTGGGATTGAGCCTGTTTCCCTTTCTTCCCTCGAAAGACCAGTTTCCCTTTCAACCCCCCGAGCGATGACCACATGTTCAGGATTTCATCCCGGCGGCGCGAAAAGATGCGTACGCCCAAGTACCCGAGCGTCAGGTTCAGCAGCACCGCAATGTAGCTTCCGACCGCGGGAAGCCCGGAAAAGGGCAGTGCGATCAGGTTTGCCACCAGGAGTCCAACGATCAGGCCGATCACGGAGACGGAGAGATCGTGCCAGCTTGTGGATTGGAGTTGGCGCTCCGAAAAGGTTCCGATGAAGACCAACGCTTTAACGAAATAAATGCTAAGGATAAAGCCGACTAAGGACAGGGACCCGATAAAGAGGAGGTTGATCGCCACGATGTGGCTCATGGATACTCCCTTCCACCACCCCTGCCGCAGGAGGATCTGAGCGACCTGGTACCCGGCAACGCCTCCCAGAAGGGAGAAAAGGATGCGGGTCCCCGCTTTCAAAATCCTGCCGAACCCTTCTGCCATGTTCTCATCACTCCTTCCTTGGAGGAAGACTGGTTAGGATCCCGTTTCCGCGACCTGCCGTCGAGCTTCGAGTGCAGCGTGGAGTGTGACCCGATCCGCGTACCCGATGCTTCCCCCGACGGGAAGTCCGTAAGCCAGCCTGGAAAGCCGAGCCCCGCTGCCCTTGAGGGCATCGACGACGGCGAAGTAGGTCAGGTCTCCTTCCACGCAGGGGTTGGTCGCGATGATGACCTCCTTGACGCCATATTGACGAATCCTGCGCTGAAGCGTTTCCAGGATTCGACGGTCGATTTCCTCTCCGTCCATCGGAGAAACCCGTCCCCCCAGGACCTGGTAGAGTCCGCTGAATACGGATGCCTGCTCCAGGCAAACGAGGTCCTCCGCGGTTTCGACGACACACATCACCGTCCTGTCACGGAAAGGGTCCCCACAGATGGGACACGGGTCCTCTTCGGTATAGTTCCCGCATTCCGGACACGGGTGAAGGCGTTCTTTGAGCGAGCGGACCGCCTCGGCAAATTCCCGGCAAAACTCTTCAGGTTGAGCCATCAGGTGGAAGACGATCCTCCGGGCGCTTTTTTCTCCGATCCCGGGCAGACGGCACAGAAGAGAAGACAGTTTTTCGATAGGCGAAGGCGAGGACAAGCGGAATCCCTTCCCTGTCACACCAGGCCGGGAAAAGCCATGCCGCCCGTGATGCCGCTCATGCGCTGGCCGGCGACTTCACGGCTTTTCCTAACGGCGTCGTTGATTGCCGCTACGATCAGGTCCTCCAGCATTTCCTTGTCTTCCGGGTCGATGACTTCCCTCTCCAGGTGGATCGCCAGGATGTCCCCCTGTCCGTTCACGGTGGCTTTGACCATCCCTCCTCCGGCCAACCCCTCGATCCGCTCGTTGGCCAGTTCTTCCTGGATTCTGGCCATGTCCGCCTGCATCTTTTGCGCTTGCTTGAGAATCTTGTCGAATTTCAACGGTTTTCCCTCCTCGGTTTTCGGTTTCAATCGTGATGATAGGATGATCCCTTCAGGATCGAAAACGCTCTGTAAACCTGCTCGGCCAGGATCACGAGGCAGAGTTCGTGGGGAAACGTCATCGAAGAGAGGGCAAGGGTTTCATCTGCCCTATCCCGAACTGCGGAAGAAACACCGTAGGCTCCCCCCACAACGAGGCAGAGCCTTCCCGCCGACGATTCTATTCTATTCGATAACCACCTGGCATAGGTAAGGCTGGGCATCATTTTCCCGTGTTCGTCCAGGAGAACGACCGTGTCCCGTTCTGAAACCATCCTGAGGATCCGTTCGCCTTCCTCTTCGCGCATGATTTGGGGAACCCTTGCCCGGCTTTCCCGGACGGTTTCGCAGCAAACGGGGCAGAGTCGGGAAATCCGATGGATATATTCCGAAAAGATTGCCCTTAGCGGCTCCGACTTCATTCGGCCGACGCTGAGAAAAAGGAGCTTCACGGCCGTCCCTCGCGGCTACGGACCAGGCGTCGAAGGTCGAGTGGGTCGAAGGCCTGTCTCTTTCCGCATCCGAGACACTCCAGCTCGAGCAACGCTCCCACGAGGACGATCCTCCACCTGTCGCTCCCGCAGGCGTGAGGTTTGCGGAGTTTCACGATGATGCCGGGTTTGAAGGGTTCGTTGAACATCCCTGGGGGATCCTTTCCGGCTTGAACGGATTTTGCCTGCGGATCGTCTTGGTCCTAAGCCTCTTGATGGTGAAGAGTTCCTGCCGCTCCCTTTCGGAAAGGGTTTCCCGGATCCGCTTCAGGTCCCTTTCGAGGGAGGGGAGCAGGAGATGCTGAAGGGTGTTGATTTTCTGGAGGGTTTTTTTCAATTCACGATCCAGGGCCTGGAGCTTTGCCTTCTTGTTGATGAATTCCCAGACCAGCCATTTCCCTTCTTCCAGCAGTTTCAACAGGTCGTCCAGGTTCAGGGACGCCAGGGCGGGATCGTAAGCCAGCCCTTCCGACTCCGCTGCGAGCCCTTCGTACGGACTTTGGAACTGAGGGTAGCGGCACCCCACCAGGACGTGAACGGTGGACCGAATTGCCAGCGGGGGTGAAACCGGTTTCAGGACGCGAAGGGCGAAATTCCCGTCGAAGATGCGGACAAGGGAGTAGGAAAAGGAAAGCTTCCCGCAAAGGTCGAGGAACTGCTTTTCGATCTCCCGAAAGACCCGTCGGTCTTCCTCGATCGCCCGGATCAACGCGTCGCGCTTCTTTTCCAGGAGCATTTTGCCGTACTGGACGACGACAATCTGCCGTCTCAGCGATAGCAGTTGGTCCCTGGTCGGAGGCCTGTTCATGATGGAAGGGTCACGGACCTTCCCATGCGGCTTTCGACAAGGTCGTCCGGAAGCCTGTAAAGTTCCGAAGGGGGCAGTTCCGCCAAAGGTTCCCACGATTTCTCGAGGGATTCGCGGAGATCCCTTCTGGTTTCACCCTGGTTCACGAAATTCTTCTCGAATACCGTTCCAAACCGGATGTAACGGTGTTCGAGAGCGGAAAGTCCCTCTTCTCCCACGATCAGCTTGAGCCGCTCAAGCTCGCGGGAACGGGCATAGGCTGCGTACAGCTGGTCTGCCATGGAACGGTGCTCTGCGACCGTCCTCCCTTTTCCGATTCCCTTGTTCATCAACCGGCTCAGGCTTGGAAGCACGTTCACCGGGGGATAGATGCCGCGGTCGTGGAGACTCCTGTCCAGGACGATCTGCCCTTCCGTGATGTAGCCGGAAAGGTCGACGACAGGATGGGTCATGTCGTCGTCAGGCATCGTGATGATGGGGATCTGCGTCACGCTGCCCGAGATTCCATGGACGCAGCCTGCCCTTTCGTAGAGGCTGGCGAGGTCGGAGTACATGTAACCGGGAAAGCCCCTTCTGCCGGGGACTTCCTCCCTCGCTGCGCTGACCTCTCTCAAGGCTTCGCAATAATGCAGCATGTCCGTCATGACGACGAGGACGTCGTACGCCTTTTCAAAGGCAAAGTACTCCGCCACGCTCAGGGCGAGCCTGGGGGTCAGAAGGCGCTCGACGGCCGAATCGCTGGCAAGATTGATGAAAAACACTCCGTTGTTCAAAGCCCCGGTTTTTTCGAAATCGTCGAGAAAATACCGGGCTTCTCGGGCTGTGATGCCGATCGCGGCAAAGACGACGACGAAGGAAGTTTCCTTGCCGGGAACCCGGGATTGACGGACGATCTGAGCGGCCAGGCGGTTTGCAGGCAGTCCGGCTCCCGAAAAGATCGGCAGCTTCTGTCCCCTCACGAGGGTGTTCATCAAGTCGATCGTGGAGATCCCGGTTTCGACAAAAGAATTGGGACTTGTCCGGGCAACGGGGTTCAGGGGCAACCCGTTCACCGGAATGGTCTTTTCGATGAAGCCGAGGGGTTTCCCGTCGACGGGGCGTCCCCGCCCGTCAAGGACCCTCCCGAGGAGGGAAAGGCCCACGGGCATCCGAACGATATCCCTTTCCAGCCACACCGTCGTTCCGCCTGAATGGAGCCCCATCGTTCCCTCGAAAACCTGGATGGCGCAAAGGTCGCCGTCGACCTGCAGAACCTGCCCGGTCCGTTTCCCCTCCGGGGTTTCGATCAGGACCTTTTCCCCGAACCCAGCTTCCCTGACTCCGGAAACCATCAGGAGAGGGCCCACGATCCCCTGGACCGAACAGTACCCTTCACGGTAAAGGTTCATCGTACGACCACCTCGATCGAACCTAGAATCCCCTGGATTTCTGCCAGCCAGGCCTCGGCGCTGGAGGGAAACTCCAGGTCAGGAATTCCCCTGAGCCTGAGGAGACCGGTCCTGAGGGGGATTTCCGAGATCTGTTCGAAAAGGACTCCCTGGGCGAGTCTTTCCGAGACAAGGGCGTCCAGGTGCCTCAACGTTTCCAGGAGGCCCTTCATCTTTTGCAGCGAACAATAGGCGTCTATGCTGTCGAACGCGTTTTGCTGCAGGTAGACGACGCGGAAGAGTTCCGAAAGGTTCAGGGTCCACTTGTCCTGTTCGGAAAGGCCGTCCCGTCCCACCAGTTGGACCAGTTCCAGCAGGGCTTTCTCTTTCGAAAGCCGCTCGGAAAGGAAGAAACGTAAAGCCTTCCACTCTTCTCCGAGTTCTTGCCGGAAAAAGTCGGAGAGGGACTCGTCGTAAAGCGTGTAGCTGTTCTGCCAGTTGATCGCAGGAAAATGCCGCTGTTGTGCCAGGGACTTGTCAAGAGCCCAGAAGGCCCCTGAAAGTCGCAGGCTGGACTGGGTGACGGGTTCGGAAAAATCGCCGCCGGGAGGACTGACCGCGTTGATGACCGAGATGGAGCCTTCCGTTTCCGGGTCTCCAAGGGGCCTGACTCTCCCTGCCCTTTCGTAGTATTGGGCCAGGCGGGTTCCGAGATAGGCCGGGTACCCCTCTTCCCCGGGCATTTCCTCCAGCCTGCCGCCGATCTCCCGCAAGGCTTCGGCCCAGCGGGAGGTGGAGTCCGCCATGATCGCGACAGCGTACCCCATGTCCCTGTAAAACTCCGCGATCGTCATGCCAAGGTAAATGCTGGCTTCGCGTGCAGCCACCGGCATGTTCGAGGTATTGGCGATCAGGACCATCCGTTCCATCAGGGGCACGCTGTAATAGGGATCCATGAGGTTCGGGAATTCCTCGAGGACCTCGGTCATTTCGTTCCCCCGTTCTCCGCAACCGATATACACGATGATGTCGGCATTGCACCACTTGGCGAGGGATTGCTGCGTCACCGTCTTGCCGGTTCCGAACCCGCCTGGGATGACTGCGGCCCCACCGAGAGCCATGGGAAAAAGCGTGTCGAGGATGCGCTGGCCGGTCAGGAGGGGCCTGTTGAAGGGCAGCCTGGCAGCAAAGGGACGTCCTCTACGGACCTCCCAGCGATGGGAAAGACGGATTTCCCTTCCGCTTTCCAGGCGGCATAGGGGATCACGAAGGGTGACGCCGCTTTCGGGGGCGATCCAATCGATGCGCCCAGGGGGGCTGTCGGGGGGCAACATGACCCTGTGCCTGATTCGAGTCCCTTCAGGCACCATCCCGATGGGTTCGCCCGGCCGGACTGGGTCTCCCGCCTTTTTCAAAGGCGAAAACAGCCATTCTCTGGATTCATCGAGCGTTCGGACATTTGCTCCCCGGTTGATATAGAGTCCTTCCTCACGCAAACGGGCGAGAGGGCGCCCGATTCCGTCGAGGACGCTTCCCAAAAGGCCCGGTCCAAGTTCCACGGAGAGAAGTTCGCCTGAAAATTCCACGGGCTCCCCAACCCTCATCCCGGAGGTTTCTTCGTACACCTGGATGTCAACCGTGTTGCCGCGAATCCGGATGACCTCCCCGAGAAGGGATTCTTTTCCTGCACGGACGATTTCGAACATCCGGACCGGGAAAGAGACGGATGCACGGACAACGGGGCCCGAGATCCCGACGACACTGCCTACGTTTGTCATGCCCTCACCTCAACCAAGAGATGATTTCAGGCCTGGAAAAGCGACCCAGACCGGTTTCTGCATTTTCGACAGCCGATTCCTCACGAATTCGGGGACTTTCTCGAACCAGCCCTCTTCGACGACTACCAGCGAGACGCTTCCGTCGAGCAAGGTCTTCAGGATCTCCCCCACAGAGGAGGGGTCTTCACAGACGACTCCTTCAAATCCCAGCAGGGCCCAAAGGTCGACAAAGATCTGCTCTCCGAGGACGATTGCCCGATGATCCGACCCGGGGTTCTTCATTCGGAACGCTCCTCCCCGCTGACGTCGATCAGACGTCCTGCGATTCCGTCGGGGCTGTGGCCGAGCGCCAGCCCCACCGCAAGGATGTTGATGTTTTGCCATTCCAGCAGTAGCCTGGCGAGATAGGAAACAGCCACTTCGAAACCGAGGAGGTTCCTGCGGTAGAGGAACGATTGCCACCGCCAGAAAGCGGAGTTGAATTCCCGCTGCAGGACCCTTGGTGAGACCGTTTCGAGATCTATGCCGAGGTCACGGATCCCGTCGAACCAGGGGGTGCCTCCGACGAGTGCTCTCACCGAATCGCTGGTTTCGAGCCGCTCGTTCGAAAGCCACTTGCCAAATTGCAGGAACGGAATGGGTTCGCTGTTGTCCTTTCCCTTTTCACGCCGGTTCCTGAACCAGATCCCGATGTTCCACAGGTCGACCGAGCGCCCCATGACTTCAAGGGCGGTTTGGCTTCCGGTCCCCCCGATTTTGCGGAAGTGACCGTTCTGGTAGCTCAGGTAGGCGTTGAGGAGGTGCCTTTCGGCAAGCGGTAGAGTTTCCCCTCTTTGCCGCACTTCAAGGGCTTCGCCCAGCGCCAGGGCCAAGGGGTCCCCGTTGGCGAGGCATTTTTCCCGGGCATCGAGGACCTTTTTCGAATTCCATAGCGAGTCGAAGAATCCGGGACTGAGCTCCCCGTACGCATGCCAGCTCGGTTTTTTAAGAGGGTCGTGTCCAAGGGCGAGGCCTCGAAGGACCATCCTTGCGTTGTGAAGATCCGATCGGTTCGTCACCACTTTCATCAGTTCCCGGGGTTCTCCCTGGGCGAGGTTGACGGTCGTCCGGATACGCTCCGCGATCCCCAGGGAAACGGCCATTTCGATCCGGGCCAGGGGGGATGTCTCGAGAGAAACCAAGTGGGCACGGTAACTCTCCGCGTACGCGGAATCGAGAAGGAAGAGTTCCAGTTCGCGGATCGTTCCTCGCGAAAGGCGCCTGTATACGGCAGGCTCGATGAAGGAACCGAGGCGAGCCCGAAGCCGCGAATTAAGATACTCGTAATTCGGAGAGCGGTTGCTGGACATGGTCGACGAGGGAGGCCAACCGCCCGGATAGTCTTTCTACCAGGATCGGCCTGTATCGTTCCCAACGCGTCTGCAGCGAATTGTCCACAAGAGGCGTCCCCTTCTCCGCCTCGATGACGACGGCTCCCCCCCAACCGAGCTCGGGGGTTTCCTCGATCCTCACGATTCGGGGATCCTTCGCGACAAGGTCCCCTTCGCCAGTTTTGACCCGGACCTCGGCGCCCGGGGCCGCGAGGACATCCAGCGCCTCCTGAACGAGGGCGTTGAGGACAGGACCGTATAGCTCGGGTTTCTTTCGAAGAGATTCCAGTCGATGGGCAACTTCTGCTTCGACCCGGGCGAGAATTTCTTCGATGGCGTCAAAAATCCGGGCTCGGAACTCCCTTTGCGCGTTTTGGGCGTCAAGAGCGAGCGTGGCGTTGAACTCGTCCCGCTGTTTCTGGCGGATCTCCAGGACTTTCCGCTCGACTTCCATTCTCCGGGCGGCGACAAGGGCCGAAAACTCCTGCTCGTAGGTTTCCCGCAGGGCTTCAAGCTTCCTTTCATACTCCTGCCGGATCGCCCGCTTGAAAGCTTCCAGCGCTTCCCTATCGTTTTCGCCAACCCGTTCGGGGCTCATCTCTGCTCGGTTCTCAGGCAAGCTGGAGGATCATCATGATGGCGACGACGAACCCCAGGATGACGATCGTTTCCGGGATCGCCTCCAGGATGATCATGGTCCCGGAAGTTTCCGGCTTTTCGGCGACCGTACCCGCTCCCGCGGAGCCGATCTTTGCCTGCGCGTAGGCGGTAGCCAGGGCCGGGATCCCGATTGCCAGCGAAGCAGCAAGGGCTAAGAGGGCTTTTTCCAAGACAGTCTCCTCCTTGTGAAGGGCCGGAATTCCTTTCCGCCCCCCTGATAGAATTTGCTGAAAAATTCCACGTAATGGAGTCGGGCGCTGTGGAGGCCCGACCCGGCGATCGCCAGGACGAAGTTCAGGATGTGGATGATCAGGGCCATCAGGATCCCGAGGAAGGAGAGGCCCAGGACATCGACGAAGCGCGTGGCAACGATCGCAAGGATGGCAGAGGACAAGCCGATGGCCGCGATTCGGACATAACTCAGGACGTTCCCGAGGGCGCTGAACGTTTCGATGATCCCGCCGATCTTGCCTCCCACAAGCAAAAGAGCCGTACCGATCACCAGGAGGATGACGTTCAGCGAAAAGAAAGGTCGCGGCAAATTCAGGCGTACGAGGAGCAGCAATCCGAAAAGGGCAAAGAGAACGATCAGTGAACCCAGCCTCTCCATCCAGAGATGTCGATGCTTGTTGCGGAGGCCATCGAGGAATCCCATGAAAAGGCCGATGGAAATGTGAGCGAACCCCAAGGCGACGGTGAAGATCAAAACCGGCAGGACTGCGTGAGAACGTTCGATCCATAACGGCCGGATGTGGAAAAGCCTGTGACCCAGATCGCCGAAGATTTCACCGAACGCGATTCCCCAGGCGACGCTCCACCCGGAAACCCAAAGAAGGATCTTTCCGATGGGAGGAATGAGGGGATGCCTGGTGCTCCTTGAAAGCCACCTTCCCAAAAGCGCGATCAGGGCCCCGTAACCGGCGTCTCCTACCATGCAGCCTGCGAAGAAGGGGAAAAAGACCGCTACGAGACTGGTTGGGTCGACCCCCTTGTATTGCGGGTGGGGCATCAATTTGAGAAGGACTTCGAAAGGACGGGTTGCAGAGGGGTTTGAAAGGAGGGTGGGAACCCGGTGCCACTCTTCGGAGGACGGGTAGCGCCATTGGACCAGCACGTTGTCGCCGAAACGCGATTTCAGCAGGGAGACGACCGGATCGAGTGAATCGGACGGGATCCACCCTTCGATGAGAAACGTGTCCCCTCGGGTTTTGCTTCCGGATTCGACGAGGGTCTCCTCGAGTCGCTCGTCCAGGAGGATGTAGAGTGAAGCCAGCCTGGGCCCCCACTCCTCCCTCGCCCGCCGGATTTCTTCGGCAATTTCCTCAAGGCGGGAGTTCGTTTCCTTGAGGCCTTCCTCCACCGCCATCAGCGAAGTTCGGGTCGATTCCCTCTGAAACCCTTCCGGGGCCTTCCACCGTACGGCTCCCCTCTGGCGGAGGAAGCCTTCGACCTTTTCCTCCAGGTTGCGGTCTGCACTGACCGCCAGGACGGACTGCTCCTTTTCGGTGTTCAGGACGTGGTAGCGGAGCGTATCTTTCGGGTCCTCACCTGCTGACTCTTCCTTCTGAACCAGGCTCCTGAGGCCGGAAAGAGTTTTCTGGAGAAGGTCGTTCCTGACCCACCAAAGAGAGAGGGTCCTATCGGGGCTGTCCTCTGCGGTGACGAAAGGAATGAAGTGAAAAACGACCTGGTGGGCCCTTTTCAGCTCGGCAAGGGAAAAGCTGAGACGCCGCCTTTCCTCGAGAAGAGCCGCGAGCCTGCCGCGAAAAGCATCAAGGCTCCTGTCGATTTCGGCCACCACACCTTCGATCCCGAGGTCGACCCGATCACGGGCCCGGTCTACGATCTCGTCGGTGAGCAGCCCCCAATCCTTCCATTCCATGGCTTCCAGCATACCTAGGACCTTGGCCCGGGTGAACCTCAACGCTTCTTCTTCCTTGGAAGGGGTGTGGGCTTCAACGGGGGTCACAACGTGAAGAAGACCGAAGTCGTGCAAGGCTTCCACGACTTCCGAGCGCTGGGGGGTCAATCCCCAAACGGCGAGCCTGACCATCTCGCGGATCAAGCGATTCCCTCCCGTACTTGGGCATGGCAGGTCAAAAGGCTATCCACGCATTCCTGCGCAAGTTCCGCGACCAGTTCCTCTGCGCGGAGCTGCGAAAGGAACGTTTCGTACCGTTTCTCAAGTTCGGCCCGAAGGGAGGAAAGGATGTCGTTCCTGCGGTTTTCGAACGTGCATCTTTCCGCATCGACTTCCGATAGCGTGTTCTTTTCCATCTGGTCCAAACGTTCCAGGATTTCTGCGCGTTTGAACTCAAGGACCTCCTTCTCCCGCAAAAAAGAGGCCTCCAGCTCCTGCCTGCAGGCCTCGATTTCTGCTTCCGCAAGCCATTTCCCTTCGGGGGTTTCCCTTTGTTCAGCTTTTCCGATCATGTCCCCTCTTCTCCATCATGTGCTCAAAAAAAGCACCCCGGTCGATAATGCCCACCAGACGACCGTTTTCCACTACCGGCAACCTCTTGATGCGTTTCCGGATCATCATGTCCGCTACGGTGACCAGGCTTGCCGTAGGTTCGACGAAATAGGGATGAGGATTCATCAGTTCGCCAACGAGTCGGTTTGCCACTGTAGCGAGACGCTCGACAAGCCCTCCTTCAGAATCGCCCAGGAAAGAGCTCTGAGCCAAAAATTCCAAGTAGGTCGGGAAGGCTGCCTTCAGAATATCGGTTTCGGAAAGAAAGCCGACGAGAACCCAGTCCTCCTTCACGACCGGTAGGCCCGACAGCCTTTGGTTGTAAAGGGCATGAAGGGCGTCTTCGACCCGATCGTTTTCCGTGACGGCAGTCAGGTCTTTGTGCATGATTTCCCGAGCTTCGGTCTTCATGCTTCTTCGGCGTCCTTCCAGCGGTCAAGACCGCACCGCTTCATCAGCACGAGAACGGCAAACAGGAACAGGCCAAGGTCTTTCCGAAAGCGGGCCCTCGGTTCCTGGCAAAGCCTGAAGAGCCATTCCAGGCCCAGCTTCTGCATGAACACCGGGGCCCTTCGAAGTCTTCCGGAAAGGACGTCGAAGCTTCCCCCGACGCCCATCGCGACGACATGCCCCAGGGAAGAAAGGTTCCTTCGGATGAACAATTCCTGCTGGGGGACTCCAAGCCCCACGAGGAGGATGCGGGTACCGGCTTCCCGGATTTCGCGGCAGAGAGCTTCCTCCTCCTCTTTTCGAAAATAGCCGTGGTGGGTCCCGGCCACGACCATCCCGGGATATTTTTCAGCGAGCTTTTCCGCTGCGGCTTTTGCGATCCCCTCTTTTGCCCCGAGGAAATAGACAGGCCACCTTTCGGAGGCGGAAAGGCGGCACAGCTGCTCGACGAACTCGACCCCCGGAATCCTTTGCTGAACAGGGGAACCGAGAAACTTGAGCGCCTGGATTAACCCCATGCCGTCGGGCAGGACAAGGTCGGCTTCCCTGGCAACCTCCCGGTAGCGCCTGTCGTAGCGGGTCCTCAGCGTCGCGAGCGCGTCGGGCGTAATGATCACGTAGCCTCGGTTACCGTAGGCGATCCAGGATTTGACCTTTGAAACGGCGAAGTTCAGGGAAACGTTGTCGATCCGGATTCCCCAGAGGGATGGGTTTCGCTCGCTTTCCCGGTTCGCCGGGGCCAAGAGTTTTCGAAGGGCGGGTAGGACGAAAAGGACGAACGCGCCGGTTGCAGTGGCGGCGGCCGGCACGTACAGGTCCACCTGCAGGAGAGCAACGGAAAGAGCCAGGGAGGAACAGATGCCTGCGACCAGGCGAACCGCGGTCGGGTGGTCCAGCCCCCTGTCCACGAGCTTCCGGTAGAGGGAAACCTCGGACTGGGGGTTGGTCGCCACGGCCCGGCTGACGATACGAAGGGAAAATTCCATGATCGGCAGCGCGAACAGGCCGATGGGGAGGATCATCAGAGTGGTGAAGGCGACTCCCTTGCTGACGCCGATCGTCGAGGCGCTGGCGGCCAGCATTCCCCACATTGCGGCCAACGGTTCTCCCAGCCTGCGGTAAACTTGCCCGTGGCGGCTCCAGAAGACCGCCAGGAAAAGGAGCGCCGCCACTCCGATGTAGAAGGATTCCGAGAAGGAGTGCGTCGCCGGGAAGCTGACGAGAAGGATGAGGCTCCAGCAGGTTGCAAGCAGGAACCCCGCCAGCCCGGGAACCTGGTCGAGCTCCTGGAGAAGCAGGGGGAAGAGTCCCATCCAGAGAGAGGTGACGATTACGGAAACAAGCGGGGAAAGGTAAAGGTAGCGCCCTTCGGGCAGCCCGACAAAGAAGATCCTGGGGCCGAAAAGGGCGATGAAGGCCCCCAGGACCAGGAAGGCCCATCTCAGGTCACGGTTCCGGAAGATCCTTTGGCAGATTCCGATCAGGCAGGCCGCAGTGCCCGCGGAAACGATGAGCCGGATGGTGGAGCTCTCCGACAGGAGGCCGAAAACGAGCCAGCAGGCCACAAAAAGGATGTCCTTCATGTAATCGTACTGGTCCCGCTCGAGGAAGCGTCTCAGCAGGCGCTGGGACGCAACCGCAACAAGCCCGATTAGGCCGATCTGAGCGAGCGTGTTCCATTGCACCAAGACCGGGGACATGGGGTTCCTCCCTTTTGAAGGCACAAGCAAACAGGCCCCCAAGGGCCGTTCTCAGCGACATTTTACCATAAACGGCAGTCAGCCGGGCGAAGGCGAAACGCGAAATCCTCACGAAACCGAAAGAGTCCGTTTCAATTCTCAATCAGACGATCTCTTCCAGTCCCCCCATGTAGGGGACAAGCGGTTCGGGAATCTTGACCGAGCCGTCCTCCCTCTGGTAGTTTTCCAGCACCGCGATCAGGCATCGGCCGATGGCGATCCCCGAGCCGTTCAGGGTGTGGACAAAACGGATTTTCCCCGTGTCCCTCGACCGGAAGCGCGTGTTCATGCGGCGGGCCTGGAAATCCTCGCAATTGCTGCAGGAACTGATTTCCCTGTATTTCCCCTGCGAGGGGAGCCAGACTTCGATGTCGTAGGTCTTGCTGGCGGAAAATCCCATGTCACCGGTGCAAAGGCAGATGACCCGATAGGGCAGGCCCAAAATCTGGAGGACCCTTTCCGCGTTGTTCGTCAGCTTCTCAAGCTCATCGTAACTCGAATCCGGATGGACGATCTTGACCATTTCGACTTTGTCGAACTGGTGCTGTCGGAGCATTCCCCGAACGTCACGCCCGTAGCTGCCGGCCTCCCGCCTGAAGCAGGGGGTGTACGCCGTCAGGTAGATCGGAAGGTCATCCTCCTTCAGGATCTCTCCTGCCCGAAGGTTCGTCAGGGGGACCTCGGCGGTGGGGATCATCCAGAGATCGTCACCCTCGCAGCGGTACAGTTCCTCGGCGAACTTGGGCAGCTGACCGGTACCACGCATCGTCGCGGAATTGACCATGAAGGGCGGTGCCACTTCTTCGTATCCGTGTTCCCTCGTATGGAGGTCGAGCATGAAGTTGAGCAGGGCCCTTTCCAAAAGGGCCCCGGCTTTCTTGAGCACCGTGAAGCGGGCCTGGGCAAGCTTTGCCCCCCGGTCGAAATCCATGATCCCCAGGGCCTCGCCGATTTCCCAGTGCGGCCTGGGGGGAAAGGAAAAAGAGGGAGGCGTTCCCCATCGTCGGATTTCGGGGTTGTCGTTTTCGTCGACACCGACCGGAACCGAAGGATGGGGCATGTTGGGAAGCTGGAGAAGGAGTTCCTCGAACCTTTCTTCGACTTTCGCGAGCTCTGCGTCGAGAGCCTTCACGCGGACGCCTGCCTCCTTCAAGGTTTCCATCAGGCCGGCTTTTTCCGGGTCGTCTTTTTTTAGGGTGGCGATTTTCCTGGAGCCCTCGTTTCTCATGGCCTTGAGGGATTCCGCCTCGGCGAGCAGTTCTCTCCTCCGGGCATCCAAGGCCAGGGCTTCCTCGACCGGCCACGAGGAACCGCGGTTCGCAAGCATCTGGCGGATCGATTCGGGGTTTTCGCGGATCAGCTTGGGGTCTAGCATGATCAGGCCTCCGTTCCACGCCGGACTTCCCTGAGAAGGTCCGTCATTTCCAGGGCGGCGAGAGCCGCCTCGCTCCCCTTGTTTCCAGCCTTGCTCCCTGCTCTCATGAGAGCCTGCTCGAGGTTGTCCGTCGTCAGGACTCCGAAAGCGACCGGAACCCTCTGCTCGAGGGAAACCAGGGCAAGTCCCTTTGAAACCTCGCCTGCCACATAATCGAAATGAGGCGTATCCCCCCGGATCACCGCACCGAGGGCCACGATGGCATCGTAACGCCCTCCAAGCGCGATTTCCTTTACGGCAAGCGGCGTTTCCCAGGCTCCCGGAACCCAGAACACGTCGATATCCTGCGTTTTGACCCCATGGCGGACGAGTGCATCCTTGGCGCCCTCAAGTAACCTGCCGGAGATCAGCTCGTTGAAACGCGAGATGACGATCGCGAAGCGAAGCCCCGAACCGATCAATTTCCCCTGGAATGTCTGCATTGTCTGATCTCTCCCCTCTTCTGAATGCGGCTTTTTAGTCTCCCTCGGTTTCCTCGGCCGGGGGTTCGTCAAGATGCAGGAGGTGTCCCATCTTTTCCTGCTTTGCCTGGAGGTAAACGGCATTGAAAGGATTCGCACCGACCTCCAGGGGTACTCTTTCCGTGATCTTCAGGCCGTAACCCTGGAGCCCGACGATTTTTCTCGGGTTGTTCGTCAGGATCCGGATGCTTTTCAGGCCGAGGTCTGCCAGGATCTGGGCTCCCACGCCATAATCCCTCAGGTCTGGATCGTACCCGAGGGCTACGTTCGCTTCCACGGTGTCCAGCCCCTTTTCCTGGAGTTCATAGGCTTTCAGCTTGTGGAAAAGGCCGATGCCCCGTCCTTCCTGCCGCATGTAGAGGACCACTCCCCGTCCTTCCTGCTGGACGATTTCCATGGCCTTGTGGAGCTGGGGCCCGCAGTCGCAACGAAGGGAGCCAAGGACATCCCCGGTGAAGCATTCCGAGTGGACGCGGACCAGGACGTTCTCCTGCCCCGCGACATCGCCCATGACGAGGGCGATGTGCAGCAAGTCCTCGTTTTCGTCGAGGACGAAGTGGTAGGCATGGGCGACGAATTCTCCGAAAGGCGTCGGGAGGCGGACGCTGGCTACCCTCTCGACGAGCTTGTCCCTCATGTGGCGATAACGGATCAGGTCTTCGATCGAAACGATCCGAAGATGGTGACGGTCCGCGAATTCCAGCAATTGCGGCAGCCGGGCCATGGACCCGTCCTCGTTCATGATCTCGCAGATCGCTCCGGCCGGGTTCAAGCCGGCCAACCTTGCCATGTCTACCGCGGCTTCGGTATGCCCGGCCCGTTTCAGGACGCCTCCCTTCTTGGCGGCAAGGGGGAAGACGTGGCCGGGACGCCTCAGGTCCTCGGGTCTGGAGTCGGGGCTTGCGAGGACTCGCGCCGTGTGGGCCCTTTCTGCGGCGCTGATTCCGGTCGTTGTTCCCTCCCTGGCGTCCACGCTGACCGTGAAAGCGGTCCCGTGAGGATCGGAGCTTTCCCTCACCATGAGGTCCAGTTTCAGCCTACGCGCCTGTTCGAGTGTGATCGGAACGCACAAAAGTCCTCGGGCGTAGGTGATCATGAAATTGATGTCTTCGGGGCGGGCCAGCTCCGCCGCCATCACGAGATCGCCCTCGTTTTCCCGGTCCTCGTCATCGACGACGATGACCATCCTGCCCATCCGGATATCTTCCAGGGCTTCTTCGATGGGGTGAAACAGAGATCCTTGTGGTTTACAGATCACGCGTTAAGCCTCCTTGAGGAGAAAACTAGATCCACCCGTTTTCCCGGAGCGTTTCCCAAGTGATTTCTCCCCTGGTCGATCCGCCCCGGGAGTCGTTTTCCGCAGGCAAGACAAAGCGCCTGACGTATTTCGCAATCAGGTCGGTTTCGAGATTGACCGGGTCTTTGACGGCCAGGGTGCCGAGTGTCGTCCGCCGGAGGGTTTCCGGGATCAGGCCGACCGAAAAGAGGCCCCTTTCGGGATCGGAATCGATCACGGTCAGGCTGACTCCGTCCAGGGCAACGGAGCCCTTCGGGACGATCATCCGGGTGAGTTCCCTTTCAGCCGTGAAGGTTGCAAGCCGGGTTTTTCCTTTCCCTCCCATTTCGGCGAGAAAGCAGATGCCGTCAATATGACCGGTCACAAGGTGGCCGTCAAGCCGTCCCCCCAGCCTCATTGCCCTTTCGAGGTTGACCGGAGAATTCGTTTTCAGCCTGCCCAGTTTCGTCTTGCGGACCGTCTCCTCCATCATCTCGACCGTGAAGGAGTCCCTTCCGAGGGCCGTCACCGTCAGGCAAGCTCCCATGACGGCAACAGAGGCTCCCTTGCAAAGCCCGGCTGAAATGCCCGGGGCCCGGATTTCCATTTCCGTGACGTCTCCTGCCGGGAAGATCCGGAGGACCGCCCCCACTTCCTCTATAAGGCCGGTGAACATTTGGGTTTGACCTCCAGCCACAGGTCTCCCTCGACCTGCTTGATCGTTGCAGGCGAAAGGGAAACGGCTTCTTCCATGCTGCCCAGCAAAATCTCGCCGGCCAGCTGGATGCCTCTTCCCAAAAGGGTCGGGGCGAGGAAAAGAGAGTATTCGTCGACCGCGCGGGCTTGGATGAAGGCGCTGATCACCGAACTCCCCCCTTCGACCAGGAGCATCGATATCCCCTCCGAGGCAAGGGTGGCGAGGACCCGATCGACCGGCAGCCTTCCCGTTTTTTCGTCAGGAGGCAGGAGGATGACCCGGGCTCCTTCCCGTTCGAGGGCGGAAACGCGTTCCGAAGGAGCGGTTTCCGACCCCAGGACGAGGCACCGCCCGTCTCCCACGACCCTGGCTTTCGGAGGCGTCCTCAACTGGGTATCCAGGACGACCCTCAGGGGGGACCGCCCTTCCACGAGCCTTACCGTCAACTCCGGATCGTCCGCCAGGATGGTTCCAACGCCGACCAGGACGGCATCGTGTTCCGAACGGAGAAGGTGGGCCTTGCTTCTGGAAAGGGGTCCGCTGATCCATTTGCTCTCGCCGCCCGGGAGGGCGATATCCCCATCGAGGCTCATTGCCGCCTTTACGGTCACCCATGGCCGGTTCAACGTTACCCTGCGGATGAATCCACGATTGAGCCACCTGCACTCTTCCTCGAGAACTCCGACTAGGGTTTGAACACCCGATTTTTCGAGGCAGGAAAGGCCCATTCCGTTGACCTGCGGATTTGGATCCCGCATTCCGGCGACCACGCGGACGATTCCCGCTTCCACAAGCTGAGGCGCGCAGGGTGGTGTTTTCCCGAAATGCGAGCAGGGCTCCAGGTTTACATAAGCCGTCGCACCCGCCGCCAGGTTCCCTGCCATTCGGAGTGCTTCGATTTCTGCGTGGGGACCTCCGTAGCGCCGGTGGTAGCCCCACCCCACGATCGACTGGTCTTTCACGAGAACGCAGCCGACCCGGGGGTTGGGGCTGACACAACCCGTACCCCGCTCGGCGAGGCTGATGGCCATCCGCATATACCGTTCGTCGGCTTCCCTGCCGGATTCTTTCATTTCTCTGCTTCCTCCAGGCTGTCGATGATCCTTCGGGCCAGGGTGACCCCCATCCCCGGCACGGAGCTGGCCAGGTCCTCGGGGGTTGCCGCCGCGATCCTGCCGAGGTTCCCGAACTTTGCCAAAAGGGCCGCCGCCCGCTTTTTCCCCACCCCGGGGACTTCCTCCAGGATGGACCTCCGGTTTTTCCTGTCCCGGCCTTTTTTATGGGCGGAAACCGCGAACCGATGAGCTTCGTCCCTCAATCTCTGGAGAAGCTGAAGGGCCGGATCCTCTTTTTCCGGCAGGAGCGGGGCCTCGTCAAAAAGAGTGTATACCGCTTCCTCCTGTTTTGCCAGCGCCACTGCCGGGATTTCCGCAAGGCCGAGTTCTTCCAGGGCTGCGGCGGCAAAACGCAGCTGCTGGGCTCCCCCGTCAATGACGATCAGCTGGGGAAGGGGGTCGTTCCCCTGCAGGGATCGGCGGTATCGTCTTCGAAGTGTTTCCTGGATGGATCGGAAGTCATCCACCCCTTCCACTTCCCGGATCGAAAATTTACGGTAAAGGGACGGGTTCGGGACTCCCTGCTCGAACACCACGACCACCCCGTAGGTTTCCTTCCCGGAAAGGTGGGAAATGTCGAAACAGTCGATCCGCCAAGGGGCGGAAGCGAGGCCGAGAAGGGATTGCAACCGGAGGAAAGCCTCCCAGGTGTCCTTGTCCAGGTCCTCCGGAAGGACCCGGTTCCGTTTCTGGCGGGTATACCGCCAGACCGCACGAATCGTGTCCCTTAGCCTCGCGGCCTCTTCGAAGTGAAGTCCCTCTGCCGCCTGGTCCATTCTGTCCCGGAGGCGTTCGACAAGGTCGGTCACCTTCCCGCTCAGAAGAAGGGACAGATCGGCGACCACCTCCGAGTACCGGCTTTCCGTGCAGTTGCCCACGCAGGGGGCAAGGCAGCGCAGGAGGGCGTGCCTCACGCAGGGCCTCCCCGGTACCGGGGAAGCCGGTTCCCCGGATCGGCAGGTTCGCAGGGGGAAATGGCGCTCGATCAGCCGGAGGAGCTGGCGTAATTCAAACACGCGGGTAAAGGGACCGAAATAGGCCGCACCGTCATCAGCGCGAACCCGGGTGATCTCGATGCGAGGGAAGCGCTCCTTCGTCAGCTTGATCCAGGGGTATCTCTCCCCCATCTTGAGCTCGACGTTGAAGAAGGGTTGGTACCTCTTGATCAGCCTGGATTCGACAATCAGGGCTTCCGCCTCGGATTCCGTGCGGATGAAGGAAAGGTCGCAAACGGACTCGGTCAGCTTTTTCAGCCGCGGGGAGGAAAAGCGACCGTGCCGCAGGTAGGAGGAAACCCGCTTCTTCAGGCATTTTGCCTTTCCGATATAGATCACGCGCCCCTGACCGTCGTGCATCAGGTAAACCCCAGGGCGGTTGGGAAGCGTTCGGATCTTGTCCTTCAGGTTGTCGATCGGCAAAGTATCCCTCCGGTTTCGGGGGTCGTGCCTGTTCACCGAACTGGAAAACCCCTCCCGCATAGTATAGGATAGCTCCAACAAGTCAACGAATTCGGAGGTGCATGCCCATGAAGCTATACAACGACCTGACCCGGAAGAAAGAGGAATTCGTGCCCCTTGTCCCGGGAGAAGTCCGTTTCTACGTCTGCGGCCCAACGGTCTACGACTTTTTCCATATCGGCAATGCCCGCCCGTTCATCGTCTTTGACGTGATGCGCCGGTACCTCGAATCCACGGGAATGAAAGTCACTTACGTCCAGAATTTTACAGACATCGACGACAAGATGATCCAACGGGCCCGTGAACTCGGGATCTCCGTCGCAGAACTGGCCGACCGGTTCATCGAGGCCTATTACGAGGACGCGGATGCCCTGGGAATCCGGAGGGCGACGGTAAACCCGAAGGCGACGGAGCATATCCCGGAAATCCTCGACTTGGTAGAAAGGCTGGTCAGAACCGGGCACGCCTATACGGCCGACGGCGACGTCTATTTCGAGGTCGCAACCTTTCCGGAGTATGGAAAGCTTTCGAAGCAAACGCTGGAGGAACTGCAGTCGGGGGCCAGGATCGAAGTGGACGAGAGGAAGAGGCACCCCTTGGACTTTGCCCTCTGGAAAGCCCGAAAAGAGGGCGAGCCCTTCTGGGAGAGCCCCTGGGGTCCGGGGCGGCCTGGCTGGCACATCGAATGCAGCGCGATGGCGATGAAATACCTTGGAGAAACGGCGGATATCCACGCGGGAGGCAGCGACCTCATCTTTCCGCACCACGAGAACGAAATCGCCCAGGCAGAAGCGGCGACGGGAAAACCTTTCATCCGGACCTGGGTCCACAACGGGTACCTGTTGATGGACAACGAGAAGATGTCGAAATCCCTGGGGAACTTCCTCACGGCCCGGGAATTGCGGAAGCGGTTTTCGCCCCTGGCGATCCGCCTTTTCATGCTGAGCGCCCACTACCGGTCCCCGATCAACTTCTCCGATGACTCCCTTCGGCAGGCAACCGCGGCGGTCGAGCGCCTGAGAAACTGCTGGGTAGCCTTGCAGGAGGCGATCGCTGCCGGATCGATCCGTGGTGAATCGGGGCGGGGCCTGGCTTCGGAGATCCAGAGGAACAGGGTGCGATTCCGGGAAGAGATGGATGACGACCTGAACACGGCCGGAGCGCTGGGCGCCCTCTTCGAGGCCGTCAAGGCCATCAATAGCGCTCTACGGGAATCTCCCCTTCCCGCCCTCGAAGAACTCCGGGAAGCCGAGGCCTTCCTAAGGGAGGCCGATGAAATACTCGGTGTCCTGGGAATCGGAAAGGAACAGGAATCGGGGTTGACCGACGAGGAGATCGAAAGTCGTGTCCGCGAAAGAACCGAGGCGAAAAAGCGGAAGGATTTCGAGAAGGCCGATGCGATCCGGTCGGAACTCCTTGAACAGGGCGTGATCCTGGAGGACACGCCCCAGGGAACCCGCTGGAAGAAGCAGATCTGACCGCGAACGCCCTAAAACGGTAAATGGACGGAGGGGAAGGTCCCCATGGGCCTTCCCCTTCGTCATCGACACCCTCCTGTGTTATCATTGAAACGAAGTAGGGAGCTAAATGCCCTGGAGGGGGGATATGGGATGAAGGTTCTCGTCCTGTTCTATTCGATGTATGGTCACGTGTTCCGCATGGCCCAGGCCGTCGCTTCGGGGGCCGGCGAAGTTCCCGGAACCGAAGTCGTCCTCAGGCGGGTTCCCGAAACCCTCCCGAGGGAAGTGCTTGAAAAGATGGGAGCCCTGGAGCCGCAGAAGGCCTTTGAGGATGTCCCGGTGGCCACGGTTTCGGACCTGGAGGAAGCCGATGCGGTGATTTTCGGCACGCCGACGCGCTTTGGGAACATGGCTGCCCAAATGAGAGCGTTCCTGGACGCCACGGGCGGACTTTGGGCCCGGGGCGCTCTCGTCGGGAAGGTCGGAGGGGTTTTCACCAGTACGGGAACGCAGCATGGAGGGCAGGAGTCGACGATTCTCAGTTTCCAAGTGACCCTGCTCCACCACGGAATGGTGATCGCGGGCCTCCCCTACGCTTTCAAGGGCCAGATGAACAACGAGGGGATCGTCGGGGGGAGTCCTTACGGGGCGACGACGGTAGCGGGAACGAGCGGAGAGCGTTCCCCCGGGGAGATCGACCTGGCGGGAGCGCGTTTTCAAGGGAAATACATCGCTTCCCTTGCAGCCGCACTGGCCCCGAAGAGGGTCGAGATCCTGGAGAAGCTTTAAAACAGGGAACTGGCCGGAAGTTAGTCAAGTCCCAGAACTGCTGTAAATTCGGATCCGGTTACAGATTCACCGCTACGACCTCGGGTTGAGACATGTTTACTG
>FWPV01003376.1_pt1 | contig 36317 bp, 36 predicted proteins | sample 2228371 | NCBI WGS metagenome assembly FWPV01 (sample SAMEA103939776, study PRJEB20133) | metagenome | reverse complement strand
CCGAGCTTTTGCCGCAGGCGCCCCGCAGCGCCGCTGCGGTCGAGACCGGTCCGCGGCGAACAGCGGTCGGAGTCGCGCGATGAGCCGACGGGACCGCCCCACGCCACCCCCGATCGCGGACGAGGCGCCGTCGGGCACGGCTGCGCCGCCCCCGGTCTGCCCGCCGGCACCGCCCACGCCCGCGGCGGTTCCCGTCTGTCCGGTGTGCGGCTTCCGGGGGCAGCTGTTCTGGGTCCACGGCGAAGGCCGCTGTCCCCGCTGCGGCACCGTCCTCGACACCTGCTGCGGCGGGGCGCCGTTGGGCGGCGGCTGACCGCCCCGCCGGTGCTCAGATGCGTTGGCCCGTCTGTTTGTCGAACAGGTGGACGTGGTCGAGCTTGGGGGCGAGGTTCAACACGTCGTCCGGGCGCAGCGGATAGCGCTCGCGGAACAGCACCTGGACCTCGCTGCCGGCCCACCGGACGACCGCCAGGATCTCGGCACCGGTCGGCTCGACCACCACGACCCGGCCGTCGAACCCGCCACCGTCGCGCCGTAGCTCGACGTGTTCCGGCCGCACCCCGTAGACCACCTGTTGGCCTTCGCGGGCCGCCGTGTCGGCCGGCAGGGGCAGGCGGGTCCCGTCGCGCGTGACGGCAACCGGCCCGCTCCCGTCGCGCTGCACGGTGGCGTCGATGAAGTTCATCGACGGCGAGCCGATGAACCCGGCCACGAACAGATTGGCCGGCCGATCGTAGAGCTCGAGGGGGGCGCCGATCTGCTCGACGACACCCGATTGCATGACGACGATCCGATCGGCCATGGTCATGGCCTCGATCTGGTCGTGGGTGACGTAGACCGAGGTGGTCTTGAGCCGCTGGTGGAGCTCCTTGATCTCGGTGCGCATCTGGACGCGCAGCTTGGCATCGAGGTTGGAGAGGGGCTCGTCGAACAGGAACACCTGCGGGTCGCGGACGATCGCCCGGCCCATCGCCACGCGCTGCCGCTGGCCGCCGGAGAGCTGGCGCGGATAGCGGTCGAGCAACTGGGTGAGGCCCAGGATCTCGGCGGCGCGCGCCACCCGGCGCTCGATCTCGTCCTTGGGCGCCTTCCGCAGCTTCAAGGAGAAAGCCATGTTCTCCTTGACCGTCATGTGCGGATAGAGCGCGTAGTTCTGGAACACCATCGCGATGTCGCGATCCTTGGGTGGGACGTTGTTGACCACTCGTCCACCGATCGCGATCTCGCCGCGACTGATCTCCTCGAGACCGGCGATCATCCGCAGCAAGGTCGACTTGCCGCAGCCGGAGGGGCCGACGAGCACGACGAACTCGCCGTCCTCGATGCTCACGTCCACCCCGTGCAGGACCTGGACCGAGCCGAAGAACTTGTCCACCTTGCGGACGTCGACCGACGCCATCGCCTCACCCTCTTGCTCGAGCGCGCGCCCCGCACCGGGTGCGGACGGGCCACGGACGCGCTCCCTCCCTCTCCCATGCGCCCGTTGGTCGGCAGATGGCACGCGTCGGACCGCCCGGCAAGGCGCCCACCGTGCGCCGGCGTGCCGAGCGCCGCCGGCCGGACCAGCGCTGCCATGCGAGGCCCGCAGCGCTCCGGAAGTTGACACCCGGGTGCGGCGATGCCCAATGTTCCTTGTCCAGGGGCGGCCGGTCTCGTGCCAGTCGGATCCATCAGGGAGGGCCCGTTCATGAAATCCTGGCTCCGTGGTCTCCTCGCAGCGACTTGTCTGTTCGGCGTGGCCGGTGCGGCGGTCGCCGCCGATCTCACGATCTGGTGGAACAAGTCCTACTATCCCGAAGAGGACCAGCAGTTCGACAAGATCGTCAAGGACTTCCAGGCGAAGACCGGCAAGTCCGTCGAATACGTGATGTACACCAACGAGGACGTCCCGCGCAAAGTGCTGGCGGCGCTGGCCGCCAACCAGCCGCCCGATCTTTCTTACGCGTTCCTGTTCGACCTGCAGCACACCGCCCGCTGGGCCTACGAGGACGTGCTCGAGGACGTCACCGACGTGGTCGACACGATCCGCCCGTACCTGCTGCCGAGCGCGCTCCAGGCGGTCACGCTGCGCAACGGCCGGACCGGCACCACCAGCATCTACGCGATGCCGGTCGCCCAGCAGATCGAGCACGTCCACGTCTGGAAGGACATGCTGGAGCAGGCCGGTCTGCGCATGGACCAGATCCCGAAGACCTGGAACGAGTATTGGGACTGGTGGTGCAAGGTCGCCCAGCCGGCGGTCCGCCGAGCGACCGGCAACCGCAACATTTTCGGGGTCGGACAGCCGATGAGCTCCTCGGCGTCCGACACGATCTTCGCCTACATGATGTTCTTGAACGCCTTCGACACCAAGATCGTCGACGAAGCGACCGGCAAGCTCACGGTCGACGATCCGAAGGTGCGCGAGAGCATGATCAAGGCACTCGACTCCTATACGCGGCCGTTCAAGGACCGCTGCGTGCCCCCGGGTGCCGTCAACTGGAGCGACGCGGACAACAACGTCAACTTCCTCAACCGGATCACCATCATGGTGCCGAACCCGTCGCTGTCGATCCCGGCCTCGCAGTTCAACAATCCCGACAGGAGCGTTTATTTCGAAAAGATGGCGACCATCGAGTGGCCGGACAAGCCGGACGGCCGGCCGATCGAGTACACCACGTCGATTAAGACGGCGCTGATCTTCAAAAATTCGAAGAACAAGGACCTGGCCAAGGAGTTCATGAAGTTCTTCCTGGAGCCGGCCAATCTGGGACCCTATCTCGAGGGCTCGCTGGCGCGCTGGTTCCCGGTCGACAAGCGCCTGATCGACACGCCTTATTGGCGGGACCAGAGTGACCCGCACAAGGTCGTCGAGGTCCGCCAGTTCACCCAGCGGCCTCAGGTGCCGTTCCCGCACGTGTTCAATCACCGGCTGATCGCGGTCAACGCCGAGAACGCCTACGGCAAAGCCGTGACCCGCGTGGTCCTCGACAACTGGACGCCCGAGCGGGCGGTCGACGAGCTGATCGCCCGCATGAAGGAGCTGGCAGGCTGAGCCGAGAGCGGGTGGGGCGACCGGCGGCACCGGTCGCCCCGGCGCCGGCGGGGAGGAGCGGCCGATGGCGGTGACGACGGCCCGGGTCGAGACGGCGGCCCCGCCGCTCGCCCAGCGGTGGCGCTGGGGGCCGGAGCTGACCTGGGGGATCGTGCTCGTGATCCCCTACGTGCTCGTGTTCCTGGCCTTCGTCGTCTGGCCGGTCGCCTACGGCCTGTGGCTGGGGGCCAGCCCGGAGGCGTTCGCCACGCTCCTGGCCGATCCGATCTATCGGGAATCGGCCTGGAACACCGCCGTGTTCCTGGCCGTGGGCGTCAACCTGAAGCTCTTCCTGGCGCTTCTGCTCTCGGGCTTCCTGGCCCGCTCGCGGCCCTGGATCCGCTGGCTTTCGGTGATCGTCATCCTACCCTGGGCGGTGCCCTCGATCCCCACGATCTTCTCCTTCCGCTGGATGCTCAATTCCGAATGGGGCATGCTCAACGGGCTGTTGTGGGAGCTGTTCGGCATCGAGGGGCCGTGGTGGCTGGTCGATCCGCAGCTGGCCTTCGGTTCGGTGATTTTCGTCCACGTCTGGAAGTATCTGCCGTTCTGGACGCTGATCCTGCTCGCCGGGCGGATGGCGATCCCCACCGATCTCTACGAGGCGGCGACCATCGACGGGGCGCGGCCGATCCAGAAATTCCTCTACGTGACCTGGCCGCAACTCAAGAACCTCTACGTCACCTCGACGCTCCTTTCGACGATCTGGTCCTTGGGTGACTTCAACAGCGTGTATCTGCTCACCGGCGGTGGTCCGGCCGAGAAGACCCACGTGCTGGCGACGCTCGGCATCCGCTACGCCTTCCAGCTCACTCGTATCGACGTCGGCGTCGCCTGCGTCATGACCGCGCTGCCCTTCCTCTTGCCGCTCGTGGTGCTGTTGGTCCGCCGGCTCGGTGGGAGGGTCCAGTGATGGCCGCTTCCCACCTCGGCCGCACGCCGATCATCCGCAGCGCCCGGTTCTACGCCCTGCAGCGCCTCGCGGCCGGGACCGGCGAGCTGCTGCTCGTGGCCGTGATCCTGATGTGGACGCTGCTGCCCATCTACCACATGGTGATGCTGGCGCTCACGCCGATCAGCGAGGCGTTCGGTGGCCGCTTCTGGCCGGACAATCCGACGCTCGAGAATTTCCGCACCGTGTTCACCCAGGACCATTTCTTCCTGCAGCGCTTCTGGCTGCAGCTCGGTAACAGTGTGGTGGTGGCGCTGGCCACCATGGCCCTGGTCCTGGTCGTGGCGACCCTCGCCTCGTTCGCGATCGGCCGGCTCAAGATGCCGGGCGGCCACGTGATCTCGAACCTGGCGCTGTTGACCTATCTGATCCCGATGGCCTTCCTCGCCGTCCCCTTTTATCGCGTGATGAGCCATTACGGCCTGTTGAACACCCGGACCGCGCTCGTCCTCGCCATGTCGACCTTCGCCATTCCCTATGCGATCTGGGTGCTGCGGCAGTACAGCGAGAACGTGCCGTTCGAGCTCGACGAGGCGGCCAAGGTCGACGGCGCCACCCCGCTGCAGATCCTGATGATGGTCTACATCCCGCTGTTGCGGCCGGCGCTGATCGCGATCGGTACCTACGCGCTCCTGTTGGCCTGGAACGAATATCTCTACGCCTTCCTGTTGCTGTCCACCGAGCAGCAGCACACCATTCCGTTGACCATGGGTTACTTCCTGGTGACCGATGACAGCCCCTGGCCGCTGCTCATGGCCACGGCGATCATCTACGCCCTGCCGCCGGCCGCGCTCTACTACGCGGTCCGCAAATACATGGTGACGGGCCTCACCGCCGGGGCCACCAAGACCTGAGGTCGGATTCCGCTACGGCTCGGGGCGCGGCTGGTCCGCCTCGCGGGCGCATCCCGGGGGCGAGCCCGGCGCCGCTCAGTCGCGCAGATCGTCCCAGAGCTCCTTGACCTTGGCGAAGAAGCCCTCGCTTTGCGGGTGTTGACCCTTGGCCTTCGCCCCGGCCTTCTCGAACTCGCGCAACAGTTCGATCTGCCGCTTGGTGAGGTTGACCGGTGTCTCGACGACGAGCTCGACGATCAGATCGCCGCGGCTGCGGCCGTGGAGCTCGGTCATGCCCTTGCCGCGCAGCCGCACCTGGTGGCCGCTCTGCGTCCCGGCGGGGACCGCCACCTCGATCCGCTCGCCGTCGATGCCCGGGACCTCGACCCGACCGCCCAGCGCCGCGGTGACCATCGGGATCGGCACGCGGCAGAACAGCGTGGTGCCGTCGCGCCGGAACATCCGGTGCGGCTCGACCGACACGAAGATGTAGAGATCGCCGGGTGGGCCACCGCGCAGTCCGGCCTCCCCCTCGCCGGCCAGGCGAATGCGGGTCCCGTCCTCGATCCCGGCCGGGATCGAGACCGCCAGGGTCCGCTCGCGCTGGACCCGACCGGACCCACCGCAGGCCCGGCACGGATTGGCGATCGTCCGGCCGCTGCCCTGACAGGTCGGGCAGGTGCGTTCGATCGTGAAGAAGCCCTGCTGGGCGCGCACCCGGCCGTAGCCGCGGCAGGTCGGGCAAGGCTGCGGCTCGGCGGCACCCTCGCTGCCGGTGCCGCGACAGGCCTCGCAGGGCACCGCACTCGGTACTCGAAGCTGTGCCTTCTTGCCGGTGAACGCCTCTTCGAGGGTGATCGTGAGATTGTAGCGCAGATCGGCGCCCGGGACGCCGGTCGTCCGGCGGCGCCGTCCGCCACCCAGGACCTCGCCGAACAGGTCGTCGAACACGTCGGCGAACGAGGCGAAGTCGAAGCCGGCGGCACCGCCGCCGGGTGCCCCGCCGTCGAACGCGCGATGGCCGAACTGATCGTAAGCCGCCCGCTTCTGCGGGTCTCTGAGGACCTCGTAGGCCTCGTTGATCTCTTTGAAGATCGCCTCGGCTTTGGGATCACCCGGATTGCGATCCGGGTGGTACTTCATCGCGAGCTGGCGGAAGGCGCGCTTGATCTCGGCCTCGGACGCACCGCGCGCCACGCCCAGGACCTCGTAATAGTCGCGCTTGGCCATGGCCCGACCCGCCGCCCGTCAGCCCGCCGCTCGCCGCGGCCGGGCGACCACGGGGGTCACCCGGCCGGCCGCTTCGCTCACGCCGAGCGCCGCTTGTCGTCGTCGACCTCCTCGAACTCGGCGTCGACTACGCCCGAGTCGCGGGCACTCGAGGTCCCACCGGCCGAGCCGGCGGCTTCGGCCTGCTGCGCCCGGTACATGGCCTCGCCCAACTTCATGGCCGCCTGCGAGAGCGCCTCGGTGCGGCTCTTGATGAGGCCGATGTCCTCCTTGTCGAGCACCTCCTTGAGATCGGCGATCGCCCGCTCGATGGCCGTGCGTTCGGCCTCGCCGATCTTCGAGCCGTGCTCCTTGAGGCTCTTCTCGGTCGAGTAGATCAGGCTGTCGGCGTGGTTGCGGGCCTCGACCAGCTGGCGCCGCTGGCGGTCCTCCTCGGCGTGCTCCTGGGCCTCCTTGATCATCCGCTGGATCTCTTCCTCGGTGAGCCCACCGGAGGCCTGGATGCGGATCGCCTGTTCTTTGCCGGTCGCCTTGTCCTTGGCCGAGACGTTGACGATGCCGTTGGCGTCGATGTCGAAGGTCACCTCGATCTGCGGCACGCCGCGCGGCGCCGGTGGAATGCCCACGAGATCGAACTGGCCCAGAAGCTTGTTCTGAGCGGCGATCTCCCGCTCGCCCTGGTAGACGCGGATCGTGACCGCGGTCTGGTTGTCCTCGGCGGTGCTGAAGATCTGGCTCTTCTTGGTCGGGATCGTGGTGTTGCGCTCGATGATCCGGGTGAACACGCCACCCAGCGTTTCGATGCCGAGCGAGAGCGGCGTTACGTCCAACAACAGGACGTCCTTCACCTCGCCCGAGAGCACGGCGGCCTGAATGGCCGCACCGACGGCCACGACCTCGTCCGGGTTGACGCCCTGGTGCGGCTGCTTGCCGAAGAACTGCTTCACCGTCTCGACGATCTTGGGCATCCGGGTCATGCCACCGACCAGGATCACCTCGTCGATGTCGGCCGCCCGCAGCCCGGCGTCCTTGAGCGCCAACCGGCACGGCTCCATCGTCTTCTGGATGAGATCGTCGACCAGCGCCTCGAACTTGGCGCGGGTGATCTTCATCATCAGATGCTTGGGACCGGTCGCGTCCGCCGTGATGAACGGCAGATTGACCTCGGTCTGCATCGTCGAGCTCAACTCGATCTTGGCCTTCTCGGCGGCCTCCTTGAGGCGCTGCAGGGCGAGCCGATCGGAGCGCAGGTCGATGCCGTGCTCCTTCTTGAACTCGTCCGCCATGTAGTCGATCAGGCGCTTGTCGAAGTCCTCGCCGCCGAGGAAGGTGTCACCGTTGGTCGACTTGACCTCGAACACCCCGTCGCCGATCTCGAGGATCGAGATGTCGAACGTGCCGCCGCCCAGATCGTAGACGGCGATCGTCCCGCTCTTCTTCTTGTCGAAGCCGTAGGCCAGAGCGGCCGCGGTCGGCTCGTTGATGATCCGCAGCACTTCGAGCCCGGCGATGCGACCGGCGTCTTTGGTGGCCTGGCGCTGGCTGTCGTTGAAATAGGCCGGCACCGTGATGACCGCCTTGGTCACCGGCTGGCCGAGATAACGCTCGGCCGTCTGCTTCATCTTCTTGAGGACCTCGGCGCTCACCTGCGAAGGCGCCAGCTTCTTGTCGCGCACCTGGACCCAGGCGTCGCCGTTGTCGGCCCGCACGATCTTGTAGGGGACCATGTCCATGTCCTTGCGGACGATGGGGTCGTCGAACCGCCGGCCGATCAGCCGCTTGACGGCGAAGATCGTGTTCTCCGGATTGGTGACGGCCTGGCGCTTGGCGGGCATCCCGACGAGGATCTCACCGTCCTCGGTGTAGGCCACCATGGACGGCGTGGTGCGCATCCCCTCCTCGTTCTCGATGACGCGGACGTTCTTGCCCTCCATCACCGCGACGCAGCTGTTGGTCGTGCCGAGGTCGATGCCGACGATCTTGCTCATCACTATTCCTCTCGCGAGCGACGTTTCGCGACGTCCTCGACCCGGAACGGCCGAGGGCTCCGCCGCCGGCCCGTCGCGGGCGGAGCGGGAGAAGCCGGCCAGCATATATGGACGACCCCGGGCGGGTGCAACCTCGCCGGGCTCGCCGTGCCGCACCTGCGGCGTCCGTCCCGGCGAGCGACCGGATCGGATCGGTCAGGTCGTGACGGCGAGCGGACGCGCCACAGCTGCAGGAAGGGGGCTGGTGGTGGGGCCGGCAGCGCCGGCGGCGATGGCCGCCCAGCTCGCCCGCATCTGGTCGAGCATGCCGATCAGTTCGGCGCAGATCGAGGGATCGTTGGTCAGATCGATCCGGGTCATGCGCTGCAAGACGTAGCTGTAGAAGCGATCGAGCGAGCGAGCCACCTCACCGCCCTTCTCGAAGTCGAGACAGCAGTGCAGCGCGTTGACAATGTCGAACGCTTTCTTGACGTTGTTGTGGCGACGCTCGATGTCGCCCGCGGCGATCGCCGCCTCGGCCTCTTTGAGGAACCGGATCGCTCCCTCGTACAGCATGACGATCTGTAGTGCCGGGGAGATGGTCTCGACGGCACCGCGATAGGCGGCCGAGGCGAGGTGGCGAAGATGGGCGTTCATGGTCACAGGCGTTCCTCAAGAGCGGGCGAAGGCGGCGTCCATCTGGGCCCGAACCTGGCCCAACAGGGTGTTGGCGAGCCCGAGCGCCGTCTCCATGCGGGTGAACTTCTCCACCAGCGCGGCGCGGGCCCGCTCCGCCCGCTCCTCGATGCGGGTGATCTCTCGACGTAGCGTGTCGTTGGCACCACCGAGCTCGGTGGTGGCCCGATCCAGTTGGCCGCGGCCGACCGCGAGCGCGCGATCGAGGACGTTGAACACCCGGTCGGCCACCCCCTGGCTCACGTCCAGCCCGATCGTCGTGCTCCCGCTTCCGATCCACGCCAGCTCGAGGCCCTCGAAGGGGCTACCGGCAGCGCCGAGGATCCGTCGCCCGCTCACCGTCGCGGGCACACCGCCGATGGTCGCCGCTTCCGGGACACCGTCACCGTCCTCGTCGACGATGACGACGTCGAAGCGCGAGCTCACCAGGGCGTTGCCGCGGTTGAACACGGCGAGCTCGGGACTGCTCGCACGGGCCCGGAACTCGAACACGTCGCGCACCGTATCGAGCCGCTCGAGCAGCATGCGGTCGAGCTTGCGCTCGTCGATCCGCAACTTCCCGCCCTCGACCAGCTCGATCCCGACGTCGCGCAGCGTGCCGAGCGCCGCGGGATCGAGGCCGAAGGCCCGGCCGCCCATCTCGCGGGAAAGGGCCCGGGTCACGTCGCGCAAGGTCCGATCCCCGAACAGGACCGCATCGGCCGGAACGGTGCCGTCCTCGGCCACCCGCGAATGGCGGGCGAGGAAGTCCCGCACCGCGTTGTAAGCGTCGACGAAGCGGCCCAGCTGGCGTTTGACGCCCGCCAGATCGGGCTCGACCGTGACCGTGATCGGCTCGCCCGGGCGGGCCTGGAACAGATCGAGCGTCACACCGGGCAGGACGTCGTCGATCCGGTTGGTGGGGCGCTCGAGCGCGACCCCGTCCACGCGGATGCGGGCGGTCCGGGGCGCCACGAGGTCGCTCGGATCCACGAGGGGCAGAAGCGGGTCCGGACCGAGATCGCCGAACTCGATCGCCTTGGCCGTCTCGCGAGCGGTGAGCACGAGCCGCACGTCGCCCTCGGCGACCTTGACGATCGTGGCGGAAACCCCGGTCTGTTGGCTTCGGGCCTCGATCGCGGCGCGCAGCCCGGCGAGGGTGGTCTGGCCGTCGATCGCGATGGTGGCCTTGGGGCCCCCGGCGAGGCCGATCTCCAACGAGCCGCTGAAGCTCGCCCCGCCGTTCCAGGCCTCGGCCAGCGGCTGGTCGACGGCGCCGGCACCGCGCAGCTGGAGCTTGTGGGCGCTCGCCACGCGCTCCACCTCGACCTCGAACGAGCCGGCCGCGGCGGTCGGCGTCAGGCTCACGCCCAGCACCGATCGCGGATCGCTCGTCCCGCCGGCGACCAGATAGGCCTGCTTGGCCTCGAACAGGTTCTCGGCCCGGCCCGACAGCCCCGGCGGGTTGCGCAGCCCGTTGGTGGCAGCGCGCAACTCGCTCAAGAGGTCGCGCAGCTCGGCGAACGCCGCGAGCTTGGCCTCGTTCCTCGCGATCCTGGCCTCGAGGCGTACCGCGGGCTGACGCTTGGCCTGGTAGGCCGCGGCGACCAGTGCCTCGGTGTCGAGCTTGGAGTTGGTGGCCACGAGCCGCGGCGAGCCACCCGTCGTGACCAGCGTGCCGAATCCGATCCCGTTCGTCACCGTCTCCTCCGCCTGCCGCTCGAGCGCCTGCCGCTCAAGCCTCGATCTCGACCAGCGGGCCGAGCGCCTCCCGCAGGCTCGCGAAGAAGCGCAGCAAGGCCTGCGGCGGTGCTTGGATCAGAACCTCGCCGCTCGCGCGGTCGGCCACCCGGTAGACGACTCGACCCGAGGCCTCGTCGCGGAAGCTGCGGACCTCGATCAGCCGACCGTCGAACAGGACACCGGCGACCCGCTTGACCGCCTGCTCCAGGATGGTCGCGGCTCGGCCGCCCGCTTCGGGTGACGTGGGTGGCCCGGCGGCATCGGGCCGAGGGGCGGCGAGCGAGGGAGCTGGCGGCCGTGGCGAGGCACGGTACGGCGGCGTTGTCGGATAGCTCGTGGCGATGTCGCCCAACATCGCGGCTCACTCCGCCCGAGGAGGCGCGGCCGGGGCGGGTCGCGCCCTGGGCCCGGCCGCGACGGTCTCGTCAGCTCAACAGGCGCAAGAGGCTCTGGGGCATCTGGTTGGCTTGGGCGAGCATGGCGATGCTGGCCTGCATGACGACCTGCTTGGCCGAGAAGTTGGCCATCTCGCCGGCCACGTCGACGTCCATGAGCACGGACCGCGCCGCGTCCATGTTCTCGATCTGGGTGGCGATGTTGGCACCAGCGAAGTCGAACCGCGACATCATCGCACCGACCGTGGAGCGCTCGTTGAGTACGGTCTCGATTGCGGCATTGACTTCATCCAAGGCGGTCTGGGCATTCTGTGACGACCCGACCCCCGTAGAAATGCCGAGCGTCGAGGCAGTCATATCGGAGAGCGTCACATTGATCACGTCGTTGGCCGGATCGAGACCGACGAGGAAGTCCTTAGCATAGGTGCCGTCGATTAGCGGGTCCCCGTTGAACGTCGTATACCGCGCGATTTGATCAACCTGATTGATCAGCTGCTGGTACTCCAGGTCCAGGTAACCGCGCTCGGTATCGGACAATGCACCGTTCACCGACTGGGTCGCGATGCTCTTCATACGAATGAGCACATCAGAGATCTGTTGGAGTGCGCCATCCGCCATCTGGAGCAGGCTGCCGGCGTGGCTGGCGTTGACCTGGGCCTGCTTGAGGCCGGTGACGTCGGCCTTGAGCTTGACGCCGACCGCCATCGAGGCGGCGTCGTCGGAGGCGCGCACGATCCGCGAGCCGGAGGACAACTTGGCGAGCGACCGCGTCGCCTCCATGTCGTTGGTCTTGAGATAGCGGTGGGCCATGTTGGCCGAGCTGTTGGTCGCGACCGAAAGGGCCATCGGATCACTCCTTCTACGTGAAGCACGGACCCACCACCGGATGGGCCCGGGCGGCTACCTGCCGCCTGCTCGATGAGCCGTTGCGACCGATCATTTGCAGGTTGCGTGCCAACGAGCGGCCACGGGCCGGGACCGGCCCTCTTCGGCCGCGCGCGCCGCGTCGGCCGCGCGTCCCCGGCAAGATCGACCCGGCAATCCTTGCCGGCCGGCACCTACGACCGGCCCCCCGGCGCAACCGACCGGTCGGCGGGTCACCTGCAGCGCAAGAGCGGTCCGCCCGATGCCCAGGCGGCCGAAGAGCGCGCGCTCGTCGCGCTCACTGCAGCAGCTTCAAGAGGTTCTGCGGCATCTGGTTGGCCTGCGCGAGCATCGCCACCGAGGCCTGCAGGACCACCTGTCGAGCCGTGAAGTTGCTCATCTCCGCGGCCACGTCCACGTCCATGAGCACCGAGCGCGCCGCGTCCATGTTCTCGATCGTGGTCGCGAGATTGGCGCTCGCGTGATCGAAGCGCGACATCAGCGCGCCGACCTTGGCCCGTTCGGGAAGCAGCAGAGCGAACGCCGCCTCGATCTCACCCAGGGCGGTGATCGCATCCTCGGCGCTCGCGATGTTGCTGGACAAGGACAGACCTTCGGCCGACATGTTCGACAGCGGGACGGTGATCCGGTCGTTCTCGGGATCGAGCCCGACCAGGAAATCTTTCTCGTACTCGCCGTCGAGCAACGGGTCGCCATTGAAGGTGGTGTGGAGCGCCACCTGGTCGAGCATCGCCAGCAACTGCTGGTACTCGGTATCGAGATAGCCCCGCTCGGTATCCGACAGGGCACCGTTCACCGATTGGGTCGCGAGCGCCTTCATCCGAACCAGAATGTCGGAGATCTGTTGCAGGGCCCCGTCCGCCACCTGCAGCACGCTCGCCGCGTGGCTGGCGTTGACCTGGGCCTGACGCAGTGCTGCCACGTCGGCCCGCAGCTTGGTGCCGATGGCGAGCGCGGCAGCGTCGTCGGAGGCGCGAACGATCCGCGAGCCGGACCCCAGCTTGGCGAGCGAGCGGGTCGCCTCCACATCGTTCTTGACGAGGTTGCGGTGCGCCGTGGCGGCGGAGGTGTTGGTTGCGACCGAGAGGGACATCGCTCCTCCGAGAGCATGCGAGTGGACCCCTGGCGGCGACACGAGGACATACCGGATTATGATGTTCCCGTCGTACCAGGCTGCGAGTTTACCATCAAAACCCGTGCCAGCGCCGTCACCCCGCGACCGGCGCCGTTTCCGGGCGGAAGACCCGCGGCGCAGCAGCCTCCGGCGGCAAAAACTGCCGACCCGAGCCCGGCAGCTTCTGCCGGCGATGCTCGCCGCCGCCACCCTCGCCGCACCCGCCTCGGCGGTGGAGCTCGCGCTCCCGCTCGCCTGCACGCCCGGCCACGATTGCTGGATCGCCCATCACGTCGATCACGACCCCGGCCCCGGCCTGCGCGATCACGCCTGCGGCACGCTCACCTACGACGGCCACGACGGCGTCGACTTCGCCATCGCCGACCTCGCTGCGATGGAGGCCGGCGTCCCGGTGCTCGCAGCGGCACCGGGCCTCGTTCGGGCGATCCGCGACGGTGAACCCGACATCCGTGTCGAGGAGCGGGGCCGCGATGCGGTCGCCGGCCGCGAATGCGGCAACGGTGTGCTGATCGACCACGGCCAGGGCTGGCAGACCCAATATTGCCATCTGCGCCGGGGCAGCGTGGCGGTCGAGCCGGGCTCGCGCGTGGCGGCCGGCACGGTGCTGGGCCTGGTGGGCCTCTCCGGCCTCACGAGCTTCCCGCACCTCCATTTCGAGGTCCGCCATGCGGGCCGGGAGCTCGATCCGTTCACCGGCCGACCGATCGGCGAGGGGACCTGTGGCGAGGAGGGTCCCGGGCTGTGGCGGCCGGAGGTGGCTCGGGCACTGAGTTACCAACCCGTGCCGCTGACCGGTCTGGGCGTGGCGCCACGGCCCCCCGAGCGCGCCGAGCTCGACCGCGGCGAACACCGCTCGGAGCGACTGCCCGCCGACGCCCCGGCGCTGGTGGTGTGGGCGCGTGGTTTCGGCCTGCGCAAGGGCGATCGGTGGCGCCTTCGGCTAGTCGGTCCCGACGGCCGGCCGATCCTCGACCAGGTGCTGGAGCAGGATCGCGACCAGGCCTTCGCGATCCGCTGGGCGGGGCGCCGCCGCCCGAGCGACGGCTGGCCCACCGGGACCTGGCGAGCCTCGGTTGAGGTCCGACGCGGCGAGGTGCGTTCGGTCCTGGAGGGGCGGGTCGAGGTGGGCCCGGGCGATTGATCAACCGGTCGCCGCCGCGGCCTCGCCCGGCTCCTCGCGGCGCCCGCCGAACAACCGGGCCCAGATCGCGAGCTCGCCCAGCCGGCGATCGAGTTCGGCCATGGTGCGGGACAGATCGGCGCTGTCGTCGTCGAGCCACACCCGAAAGGCCCGGGCATAGGCGAGCTGGAGCGCACGCCGCCCGAGGCACCGCACGAGGCCCGAAAGCTGCACGCCGGCGGCGTCCATCATCCAGTCGGTGGCCCGCTCGAGATTGCCCAGCGCGGCGCCGAGCAGGGCGGGATCGGCCGACACCTCGCGGCTGGCGGCCCGCAGCCCGGCGCGGAACGGCCGCATCGCCTCGAACCGGCGAATGGCGAGCTCGAACAGCCGCTCGCGCACGCTCATGCCGTCGAGCTCGGCCAAAGGCACTCCGAGCATGGCCGCATCGAGCCGATGGCCGAGCGCGATCACCAGATGCCGGCGTGTGGGGAACAGGGCGTAAACGGTCGTCAAGGGCTGGCCCGTGCGCCGGGCCAGCTCGACTCCCGACCAGCCCGCCCAGCCGCGCTCGCCCACCAGCGCCCAGGCGGCCTCCAGAAGGTCCGGCTCCTTCTTTTGCCCCTCGGTCGTCACGCCTTCGCTCTCCCACCGGCTGCTGCGGCCGCCTCGCCGCCGAGCTCGCGGGAGCGCCGCGCCGCCGCGGCCAACGCCTCGCGCACCAGCCTCGGCCAGGCCTCGGGCGCCATGAGCACCTTCAGGGCCTCGGCGGTGGTGCCGCCGGGGCTGGTCACGTCGCCGCGCAGCTCCGACGCCGACGCGGCGCTGGTGCGGGCGAGCTCACCCGCACCGGCCACCGTCGCTCGAGCCAGACACTCCGCGAGCTCCGCCGGCAGCCCGAGTTCGGCGCCCGCCTCGGCCAACACCTCGATCAACAGGAAGACGTAGGCGGGACCACCGCCCGACAAGGCGGTGACCACGTGCAGGAGCTCCTCGTCCTCGACCCAGTGCGCCTCGCCCACCGCCGCGAGCAGCGCGCGCGCGAGCTCGCGCTGGGCCGCCGTCGCCGCCGGACCGGCGACCAGCACGGAAGCGCCGCGACCGATCGCCGCAGGCGTGTTGGGCATCGCCCGGACCACCCCGGTCCCGGGCGGGAAGGCGGACGCCAGGGTATCGAGGCGGATCCCGGCGGCGATCGAGAGCACCAGCGTCCCGGCTCCCACGCGACCGGCCCAGATCGGCAACACGGCCGGCATGGTCTGCGGCTTGACGGCGAGCACGAGGGCCCGCGGCGGTGCGCCGAGCACGAGATCTTCGGCCGCGGCGGCGAGCCGGACCGGTCCGAGCTCGGCCAAGGCCGCCCGGCGGGCCGGATCCGGCTCGACGACGGCCAGATCCGCGGGCGGCAATCCGGCCGCGAGCCAGCCACGGGCCAGCGCGGTGCCCATCTTGCCGCCCCCCACGAGCAGGATCGGACCGAAAAGGGGCTCGCTCACGCCTCACCCTCGGTCTTGAGCATCGCCGCCTGGAGCGCCTCGCGCGGGGCCTTGAGGCCGCGGCCGACGAAGCCGAATGCCGGGTAGAACCGCTCGCACTCGCTCACCGCGATGTCGATCAGCTCCTCGAGCAGCTCGGGCCCGGGCAGCACCCCGTCGCGGAACAGCAAGGTGTAGCGGAAAACCGGACGTCGCCCCTCGCTCGTCAGCTCGAAATGGCCGAGCAGGAGCTTCTCGTTGGCCAGCGCCAACAGGTTGATCGCCTGCGGCAGACGGCGCGCCGGGATCGATAGATCGAGCGAGCAGGCGATCTGCAGCACACCCAGATCGGCGTGCCACGACAGCCAGGCCTCGTAGCGACACCACTGGCCCTCGAGCTCGAGGAGCAGCTCCTCTTCCGAATGGCGCCGGCAGGTCCAATCGTTGCCGGCCGCCAACCGCTCGACCAGGTCGAGCGGGTTGAGCAGCGGTGTGTGCAGCTCGGGATGGACGTCGCTCACGGCCATGCTCTCCCGCAAACGGAGCTCGATCGCCGGCAAGGTGCAGCCGGCCCGGGTCCGGCCGAAGACGGCCTCACGTTTCGTCCCCGGCCTCGGCGCGCGACTTGCCGCCACGGCGTGGCGGTGCCGCGGCCAGCGCCTCGAGCTTGCGCTCGAGCTCGGCCACCTTGGCCTCCAGCCGTTCCTGCTCGGCCCGGGCCTTGGCGGCCATGGTACGGACCGCGTCGAACTCCTCGCGGGTCACGAGGTCCATCTCGTTGGCCAAGCGCTCCAACCGCTCGCGGATCCGGGTTTCGATCTCGTCCTTGATCCCCGACAGGGTCGTCAGCGCGCCGCTCGCGACCCGGGCCAGGTCGTCGAACAGCCGGTTCTCCATCTGCATCGAGCCCTCCTGCTCGCCTCGGCGAGCCCGGCGCCCGTTCGGCGCCTCGGCCCTCGCTGCAAAGCACAGCCGCTGCGCCGCTGCAACACGCGGGCGCTCACCGCTTGTCGCAGCCCGGGGTGGTCGCTTAGAGCCCGCGGCGCATGCGCTCGCCGCGAGGTCCCCGTCCCATGGCCCTGGCCTTGCCCTTCCCGATGATCGATCCGGTGGCCGTCGCCATCGGGCCGATCGCCATTCGCTGGTACGCGCTGGCCTATCTCGCGGGCATCGTCATCGGCTATCTGATCTTGCGTCGGCTGCTCGCCCGACCCGGCTGGACGTTGGCTCCGACGAGCCTGGACGACCTGTTGTTCTACGTCGTGATCGGGATCATCCTGGGTGGCCGGCTGGGTTACGTGCTCTTCTACAATCCGGGCTACTATCTCGAGCGGCCCCTCGAAGCCTTGGCCATCTGGCACGGGGGCATGTCGTTCCACGGCGGGCTCGTGGGTTCGCTCGTGGCGGTGTGGCTGGTCGCCCGCAAGCACGGGGTGAGCCCCCTCGAGGTCGCCGATGCGCTGGCCGTGGCCGCCCCGCCGGGTCTGTTCCTCGGGCGCCTCGCCAACTTCGTGAACGGCGAGCTGTGGGGTCGGCCCACCGAGCTGCCCTGGGGAGTGATCTTCCCCGATCCGCGGGCCGGCGGCGTGCCGCGCCATCCGAGCCAACTCTACGAGGCGGCGCTCGAGGGGCTCGCGCTCGGGCTGGTCTTGTGGTGGCTGGCTCGTCGCCCGCGTCGATCAGGGGAGGCCGGCCTCCTGGCCGGTGTGTTCGCGACCGGCTACGGCCTCGCTCGGGTCCTGGTCGAGCTCGTCCGCGAGCCCGACCCCCAGCTCGGCTACCTTCTGGGTGGGCTCACCATGGGGCAGCTCCTTTCCTTGCCGATGATCGCGCTCGGTGTCGCGCTCGTGCTGCGCGCTCGGGCCACGGTGGCGCGAGCCGCATCGTGAGCGAGCTCGGTGCGCGGCTACGGGCGAGTCTGGCGGCCGAGGGCCCGATGTCGCTCGCGCGCTTCATGACGCTCGCACTCCTCGACCGGCGAGGCGGCTATTACGCGACGCGCACGCCCATCGGCGCGGCCGGGGACTTCACGACCGCCCCCGAGATCTCGCAGTGTTTCGGCGAGCTCCTGGGTGCGGCCTCGGCCCGGACCTGGCTCGACCTCGGCCGGCCGAGCCGGGTCCTGTTGGTGGAGCTCGGCCCGGGCCGCGGCACCCTACTCCTCGATCTGTTGCGGGCGACGGCGGTCGTGCCGGGCTTCCGTGCCGCCATCGAGCTGCACCTCGTCGAGCCGAGTCCTGCGCTGCGGGCCGTCCAGGCGCAGCGCCTGGCGGCGTTTGGCCCACACTTCCACGACTCCTTGGCCGAGGTCCCCGCCGACGCGCCTCTCCTCCTGGTCGCCAACGAGGTCCTCGACGCGCTGCCGATCCGCCAGCTCGTGCGGGACGCGGACGGCTGGCGCGAACGGCTGGTGGCGCTCGATGCCGCGGGCCGGCTGGGGTTCGTCCTGTCGCCCACGACCATCGCCGCGCCGATCGGCGAAACCGAGGACGAGCCGGATGCGCTGCCACCCGGCACGGTGGTCGAGCTGGGCCCCGCCCGCGAGGCGCTGGCCGCCGAAATCGCCCTGCGCCTGGCACGGCTGGGCGGTCTGGCTCTGCTCGTCGATTACGGTCGGCTGGGCGCGGTCGGCGACAGCTTGCGCGCCGTGCGCGATCACGCGCCGGCCGATCCGCTGGCCGAGCCCGGTACGGTCGATCTGTCGGCCGACGTCGACTTCGCGGCGCTGCGCCGGGTGGCCCGCGCGGCCGGTGCGGCGGTCTACGGTCCGGTGTCGCAGGGCGTGTTCCTGGGCCGGCTCGGTATCATGCTCCGGTTGGAGCGGCTCGCCCGCGGCCGCTCGGCCGAGGAACGGGCGAAGCTCGAAGCCGGGGTCCACCGACTCGTGGCACCCGAAGCCATGGGCGAGCGCTTCAAGGTCCTGGCCCTGACCGGTCCTTCGCTGCCGCCGCCGGCCGGCTTCCTGGCCGAGGAGGCGTGGCACGGATGAGGCTCGAAGCGGCACTCCTCGCGGTGCCGGGCGTGCGGCACGGGTTCTTCGGCCGGCTCGGTGGGGTGAGCGAGGGCCCGTTCGCCGCGTTGAACGTGGGGTTGCGCTCGGGTGACGCGCGCCAACGTGTGCTCGAGAACCGCCGCCGCGCCGCCGCCGCGCTCGATGCCGCGCTCGAGCAACTGTGCGTGGCCCGCCAGGTGCACGGCGCCGCCTGTCTGCGCGTGGATGCGCCCTGGCCGGCCGATCGACCGCCCGAGGCGGACGCCCTCGTGACCACCCGGCCCGACATCCTCTTGGGGGTGACCAGCGCCGACTGTGCGCCGGTGCTGGCCGCGGACGTCGAGGCCGGCGTGGTGGGGGCGGCGCACGCCGGCTGGCGTGGCGCGCTGGGCGGTGTGCTCGAAGCGCTGATCGCCGGCATGGTCGAGGCGGGTGCGGATCCGGGGCGGATCCGGGCGGTCGTGGGGCCGTGTATCGGCCGCCGCCACTACGAAGTCGGCCCCGAGTTCCGGGAGCGGTTCCTGGCGACGGATCCGGCCTCCGAGTCGTTTTTCTTCGACGGTGCAGGTGGCCGACCGCGCTTCGACCTCGAGGGCTATTGCGTCGCGCGGCTGGCGCGCAGCGGCGTCGGCCGGATCCAAGCGGTGGGCCGCGACACCTGCGGCGAGCCGGAAACGTTCTTCAGCTATCGACGCACGATGCTCACCGGCGGGGGGCCGTTCGGCCTGCAGCTGAGCGCGATCCGACTCGCCCCCCGAGGGCCGGCCGGCTAGCCGGGGCTACTCGCCCACCTGCAAGAGCAGCCCGCGGCGTCGGGCGGCGCGGAACAGGCCGAGGAAGGATGCAGCACCCACCAGGAGCCAGCATACCAGCGTGCCCAGGGCCCACGAGAACAGGCCGAGGTCGAAGCGGCCCTCGATCAGGACCGCGCGCATGCCCTCGAACACCGCGGCCGAGGGCAGGCACCAGGCGACCACCTGGATGGGGCCCGGCAGCACGGCCACCGGGTAATAGACCCCACTGATCGGCTGGACCAGGAAGATGGCGCCCCAAGCGAGGTTCTCGGCGGCGAGCCCGAGGCGCAGCACCAGGCCCACGATCACGAGCCCGATCGCCCAACCGAAGGCCAACAGCACGGCGAAGAACGGCAAGAGCGCCCAGCCCAGCGCGTGCGGCAAGGAGAAGCCGAAGATCGGCACGGCCAGAACCGCCGCTCCGCCCACGCCGATGAGCACGCGCAACAGACTGATCGCGAAGACCGCGGCCACGAGCTCCCAAGGGCGCAACGGGCTCACGAACAGATGGCCCAGATGACGGGCGTACATTTCCTCGAGGAAGCAGAGGGCCACGCCCAGCTGGCCACGGAAAAGCGTGTCCCACAACAGGACGGCGGACAAGAACAGCCCACCGGCCCGGGCCACGAGCCCGCTCTCCCGCTCGAGGAACAAAGTGAGATAGCCCCACAGCAGCATCTGCACCGCGGGCCAGTAGACGAGCTCGAACAGGCGCGGCCAGGAGGCCAACAAAAGATAGGTATGACGGCGGAAGATCGCGCGGATCCGCCGGGCCGAAAGGACGATCGCAGCGCTACCGGCCACGGGGTTTCTCACGCGACGCGGGACGCTCGCCGATTGCGCGCCACGTCGAGGAACACCTCCTCGAGCGTGCGCCTTCCGTAGCGGGCGAGGAGCTCCCTCGGTGTGCCCTGGTCGACCAGGCGGCCGCCCTTCATGAGGAGCACCCGATCGGCCAGCCGCTCGACTTCGGCCATGTTGTGCGAGGCCAACAAGATCGTGGCGCGCCGGCCCTGCTGCCAGCGCTGGAGATGGCCACGCAGGCGATCGGCACTGTCCGGGTCCAAGGACGCGGTGGGCTCGTCGAGAAACAAGAGCTCGGGATCGTTGATGAGCGCCTTGGCCAGGTGGACTCGGGTCTTCTGGCCGGCCGAGAGCCGCCCCGTGGGGCGATCGAGCAGCTCCTCGAGATCGAGCTCGCGGGCGAGGCTGGCGATCCGCTCCCGTGGCGCCTCGATCCCGTAGAGATCGGCGTAGACCATGAGGTTCTGGCGAACCGTCAAGCGCAGGGGCAGGTCCAGATAGGGGCTCGAGAAGTTGATCCGGGGCAGGACCTCGAAGCGCGCCCGCGGTATCGGCCGGCCGAGCAGCTCGATCGACCCGGCGCTGGGCTCCAACAGGCCCAACAGCATGGCGATGGTGGTGGTCTTGCCGGCCCCGTTGGGACCCAGCAGGGCCACCGTGGAGCCGGCCGGCACCGAGAAGTCGAGGCCCGACACCGCCTCGACCGGACCGAAGCGCTTGACGAGGCCGCGGACCGCGATCGCGGGGACGGGCTCAAGGGGCACTCGTGTAGCCCTGCTCGCGATACCAGCGGGCCGCCCCGGGATGGAGCGGAACCGGCAGGGGATGGATCGCCTGTTCCGGCGACAGTTCGTGGCCCTGCGGATGGCCGGCCCGGAGTCGGGCCCGGTTCTCCGGCCGCCACAAGGCTTCGACCAGGGCGAAGGCGAGGGCCTCGTCGAGCTCGGCGGTCACGACCCACAGGAGCGGCAGCGCGATCGTCTCGATCGCCGGTTGCCCGGAATAGGTGCCGAACGGGATCAGGTGATAGGTGAGGTAGGGGACCGCGCGGATCAGGCCGTCGACCGGTGGGCCGCCGACCGGGAGGAGCCGTGCGGCCCAGTCGCGAACGAGCTCCTCGACCACCGGCAACGGCCAGGCGCCCACCAGGAGCAGCGCGTCGATCCGTGCTGTGGCCATCGCCTGGACCATCGGCGAGCGGGCGAGGAAGACCGGCTCCAGCCGGCTCTCGTCGAGGCCGAAGGCGGCCATGACCTTGCCCGCGAGCCGGCCGTTGCCGGAGCCCGGCTCCTCGAATCCAACCCGTCGTCCGGCCAGGTCGGGCAGAGCGGTGATCGGCGTTTCGGCGCGGGCCACGACGTGCACGCAGGCCGGCAGGAGCACGGCCAGGCAGCGCAGCCGTCCGGCCAGGGCGCCTTGCGCGATCTCCGGCTCGCCGCGTTCGGCCGCCTCGGCCAGATCGGCGTGGACGATGGCGCTCTCGGCGCGGCCGGCGGCCACGAGCTCGAGATTGGCGAGCGAGCCCGCCGAGGACTGGGCAGCCGCAACCAGCCCGGGCACGCCGCAGCTGCCACCCTGCTCGCACGCCGGCGTCCCCGGTGGGCTGGAGACGGTCTCGGCCAGGAGCCCTCCCAACGCGAAGGCGCTGCCGCCGACCGGGCCCGTGACGATGCGGAAGAACCGCGCCTCCTGACCGGCCGGCGCCGCCGCGGGCGCCGGTACGGCGAGCGCGGCCAACGCCCGGGTCGCGAAGGCGCGCCGGTCCAGACGGCTCCAGCTGGTCATTCACGGACCCGCACCACGCGGCCGACCACCCGACGTACCGGCTGGCCGTCGAGCAGGCGCACGAAGCGCAGCTCGAGCCCGCCGGGGATCGGCAGTCGATGGCTCACCTGGAGCTCGAAGCGGCCATCGTCGAGCAACACGAAGGCGAAGGTGTGCAGGCCCTCCGCGTCGACCACCGCCCACCGCACGGGATCCCCGGCCATCGGCTGGAACTCCTCCCGGGGTCGAAACGGGCCCGGATCACGGACCTCGACGAAATAGGGCCGACCCGCGGCCGGCAGGAAGCGCGTCTCGCTTTCACGTCGGACCACCCCGGGCACGTCGCGCCGCCCGTCGACCAGGCTCACCGTGATCGTGTGCAGCCGGAAGCCGGTGCGGCGGAAAGGCGCGATGGTGACGTCCAGATCGCGCTTTTCGACGAGCTCACCTCGAGCGTCCTCGACCCGCGCGGTTCCCACGTAGATCCCGAGCAGCCGCTCGAGAGCACTTTCGCCACGGGCCGGGGCGACGGCCGCGAGCGCGCCCAGGCCCGCGAACAGCAGCAGCCCACGGCGCTGCATCTCAGCGTGCCGTGCGGACGAGCTCGATCTCGAGCTCGCTCACCATGCGCTCGCCCTCCAGCCGCTCCACCCGCAACTGGAGCCGCTCGGCGAGCGGCGCCACGCGAACGCGCTCGATCACGGGCCGGCCCTGGGCGATGGCGAGCCGGCTCACCACCAGCTCGTCCACCGCCTCACGGGCCCAGACCAGCTCTTCGCCCTCGAGCGGGTTGGCGGCCGTGCGCCCCGAGCCGAGGATCGAGAACAGGCCGGTCGCGGCGGCCTCCAGGACCCCCGGTCGAGCGGTCGGAGCGAAGCGCGCGTCGAACACGGTTCGTCCGGCGACGGTCAAGCGGAAGTAGAACCCCAACCCGCCGCGTTCGACCAAGAGTTCGGCCGGTCCTCCGGTCGTGGGCGCGAGCCAGCGGCCGGCGAGCCCGGTCGGCACGGCCCATGCCGCGGACGAACCGGCGAGCTGCGCGAGCAGGAGGAGCGTTGCGACGAGGCGGCGCACGGCAACTCCGCAGCGGGCCGATGCGCCCGCCACCTCCGGTCCATACCGCCGAGCGCCCGGCGGGACAAGCCGCGCCCGCCCTGGTCGGCGCCGCCGCCGCGGACTAGCTTGGCCGGCGGCAGTGAGGTGGCAAGCCCGGAGACGCCCATGCTCGTCGGTGTGCCCAAAGAGATCAAGACACACGAATACCGCGTCGGTCTGGTACCCTCGAGCGTGCGCGAGCTCCTCCACCACGGCCACCGGGTCCTGGTCGAGACCGGGGCCGGTGTGGGCATCGGCTGCGACGACGAGGCCTATCGCGCCGCCGGGGCGGAGATCGCCGCGTCCGCCGAGGAGGTCTTCGCGCGCGCCGAGATGATCGTGAAGGTCAAGGAGCCGCAGCCGGTGGAGTGGCGACGGCTGCGCCCGGGTCAGGTGCTGTTCACCTATCTGCACCTCGCCGCCGACAAGGCGCTGACCGAGGGGCTCATGGGCACGGGCTGCGTGGCGATCGCCTACGAGACCGTCACCGACCGACGCGGCCGTTTGCCGCTCCTGGCACCGATGTCCGAGGTCGCCGGTCGGATGAGCATCCAGGTGGGCGCCCATCACCTCGAGAAGATGCAGGGCGGTGCCGGGATCCTTCTGGGCGGGGTGCCGGGAGTCCATGCCGCCAAGGTCGTGGTGCTGGGCGGCGGGGTCGCCGGCACCAACGCGATCCGCATGGCCATGGGCCTCGAGGCTCAGGTCTACGTGATCGATCGCTCGCTCGAGCGGCTCTACGAGCTCGATCTGCAGTTCGGGCCGATGCTCAATACCGAGTTCTCGACCGTCGACGCGATCGAGCGCCACGTCACCACCGCCGATCTGGTGATCGGTGCGGTGTTGATTCCCGGCTCGGCGGCTCCCAAGCTCGTCACCCGCGAGATGATCCGGGCAATGCGCCGCGGCTCGGTGTTCGTCGACATCGCCATCGACCAAGGCGGCTGTGCGGAGACCTCGCGGCCCACGACGCACGCCGACCCGGTCTACGTCGAGGAAGGTGTGATCCACTATTGCGTCACGAACATGCCGGGGGCCGTGCCTCGGACCTCGACCTTCGCCCTCAACAACGCCACGCTGCCCTTCGTGCTCGCGCTCGCCGACAAAGGCTGGAAGCGGGCCTGCCAGGACGACCCCCATCTCGCTCGTGGCTTGAACGTGGTGCACGGCGCCTTGGTCTACGAAGCGATCGCTCGCGATTTGGGGCTGCCCTACACCCCACCCGAGCGGGTTCTGGGCAACTGAGGGGCGCCCCCGGAGGTGGAGGGTGAGGGAAGCGAGCGAACCGCGGTTCGATCCGCGTGACCTCGTCGCGCTGGCCGCGGCGCTCCTGCGCGGCGCCGGCCTGGATGCCGCCAAGGCTGCGGTCGTGGCCGAACTGCTGGTGGAGGCCGATCTGATCGGCCACACCACCCACGGCCTGGCCCTGCTGGCTTCCTATCTGGCCGAGCTGCGGGCGGGCCGGTGGGCCGGCTCGGGCGAGCCCGAGATCCTGGCCGACGCCCCGACCGCGGCGGTGTGGGACGGCCGCTATCTGCCCGGCCTCTGGCTCACGGCCGTCGCGGTCGACGAGGCCTGCGCGCGCGCCGCCCGCTACGGCACCGCGGCGATCGCCATCCGCCGGGCCGGACACATCGGCTGCCTGGCGGCGTTCCTGCGGCGAGCGACCGAGCGCGGCCAGGTGGTCGCGATCGCCTCCTCCGACCCGTCGGTGGCGACGGTCGCGCCGCACGGCGGCCGCCGCGCCGTGTTCACGCCCGATCCGATCGCCTTCGGCCTACCCACGCCGGCCGATCCGATCCTGGTGGACGTGAGCGCCTCGATCACCACCAACGCCATGAGCGTGCGGCTCGCCCGCGAGGGCCGGCGGGGGCCGGCCGCCTGGTGGCTCGACGCCGAGGGTCGACCGACGGACGATCCACGGGTCCTGGAGGCCGATCCTCCCGGCACCATCTTGCCCGTGGGTGGTCTCGACCACGGTCACAAGGGCACCGGCCTGGCGCTCGTGATCGAGAGCCTCACCCAGGGCCTGTCGGGTTTCGGCCGGGCCGAGCGGCCGTCGATCTGGGGTGCGGCGGTGCTCGTCCAGGCCTGGGATCCGGCGCTGTTCGCCGGCCTCGACGCCTTCACCCGGCAGGCCGGCCGGCTGGTCGAGCTGGTCCACGCCACCCCGCCGCGCCCGGGCGTGGAGGCGGTGCGCGTTCCCGGCGATCGGGCCGCAGCGCTGCGACGGGCTGCACTCGAACAGGGCCTGGAGCTCGCTCCCGGCCTGCGCGAAGCGCTCGCGCGCGAGGCCGGTGCTGCGGGGCTCGCCATGCCCCCGCCACGTTCCGGCTCGCCCTGATGGCGACGGTCAGCGCGCCCGTCGCACGTCCGGCCGCCGAGGGCACCGTCGTCGGCCTGATCGCACTCGCACACTTCTTCTCGCACCTCTACATCCTGATCCTCCCGCCGCTGTTTCCTCTGCTCGCGGTCGAACTCGAGGTGAGCGTGGCGGCACTGGGCGCGGCGCTGGCCGCGCTCAACCTCGCCACCATCCTGTTCCAGCCGCCGCTGGGCTTCCTGGTCGACCGGTTCGGCGCCGCCCCCATCCTGATCGCGGGCCACCTCTTGATGGCCGCTTCGGTGGCGGCGATCGGCCTCGTGCCGGGCTATCCGGCGCTGGTCCTTTGCACGGTCGTCGCCGGCCTGGGCAACGCCGTCTACCATCCGGCCGACTACGCGATCCTGGCGTCGCGGGTGCGGCCGGAGCGGGTGGGCCGGGCCTTCGCCCTGCACACTTTCGGCGGCTATCTGGGCTTCGCCGCCGCACCGGTGACGGTCGTCACGCTCACCGGCCTGGTCGGCTGGCGCGTGGCGTTGTTACTCGTCGGGGGTATCGGGCTCGTGCTGGGGGCCGTGCTCTGGGCGGCGCGCCGCGCCCTGCACACGCCACCCGGAACGTCCCGCCGCCGGGACCGAGCCGCAGCCGCCGATCGGCGGCTGCTGGCCAACGGCCCGGTCCTCTTGGCGCTGGTCTTCTTCGTCCTCCTGGCCCTCGGCCACGGCGGGATCACCGGCTTCACGCCCGTCGTGCTGGAGCGCTCGCGCGGGCTCGAGCTGGCCGCCGCCAACCTGCCGCTCGCCGCCTTCCTGTTCGCCAGCACCCTCGGGGTGCTGGTGGGCGGCTGGCTCGCCGACCGGGTGGCCCGGCACGGGCTCGTCGTGGCCGCGTGCTCGCTCGTGATCGCCGCCGTGACCGCGAGTGTGGTGGTCGTGGAGCCGCCGCTGCCGGCGCTCGTCGTGTTGTTCGCGACCGCCGGTCTAGCGGCGGGGATCGTCGCGCCCTCGCGCGACATGCTGGTGCAGGCCGTCACCCCGCCCGGCGCCTCGGGCCGGGTGTTCGGCTTCGTCATGGTGGGGTTCAATTTGGGTGGGCTGGTGGCCCCGCCGGTCTACGGGTTCCTGGTCGACGCGGCTCGACCCGAGCTCGTGTTCGTGGCCGTGGCCGTGGTGAGCCTTCTCACCGTGGCGACCGTGGCGGGGGCCGCCGGTCGAGCCCGCTGAGCGCGGGCCGGAGGCGGCCCCGGGCCGACCGCGCCCCGCTCAGGCCTGCTCGCGGTGTTGCTCGACGATCGCCTGGGCGAGCCGCTCGGGCACCTCCTGCAGATGGTCGAAGGCCCACTCGAAGAAGCCCGTACCCTGGGAGAGCGAGCGCAGCGAGACGATCAGATCGTGCATCTCGCCTTGCGGGATCTGGGCGCGGATCTCGTCCCAGCCCGGCCACCCGGCCTTGCCTTCGTAACCGAGGATCTGGCCGCGGCGCTGGGTCACGAGCTGGAGCGCTTTGGAGGTGTAGTCGGCCGGCACCGAGATCGTCACCGCCAGCACCGGCTCGAGCAGGACCGGCTGGCATTTGGGCAGACCTTCCTTGAGGGCCAGAGCGGTGGCCAGCTTGAAGCTCAGCTCGTTGCTGTCGACACTGTGATATTGACCGTCGTTCAGGGTCACCTTCACGTCGACCACCGGGAAGCCCAGCGGGCCCTTGGCCAGGTACTCACGCGCGCCTTCTTCGACCGCAGGGATGAACTGCTTGGGGACTGCACCCCCCACGACCCGACTCTCGAACTGGAAGCCCGTGCCGCGTGGCAGGGGCTCGATGGTGATCTTGACGTCCCCGAACTGACCGTGACCGCCGGTCTGCTTCTTGTGTCGACCGTGCGCATCGGCACTGCGGCGGATGGTCTCGCGATAGGGTGTGCGGGGCGGATGCGGCTGAACGGCGATGTGATACTTGTTGCGTAGCCGATCGAGCGCGACCTTGAGGTGCATCTCGCCCTGACCCCACAGCAGGGTCTGCTGCATCTCCGGATCGGATTGCACCTGGAGCGAGGGGTCTTCGTCGGTGAGCTTGGCGAGTGCCCCCGAGAGCTTGACCTCGTCGTTACGGTTGGCGGCGGTGATCGCGAAGGCGAACAGGGGCGGCAACGGTGCCGCCACGGGCAGCGGCACGTCGAGGGCACCCGCTCCGTTGGTCAACACCTGACCGGTGCGTGCCTCGTCGAGACGGGCGAGCGCCACGACGCTGCCCGGGCCCGCTTCGCCGACCGGCTCTTGCTGTTGGCCCAGCAGCCGATAGACGCCGCCGACCCGCATGCCGCCCAGCTGCATGCCGTCCGCGACCCGCCCGCGCCAGACGCGCACCAGCGAGAGCTTGCCGGCGTGCGGCAGATGGTAGGTCTTGACGACCTGGGCCAGGGTCGGGCCGTCGGGGGCGATACCCAGTGCCGCCGCCCGCACCGACGGCTCGGGCGTTTCGGCGACCAGCGCCTCGAGGAACCGGCGCACGCCCATGTCCTGCTCGGCCACGCCCATGAACACCGGCACCACCTGATCGGCGCCCAGCGTCTTGCGCAGATCGGCCACCACCTGATCGGCCGGGGGCTCGCGGTCCTCCAGCAACTTCTCCAACAGATCGTCGTCGAAATCGGCCAGGGTCTCGAGCAGGGCCCGTCGGGCCGCCTGCTCGCGCTCACGGTACTCCTCGGGCAGCGGGATCCGGTCGGACGGGCCGCCCTTCTTGTAGGCGTAGGCCTGCTCGCTCACGAGATCGATGTAGCCGACCAGCGACTGGCCTCGGCCGATCGCGTATTGATGCGGGATCACCGGCCGCGCGCTCACTTTGCGCAGCGCGTCCAAGAGGTCCCGGTAGCGGACCTCGGAGCGGTCCATCTTGTTGATGAACACCAGGTGCGGGATGCCGTGCTCGTCGAGGAAATGGAGCAGCGGCGCCACGGCGATCATCCGCTCGAGCACCGGCTCGACCACCACCACCGCCAGATCGACTCCCATGAGGGCGGCGCGCGTCTCCTGGATGAACTCGACCGAGCCGGGGCAGTCCAGGATCGTGAAGTCGAGACCGCCGGCCTCGAAGCGGGCCGCGGTCACCTCGGTGCTCATCTGGCGCTCGCGCGCCTCCGGACTGGCATCGCCGACCGTGTTCTTGTCCATCACCCGGCCCTTGCGGGGGATCGTGCCGGTGACGAACAGGATGCTCTCGAGCAACGTGGTCTTGCCGGCCCCGTTGGGGCCGACCAGGGCTACGTTCCGCTTGGTTTCGACCGCCTGCATACCGCCTCCCGCCGTCTCGACCCTCCCGGCCTGCGCCGCGGGGTCCTCGATCGGTGGCATGTTCGTGGCAAGCGCGTGACTTGTCCACCGCTCCCGGCGGTGAGCACGCGGCCACCATCCGGGCATGCGCGCGGGCACCGCGGAGCGATTGCGCCCCGGCGAGGAATGAGGGAAAGTGGGATGGGGAGGGGGCGGACATGCAGTGCGCGGACCTCGATCGTTATCTCGAGGCGTTCCTCGATGGCCGGCTCGGCCGCTCGCGCGCGCTCGTGCTGCGCCGACACCTGGTCGGCTGTCTCGTGTGTCGGGCCCGCTTCGAGCAGCTGCGCCAGTTCGAGCGTGATCTCGCCTGCCGGCTGCGCAACCTGGAGCGCTGCGAGTCGCTGTGGGCCGGCCTGGAGCTCGATCTGGTACGCAGCGGCGAGGCGGCTCTCCCGCACCTGCCTGCCGCCAGCCGGGCGCTGCCACCGCCACGTGCCGCCGAGCCATCGCCGGTCGAGCCGCCGGCACCGGCCACGCCCGCGGCCCCGCCGCGACCGCCTCTCGCCCCACGGGCGCGCCGGCTGCGGCACCATCTCTGGGGACTGGCGGTGTTCTTCCTGGCCGCCGGGCTCACCGTGCAAGTCGGCGTCTGGCTTCTGGAGCCGCGCCGCGACGGCGCCGGCTTGCTGCAACGGATCAAGGGCGACCCGCCGGTCGAATTCCGCAGCCCCGATGCCGCGGCGGTGCGCAGCTGGTTGTCCGATCGCCTCGCCAGCCCCGTACCGAACGTGCCCGTGCCCGAGGGCTTCGAGCTCCTGGGCGGGCGGATCGACGATCTGGACGGGCTCGCGAGCGGGGTGCTGGTCTACCGCCGTGGCGACGACGTGGCGCTCGTCTATCTGCAGCCGCGGCGTGCCGATGGCGGCGAGCTGGGTACCGATCTGCTCTCCAAGATCCAGGGCGGCGCCAGGCTGGCCTGGCAGGATCGAGAGTTCTCCTACGCCGTGGTGAGCAGCCTGCCGGCCGCCGACCTGGTCGGCCTCGGGCGAGCGCCGCTCGATCGCTGACCTGCCCCGAGGTCGGGTCACGAATACGCCCGGCGATCAGCCGATCAGGCGGGCGATCAGACCGTTCACCTCGGCGGCCTTCTCCATGTGCACGAGGTGACCCGCGCCGGCCAGACGATGGACGGCGATCGCCTCGGGCAGACCCGAGGCGTGAGCCGGCGGCACGATGCGGTCCTCTTCGCCCCAGACGATCTGCGCGGGCAAGGCGAGTTCGGCCAGCCGCTCCCGCGCGGACCACCGCTGTCGGCCGCCGCCGAAGCAGGCCTCGGCGATCGTGCGGAGGGCCGCCTCGGCACCGTCCAGTCGCTTGGCGCGCAAGACGTTCTCCACCATCTCGGCGGTCACGAGCGACGGGTCGTGGACCAGCATCTCCAGGACCGGGCGCAGCTTCCGGGCCCGGTTGGTGCCCAAGAACCCCTCGATGTAAGCCATCGCGATCTCGGGGCCGAGCCCGGCCGGGGCCACGAGCGAAAGCGAAGCCACCCTCTGTGGCCGCGCGAGGGCGAGCGCCAGGGCCACCGCACCACCCAGCGAGTGACCGACGAGATGGACCCGCGCGAGGTCCAGCACGTCCATCGTCGCGAGGACCACCTCGGTCAGCGCTTCGACCGTGCCGGCCCCCACGTCCTTGCTCGAGCCGCCGTGGCCGGGCAGGTCGAGGGCGACGGTGCGACGCCGCGCCGCGAGTTCCGGCTGGTTGAACAGCCAGTTGTCGAGATCGCCGCCGAATCCGTGCACGAACAGCACGGGCTCGCCACCTTCACCGAGCTCGAGGACGCGGATTCGTCGATCCCCCACGGTCACGTGCCGGGGATGGGGGGCGGCGGCCTCGGCCGCCACTCGGTCCCGAAACCGCTGGGCGAACTCGGCGACGAAGGCGTCGAGAGCGGCTTCGTCCACCTCGGGCTCGGCCAACACCGCCAGAAGCTGCCCGACCGGGACCGTGGTCCCCGGCTCGGCCAGGATTCGCCTGACCATTCCTTCGGCCGGGCTCTCCAGGAGGTTCGCGATCTTCGCGGTCTCGATGTCGCAGAGCGGCTGGCCCTTGGTGACCCGTGCCCCGGGCTCGACGTGCCAGGAGGCCACGAGCCCCTCCTGCATGGCCAGGCCCCATTTGGGCATCACGACGGGCGTGATATCGGCCAACGTTCCCTCCCCTGCTCGGCCCCCGGCCGCGGCCGCTCGGCTCAGCCCTTGTACGCCAGGACCTCCCGCACCGCCGCCTCGATCTTGGCAGGGGAGGGTATGTAGAGATCCTCGAGTGCCGGCGAGAACGGCACCGGCGCGTGTGGGGCGGTGACCATCCGCACGGGCGCCTTCAGATCGCCGAAACATTCCTGGGCGACGAGTGCCGCGATGTCGGTAGCCATCGAACAACGCGGGTGAGACTCGTCGACCACCACCACCCGGCCGGTCTCGGCCGCGGTCTCGAGCACCGTCTCCCGGTCGAGCGGTGAGGTGGTGCGCAGGTCGACGACGGTCACACCGATCTTCTGCGCCGCGAGCTTGTCGGCCACCTGGTTGGCGAAGTTGACCATCCGACCCATCGCCACGATCGTCACGTCGTCGCCTTCGCGAGTGACGTTGGCCTCACCGAAGGGGATGGTGTAGGGCTCGTCGGGGACCTCGGCCTCCTCGTCGTACATGGCCTTGTGCTCGAAGAAGATGACCGGGTCGTCGTCGCGGATCGCTTGGATCAGAAGGCCCTTGGCCTCGTAGGCGTTGGAGGGCAGCACGACTTTGAGGCCAGGGATGTGGGTGAAGATCGGATAGAGACACTGACTGTGCTGCGACGCGGCGCGGAAGCCTGCACCGTACATGGTCCGCACGACCATCGGTGTCTTGGCCTTGCCGCCGAACATGTAGCGGAACTTGGCGGCCTGATTGAAGATCTGGTCGAAGCACACACCGAAGAAATCGACGAACATGAGCTCGGCCACGGGCCGTAGGCCGCAGGCCGCCGCTCCCGCCGCGGCGCCGATGAAGGCACTCTCGCTGATCGGCGTGTCGAGCACCCGCTCGCGCCCGAAACGCGGCATCAGCCCCTTGGTGACGCCCAACGGCCCACCCCAGGCGTCGTCCTCGCCGGGGCTACCCATCCCACCGGCCACGTCCTCGCCCATGAGGATTACCCGCGGGTCGCGCTCCATCTCCTGACGGAGCGCCTCGTTGATCGCCTGACGATAGGTCTTCTTGGGCATCCTCGCCTCCCCGATCGCGCGTCGGACACTCAGTTGTACGAGACGTAGACGTCGGTGAGCAGGTCGGCTTCGGTCGGCATCGGTGCGGCCTTGGCCTCCTCGGTGGCGCGGTCGATCAGAGCGGCGACCTCGCGATCGATGGCGTCCAGGGTGTCGGGGTCGAGCAAGCCGGCCTCGGTGACCCGCTGGCGGAACAGCTTCAAGCAGTCCCGCTCGGCCATGAGCCGCGGCACCTCGTCCTTGCCGCGATAGGTCATCGCGTCGCCCTCGAAATGCCCGTAGTAACGCGTGAACTTGACGTGGACGAGCGAGGGTCCACCGCCCTGGCGGGCCCGCTCGATCACCTCGCGGGCCACCTCGTAAACGGCGAAGAAATCGTGCCCGTCGACCTCGTAGCCGGGCATGCCGAAGCCCGCGGCGCGACCCACTTGGCTGCCCGCCACCGACCAGGCGGAGGCGGTGGATTCGGCGTAGCCGTTGTCCTCGATCACGAAGATCGCCGGCAGGTTCCAGACTTTGGCGAGGTTGTAGGATTCGAGGGTGGTGCCCTGGTTCGAGCCGCCGTCGCCCACGAAGGCGATCGCCACCCCACCGGTGCCCAGCGTCTTGGCGGCCAGGGCCGCGCCGCATATGAGGGGTGGTCCCCCGCCGACGATGCCGTTGGCGCCCATCATGCCTTTCTCGAGGTCGGCGATGTGCATCGAGCCGCCCTTGCCGCCGCACAGGCCGTCCTTCTTGCCGAAGATCTCGGCCATCATCGCCTTCACGTCGCAGCCCTTGGCGATACAGTGGCCATGGCCGCGATGGGTCGAGGCGATCCGGTCGACGTCGGTCAGGTGCATGCAGAAGCCCACGGCCGAGGCTTCCTCGCCGGCGTAGAGGTGAACGAAGCCGGGGATGTTCCCGGCCGCGAACTCCTCGTGCACGCGATCCTCGAAGGCGCGGATCGTGCGCATCTGTCGATAGGCGTGGATGAGCTCGTCGCGGCTGAGCTGCATGGGCGCCTCCCTGTTTCGATCTCGAAATCCGGAAAATCGGTATAGGCCGAAGCGCGCCGCGGGCAACCGGAAAGAATGCGAAGCGGCCGGGCGTCTCGTGACCCCCGGCCGCCTTCGATCACCTCGCGCCGCTTCGGACCGGGCGCCCTCGGCCCGATCGGCCGAGGGGCCGCGCTCAGGGCTTGAGCGTCTTGAGATAGGCGATGACGTCGGCGCGCTTCTTGGGATCGGCGAGGCGGAACGCCATGCGCGAGCCCTTGATCACACTCTGCGGGTTCTCGAGGTACTGGTCGAGGATCTCCTCATTGTCCCAGACGACGCCCGACTCCTTGATACCCGGGCCGTACTTGGCGGCGTAAGCGGGGTCGGTACCGGCCTTGCGACCCCAAACACCCAAGAGCGACGGGCCCGTCGGCTTGGCATCGGGCTTGTCGAGATTGTGGCAGGCGACGCACTGGCGGGCCACCGTCTTGCCGGCCTCGGGATCGCCCCCGGTCCCGCGACCCTGGGCCCAAGCGTCACTCGCCAACCCGGCCGCGAGCAGGCCCGCGGCGATCCATGTCACGCGTTTCATTCCGAGCGCCTCCTTCAGGGGTTCTGCTCTCCCCCGCAGGTCCGCCTCCTAGCGCGGCCGGGAGCCGCGGCCAATCGGGCAGATCCGCCCTGCGGCGAACGGCGCACACCACCGAGCGGAGCTGCCGCGGGCGGCGGCACCAAAGGGCGTGCGACCCCGTGCGGACTGATCCGCCGTGCTCCGTTTGGTGTACGATCAAAAGCGTACGGACCTGCTTCGGTGTGGGCGGCGACGATGAACGCGACCTTGACCCTCGTACTCTGCCTCGCGAGCGATCCGGCCCAATGCGAGGTGCACACGCACAAGGTGGACGCTCAGGCCTGCTTCTACGGTGGGGCCAACGTGGTGCGCGCGCTCACCCCCGAGGGCTGGCGCCTCGAGGCCGCCCGCTGCCTACCGGCACATCTGGGTAATCTGCGCGGTGCGGGGGCACCGCCGACCGGGCGGCCACCGGAGCCGCCGCGATCCGGGACGAGTGGTCAGGGCTGAGCGCAGCGTCAGCCCTCAAGGAGCCGCCGCGCCACCACTTGCGCCTGGATCTCGGCGGCCCCTTCGAAGATGTTGAGGATCCGCGCGTCGCAGAGGATGCGCGAGATCGGGTATTCGAGCGCGTAGCCGTTGCCGCCGTGGACCTGGAGCGCCTGGTCCGCCGCCATCCAGGCGACCTGGGCGCCCAGAAGCTTCGCGAGCCCGGCCTCGAGGTCGCAGCGCCGGCCCTGGTCCTTGGCGCGGGCGGCGAGGAAGGTCAGCTGGCGGGCGAGCTGGGTCTCGACCGCGGCCCAGGCGAGCTTCTGGTGGACCCGCGGGAAGGCCATGAGCGGCTTGCCGAACTGGCGGCGCTCGCGGGCGTAGGCCAGGCCCTCCTCGATCGCCGCCACCGCCACGCCCACGGCCCGGGCGGCGGTCTGGATGCGGGCGCTCTCGAAAGTCGCCATGAGCTGCTTGAAGCCCTGGCCCTCGACCCCGCCCAGGAGGTTCTCGGCCGGTACCGCGAATCGGTCGAACGAAAGCGTGTATTCCTTCATGCCCCGGTAACCCAGGACCGGGATCTCGCCTCCGGCGAGAGCCTCGACGGGGAACGGGTCGGCGTCCGTGCCGCGCGGCTTCTCGGCCAGCAGAATCGACAGGCCGCGATGGCCCGGCTCGGGCCGCGTCCGACACAAGATGGTCATGAAGTCGGCCCGCGCCGCATGGGTGATCCAGGTCTTCTGGCCGGTCACCCGCCAGAACCCGTCCTCCAACACGGCACGGGTCTCGAGATGGGCGAGATCGGAGCCGATGTTGGGTTCGGTGAAGACGGCGGTCGGGATCAGCTCGCCCGAGGCCAGGCGCGGCAGGAAACGGGCCTTCTGTTCCGGCGTGCCGGCCGAGGCCACGAGCTCGCCCGCGATCTCGTTGCGGGTCGGCAAGGAGCCCACGCCGATGTAGCCGCGCGAGAGCTCCTCGGTGACCAGGACCATGGCGAGCTTCGACAGGCCGAGCCCGCCATACTCCTCGGGCACGGTGAGCCCGAACACGCCGAGCCCGGCGAGCTCGTCCAGGATCTCTTGCGGGATCAAGGCGTCCTCGAGGTGCCAGCGATGGGCCACCGGCCGGATCCGCTCCTCGGCGAAGCGGCGGAACTGGTCGCGGACGAGCTCGAGTGCTTCGTCCTCGAGCCCGGGGTCGCCGAGCTGGCCGGGCTCGAGCAGCTCGGCCAGCCGCCGCCGGGCCTCGGGCCGGCCACCTTCGGCCACGAGCTCTTCGACCGCCGCGCTGCGCAGCAGGGCCAGATCGCGCGGGTCGAGGCCGAGCTCGTGCGGCCGGACGATCTCGCCTTGGGCCATGGGCCAGCCGCCCGACAGCCGCGCCAGATATTCGGCGAAGCCCCAGGCCAGCTGGAGCTGTTCGCGCTCGCCGAGCCGGCCCGTGGCCTCCAGCCGCTCGGCCCACTCGGCGAGCGCCTCGAGTGCCCGCAGGTGCACCTCCAACCAGGCCAGGCCGTGGGCGGCGTGTTGTTCGCGCTCCAGAGCCTCGGGGTCGACCCGACCGGCGGGGGCGAGCCGCGCGGCCAGGCGGTCGCGGGCCCGCTCGCGAAACGCCCGCGCCGCCTCGAGCGCGCCGCGACAGGTCCTAAGAAGAGTGCGCTGCGGCCTCTGCAACGTCGCCGTGGCCGTGGCCATGGGCTCGGTTCCCTCCGTTGGAAATGGGACCGCCCGGCCTCGCGGCACGGGCGGTCGGGCGCGTGCGCCCGAATTTTCGGGCCTCCCTGGTTCCACCGGCCGGGGCCGGTCCGGCGCGTCGGGTGCAACCGCCACCCGCCGCGCCCGCGCTCACTCCTCGATCGCCTCCTCGAGGGTGCGCATCCCCGGTCGGCGAGCCTGGACCAGCACCGCCATGTTGCCGGGCTTGTGCTGGTTCTTCCACATCTTCATGTGCGCCCGCGGGATGTCCGACCAGGGGAAGACCTCGCTCATGCAGGGGTCGACCTGCCGGTTGATGACGAAGCGGTTGGCGGCCATGGCCTGCTTGAGGTTGGCGAAATGGCTGCCCTGCATGCGCTTTTGCCGCATCCACAAATAGCGAGCGTCGAGGGTGAGCTTGTAGCCGGTGGTTCCGGCACAGATAACGACCATCCCGCCGCGCTTCACGACGAACGCGGAGACCGGGAAGGTCGCGGCACCCGGGTGCTCGAAGACGATGTCGACGTCGTTACCCTTACCCGTGACGTCCCAGATGGCCTTGCCGAACTTGCGCACCTCGGCGAGCCACCGGCCGTAGGCCTCCTTGTCCATGGGATCGGGCATCTCGCCCCAGCAGTTGAAATCCTTGCGATTGATGACCGCTTTGGCGCCCAGCGAGAGAACGAAATCACGCTTGTCCTCGTCGGAGATCACACCGATCGCGTTCGCCCCCGAGGCGGCGATGATCTGGGTGGCCATCGAGCCCAGACCGCCCGCTGCACCCCACACCA
>FWPV01003375.1_pt1 | contig 36328 bp, 30 predicted proteins | sample 2228371 | NCBI WGS metagenome assembly FWPV01 (sample SAMEA103939776, study PRJEB20133) | metagenome | reverse complement strand
GAACAATAAACAAAAATGGGGCTGTCCATAAATCATATATGGGAGCCTCTTACTCAAAAACCAATAGAAGCCCCCATTTATATTTACTATTTTACTCGTTCCCAAATGGGAGGAATCCTTTTCGCTCCGGCTTCGCCCGCTACGACCGGAGTTATGCCCGCTATTTCACAAAGATAGGTAAGCGCCCGAACCTTGTCCCCAATAACGCCCTGAACATGGTTTGCCGGGAACAAAGACAGGAACTCGCTGAAATCGCACTGCAACTTTGCGTGAACGTGCGGCCAAGTCGGGTTTGTTTGCTCGTTAATTGCTTTTCGCTGTTCCGCGGGCAATTCAAGCGCTTCGCCTTTGCAAATGAACATAAACGGCTTCTCGTCCCAAAGGCCCATTCTGCAGAATGTCATCTCGCCGGGAGCTGCGTCGAATTCGACTGAAGCTCCGCCGGCTTTGAAGTAGAACTTGAGAGCCGGATGGAAAGATATCTTTTTGAAATTCTCCGCCGGGTCGTAAGACCTAGCCGCATACCAACTTGCGTGGTTGCCGCTGTTGCACCAGTCCCAGATTCCGTATTCAGGCAAATATAACCTGACGTCCATAAATAGGGTAGGGAGGCCGCCTGATATATACTTCAAAAGCTGCATTGTTATCGCGGCGAACGCATCAGCTTCCGTGGCGCAAACTACCGGCTCTTTAGGACCTCGCCAGTCATACGGGTCATTCATCAGCATTTCAGGGACGTCGCCCAGCGTGTAGTGCTCCGTTAGTTCGCGCTGGCCTTTCAATCCGCAGAAGTCGAACCCTTCTTCTTTATTTATTTGCTCCATTGCCAAGTAAATCCTCACTTGGCGTTCCAAAGTCTCCGGAGTCAGGACTTCGCCGTCGTATAGCAGCCTGTCTCCCAAAAGTTCTTCAAACCATTTGCGCCCTTTCTCGACTTCCGCTTTGTCCATTTCTTCCGCATACTTGACCAAAAGGAACTGGTCAATCTGGTAAGTAGTGCATCCCAAGGCTTTGATGGTTGGAGTTAAATGGAAAAATCCGGTCTCCATTCCCATTGAATGCCCGCCATACAAGCCGTAAACTTCATTTTTGATGGTGGTAACTGCATTGGATGCGCGCACCCAGTCAAAAACCTGTTGCTGGGTCTCCTGGTCGTCTATTTCACCCACAATTCGATGAGTGCGCCGTCCAGCTTGCCGAAGCGCGCCGTCGGTCGCTAACAGGCCAACATTTCCCGGATATTGGCCATTGTTGTTTGAAAGGGAAAGAATCGGGACATCCTTCCCAAAGCAATTCACGAAAGGCCACGCTAGAAACGGAAAGTTCCAAACATTGTAGCACATGATTATCTGTTTGCAGCCTTTTTGGACAAGATATTCACCCATTTCCTGGCCTATGCGCACACCCGTGATGATCTTTGGTGCCACAACCACTTCTGGCGCGCTTCCATCGGCATTCTTCAAACCGCCTCGCAAAACGTCCGCCCAGCGGTTTACCACTGCCATATTCTCAGGATTATTTTGTGACCAAACGTGCTCGCGCTCATCATTGAGCATTGCTATTCCGATAGGTGTCGTTCTCATAACCAACCTCTCTAGGTTAATTGCATTCGAAGGGCATTATAAAACGGCAAACAAAATTGGTAAAGTGCCCCAAAGATCTTTTTAATAAAGCCGGGTTTTCTCGATTCCCTTCAATCTTACTTCCGTCCAACTACTATCCTTTCTTCGATATCCTCATTTTCCTCAAAATGCTCTATGCGTTTTTCGGCGCTTGGCAATTTCGATTGGTTGCCTATTTTCAAGCTAAGCCATACCAAGAAAAAAACCGTCACAGCGAATGTTATCCAACCGTAATATTGCAGCCCAACGGCTCCTCGAACAGCGCTATACAACCCAAACCCAAAGAATATGAGCGCCGCCCCGACTTTTATCAGGCGTTCGGGCAGCTTTTTGCCCAGCATTTGACCGACTATAATAGCCAAGCCGTCGGATACGACCATCCCCAGTGAAGACCCTATCCACACAGGTATTATAGCCCTGTCCGTAGCCAATGCTACAGTGCTGAGCATTGTTTTGTCCCCTAATTCGGCTATGAAAAATGTTGTGGTTACCAGCCAGAATGGCGATCTCCCACTAAGATTTTGGCACTCATCTTCACTTAATTTATCACCTTTGAGCGTCCAAAGCCCAAAACCAATGAACGCAACTCCCGAAATCAGCTTTATCCACTCATCTGGCAATATTTTGCCAACACCTCCGCCCAAGAACACCGAAATGATGTGCACCGCTAACGTGGCGACAAATATGCCGAGAAGCACAATTTTCCAATTAAACCGGCTGGCGAGGCAAAGCGCCACAAGCTGCGTTTTATCGCCGAGCTCGGCAAGAAAAACAATCGCTAAAGATACCCAAAAAGCTTCCAAGCTTTGTCTCCCGTGGAATATGTTCAAACCAAAAAATAAAACCTTTGCATCCGTCATAAATCGCTATGAAAGATGCAAAGGTCTCACTAAGCCTTAATTATGGCCGATTAGCCAGGCCCGCAAGGCCAGTATGTTGACTAATCCTTAACTAGCTACTCCCCTTTACAAATGAATTATACCTTTTCGATGACAAAATGGCAAATAAAACCGCTATTAAAAAATTAACAAAAATGCCTTCGAAGAACTAACCATTTTATTCCAATCAACTGGGCTTAGCAGTAAAATTAGTCATCTAAAAAGTATCCTAGTGAATGCTCGCGCAGGACTCGATTCTATGCCAATAAAGGGGATTTAAGTGTTTTTTATTCTTTCGATAACAGTTTTGTTAACGGCTTTGCTGCTCGCGTCTGTAACTGCCGACGCTAGCCGCCCTCTTTTCCCGGACTCGATGGTTGCTGATTTGAACTCTTGGTCCATCATAGAAAAAGCGGACCATCTGCCTCAAAATATCCTTCCTGCTTTTATAGGATCGGGTGTCATAGGAATAGGCCTTGACGCTTCAGGTATGCAAAACCTCGACTGTAAGATTGCTTCCAATCCGCGATACAACAAAGGCAAAAACTCCCGCACTGACGACCTTTACATCTTCCGCGAACGAATGATCAGCAGCCACCTCAGCCATTTGAATCTGATGCCGCTGGGATATCTGGAATACGACCTCGAAATTGATGGCAAACTGTTACTCCCTACCGATCTATTGAAAAATGTTTCAAATTGGGAGCGCGCCATCAATATCCGAGAAGCTTCGGTCCGCACTACTCTGGTTTTTAAAAACGGGGTCGTTTTGAGCATCACAGCGTTTTGCCCTTATGAAACAGCAATGGCTTGGTTTCGTTTCGAACTGAAGTCCAATGACGGCGTGATACATCGCGTCAGGCTGGTTCCCTTTCTTAAACTCAAAGTTCGTCCGGAGATAGGCGGCGGCGAAATACTCGATAGCATAACCAGCAGAGAAGTTAGGGGCTCTACAGCGTCGATTTGCGGCAAAGCGCTAAAAGCGGGAAAACATAATACTTATGAAGACTACGAGCTTGGCTATAAACTGGAAGCTTTTGGAGGCGAAACAGAATCCGACGATACTTGTTTGAAAGCGATTTATTATTTGGACGTTTCGGGTAAACCCATTGTAAGGGATCTAGTCGTTCACTGCGGTTCAATTTGTGAATCCGGCAACTTCGATAGATCCTTTTTATCACATAAAGCCGATTGGGCTAATTACTATGACACCGGAGCAAGTATTTCTATCGGCGATCCTTTAAGAGAGTTTTTGTTCAATAACAGCCTATATCTTCTGCGTTCCGGTGGGACATTCAAAAATGGCTATCTTCTCCAGTTCCTTTTGTTTCACCCTGAAAACTGGTTCGCTGGCACTTTTTGGGATACTACTTTCACTGTTGACGGTTTAATTAAAGCAAATCAGGTCGGATTGGCGGAGCGTTTTGTCCGATGGCTAAATGAAAGCGCTAAACCCGCCGGGCGAACTTTTGCTTGGATCACCCGTTACGATGGTTCGTCGGCAATGCCTTCCAAATGGAAGGATTCAGGATACTTCGTCAATGCCGCCCACGCTATGTCTGCAATAAGGCTATATGAAACCACACAGAACAAAAATCTTTTGAAGCAAATCATTTATCCACTGCTTAGAAAAATTGCGGTCTATTCAGCGAATGCCCACTTTATCAAGGAAGGCGATCATTATATTGGCGGCGGCACAGGACTTGATGTTAACCAACCGCAAGAAACAAATCAGACATTTTCAACCGCGTGGTTCGCTGTAGTTCTGAAAAAGGCTGCCGAGTATGCTACAATCCTGGGCGTTGACGAAAAGCATCGTATTCATTGGGCCGAAATCGCTAAGAATCTTAAACTTGAAAAAGGTGAAGCGGGTTATTTCGCATCTCGAGATAATCCAAAGCCAGACCATTGGTTATCTATGCTCTTGTATCCAACAGAGGCAATGCCGCTCGTGGAATTATCCGACTTTAAGCGCAATCGCACTGTTCAGTGTTGGCTCGATACATATGGGCTTCAGCAGCCTTGGTGCCATTTTTGGCAGGCCCTTTCGGATATGCGCCTCGGTGAAGGTTGGGCAGAACAAGCTGATGAATACATCAAAGAAGGCATCGGTTTCGTTTACGGCCCGGGCTATTTCTCGGAGATTACGCCGAGAGGCCGCAATGTAGAAGGCTTGCCCCCTTATTTAAGCGCGCATTCGGTTTTCCTTGCCGCAATTGCGGAACAGTTCCTATCAGGCTCCATTTGGAGTAACGATACGGTCTTTTTTGCAAACTTGCCCACGGCTCTGCGTAACAGGGAAATATCATTTGGCAAGTTAAGAACTAGCCGCGGGCTTATAGCATCAGGAAAACGCTCTCCCCAAAAAATTGAACTCGTGCTTGAAGGTGAGTGCACTTTTCCTTTAAAAATCCATTTGTGGAATTATGGCCGCTTCCTTCTGAGAATCGATAACACTCCAGTGCGTGAGTTTACGGTAGATAATGGTTCCATACTTTTTACTGTCAACTTGCAAAAAGGCAAAAAGTCTTTAGTAGAAATCAATCTAATTAGCAATTTATAAATAAAGCAGGAATTATAAGTGATTTTATTTCAATATAAAATTATTAAATATCTCTGGTTTTAAGGAAAATACATTGAGCACAAATAGAGAAAGAATTCTTTCGATACTTCATTATCAGCCTTTTGACCGCCTGCCAATATTGCACTTTGGTTTCCTTCACGAAACACTGATTAAATGGAACAGAGAAGGCCACATCACCGATGAGGAACTCGCATCCTATTTTTGTTCTGACGAACATCTGAACCTGGAACCTCTTACCAGAAAACTCGGCTTCGACGCCCCTTACCATCGCGTTTTCGCTCCGCAAACTCGGATAGATCCGCCTTTCGAATACAAGGTCATTGAAGTACTGCCCGACGGCTCAAAAAAGGTTATGAACCCACACGGAGCTATTGTCATCGAAAAAGAAGGCGCGGGAAGCATTCCTATGGAGTTTGACCACGTCTTGAAAGGCCGCAAAGAATGGGAGGAGCTTTTTAAGCCTAGGCTCCAATTTCATCCGGACCGTGTCGAAAAAGTATTGGTCAACTGTGAAACTGAAATGAAAAGTTTCGATGCCGGTGGCAAAGAATATTTGCTGCAAGAAGGTCGTAAAGACCATTATCTTCTTCATTGCGGAAGCCTCTACGGAGTTCTTCGCGATTATATCGGCGTGGAGAATCTATGCTATTTGGCCGTAGATGACGAAAACTTGCTAGTAGAAATGATTGAAGTGAATGCCGAGTTATGTTTTCAATGCACTAAGTATGCTTTGGAATCAGGCGCCAAGTTCGATATTGCACATTTCTGGGAAGACATTTGTTTCAAAAACGGCCCTTTAGTCAATCCATCATTCTTCGCTAAATATGTCGGCCCGCACTATAGAAGAATAACAGAGTTGGTCTCGAGTTACGGCATCGATTTAGTCTCTCTAGACTGCGACGGCCTGATTGATGCTCTTGTCCCCATATGGCTGGATAATGGCGTCAATGTAATGTTCCCAATTGAAGTTGGGACTTGGGACGCGAGCATCGAACCTTGGCGCAAAAAGTTTGGGCAACAGGTTCGCGGTGTCGGCGGAATGCGAAAGTATGTTTTCGCTTTGGATTATTCAGCTATCGATAAAGAAGTAGAGCGTCTGAAGCGGCTGGTTGATTTAGGAGGTTACATACCCTGCCCGGATCATCGCATAGCCGAAGACTCAAAATGGGAGAATGTGCAATACTATTGCGACAAAATGCGCAAGACATTCGGCGATTAAGCAGCCAGTTGATCCTGAGCTTCATACCTGAATTTGTTTTCCATTAACAGTTCCGCTATTTGGTCGGCCGGCATTGGCCTGCTGATGAAATATCCCTGGACTTCATCACAATGAATTGACCTCAGGAACTCTAGCTGTTCTAATGTTTCAACGCCTTCGGCAATCACTTTCAGTTTCAGGTTATGGGCCATCGCGGTCACAGCGCCGGCTATAGCGGCATCCCAAAAGTTTGTTGTTATGTCTCGGATAAACGAATGGTCTATCTTAAGCGCGTCTATCGGCAGTTTTTTCAGGTAGCTGAGCGAGGAATATCCTGTGCCGAAATCATCAATGGATATCCTGACTCCCATCTCTTTTAAGAGGCTCAGAACCCTTATCGCTTCTTCGGCATTGTGCATTAATGTGCTCTCTGTTATTTCGAGGTCCAAATATCGCGGATCGAGTTGAGTTTCCTCGAGGATCTGACCAACAACCTGCACTAGGTTGCATTGATGCAAATGCATAGCCGATATATTCACTGCCACATCGAATGGCGGTATGCCCGCATCATGCCAAACTTTTGCTTGTGAACAAGCCTTTCTTAATACCCACTCACTAATTGGAATGATCAATCCGTTTTCTTCCGCCAATGGTATGAACTGCGAAGGAGGAACGTTACCGTATTCCGGATGATGCCAACGCAACAGCGATTCGACTCCGAGTATTATGCCAGTGTGTATATCAACCCTCGGTTGGTAGTGAAGGCTCAATTCCTCTCTCTTCAAAGCTTTACGCAAGCTGTTCTCTAAAGCCATTCTTTTCATTGCGGCGACATTAAGAGATTCGGTGTAAAACTCATACTTGTTTCGACCTTTCTCTTTGGCGCGATACATTGCGCTGTCGGCATTTTTAACCAATGTTTCAACATCTTGGCCATCGTGGGGGAATAGGCTTATTCCAATGCTCGCGGAGACAAACATCTCTCTCCCAGCCAACAAGAAAGGTCTGTTCATTATATTCAGGACTTTTTGTGCTACCGTTGCCGCTTCATCGTTATTTTTAACATCCTGAGGAATTATCGTAAACTCGTCCCCACCCATCCTTGATACTATATCGCCTTTCCTCAGGCATTGTAGTAGCCTTCTTGACACTTCTTTCAGTAACAGATCTCCCACGTTATGCCCCAAAGTGTCGTTTATTAGCTTGAACCTGTCCAAATCCAAGAAAAGCACAGCCACCGTCTCTTCTTGCTTTGCAGCCTGCCTTAGCCGATGCGCTAGCTGGTCGCTAAATAACAGCCTATTCGGCAGGCCCGTGAGTGGATCGTGATGAGCTAGATGATCGAGCCTTTCTTCGTAAATCTTCTTTTCCGTTATGTTTCTCTTTATAGCAACAAAATGCTCGATAACTCCTTTTTCATTCTTAACCGGGGTTATGGTCATGTCTTCAGTGTATAACTCGCCGTTCTTTCGTCGGTTGATTATTTCTCCGTGCCAAGTTTTGCCGCTAGAGATTGTCTGCCATAGTTTCTGATAAAACTCTTCATTTTGTCTGCCGGATTTCAATATCCGAAGCGATGCCCCCGCAATTTCATTCAGCGAATATCCGGTTTCCTTTTCAAAAGCCGGATTGGCGAACTCGATCCTGCCGTTGGGATCGGTAATGACGATTTGATCGCCAGCTGCGTTTATCGCCGATGTCTGCATCCTAACGAATGCTTCGGCTTCTTTCCGTTCTGTTATATCCTCAAGGAATCCGTCCAAATATCTTATATTACCAAAATCATCGTTAACCGTTCGAAGATGAAGATTGCCTACGCCGTTCTTCCCATTGCGCTTTTTCAACCTTACTTCTAGCCATATATAGCCCGTCTGTTTTAACGCATTCCTTAATGGTTCGCCTTCTTCACCAATGGCTTCTAAGCTAATGATATCGAAAACCCTTTTAACTGTTGACAACAACGCCCTAGGCGTTTGATAACCGAAAATCTTCGCAAAAGATGGGTTTGCTGAGAGAATCTGTCCGTTTATCGCGAATTGGAATATTCCAATTGGCGAGTTTTCAACAATCGATTTGTACTTTGCTTCGGCTTCACGTATTGCCAATTCTGCCTTGTGTATGCTTGTGATATCTTGATTGACCACAATCACATTGATAATCTCGCCTACGGAGTTGAAAACCGGCACCGCCGAATTCAGTATTATTTTTCGTTTGCCATCAAACGTCTCGATTTCCAAAAGATCGTTTAATCGCGGTTTTCCCTCTCTTAACACCTGGACAACTGCCCAATCCTCTGGTTCTACGCGCTTTCCGTCATCCAGCCGCCACGCCCTATACTCTTTATAACATTCGAAATCCCCATATTTGACATCCCCCCAAATTTCACGGCCTGCAGGATTTACAGACAAAATCTCTCCTTTTGTAGAAACCGTCCACACGCCAACAGGCAAAGCATTTAAAACTTGCCGCAGTATTTGTTCATTCTCTTTTAATGCCTCCTCCGCCATTTTGCGCGATGTAATGTCAATAATCAGGCCTTCAAGCGCGACAAGTTCATCTTTTTCAGCAAATATACCCTGGCCTTGTTCCCAAACCCATTTTTCTTCATCAAGCGCAGTATTTATCCGGTAGGTGATTTGGTAAGGTTTTCTTTTTGCTATCGCTTCTTGGACGCTATCCCAAACTAGGTTCCTGTCATCCGAATGAATCAAGTCAGCGTAAGAAATTTTTGCACCGCCAGTCAATTCTTCCGGCCTGTACCCAGTTAAGTCGAAACATCCGTCACTGACAAACTCTATGGTCCAGTTTTTGTCGTTCTTGCACCTATATGCCATTCCCGGCATATTGCTAAGAAGCGTTGCTAAAGCCCGGCGGCTTTCTATCAAATCCTCTTCAGCTCGTTTTGCGTCTGTTATGTCATTCGCTATGCATACGATTTGGGTTACAACTCCCGACGCATTGACGACGGGGTTCAACCTGACATCTACAATCGTTTCGGTATGATCTGTGGCAAATATTTTGGAAACAAAACTGCCAACGGAGCCTTGCAACGCCAGATTCATCGCCTCTTCAGCTAAATGTCGTGTTTCCGCTGTCCATAGGTCTTTGAAATCTTTGCCGATCAAGTTTTCACTGTTTTCGTTTATTTTTTTCTTCCAAGTTTGGTTGATCATTAAAACGCGGCAGTCGCTGCCAACCAATGCAATCAAATTGGGAGACGTTTCAACTAAATACCGATATTTGAACTCTGAAGCTTCGATTTTAGCAGCAGATTCACGAGAGTAAAGAAACAGAATGGAAATGAGTGTAGCGACGACTGCTGCTATCAGCGTTAAAGTAATCGGCATTAGCCTGTGAGATGCCAATAAACGTTCCCAATCTGAGGCATCTATGTCTAATCCCAAAATCGCAACTACTAAGTTGTTTCGTGGGTCGCGAATTGGAGCGAACGCAGATATCCAAATACCCCATCTATCCCGCAAAGGACCCGTAACTGTCGGCTTCCCTAAAATGAATAATGAAGATTTTAGCCCCGCATCTGCTTCGTAATAAACCTGTCCGGGAGGCGAAAAGTTCGGGCTGTGCATCGGTTCGGCATCAGCTAAAAAAATTATCTCTCCCTTGCGCAATCCCATTAAATACACATACCTGAGTTCAGGATGGCCTGCTTTGATAATTTGCAAACAGTTGCGTATGGCTCGGTAGTTGGTGGATTTCACATCCTGCGCAAGGCCGGTCAATTTCGATACCTGAATAGGGTTCAGTAAAGTGCTAGCGCTTAACGCATCTGCCTTGAATCGATCACGCAAATGGGCTTCTGTGTTTTTTGATACGCTGTTCGTCATCAGCCATCCCAGCCCAATAATGGCCAAAAGCGACATCCCAAATGTTATTAGTAGCTTTAATCGGAACCTACTAAGGTTTAAAGCATCGTTCTTTAACGTCGCGAAGTTATAGTAAAGCCATAAACTTGCAAATAGCCAGAATACTGAAAAGCCTTGTGCCATTTGCGCCGAAAATCCAAACCACTGATGGAAAACAGCTGCGTTGATTATATTCGTTGGAAATGTCGCCGATTTTGGAAATGCCCAATTCGCTACTAGTGAATAGACACTTATAAAGAAAGCGGAAGCAATCAATGAGTATCTTTTAAAGCCTGTGCAACTGCGGCTCAATGACCAAAAAGCAAATCCGCTGGCAATTCCTCCAACCATTATCCCAAAAAAGGAAATTGAGAAAAACGGTGATTTTGGTTCGGCTAAAAAGCTGAGAAATACCGGCAAAACAGTTATGGGAATCAGCCAGTTGTGATACCCGAAGTTTCTTTCTTTAAGTCCAATGCGGCCAAAGTCCAAAAGGCAGAAAACTGCCAGAAGAACGCTAATTGAATGCTGAACGGATAAGACTTTGATGTTTGGCGCGCTGTATATCACCAATTCCAGCCATTGGCTTATGCACATAAATGAGGCAAATAATCCAAGCCGAATCCATGGCAAGGATTTATCCTCAGACCTGTGCAAAGCAAAAAGCACAGCCGCCAGCAGCAAAAAAGCTAATCCGCAAAAGAAATATACAAAATCCATAAAATCTAAGGAGGATCTGAAGAATGTTTTGACGCCAAAAAGCCGATATTTGCCGCTAACAACGCAGCGATGCGGCTTATGACATTAATATCGGCTTAAGAAATGTGTTTAGTGAGGTAGTCTGCAAAAATTATTTTGTATTTCTATTAAAGGTGGCATTTCAATGAGTATTTTGCAGTTTTGGTGACTAAAAGGATATAATAGTAGGGATATTACAAAATCGAGCGTTTGCGCATTAATTTTTAATTATACAAATACCCGCTGCGATATGGCCCATCATTATCGCACAAGCTGTCATAATCTACTTGCCTAAGCGCTTGGAAACCTTCGGGGCTTAAAACGAAACCTCGCTCCATCACTGCGCTCTCCGGATTTCTTGTGAGCTTTACCCTAAACAGGTTGTCTTCCATTGCGAGGGCAAGAATTTGCCGAAGCTGAAAGTTATCCAAAGACGCCATCGCTTCTTGGGCATCGCGGGCTATTTCGCTGTCCGGATCGAGTTCCAAAACGCGAGTATACTCTATCATAGCAGCCCCGATTTCGCCTTTCTGCTGGAAAATGATCGCTTTCTTGAAGTGGTTAATTGGGTCGAGCGGATCGAGATAAATCAATTCATCAGTTACCCTCAAAGCTTGGTTATACTTGCCTTGGTGAAGGTATGCTATGCTTAAAACATCCCTTGCATACAGGTTTTTGGGCCATTTTTTCAACATTATGCGGCTTTCCTTGATAGCATCTTCATATTTGCCCGACTCAATACAAACTTGTAGAAGCATTTCGCGAACTTCCGGATTTTCTGGCTCACATTCAGCGGCAGTCCTTAGCGCTGATACAGCTTCATCGATCCTTCCGGCGGCGCGGCATAACATCGCAAGCTTCGCGTAAGTGGAAGCCTTTCGCTGCCCGATTTTTATTGCTTTACGGACATTGTCTATTGCCCCCTCATATTCGCCTTTGCGCTCTTGAGCAGATGCGCGCCTAAGATAAGCGGCCTCTTCATTGTATGTATTCCGTTTTTTGGTTTGGCTTTCTTCCGGCGGTTCAATTGCTCTCAATTCTGTAACCTCTTCCCCAAATTTTTTTCTCACAATGGCAGGCTGACTGCCCTTCCGGTTTTTGCCGACTCGTATATTGCAAGGACAATCTCTATACTTTTACGGGCTTCTTGCCCAGTTACCAACGGCTTTCGATCCTCTAATATTGCCTCGATTAAATCTTTAATGAGCAATCTATGGCCTTCTATTGCTGATTCAGTGGGCGCCGAACAGGCTGTCCCCTTTTTGATGTCTACCCCGGCTTTGGTGCTAAATGAGTTGCCAAGGTCTGAAACCTCATCCGGAACATTCCAGTGTGCTATACTTTCGCCCTGTATGGCAATAGTTCCCTTCTTTCCGTGAAACTCTAGCCTATGATCCATCCCGGGATAGACCGAAGTCGTTCCTTCTATTACTCCAAAAGCGCCGTTTTTGAACTTAACCGCGGCTACGGCCGTGTCTTCAACTTCGATATCCCGAGCAAGGTGGTCCGCATATGCAAACACCGTATCCACTGGTCCCATAATCCACTGTAGAAGGTCTACGCAATGCACGCCTTGGTTCATTAACGCTCCACCTCCGTCAAGAGCCCACGTGCCTCGCCATTCAGCGCTGTCATAGTAGTCTTGGCTGCGATAATACTTGAGGTAAGCATCGCCCAAAATCATTTTCCCCAGCACTCCAGACTGCACTACCTCGCGTATCTGCTGCCAAAAACACGATGTGCGGCGTTGGAATATAACTCCGAGCTTTACCCCGCATTTTTCCGCCGCTGAAATAAACTCATCGATCTTTGGAAGCGTGATATCTATCGGCTTTTCCGTCAATATATGCTTTCCAGCATTTGCGGCGTCAATGCCTATATCCGCATGCGTTCCGCTTGGAGTGCAAATGCATACTGCATCTATATGCGGGTCTTCGAGCATTTCGCGGTAGTCAGTAACCGCCTTTGGCGCGCCATATTCCTCCGCGAGCTTTTCGGCTTTGCTCTGCACAATATCGCATACGCTCAAAAGCTTCGCATTTTCAATTGCCAAAATAGATTTTGCGTGCCAAGGCGCTATAGCGCCGCACCCAATTATCCCGAATCCAACAAAATCTTTCATATCGCTTTAAACCCTGCTATATGCTACTATTATTAACCTGAAATGGATTTCCTGCGCTATGTTGGAATTGTTTTTGGCTTTCTCATATTGACCTCCCAAAGTTTGCAGGAGTGAAAAGTAGATATGCGGCTGATCTTACCCTCGATTATAGATCAACAAGCTATCAGTAAAGGCATCAGGTTAATTAGACAAATCCTCAGTTATCTTGGCCCGGGGTTTTTTGTCACTGTCGGATTTATAGATCCGGGAAATTGGGCAACTAACATCGCTGCAGGTTCTCAGTTTAACTACGACTTGCTCTGGATAGTCGCCCTCAGCACGGGGGTCTTAATTTTATGGCAGCATATGTCCGCGCACCTTGGCATTGTCAAAGGCAAGTGTTTAGCCGAAGCAGTCCGCGAGCATTTCAAGCCGTTATCGGTTCTTCTTTATGGATCTACCGCTATGATAGCTTGCACGGCGACAGCACTCGCCGAAATTTTGGGCGCTGCACTGGGTCTCAATATCCTTTTAGGCATCCCAGTCAAAATCGCAGCAGTTTCATCGGCGGTTTTTGTACTGACGATGCTTTGGCTGCAAAGGTATCAACAAGTCGAAAAAATGGTTGTCGCGTTTGTCAGCCTTATTGGCATTTGTTATCTCGTCGAACTGTATCTGGTTAAACCTGATTGGGGCGCAGCCGCTTTTCACATCGTGGTGCCTAAACTCAACTCTGAAAGCATAGTTATCGCGATGGGAGTTTTGGGCGCGGTTGTAATGCCGCACAATATGTACCTGCATTCTGAAGTCATTCAGAATCGTGAATGGAAAGGACGCAGTGAAGAAGAGACCCGCAGGCTTTTGCGCTTTGAGTTCGTCGATACCCTTTTGGCTATGCTGGTGGGAATGGCGATAAACTCCGCAATGGTTATCGTTGCCGCATCCGTTTTTCATAGGAATAATGTCAACGTAACCGAATTGATTCAAGCTGCGGAGACCCTGAAACCACTCGCCGGCCAATTTGCGGGACTTCTTTTTGGAATCGCGTTGCTGTTTGCGGGTGTTTCTTCATCTATGACTGCAGGAATAGCCGGTGGAACTACTTTCAGCGGCTATCTGGGTCGCGCAACAAGTCTCGAAAGTATATGGTTCCGAATTGGAGCGCTTATAACAATTGTTCCGGCAGCGCTGATAATTCTTTTCATAAAGGATACTTTTCAATCTCTTATATTAAGCCAAGTATGCCTTAGCATACAGCTGCCTCTCACAATGTTACCCCTATTTTTGCTTACGAACAATAAAAAAGTAATGGGTAAATTCGCCAACAAATGGCTTGAAAACTCTCTTATGGTCGTAACCGGTTCGATAATCCTTTTTCTAAATGTCCTTTTAGTTTTCAGAGTTATCGGTGGTAGTTTTTAAGAAATTTTTGTTAATTGTTTGCAAATGAAATCTGCGGAACCAGCCTTATTGTTACACGTCTTCAAAACTGGCAGTTTCTGAGGACTGTTCAACATAGGAGTCGGTTAAAAGGAGTTGCCAGGCCCCACCCACCCCACCTGGTTCCGAATGACCGGCTCCTATAAATGCTGAAAGCCCACAAAATCCGATGGAGCGTTTTGGGGTGGAGTAGGGCGTATTCTTTAAATAAGTGGAAGCCTCATTTCTCGATGCCATTCAGCTAGTTTCTCGAGCCTTTTAGTTTCATCGTTTGGAAATTGCAGTGGCCTGCCGCGAACGTCTATTATAACTCCAACGGTTCCTCCCTCTATTTCAGTCTTTAATGGCTTGCCTTTCCCAGCGCCAACATCTAGTCCGCGGCTGGGTGTAATCAATGCTTCTGCCTTGTGTCCAATTTCCATCGGCACAAGTTTTAGTGCCCCGAATGGAACTTCATATTTTCTTCCTTCCACCTCGACGATGACGCCTTGTTCACCCTCTTTTTTTGTGCCTACAGGCGCGATACACCCGCCTAGTTTGACAAGGCAGTCGCGCTCAAAAACCTCGGCGGCGGCGGTTGGATGGACTGTAGAAAGAACTCCCAATTGAGGCATCATAAATATTGAATCCACAGCAAGCATCGTGATTCCCTGTGGCTGATAAGCGTCTAACATCATCAGCGCTGCTTCGGCTCTCCTGGGAGCGTGGCTTAGGACTCCTCCGCTTCCTACAATCATATCTAACGCCATCATTTCAACAAGGGTTTGGCCTGTACCCTCTTGGCTAAGCAGGTCGCCCATCGTTCTCACTTGCTGGACTCCTTTTAATGTCCGCGCCAAAGATTTATGATGTTCAAATGCAAGCCTTAGTGCTTCCCTCGCAACAGCCTGCTCGATGCGCAGGTCTCGGACGGTATGGGGAATCGTTGTAGGTCGGATCATTTTATTGCGGAGGCAATTGCGTATCTCCTGTTCGCTTATCTCAAAGGGTATCCATCTAGCTATGTTTGCCGTTCCAGCTTCCGCAAGCACATTGCAAATAGAATAGCTCATGCCTAGGTTGGCGCTTACCGTCCTATTGAAAACTCCACCGAAAACAGAGAAAACATCGGTTGTGGCGCCTCCTATATCCACAGCTAACACGCTAATTCCCATTTGTTCGGAGATATTGCGGATCATAAGCCCCACAGCATTCGGCGTAGACATTATTCCCGAACTAACCCAAGATGACAATTTGCCATAACCTGGAGCCTGCTGCATCACGTGTTCCAAAAAGAGTTCATGGATCGCTTCCCTTGCCGGGCCAAGGTTCTCCCTGTCCAGAGTGGGACGAAGGTTTTCTACCTCCCTGAAATCCACTCGCTCTCCGAGAAGCTCCCTAACCGGCTTCCGCGCATCGACATTTCCGGCGAAAATAACGGGCAGCTTTACATTTGCTCCAAGCCGAGGTTTCGGATCGGCAGAAACAAGCATCTCGGCAAGTTCCACCAAATGCCTTACAGTACCGCCATCAGTGCCACCAGACATCAAAATCATATCAGGGCGAAGATCTCGAACACGCCTTACTTTCTCATACTCTTTGCGGCCGTCATCTATAGCGATGACATCGATGATGATCGCTCCCGCGCCCAAAGCGGCCCTTTGCGCGCTTTCCGCGCTCATAGCTTTCACAACCCCGCAGACTGTCATCTGCAGCCCGCCGCCCGCGCTTGAAGTCGAAAGATAAGCGTCAACGCCTTCACTTTCGGTGGCATTTTTGATTATCTTGTCTTCATCCAGTATCTTTCGGCCCGAAAGCTCTTCCACTTCGCGGATTGCGTTCAAAACACCTACGGTAACGTCATCATACGGCGATTCTACGGTCGTAGGGGCTTCCCCGCGGACGATTAGCCTATACTCACCGCCGCGCTTTTCTATCAAGATTGCCTTGGTCGTTGTGCTGCCACAGTCCGTAGCGAGGATAACATTAAGTTCAGCCATAACACCAAATAAAATCTTTCGGTTTCAAGCGCGCATATCATAACACGCTAACTTAATCAAAGCAATGAATACCATCAAATCAATTAAACTTGGTACTTCAGTTTCCTTTCGGCCGTTTCAGACTTCATTAATGTAACCTTACTTCAATTGTAAACTTTTTGCGATATTAAAAACAAAATAGTTTTCACCGCTACCAGAGGTGTTAACGCAGAAATATGCAGTTATTGAATGGCTTTCATCGAAATTGAACACGAATCCAAAAGTAGCGGAACTGTCTTTTCCAGTTATATGGTCCATTTGCAGCGACAATTTGTCATTAATTTGAATATCAAAACCGCCCGCCAAGTTCACCTTTTTTTCATTATGAAGAATACCCCCGTGAAGCCGCGCTTCGCCGAACTTTTTGCTCATAGCCAGATAATACTCATTCCGGGATAGATCATCTATTATCTGAAACCCTAAGGCTACTTGCGGAGTTGTTTTGCTCTCTTTTAACAGATTGAGCTTCGAATTGACCGCTATTAATCGCGGCCTCTCAACTGAAAAATCCACACCAGCTTCGATTCCATTTGCTAGCCCGTATTGCAGTAAGAATGCCGTTGAAATATTTTTTAAGGTTTTCGAAACGACTATTTCAATTTCAGAGGACAATGTGCCTTTCTCTAGTAATTCCGACGTTGGAATTGTGTTCAATCCAGTTGGCGCTCCAAGAGCAGACACAGCAACTGTCAATAATGCTAAAAAAGCCGCAATCATCATTTCTATATGGTTTCCTCCTTTGGTTTTTAAATGCTAAAATCGCAAATACCAACAAAAGTTAGTCTCGCCTAACTTTTGATAAAAAAATAATGATTCGTTTTATGATTTGGATTTCGATTACATTCTGGTATCTTTGTTAGAGCACTTCTTTCTTGCAACTTCTGCAAGATTTTTCTTTTTCCATCAGTTTTTGTAAACGAGCGAGAAGAGTTCCTTTGAAAATGTGCTCTAATTCGCAGGCCAAGCTTTCAGCTTCTGTTTGATCGACTAAAAGTATATCTGTTAGAAAATCTTTTATTATTTTGTGTTTATTTGCTATTTCCTCCGCAAGTTTACGCCCCTCGTATGTAAAGGTGATGAGATCATATGGAGCATAATTTACCAACCCTTTTTTTGATAAAACACGTAATGCTCCCGTCACAGACGCTGCTTTCACTCCAAGAGCGGTGGCGATATCTTTACTTCTGGCAACACCTTTTTGTTCTATGGCTTCGTAAATTGCCTCTAGATAATCTTCCATATGCGGGCTAATCTGTTTGGTAGTCTCCAAGTCAGTAACTCTCCTATCCAAATCTTTTCGTAAAAAAGTTATTTAATCGGGTAAATGATTAACAGTATTCATGAATGTAAGATATCTCTATCCATAAACAAAAAGTTAGAAACGACTAAGATTATAAGTAGCTCCTAATAAGTTGTCAATAATGCATTTTATTCTTTCGATGTATTTATTTCCTAGCTGCTTTTCACTGCAATTTAATCAATGTACTTAGGCTTCGATTTCATCTCAGACCAAAAACTTGACTAGCATAAACCGTACTGCTAGATTTAACCCAAAAATGGTTAGCGATTTAACTGACATAAACCAATCGCAAAAGAAAATGCGCAGGCTCTCACTTGCGGCAATTATGCTCGCCTTCTTGTTGCTGTCGATTGTGGTTTCATTCATTGTTCCTTCCAGGCAAGGACCGGACGAAACCGCCCAATACGACTATATACGCTATATCGCCCGCAGTATGGGCATAGATTCTCCTGACAGGGCGATTTCCAAAAAATCATTCGAAGAGAACTATGATATGCGACAGCCTTTATATTATTCTCTGGCGGTTGCTCCTTACGCCCTGGCAGAAGCCATATTTGAACAACGCGGCGCTCCGTTGAGGGCAGTTCGCCTCTTTTCGGGCTTTGTCGGTCTTTTTTGGGTTTTTTCTATGTATAGGCTCGCCCGCGAGCTCTTCCCAAGCGACGATGCAGCTTGCCTGTTCACTACAGCATTCGGATCGCTACTACCGTCCGTCATCTATCTTTCCGCTGTGGTAACCAATCGACTTGCAGAAGCTGTTTTTTATTGCGGATCTTTGGTAATGATTTTGAAATTTATCAGAACTGGACTGCCAAAATTAAAAAGCTCTCTTTGTTTTGGCGCCCTTATGGGTTTCGGTTTGCTAACCGGAAGCCAAGCGCTCACTATACCCGTCTTGGCGGCGATTGCTATACCTTTTTCTCTTAGAAGACAAGGAAAAAGCCGATATTCCAATGTGCTTCGCTCGGCTATCATCGCGTTTGTAACTATGCTTGTGATTAGTTTATGGTGGTTTGTTCTCAGCCAGGCGAGATACGGCCAATGGATCCCACACCCGCCTTCGAATCCCGCCATTGAAGGCGGCATCACAGCCATCTTTTTACACCCTATAAAATCCATTTCGCTGTTCTACGGAATATGTTGTTGGCTTTCAGCGTATTTTTGGTTGCCATTCGATCCCGCTGTCGCTAGCATTGCCTCAAGCAATGCTTATATGACGTTCATTTCTGCTTACACTGCTATAGCTCTGTGCGGAATGGTGATTTTTCTTTTCGTGACCAGAGGCGATCGAACAACTGAAGAACCATTGGATAGGGGAGACGTTCTTCTCATTTTGTTCCTATCCTTCATTTTTGTACTAGGGACAATACTCTTATATACCGCTTTAGTAAATGAAAAACTTTACAATTATGCCCATCTCTTGATTCCTGCCGCAGGATCTATTAGCGCAATTATGGTCGGAGGCTTTAGGGGTTTTTCTCTCAACCGCATTCCACGGTTGGTTTTAATGTTCATCGCTCTACTAGTGGTTGTTGTATTGAATATAATCAGCATTTACTCTTTATGGCACGCATATACAGTTTGAACCCTTACACAAGCTCAAGTGTTTCACAATGGTTATATGCGGGTAATATGCGTGAAGGCCGGAAAATCGCCGGTTGTTCCAAGATGAAATACGGAGGACATTTATCGTGAAAAGTATGACTGAAACCAATGTTAAGGATGCTTTGGCGGGTGAAAGCCAAGCTCACATCAAGTATCACAATTTTGCGGAGAAAGCTGAAGCGGACGGCATGGCGAACATAGCCAGATTGTTTAAAGCCGCGTCTTATTCGGAAATGGTGCACGCTTCTGCTCATTTAAAAGCTCTCGGCGGCGTTGGCACAACTGCCGAAAACTTGGACGGCGCTTTTGGCGGCGAAACATTTGAAATAGACGAAATGTACCCCGCCTATATTGAAGTGGCAAAACTCCAAGGAGAAGCGGCCGCTGAAAAATCTTTGGTCCGAGCTTACGAAACCGAAAAAGTTCATCAGGGCCTTTACGAAAAAGCAAAAGCGGCTGTTGCCTCCGGTAAAGATGCAGAACTGCCGGACATTTACGTTTGCCCAGTGTGCGGATTTACTATGTACGACGACGTGCCAGACAAATGCCCTCTTTGCGGAACTTCCAGCATTAAATACGTAAAGTTCTAACTTCCTGCTAAAAAAAGGGCGTATGGTCCATTTAGATTCCATACGCCTTTTTGCTGTTCAATCACCCTAAAGCGCGTGCTGTAACACTATAATTTTGGGACCATTATTCAAATCTTCGGCTTTAAGTTCTATCTCGCTGCTGTCAAGCCTTTCCACATTTTTCTTGCCTTCTAAAAAGGACTCCACCGGTTCTATTGGAAAGGCGATTTTAGCCGTTTTGAAATGCATAGGAATAACGATCTTCGCCGAAAGTTGTTCAGCCACTTTCGGCGCTTCATCGGGCCCTATTGTATACGTGCCGCCGACAGGTGTCAATAGTACGTCGACCGCTCCCACCATAGCGGCTTGTTCATTTGTCAGCACATGCCCTAAATCTCCAAGATGGCAGACTTTGATTCCGTCTGCTTCAAAACAGAAAACCGTATTTCGACCGCGTTCGGCTCCTTTTGACTTGTCATGATATGTGTCCACTCCGCGAAACTCTATCCCGGCGGCAACGAACTTGCCAGGACCCTTCAAAAGCATCGGATTCCCGGCGATCCCTTTGCTATAACCGTGGTCGGCATGGTCGTGCGACATCAATACGACGTCTGCCGGCTCGTTGAACGCGCCATAACCGACCGCACCGCTGAAACTTCCCGGCTGGTAGGGGTCTATCACTATCTTTTTGCCGGATGAAGTTGTAATTAAAAACATGCTGTGTCCAAGCCATTGTATTTTCATTCCAGGCATCCCTCAACTTATTTTAGACATCGTCTCGGCTAATACCAAGCCGCTTTGTTTCAGCATTTCCGTCTCTTCCGAAGACAACCCGATTTCAATATGCGAAACGACTCCTTGCCGCCCGACTATGGTCGGCACGCTGAGGCAAACTCCGTTGATACCGAACAAACCAGTTTGCAGTGTCGACACTGGCAATACCTCGCGGCTGTCCAATGCAATGGCATTTACAACCTGCCTAATCGAAAGCCCAACCGCGTATCCAGCTCCGCCCTTCAAGCGTATTGCTTCCGCTCCAGCTTTCTTGGTTGCTTGAAAAACAGCGCTTGCTTTCTCTTCACTATAGTTAGGAAAACAGCTGATCGGAACGCCATTGGCCGTCGCAGCGCTCCAAATCGGCACCATGCTATCGCCATGCTCTCCGAGTATCAAGGCATTGACCTGGCTTGCCGCAACCCCCAGCATTTCTGAAAGCAAAGATCGGAACCTCACAGTATCCAATACCGTGCCCAAACCAATAACCCTGTTTGTCGGCAGCCCAGCTTCTTTTATTGCTATTTGGGTCAATATGTCAACCGGGTTTGAAACAACCAAAAGTATCCCGCATTCAGATAGTCCTATATTCTTCAATTCGCCAAGTATTTGCTTGAAAAGCGCCACGTTCCGGTTTATTAGCTCTAATCTGCTTTCATCCGGTTTGCGGCGAAGGCCGGCGGTTATTATGACGATGTCCGAACCTGCGGCATCCGAATAATCTCCGGCTTTTATCAATTGGGGGGATGCAAGCGCCAAACCGTGCCTGAGGTCTAACGCCTCGCCTTCTGCCGCCTCTCTTGCCACGTCAATGAGAACTATTTCTCTGACTGGACTGCCCATCTGCAAGGCGAATGCAGCATTGGATCCTACTCTGCCTCCTCCTCCTATTATGCTTACTTTCATAAATCACCCTATTCTACGGAATCTACGGAATTATACGAAACCATAAATGGCAAGTCAAACCAAATAAGCATTTCTTTAAACGTTTTATTATTCATACCTTTGGCAGCGCTTACGTTTGCTTTCCCATTAAATGTGAACAACCTAGAAATATGAATCTTTATTGATTTCTGTTTTTAATCACCGCATTCGAAAACCTTTCATCGGCAGATAATCGCTCGCAATCGCTGAACGCACCTATTCTCCCAAAAAAATCGAGCCCACGTTTTAGCGTTTTGTCAACCATTTTCAAGCCATTCCAGTTCATCATTTGTCAGTTTTATATCTAAAGCTTCGGCGTTTTCTGCATATTCGGCAGGCGTAAAACACCCGACAAGTGGGAAAAGGTTCATAGGCTGATTGAAAATATAAGCAAGCGCGATTTGCGGTGTGGTAACGCCTTTCTTTTTCGCCAAGTCCTGCGCCCTCTCGAGCCGTTTGAAGTTGTCCTCACTGGCATAACAATGAGAACAAAGCTTCCAACGCGGATTATCTATTGTCAGATAGTTTTCTTTGGTAATCTTCCCGGAGAAAAAACCCGCCGATAAACTAGACCAAGGCGCTAAAGCAATTTGGGTTTCAATATAATAATCGCGAGCTTCCCTGTTTTGGGGTCCCGAAATGCTTAGACAGCCCGGCCAAGGCTCTTCCACCATCTCTGCAAGGCTGAAATGCGGGCTCGATATTGAGAAAGGAACCAGCCCATTCTTTTCTGCATAATCATTGGCTTCCTTAATTCGTGTATGGCTCCAATTAGAGCCCCCGAATGCGGTTATATGTCCCTCGTTTTTCAGCCTGTTTAAGGCCTCGACAATTGGCCCGACTGGCACGTCGGGATCATCCCGATGCAGCACATATAAGTCTATGCTTTCTAACTTCATCCTGGCAAGCGTATCATGAAGGTCCGCTTCGATATCAAAAGGCGTGACACGTCGGCGGTCAGCATTATGGTGCGCTCCTTTTGCCATTATGATGACTTTGTCTCGCACCCCGCTTGAACGGATCCATCTGCCCAAAATGCGATCCATTTCACCTCCACCGTATACGTGTGCCGTATCGAAAACAGTCGCTCCCACCTCAAATACGCCGTCAAGAAGACTCATATTGTAGTTTTCATCATCCGTCCTCAGCATCGTCGTGCCTTGCACTAACCGCGATGCGGGCTTGTCGATGCCTGCGATTTTTCCATATTGCATTTCATCTCTCCATCGGATAAACGAGGCCCCATTGACCTCGCATTTCGTCCATTGTTCTCATTATTGCCAGCGATTCATCGAGCGGCATCACACTGCTTTCGGTTTTGCCCTCGCGAATGCATTGCATTGTTTCCATTGCTTCGAACTCGAATCCATTGTCGCCATAAGGCGCTTCTATTAATTCGCTTTTGTCGCCAATGGTAATAGTCATCCTATCGCCGCGCCACCAAGGTTTATGTATCCTGATATGACCCTCAGTTCCTGCAACAACTGCTTCTTGGGTCGTATTGGTCCTAACAGCGGATGAAACCAGGGCAAGCCTGCCCCCTTCAAACTCCATCACAGACGCATTTTGCTCGTCTACGTTTGTCTCGCCAATGTGTGCAAAACCGCATACCCGTTTAGGCGCTCCCATCACCCAGTATGCAAATGATACCGTGTAAATACCTACATCCAACAGTCCGCCTCCTGCGAGGTTCGGGTTGAGAAGCCGGTGCTGCGGGTCCCAGCCCCCTCGAAAGCCAAAATCCACATTCATCCAACGAACCTCGCCTATAACGCCTTCTTGTAATTTCTCTTTGAACTTAATCATAATGGGCAAAAAGCGAGTCCACATAGCTTCCATTAAAAAAAGCTTCTTCGCTCTTGCTTTTTCAATCATTTCGGAGGTTTCTCGGGCGTTGATCGCTATGGGCTTTTCACAAATGACGTGCTTTCCGTTTTCAAGGCATAAAATTGTGTTTTCTTTGTGCAAGTTGTGGGGTGTTGCGACATAAATGACATCGATGTCGGGGTCGGTAGCTAGTTCGCTATAACTCCCGTAACATTTTGGAATTTCATATCTGTCTGCAAATGAATCCGCCGACTCTTTTCCTCTGGATCCAACAGCGACCAGCTCAGCGTCAGGCAACCGCTTAAGCGCCTCGGCCATTTTTCCTGCGATTCGGCCAGTGCTTAAAATCCCCCATTTTATCTTGTCAGGCATATTGAACTCCCTCAAGCAATCTTTATTTCAATACCGCTATTATTTCTATAAAATGTCAGCCATAGCTATTCCTTTATACTGTTTGTAAATCTCTCGCAGCCGTTTCGTTTCGCTCCTTTCAATCATACTGTATAATAGCCGATTTTCCCAAGCTGAAATGCCGCGCATTCATAACCGATAATATGGATATATCCGGCTTTATCGAGGGCGACATTGAATCCGTCAAAAGTCCGCAATTCTAAAAGGCAAACTAGCCTGGAAGCTAAAATATGCCTGCTGACAATGGGGCTCCTATTCGTTTTGCTCCTCGGAGTAGGCCATTTTGCGATGAACGAACAGCGAAAAGCGCTCTCAGTGCAAAAAGCGGAGGCTTTTCACTCTGCGGCTGTTGCTTGGGCGGCATACTTCGAAGTTCTGGCGGAAACGAACCCAAAAGGCATAGTCCGACAGATGAGCGAGCGTCTCACGACTAGCGCTAATGAACTCGAATATATCATAATTCAAGATAGCCAAGGAAAACAGATTTTTGCTGAATCCCGGCATTTTACGCGATTCGAACCTCCAGCTTTAAGCGATACAACTTGCCGAATGGTGCGAAACATTGCGGGTTTCGGCGGCCTTTACAATGCGAAACTTCATCGTGAAACTATACCTGTCACTTTGCCAGATGGCAGTCGGGGAAAGCTCATCGCCGCTTTTACTTACTCCCAACTTAACGATTTGATAGATGATCTCGATTCTAAAATGCTGCTAGTGTTTGCGGTCGCTTTTATGGTCGGCGTCGCCCTTTCTATGATGCTCGCTCGTTCTCTGGTGAAACCGTTGTGCAAATTGATTTCGGGCGCCCGTAAAGTTGCTGCCGGAGACCTATCCATCCAATTGGAAGTTTCAAATGATGACGAGATAGGCGATTTGGCGAATACATTCAACTATATGGTCGAAGAGATGCGAAAATCTCGTGATCAGCTGCTCACGCAGGCAATGACCGATAGCCTCACTGGTCTTAATAACCACAGAGCTTTCCAAGAGCGGCTAAATATAGAAATGACCCGTGCAGAGCGTTTTAGCCACGACCTGTCTCTCTTGATGATGGATATAGACCATTTCAAAACTTTCAACGACACCTATGGGCATCCGGCTGGCGACGAGGCTCTCAGGGAGATAGGAAGGCTTATTCTTGCCAATATACGCCAGATTGATTTTGCTGCGCGATACGGCGGAGAAGAGTTCGCGGTGATTCTTCCTGAAACGGCTTTGGAAGAGGCTAACGAAATTGCGGAAAGAATACGTTTATCTATAGCTAACCACAGTTTCTTTGGTTCGGACGGCGCGCAATATTCTATGACAGTCAGCATTGGGGCTGCTCAGTTCCCTCTAAGTGCGTCCGAGCTTGGGGGCCTCGTTCTTGCCGCAGATATGGCTCTTTACAAAGCCAAAGCCATAGGGCGCAATGCTGTTTGCGTGTTCGAAGACTCTTCGATCTCTACCCAATCCTGTAAACTTATCCCTAATCTTATGCTCAACCTAACCGAGCAAAGCATGATTGAGGCAGTATCAGGTTCTATTGATTCCATTGAAGGACTGCCAGAAGGGTATTCCATAGAACTTTCTCGGCTTGCGGCTAAAATCGCTGAACGCTTGAATTTGAATCCAGAAGAACAAGACGCAGTTCGTCTTTCGGCGCTTCTTCGGGACATAGCTTGTCTTGTGGTTCCGTGCTCCCTTGACGAAAAACGCGATCTGGCTGTTAATCATCCTATAATAGGAGCTTCTATAATTCAAAAAGCTCCGCACCTTAAATCACTGATTAAAGGAATAATGCATCACCACGAAAAGTATGACGGAACGGGGTTTCCCCGAGGGCTTGCAGGAATTGATATATCCATAACAGGCCGCATCATTGCGGCTGCCGAGGCGGCAGCTCAATATAAATTAAACCATCCAGAAACATCAATCCAATCCCTTAGAGAACAACTAGACAGCCTATCTGGAACGGTTTTAGACCCAGAAGTGGCGTCAGCGCTATCATCCATACTTGAAGAAGGCACCTCGGAAGGACATGAACTGGCAGCCTAACTCGGATTCAAGAAAATAAAAACCGCGTCCTCTACGAAAGTGAACGCGGCCGTTACTGCCAATGCTTTTGTTTCTGGCTAAATTACGAAAGCCGTTTTCTTAAAGCGAAACCGACTAGCGCAATCGCGCCGCTAGCCAATCCGAGAATGCTCGATGGCTCGGGAATGCATTTCGATTGCAAACAGGTGGTGTCCACATAAACATCACCCAAATCAGCGTTAAAGAATGAGAACTCAACGCTGCACCAACGCGGCTGGCCGTTGGTTGAGTATTGGCCAAAATCCTCAAAGCTGACGTAAAAGGTTGTCCATTCACCCACGGACGTGAACTCTTGCTCCAACCATATGGTATAGTCAGCCTCACCGGTTGGTTTAGTCTCGTAATTTTCGACCCACCAGTCGAAGCCTACCTTCAAGTACCCCTGTCCTGTGGTATATAGGTCGAACCACAAAAATACTATTTTGTGATTCCAGTCCGGGTTCCAATAGGGCGACCTGCTGTTATCTACTACTTGCCGCAAGTAACCTGTTTGACCCGGAAGCCCCGGATCGAACGCGACATGCGGCCTTCCAGCTTGCTCCCCAAAATTAATGTTCTCGGAATACTCCCACCCATCACCGCCATTTTCAAAACAGGGGTTCTCTAATTCGTTCCAGCCGGGCTCCGGAGTTGGATTTTGCGCAATTGCTGTGCCAGCAATCACAAGCAAAAGCACGGAAACAAAGACTACGGTTTTTTTCAAGACGTTTACTAGCCTCCTTTCCTAGCCGCTATTTTTTGCGACCATATTGCTTACTGCGCATACCTCAGCGTTTTCCGGTTTTAACACCCAGACTGCAACAGTATTTTTACCAGAAAACACTATTGTTATTGTATTTTATCAACCTGTAATGTAAACCAATTTTATAAAAAATATTTCAAAAACAGGTATTTTTACTAGTATGCCAAGTCTTTAGGAATTGAAAAAACCAGCATTTTACCCAGTTGCAGGCTTTTGGGAATGCGAATAGAATTGATTTACCACCCAAACAGGCGGCTGGAACATACCCGAAAGGGATACGGCATCCCAGCTGCCTGTGCTTTTTAATAATCTACTAAAGTTCTAGAACGATCTCGTCAAGGGAACGCTTCGGCACGTGGTGCACGCCTTTTTCGTCTCTATAGTATTTGATGCTTCCATCTTCAGGCAATTTCTCGATCTGGACTCGCTCGACAGGCCTTCCTATAGCTATTACTAACAAAATTTCATAACGTTCAGGTATGTTAAGGTCTTCCCGAAGTTTTTCCCTGTCAACTGAACCAATTATGCAGCCTCCCAAACCTGCTTCCACAGCCCCCAAAAGTATGCTCTGGCAGGCTATGCCGTGGTCGCAGTGAAAGTTGTTGCTGATGCTTGTGTCTCCCAAAACGATGATATAAGCAGAAGGTCGCTCTCCTTCGGCAGGTCCGTCCCACTCTTGCAAATATCCCGCCCATCGTAAGCACCGATAAATGACTGCATTTTTCTCCGGCTCATTTGAAATCGAATATTTAAGGGATTGCAAATTGGCCGCCGAGGGCGAAAGCCGAGCCAAATCTATGAGCTGCAGAAGCGTTTCCTTTCCTATTCGATGAGATTCATCAAACCTTCTGTAACTTCTGTTTTTAAGAACAAGTTCTCTTATCATTGCACGACTCCGGGTTATTCATTGCATCATCTTTGGATAATTTTAAGCCAATCAGCCAACAGAAAATAAACTCTGCCGATCAAAAGCGACATTCGTGCCATGACAGTGGATCCAAATATTGCTCCGAACGCAAACATCAGAAACCATCTGCCAGTGTTCGCCGAATACCTGATAGCTTTTGTGCGGTGTTCGATTGAAAAGAAGAAATAGCTCATCGATGTCACTAGAATGACAATGAAAAGCGCGTTATTGAGCATTTGTGGCAGTGTGAGATTGTGGCCATAAAGAGGCTTGAAAGAAGCTTGAATCTGGGGTATGTATGTGGTGACAAACGCTTTCATCGATCCGCCGGCGCCCAAACCCATGAAAAAGCCAAAAGCTATCCGGCTTATCCACGCGTGTTTCCTGATGTAAACAAAATAGAATAGAGACCCCACAACCGGTGCAAAAGCCCACAGCCATTTCCCCTCGCCAATCATTTTATCCCACCATAGCGGTTTTAGGACTTCCGACCAGACCAGAAAAATAGTATAGCCCGCTGCTAGTCCAATATAAATGTGCTCGAAAAACGTATATATAACGTTTTCTCGATACAGCAGCGTATAAAGGGCTAGGGTGCATATTGCTCCGGCCCATATCGCTATCAGTGCCTCGTGTTGTATGATCCAGTCTATCATTTCTTATCGAGCCGCTTTTTTTCGTGAAAGCAAGTATCCCAAATTGCCCAAAATGATCAGCAGAATAATGAGTATATGCGTCGCCGATTGCGCTCCTGCGGCTTTGGTCCCAAGGCCTTTGTGGTTAATCAAAACTTCGTATTGCCCAGCTCCGATAAGCCCCGGCAGCATTCCTTTGATCTGTCCTGCGTCCAGCGGATTATAACCCTCTGGCACCATCACTGCAGTCGGAGCGTAACCTAACGGCGTCCCATAAACCCCCTGAATGAAAGCAATCCAATACTCGAGCGTGGCGGATGGAGTTATATCGACAACCAACCCAACATCCTTTATGCTCTTAACCTTTTGCATCATAGGGATCTTTTCAACCGGCGTCCCGCGGAAATCTTTTTCGACAACTTTCGGCAAGTTTTGCCCAAGACCTATTATGAACGTGTATAAATTAGCGCGGTATCCCCAGCTGCACCAGTCCTTTCCATACGTTTTGCCGTAATCTTTGGCGACCTTTTCAGCCAAATCCGTAGACAGCTTAGCTCCCTGTTGGGCAAAAGCCACTATGGCAAACGGCACGTTTTTCTTGAATAGATGCCGCATAATCGCTTCAGTTTGCGGAGCGTTCTCTGCGACCGTACCAGCATCCCAAACTATCGACAAAATGGCGATTTTCCCTGCCGGAATTGCTTCCACAGCGTGGTATAGTCCTTTGACTTGAGGAGTTACAGCAATTGGCAGGTTCGCGGGAAAAACTAGCGTCAAGACAACAATCAGGATCAAAAGCGAGTAAAGGAATCGGCGATCAATATTTTGGATTTTCAAGAGAAAATCGGTCATCGTACTATTGCTCGAAAAAGCTTCCTTTCTCCAGGCTTAACCATATTCTTAATGCCATCGCCAATGCTCCTACAGCAATTCCAAACGCTATCCCCCGCTGGGCCGCCATATTGGGTCCCGTCAGTATCCAATAGCCCAGGTTTTCCAGCCGAAAGTTGCTTAGCCAGCCATCAGTAGGCAGGTTATTCGTTAGATACACTCCAATTGGCACCTGTCCGAGCATAACTATAAACGCCGCTGCCATCATCAAAGCAGCCTCTCTCGTCTTTATCCTAAAAGCTCTGTAGGCCGCTGAAACTATATAAAATGCAACAAGTGAAAACATCGTCGCATTTAACGATAACAACGCGCCCGCAAACAATATATCGTATATAGCCCGGCTGAACTTTCCGCCGGTATATTTCTGCAGCATCGCAAAAATGCACATTGCCACCAAAGCAACATAAAATGCCGCGCTGTTATGCCAACCCCGCCTTCGCCTTACTATGGCCCGACCGTGAATTTGCAGCAAGTTAATGATTCCTAGGCCGAGAGTGAACCCGAAAACTACATTCGCCCATTCACCCATAGGCGTCAACCAAGCGGAAAGCGGATTATCGCCGCCAGGACCTTTGCCTACCCATAAAAATTCTACTGAATAAAACAGCCCCGCCACGAACGTAACGAATACTATCAGTGGTTTGCGAAAACGAGCAGGCAATTGCGTAAGCCCAGCGATTATCAATGCGCCGAGCAGCAAAACGCCGAATATATACGCATAAAGCGCAGGCCCTTTCTGCGGGCCGAAAAACGTTCCGATTAAGCTCAAAACGTAAACCACCTCGCAAGAAAATGTTCAGGCCCAACTATAGTCGTCAGAATAATCCCTACAATAATCACCAGCAAAATCAAGGCTTTTCCAATGTCTTGCCCTACAAGGCTGCCCAAAAGAGTAGGTTCCCTTGAAAGATATGCGCTAGCCGCGTAAAACTCATCACCGATAATTGTATAATCACAAGCCGCAATGAAAAACGGTATTTGCGTGGTTTGCGGCGTTCCGGCTACCTGTATGGCTCCGACGTGATTGCCGGTCTCCGCAAGGATCAGCGATTCGGCAAAGAAATTACCAAGATAAAAAGCTGAAGCGATCTTTTCTCTGGTCAATATGCCTACAACCCCTGAGGCGAACGCAAACTGCTGGTCAGATAGATACCTTATATCAGTTGGCGTAAACTGTTCCGGCACTCCCTCTTGGGTGTAAGCATCCCTCGAAACTTCTTCAGAGACCGTATATATGACCGAGTCTGCAGTCGGGACAATCACTCTGGATCTGTATTTTGCCGCTGTCCTGACAACGTGGCTCAGGATGGCAAGCGCCTGTAGCGTGGTAATGTCGAGCCCGGTAATCCCCGGAACGAAAATTAGTGGCCGTCCCATCTCCGTAGCTCGCCCAACGGCTTCATCTATTGCATTGAGCCCTGCTATTCGGCGAATGAAAAGTTGCCTTCCACGGCGCGCTGTGAAAATAGCGGCGAGGATGGCACTGCTGATTAATGCAAGAAAAATTCCTGTTGGAAGCGTAGCGTGTTTCAAGTGGCATTTCCTTCTGCTGGATTGCTGCGCTGAGAAGCTAGCTCGTCAATGCGGTCTATGAGTTGATCTATATAATCACGATTGTTCAAAATCCCGCCATACTTGTTGATTGCATCCAAACCAAAAACGGGACCCAGAAAAGGCGTTGCGGCAATGAGCGCCTGGCTAGCCGCAAAAGACACCGGCCGGTTAAGTTCAAGCAACATTATGGCAGGTGTTTCCAGCCGCATTTTCACAACCCATCGCGCAATATCCTCGATCGCACCCCTTATTTCTTCTTCGGAAAGGCTCTGATAATCCAGCAATGTTTACTTTTCACCACGCACTTCAAGCGCTAATTTTTTCAGATTCATCCACGTAGACAGACTCAATAATTACGCTTTCGGGTTTTAGCATTTTAATGGCCTCGATAACCTGCTCCCTTAAAGATGAATTATCAGAGAATCGTAAAAACACTCCGCGGAACGGCTCCAGCCTGGACTTCCTTGCAAATGGGCTAAGTTTGACCCCCTTCTCTAAAATATAGGCTGCCTTTACATCGCTCCATCTGATGATTTGGTGAGAAAAAAGCGACCTCGAAGAAGCAGTTTCCGCACTTATTTTAAAATGGACTGGAAAAAGGAAATCAGATACCGAAGCCGTTAGCACAAAAGCGATTATCAATGCAGGGAAAAAACCCTGCAATACAAAAAATGCCGCTGCCGCGGCGCACAAGATCACTAGAACAGCGCAAGCAGCTTTTTTCCGGCCTTCCCCGGAGGCCAAATGGACGCTCCAACACAATGGCAATTCCAAAGCCACGTGAGAATCCTCACTCTTTGTGCGATGACTAGTCTCTTCCAATTCCGTTATTTTAAGTTGGATACAAAACCACTGTCAATGATTCGATTCGCTATTTTGTAGGAAGTCGCACTTTATTGTTTTTCTGCCTCTTGTTCAGGCGGCGCAACATTGTCAGTTTCAGTAGCTGGCTCCATCTTGCGTTCAACTTCCGGTTCTGCTTCAGCAGGGGCAATGCCAAGCTGCCGTTTATATTCCAAAAGCTTTTGTTCAACGCCTATTTCAGCGGTAGCCCTGTGTATGTCGCGCATCCGAGCGTCCACTCCACTGGTTGCTAATTCGACGCGTGCTTGCGCTCTGGCAGCGCGCTCGTCCACCTTTGCTTTCATCCGCTCCAAAGTGTCGGATTGGTCTCCGATATCAAAAGATGCCATCAGCCCGGCAAGCTGTTCCTGCATTTTCGCCTGTTTGGCTTGATTGATCAACCTCATAGCTTCATTTATTTTTTGTTGCATCCCACGTATATAATCTTCGCGGCTTTGCTTCGCCTGTTCCGATGCTTTAAGCGCAGTTTCGTGTTGCATTTTGGTGTCTTCAAGGTCTTCTTTAGCGGTTTCCATCGCAGCAATCAGTGTCTTTGCCTCGGCTTCGTATTCCGGACCCAGTTTGACCGCAGCCAGAATCTTTTCGTCCAAATCTGCGATCTTCTTCTCAAGCTGTTCAATCTGCCCCCGAAGAAGAATCTCAGTCTTAATAACTTCTGCCACAGTGTTGTTTAATTTCGGCACTTGGGACCGCATATCGTCAATATATTGCTGAAGCATCATCTCGGGGTCTTCGGCACTCCTGACAAACATTCCGATAAAAGCGCGTATTACATTGACAATCCGTTTCCACATTTGGTCATTCACCTCTCCACAGTGTTTCAGATAAAAAACACTCTACTTTGGCAATCGGAAGAGGTTTCCGCAGCTCTTGGTGAAAATCCTGCAGAAGCTTAATTTTTGATGGATTCAACTTGCGCCTGTTGAGGTAATTGCGCCGCCGTTGTATAATCTTCAACAAGTTCAAGAGGATAACGGTAAATAGGGCAGCCCCAAAACGGACACTGCCCTATTGTAAACACAAAAGCTCTATGAAGAGATTATGCGCGGACCAATTTGCCAGCTTTGATGCACTTTGCGCAAACTCGTTTCTTTACGGAGGTCTTCCCAACCATCGTGCGCACTGTCTGCAAGTTAGGCAGCCAGCGGCGTTTCGTTTTAGGAGCACGCAATGCCCAGGAACCAGAATGCTTATGCCTTATGTTTTGGCCGAATTGAGGACCCTTGCCGCAAACTTCACATACATTCGCCATTGATATTCCTCCGAGACTTAAGAAAAGCCGCGCAGGGCTTTAGCCCACGCAGCTAAAGGATGCGTTTTGAAACACAGCGAAGATAATACCACATTCATACATAAAATAGCAAATAAAGCCGATGACAGGCCGATTTCACATTTTATGCGGACGGTGGCTACTATCGATCCTTCTTCAAACCTATGTGCCGCCGTTTCATTGATGCGCCATTCAGGCTTGCCTGCGGTTCTTGTAACCGACGGCTCGGATGTTCTCGGAGTGCTCGATGAAAAACAAGCCCAATCGGCTTTGTTGTCGATGCCAAACTCATTCGAGGCAGTGTGTGCGGCGCAATTTCCGGTTTTGAGCGTATCATCAGCAGATTTCCCTAGCGTTAATGAAAACGTCACAATCCGGCAGGCGCTCGATATTATGAACCAATGCCAATCGGAATATCTAGCCGTCGTGGATGCGGAAAACAAAATCAAAGGCTTAGTGTTGAGGCGCGATGTATTGGCTTTTCTGTGCGATGCTCTACGTCCGCCATCGCCGGGAGGAATGGCAACTCCTCTGGGTGTTTATCTCACCAGCGGACCTATCCGCGCGGGCGCCTGCGATTGGGGCTTGTTTCTAAGCGGGGCATCAATGATGCTTTTAAATATTGCCGCTATGTTTGTCGTTTGGTTTTTTGCCAAGCAGGTCGACTTGCTTTTTGAATTGAACGTAATCGGCAGCCTTTCGTCGCCTCCGATTCCACTTCCAAATACCTATGACTTTCCGCACTACATCGTTGTCGTTGTCCATATTCTTCTGTTTCTGCTATTCTTGCATCTCAGCCCGCTGGCGCAATATCACGCGGCTGAGCATCAGGTGGTGAACGCCATAGAACAACGCCAACCTCTAAACTTCGAAAGCGTTTCGAAAATGTCTCGCGTCCATACCAGATGCGGCACCAATATCGGGGCGGCTGTCATTATTTTCTTGGTTATAACGCAGCGGTTTACCGGTCCCATAGCTTTTGTCTTGTCCTTAGTGGTTGTGCTGATGTCGTGGAGGCTGCTGGGAGGGTGGCTTCAAGCGGTATTCACAACCCGAAAACCCGAGGCAAAACATCTTGAAAGCGGAATACTCGCTGCTGAAGAATTAATCGCCAAGTATCAATCGAACCTTGGCTTGCGCCCCACATTTAAGATTAAAGTGTGGAATACTGGCATTCTGCAGGTTTTAGCCGGGGTTTTGGCAGTAAATATTGTTATGTATTTGATAACTTCGGCATTCGGTTTCTCGCTGCCTTTATGAAAAATCAAAACAAGCACTATCATGGGAATTGATCGAAATGGAAAAAATCGGCCCTGAAACACCAATTTGCAAAGTGCTGGAATGCTGTCCTAACGCATCGCAAATTTTCGAGGCTTACGGGCTAGCGTGTGAAACTTGCATGGGCGCCTCCGTCGAAACGATTGAAGAAGGGGCGATAATGCATGGAGTAGACCTGGAAGCGCTTCTAGCCGAACTCAACGCCTGTTGCGATTCTACGGAGGACTAGCATTTCCAATTATGTTTAATCAAACAAACAATACCGTTAATCTTGCTCGTATGCTTCGCGAAATTGTCGCGGCGGGACCGTCGTTTGGAAAATCACGCAAGCTTAGCGGTAAGTCTTATTTGATAGAATATGTTAGCGCCGACCCGCAGAATCCCATAAACATCACTGCGGCTAGAGGAGGGGTGGTCGGCGATTCGATATCTAACCTTTTAGAAGCAAACGGCGCTACGGTCACACGGGAATATTACATAAATGACGTCGTAAACTCACTTCAAATCCGGCATTTGGCGCGATTGGTCCACACAGTTTTGCTCGAAATCCGCAACGAAGGCAGCCGAAGTTTTACCGCGTCTTCTGATCTTCCAAAACGGCTGGCGGAAAAACTTTACAAACGCCTGGATGGAAACTTCGGACCTCCAGAATCCTTGGTCCCGCTCGTCGAAGAGGAAATGCTTCGTGAGCAGAGAAGCGATTTGGAGCAATTTGGAATACGCTTCGACAATTGGTTTAGTGAAAGGAACCTGCACGAATCCGGCAAGGTCAAAAACGTAGTCGCCAAGCTCTCCGAGCTAGGCCATACTTATGAACTGGGTGGCGGAATTTGGCTGCGAAGTTCCAATTTCGGCGATGAACACGACCGCGTCCTTATTCGCGATAATGGAGAGGCAACCTATATCGCCTCCGACGCCGCCTATCACGCCGATAAGTTCGAAAGGGGATTTGACAGGCTTATCAACGTTTGGGGGGCTCAGCACCAAGCATATGCAAAACGCACAATTGCGGCAATACGCGCAATGGGGCTGGATGCCAGTCGATTGGATATAGTTATCTATCAGCCCGTTTGGCTTGCAGCTGGAGGTCCCGCCCATGCCGGCCCGGCTCAGCGCTCGGCAGGTTTAATGCCTCTGTCTAAGGTGTTGGAAGAATACGATGTCCGGGAGGCTCGTTATGCCCTGCTTCGCAAGCCTCTAAATGAATCTGTGGATTTCGATCTTGACCTCGGTTCAGCCGACGAATCAGGTGTTTCACAGCTCGACCAAGTGTGCGCCGCTCTGAAATTAGCTGATGAGATTGTGGCAAAATCCAAATCAATTGGGCATGTCCCCGGCGATCGGCCATACAGTTCTGAAACGCTGTCTTTTTCGTCAGCCACGCAGGCAATTGCTAAACTTGGGGAATATACAGGAATTGTTGAATATGCAACGGAAAATTACTCTCCCAATGCTATTATCGAATATATCGAAGAACTCGCCGTGGTTTTCCAACAGTATGCGGTCAATCAGCTTGAAAATAATTCGAAAGACTATGGATTTTCGCCCATCCTTGCAGATGTCGCTTGTGCCGCGGCAAACATATTACGTGGCGCATTCGCCTTGCTTGGCATTGATTGTGAATAATTCTCTCAGGGCAGTGGTTTTTGGGCTGCTCCTAATCTCTTTTCAATTTTCAGTTTTGGCGCAAGTTCCTTCGTCAGGTTCTTTTGTGGATTCCAAGGGCGAAACGCACTTTTGGACGGTCAATTCCTCAGGCGCATTGATATGGGACAACTCTGCTTTTATTCCAGTGGGCGTAATCTTTGAATCGGCGTATCTGTGCGACAAACCGACGGAAGAGCTTTTCGACGCAGATGCCAAATTAATCACTTCTCTTCAATCTTACGGCATCAATAGCATTATCATTAGGCCTTCGTCACCAATGACGGACTGCCCTCCAGAGGCTTGGCAGAGAATTATGGGCCTTCTTGACGAAAAAGGCTTTAGTTATGGGATTGATATAAATGATGGCGTGCGCGAGCCGGCTAGAATGATGATTGTTCGGCCGTCAATATACAGAGAATCTCCTGTCAAACCCCCTTTTAAAAAAACATACAATATTCCCGGCGTCATATCCGCCATTTATGTTCTTACCGATTCGCTTTCCGGAGAGGTAATCGAGCACGGCTTCGCTCGGAAATCCAATCATAAAATAGAAATCAACTCAGAAGCTTCGACAGCTCCCTCACAGGTTTTGACACTGCTTGTCTATACTGA
>FWPV01003374.1_pt1 | contig 36332 bp, 30 predicted proteins | sample 2228371 | NCBI WGS metagenome assembly FWPV01 (sample SAMEA103939776, study PRJEB20133) | metagenome | reverse complement strand
CGAAGGCTTCATAGACGATGCGGTATTTGCCCGATGCACGCTCTTCCAGGCTCTTGGCCATGCCGGAGGTATCCGCCCAGGCGGTGAGGAGCGGATCGAGCAGCGCTCTCTGCTCGGCGCGGGTGGGGGCGGTCTGGAACTGGGCAAGCAGCGAGGCAAGTGTTCCGGACTGGGCGGCGGCTTGTTGCAGTTCGCGCACGTTGCCCGCACCCTGCATGTTGGGAAGTAGCTTGAGGGCTTCGGGGACTTCGATGGTTTCGGCGAAGCGGGTGTGGAAGGTGTCGAGGGCGAGTTTGAATTCGCCCAGGGCGGACGTTGAGCCGTCGGCGCGGGTGAATGTCCCTTCGCGGGTGAGCGTGTTGCCGTTGGCCAGGCGCTGGTTCTTGAGGGTGTTTGTGAGGTTCAGGCTGACGATGCCGGCTTCAGTCAGACTGATGAGTTCGCCCGTGCCGGTGGCTCCATTCTGGTCGCTGTCGCGCCAGAGCTTCAATTCTGCGAAGGCGGGGTCGCTGGCATCGATCACCCCGTCACCGTTGGCATCCAATGCGGCGAGGGCGGCAAAGCCGTTGGGAGCGAGGGTGCCGTTGGGAAGGGGCGTGAAGTCGCCGAACAACTCCGCGCCGGTGTCGATCAGCCCGTTGGCGTTTCTGTCCCAGACCAGCAGGGCGTCGTTCGCACCCGCCCAGCCGGTCCGGGTCAGGACGCCGTCGCCGTTGTGGTCGAAATAGACGTTGCTGGCTAAACCGACGGTCTCCAGGCCGTTGCCGTCAAGGTCGAGGAGGATGGGGTCGCGGGGCCAGAGCCAGTTCTTGGCGCGGGTGAAACCATCATTCACCAGGTCACTCGGAGCAAGAATGTCCGGGGTGTAGTTAAATTCCGCCGTGAATGGATCACCCTCGGTACCGAGCGCATCAAGAAGCCTTTGCAACAGATTCCTTGCGGCTTCAAGCACGACCGCCGGTACATCGTACAAGGCCGTCTTACCCAGAAATGCCCCAATGATCGCCGCCGCCACGGCAGTATCATAGGCAGAGAGCTCTCCGCTAGCGAGCGCAGCGGATACCTCATCGATGAGTCTGAGATCCGCCTGCATGCGGTCATACGCAGGGTTCGGAGAGTCTTTCAAAGCGTCGTAGGCTTGGTCGTGTGTTTTACACGCCTCATCTACCGGGCTCGTCCCGTCTTTGTCATACTTCGCTTTTTCGTTATCTCCCAGCAGCTTGCCGTCGGCGTAGCCTGGTCCGCAGTAGTTGGTGCCTTCGATGCCGAATCGCGTCAGCGAACTGCCCTTGACGATGATTCCCATATTCTCGTTCCTCCCTTGAGCAGCAAATTACCGAGCCTTGGCAAGCCGCCGAAAGACGATCTCGTCGTTCTGGACGGCGGAAATGAATACGTCATTTGTTTTGGCAGCAATATGGACTCTGCCGCCGATCTGTGCGTCAGTGAGCAGGGTGCAGGCCCTCCCCTCTGGATTGCAGCGATAGATGAACCAAACGAATCGACCGCCGCCCGGCGGGAGCTTGGCTGCCGTGAAATAAATATTCTGCGCAGCATCTTTGCCGCCAAAGTTAAGATTGAAAAAACCATCCTTCTGATCCACTGGGAAGTGGCGAAGCTGGAGGGAGACTTTGTCAAAGACATAAATCCCCTTCTGCTCCTGCTGTCTGCGTGAATTCGGGTTGATGGACGGCATGCGCCGGATGCCATAGGCCGAGAACATGATCGCCTGTCCATCGTCGTGCCCGCGTCCGACCTGATAGATGGCTTCGTAAGTCAGGCGCGTCTCTCGCTCGGCAGCCAGATCGTAGGCGTAAAGATCGAAACGGCTTGCCGGCGTTGCGCCGCTGTCCCGCTTTTGCCCCTTGAAGTAGTAAACCGTCTTGCCGTCGGCGGAAAAAAAAGGAAAGATGTTGACCCCCTGCGTTGCGGCCAGCTTGCGATGGCGCCATCCGCGCGGGTCGAGCAAAATCACCTCCTGCTCACCGACCAGATAGCGGTTGTCCCGAACCGCGGTGGAAATGGCCACCACCTGGCTTCCGTCATGCGACCAGGCGGCCATTTCCCAGAACCTTCCCGGCTCGCCAGGAATTCTGCTGACCTGCTGCTTGTGGACGTCGAGCAATAGCAGCCCATCCGTAGTTTTATCCGTGTTGAACAGTATGTAAGCCCCGTCCGGGGAGACATCCCAGTCAAGGGGGCTCCCGGCTCGGCCTGCCATTCCTGTGCGTATTTCCGTCACCTGTCGCTCCATGGCAATCGCCTCTTGCGTCCAGATACCTATCATGAGGAGAGCAAACAGCTGCCATGCTCTCCAAGGCTGCGAAACAATCGGGGACAGACCACATTTCTCGCTCACGCCGCCACCCTCCACATTTTCTCATTCGCACTGCCAATGCCGTCCCGCCAGCGCCGACTTTCGCGCCTTCCCTCCGGCATGCCGCCCGCGCCGGCGGCTACTTTGAATACCCGTTTCATGCCTCCTCCCTCACCAAACCCATATGCATCGCATGCTGCCCCACATTGACCACCTCATCCACCTGCAAACCCTTGGGCACCTGGTGGGTGATGAAGATCATCGTTACCTTCCCTTTCAGGCGGTTGACGGTCTCCGCGAAATGCTCGGCGGTCTGTTGATCCAGATTCGAAATCGCCTCGTCGAAGATCAGGACCTTGGGGCGCTTGAGTAGCGCCCGGGCAATGGCAATCCGCTGGCGCTGCCCACCGGATAGCCCCGTGCCGCGCTCGCCGATTTCGGTCTGGTAGCCCTGGGGCAGCTTCTCGATCACGTCGTGGATTTCCGCCGCGCGGCACGCGGCGATCACGTCCTCGAAGCTGGCGTGCGGGTGGGCCATGGCCAGGTTGTCGTAGATGGTGCCGGAGAAGAGCACCGTTTCCTGCGGCACCACGCCGAAGGTGGCGCGCAGTTCGTTGGCCGCCAGTTGCCGGATGTCACGCCCGTCCAGGGTGATTCTCCCTTCCTGCGGCCAGTAGAAGCCTTGCATGAGTTTCGCCAGCGTGCTCTTGCCGCAGCCGCTGGGGCCCATCAGCACGGTGAGCTTGCCGGTGGGGATCGTGAGGTTGAGGTTGCGGAAGAGCCAGGGGTGGTGCTCGGAATAGCGGAAACCCAGGTCGCGGATGTCGATCCGGCCCTCGCCACCCGCGGCCCGCTGCGGGGTGAGGGTGAAGGGCTCCTGCGGCATGTCCAGGATGTCGCCCAGGCGTTTGACGGCGACACTGGCCTGCTGGAATTCCTGCCACAGCCCGACCAACCGCAGCAAGGGCTGGCTCATGCGGCTCGCAAACATCTGGAAGGCCACCAGCATGCCCACGGTCATGCCCGCTTCGGGCTGCATCACCAGCCACGCGCCGACGATGAGGATGGCGAGCGTCATCACCTGCTCCAGCCCGTTGGCCACCACGTTGTAAGTGTTGCCGACCTGCCTGGTGGCAAACCCTGCGGAGAGGTATTGGGCCAGATAGGTGTCGTAGCGCTTGCCAACAACAGGCTCCAGTTGCAGGGACTTCACCGTGGCTATGCCTGCCAGGTATTCGGTGAGGAAGGCCTGGTTGCGGGCCCCGAGCAGGAATTGCTTGTCCAGTCGCGCGCGGAAGACGGGCACCATGATGAGGCTGGCGATGACGATGAGGGTGAGGATGCCCAGCGCGATCAGCGTCAGCTGCCAGCTGTAGGAGAACATCAACGCCAGGAAGATGAGCAGAAAGGGCAAGTCGAGCACCAGGCTCACCGCGCTGCCTGCGATGAACTCGCGCAACTGCTCAACGCCGTGTAGCCGCGCGACCAGGGTGCCGGTGGGGCGGGCCTCGAAATACGGAAGCGGCAGGTGCAACAGGTGCTTGAACACCTTCTCGCCCAGCACCGCATCGATGCGGCTGCCGGTGTGCAGCACCAGGTACTGACGCAGCCAAGTCATGCCGCTGGTAAAGAGCATGAACACCACCAGTGCCACGCCCAGCACGATGAGGGTGCTCTCCGAATGGTGGGCGATGACCTTGTCGATGATGACTTGGGTGAACAGCGGCGTGGCGAGGCCGACCAGCTGGATGGCGAGGCTGGCGAGCAGCACGTCGCGCCAGATGTGTTTGTGGCGCAGGAGCTCTGGCACGAACCAGGAGAAGCCGAAGGGTTTTTGCCGGGACTCGGACGACTCGGCGCGGCTGACGGATTCCGAGATTGGCGGTTCAGCTTGAGCTACCAGCAGCAGAACCGGCGCGGCTTGGGCACGGGCCTTGTGGAGCGCCACGGTTTCCGGCGCGGACTGGCCGGGCTTGACCCAAGCCAGGGTGTCGTCGCCGTGCTGGACGATCAGCGCCGGGGTGAGCGGGGAGTGGGTTGGCGGCTGGGGTGAGGCGGCACTTTCCGCTTCAAGAGAGGTCGTGGGCGTGGCTTCAGCGGTCGGCGCAGGCAGCAGCGCCACGGCAGGCAGCGGCAAGGCCGACAACCCCGCTTCGGGCCAGTGCGAGAACCCAGCCTTGAGGCCAAGTGCACTCAGAGCTTCGATCAGTGTGGGCAGATCGATCGGCGGCGGAAAACGCTTGATAACCAGCTCGGCATCGAAGGGCTGGCGATAGATTCCGGCCAGGCTCGCCAGGAGCCACAGCGCGGCTTGTGTGTCTACGTGCTCTTCCGGATCGGCAACCGTGTCCTGATGCGCTCCCTGCATGCTTTGTCCATCTTGTTCATTGTTATGACGGCCAGCGAATTATGCAATCTTAATCGGGGGGGTGGCGTCAGTAGCAAGATGTCATTTTGTCGCGGGAATTTTTCGTGGGCGTTGCTGCCGTGCCACAGGAGCCACCCCGAACACACCCGCACAAACGCGCTAAAACGCGCTTATGCGCGGAGAATTGGTTTGGTTTCGGTCGCGACTGCACCACCACGCAAGCGGGCCCGAAGAGTCTTTGGGCCTTGTCCTTTTAGCGCTTCCCCCGCGTGGCGCGGGATTACGGCAGGACGTGCTGCGGGTACGGGCTGACGCGACGGTCGCAATCGGTCGCTTTCCGAACCCGGGAAAAACTGAAGCGGGTCCTGCCCACGTTGCCGCCCCCATCGCACCCGACCTTGTCTGCTGTTGGCACCAGGGACGACATCCTCAAGCGCATCCTCGAGGGCGAGATGAAGCCCGAGGTTGCCCTGTCCATCCTGGAGATGCTGCCAAGCGAGGACGGCAAGGCGCGAGGGTTATCCAAAGAGCAACTGCGGCGCATCGTCACCGACCTGTACGGCACGGGCACCAAGGAATAGCCTTGCAAACCTCCAGAATGTCGATTTTTCGTTCTGGGACGATCTTTTTATTCACAACCCAGAGATCGCGCGCTGTAGGCGATTCTGAGGGGTCTCATGGCCGCCCCCTGGCCTGTATGCCAGCCTGTCAGAGGGGCCGCTACCCACCCATGGCCAACCTTGTCCGAAGGTATGGGTAGGTCTATGGGTATCATTCCAGGACCATTCCTATTTTCACTTAAGAATCATGATGTTAAGATAACGCATGGCGGAGAGAGTGGGATTCGAACCCACGGTGAGCACGGGGCCCACACCGGATTTCGAGTCCGGCCCGTTCGACCACTCCGGCATCTCTCCGAAAGGGCGGCATTCTACCGGTAAACGGCATGGGCGCATACCCGTTACGGCTGCTGCTGCTTCTGGCCTGCATCCTGCTCGTCGCGGGGTGCAGCAGGGCGCCGCAGCCGCCGTGGGAGTCGGGGGAGCTGGTGGTGTTGACCCGCCTGAGCCCCTCGACCTATTTCTATGACGCCGACGGCGCGGCGAGCGGTTTCGAGCATGATCTGGTGCGGCAATTCGCCGAATCCCAGGGGTGGAGGGTGCGCTTCGAGCTGGCGGGCAGCCTGGAGGAGATGTTTGCCCGCCTGGAGCGGGGCGAGGCGCATCTGGCGGCGGCGGGGCTCACTGCCACCGAGCGGCGTCTCAATCGCATGCGCTTCGGTCCGGCCTATGCCAAGACCAGGGAATGGGTGGTATGCGGCAGCCACGTGCGCACGCCCGGACGGGTGGAGGAGCTGGTGGGGCTGCGGATCGAGGTGGTGGCGAGCAGCGCCCATGTGGACCGGCTGCGGGGTCTGCGTGTGCGCCATCCGGGCCTGGTCTGGCGGGAGGTGGAGCTGCCGGGCGAGGAGGAATTGTTAGAGCGGGTGGCGACGGGCCTTACAGACTGCACGGTGGCCGACGAGCTCGAATATCAGATCGCACGCAATTATCAGGTCGGCCTGCGGCAGGCCTTCGACCTGGGTGAGGCGCGGCGCATCGCCTGGGCCTTTCCGAGGCGGGCAGAGGTCCGCCTGCTGGAGGCGGTGGGCCGCTTTTTCCAGGAGATGGAGGAAAGCGGTGAGCTCGAGCGGCTGCGGGATCGCTATTTCGGGCATGTGGACCGTCTGGAGGAGGCGGACGTCAGGGGACTACTCGCCCGGCGCTCCACCCTGCTGCCCAAGCTCAAACCATACTTTTACGAGGCCCAGATCGTCAGCGGCCTCGACTGGCGCTTCCTTGCTGCCGTAGCCTACCAGGAATCAAAATGGGACGCCCAGGCGGTCTCGCCCACGGGGGTGCGTGGCATCATGATGCTGACCGCCGACACCGCCGACCGCCTCGGGGTGAAGGATCGCCTGGACCCGCGCGAGAGCATCCTGGGCGGTGCCCGCTATCTGCGACTGCTCATGGATATGATCCCGGCTAGCGTGCCTGAACCGGACAGGACCTGGATGGCCCTGGCAGCCTACAACCTGGGTCCGGGGCATTTCGCGGCGGCCTTGCGGCTCGCGCACCGGCTGGAGCGCAATCCGGACTCCTGGCTGGAACTGAAGGAGGTGCTACCCAAGCTTTCCCAGGCCCGCTATGCCGGCACCCAAAGGTATGGCTATGCCCGCGGGGGGGAGGCGAGGGCCTTTGCGGAGAACGTGCGCATCTATTATGACATCCTGGTGCGCTACGAGCCGCCCCATCGCGAGACCTTCGCCTTCTGATCCCCAAGTCAGGGCAGCAGGCCTGCTATTTCAGCAGGGTCATGCCCCCCATGTAGGGGCGCAGCACCTCGGGGATGGTGACGCTGCCGTCGGCGTTCTGGTAGTTCTCCAGCACGGCCACCAGGGTGCGGCCGACGGCGAGGCCAGAACCATTCAGGGTATGCAGCAGTTCCGGTTTGTCACTGTGGCGCCGGAAGCGAGCCTGCATACGGCGGGCCTGGAAGGCCTCGAAGTTGGAGCAGGAGGAGATCTCCCGATAGGCGTTGCTCCCCGGCAGCCAGACCTCAAGATCGTAGGTTTTGGCAGCGGCAAAGCCCAGGTCGCCGGTGCACAGGGCCACCACCCGGTAGGGCAGATCCAGTTTGCGTAGGATCGTCTCGGCATGCCCGGTGAGTTCTTCGAGGGCGTCGTAGGATTCCTCCGGCCGCACGAATTGCACCAGCTCCACCTTCTCGAACTGGTGCTGGCGGATCATGCCGCGGGTGTCCCTGCCGTAGGAACCGGCCTCGGAACGGAAACAGGGGGTATGGGCCACCAGACGGATGGGCAGGTTCTCCTCGGGGATGATCTCGCCGCGTACGATGTTGGTGACCGGCACCTCGGCCGTGGGGATCAGATACATGCCGTTGTGCAGCTTGAAGAGATCCTGTTCGAACTTGGGCAGCTGCCCCGTGCCACGCATGGAGTCGGCGTTCACCAGATAGGGGACGTAGACCTCCTCGTAGCCGTGCTCCTGGGTGTGGGTGTCGAGCATGAACTGGGTGAGCGCGCGATGCAGCCGGGCCAGCTCACCACGCATGAGGGCGAAGCGGCTGCTGGCCAGCTTGGCGGCGGTGGCGAAGTCCAGCAGGTCGAGCGCCTCGCCGATGTCCACGTGGTCGCGCACCGGGAAGTCGAAAGCGCGGGGGGCGCCGATGCGGCGAACCTCTACGTTGTCCTCGGGACCCCCACCTTCGGGCACGCTCTCATGGGGCAGATTGGGCAGGGAGTAGAGGAATTCGTCGAGCTCCTCCTGGATGTCACTCAGCCGCTCCTCGAGCACCTTGAGCGCCTCGTTGATCCCCACCACTTCCGCCATAGCGGCGGAGGCATCTTCGCCCCTGGCCTTGGCGATGCCGATTTGTTTCGAGAGTTGATTGCGGCGGGCCTGGTGCTCCTGGGTGCGGGTCTGGAGGTCCTTGCGCTCTGCCTCCAGTGTCTCGAAACGGGCGGTGTCCAGCGTGACGCCGCGGGTTGCGAGGCGTTGCGCCACGCGGTGCAGGTCTTTGCGCAGCAGTTGGATGTCGAGCATGGGGATGGAAGGTGAGCAAAAAGCCTATTTTAAGCCTAGCCGGTTCCGACACCCGTGGAAAAAGGCGGGTGGGGGCGGGTGGCTGTGGCATGTGGCTTGGGGTTCCTGGTCGGTACTCGGCAGCTGGCAGTGCCTTGTAATCCTACTCCCCACTCCCTAGCCTACCGCTCGCCCACCGCCATCTCCAGGTGCCGCTCCATGTCGCTACGTACCCGGGCGTAGGCCTTTCGCAGTTCTTCGATGAAGCGCTCGAGCTCCCCCCAGTCGCGGGCCTTGGCAGCGCCTTCCGCGCGGCGGGCGGCCTCGGTCATGGCCTCTGCCGCCACATAGGCGGCCGCTCCTTTGATCTGGTGGGCCTGGCGGGCGGCCTGTTCGGCCTGACGTGCCTCGAATGCCTGTTCCAGTTCCTCAAGCAGGGGCTGGCTGCTGGCGATGAACAGCTCCAGCATCTCTCGCACCTTTTCCGGCCGGCCCCGGCATACGTGTCGAATCTTCTCTAGGTCGAAGGCGAGACCCGCATCCGCTTTCCGGGGGGCATGCACCGCCTGCCCTTCGCCGCGCAGGACCTTGTGGGGCAGCAAATGGGCCAGGGTATGGGCCAGGTTTTCCTCGCTCAGGGGCTTGATCAGGTAGTCGTCCATGCCCGCCTGACGGCAGGTCTCCTCGAAACCTGGCATGGCATTGGCGGTCAGGGCCACGATGGGTAACCTGGCCATGCCTTTGTCGGCCTCCCAGGCGCGGATGGCGCGGGTCGCCTGCAGGCCGTCCAGCTCTGGCATCTGGCAGTCCATGAGCACGAGGTCGAAGGGTTCCCGTTGCGCCAGCTCCCAGGCGATGCGTCCGTTCTCTGCCTGGATCACCTCGATGCCCAGGTTTTCCAGCATCAGGCGGGTCAGCTTCTGGTTGACCGGATTGTCTTCGGCCACCAGCACCCGTGCATTGGCGAAGCGTGGCAGCACGGGGGAGGGTTCGACCGCCGCCGGGGGCGGCTCCGTGGTGGGGAGGGGCAGGTCCAGGTGGAAGGCGCTGCCTTTGCCCGGCTGGCTTTCCAGGCTGAGGTGGCCGCCCATCAGCTCGGCCAGTTGGCGGCAGATGGCCAGCCCCAGCCCCGTGCCGCCATAGCGCCGGCTGGTGGAACCGTCGGCCTGGGCGAAGGCCTCGAAGATGCGCGTCTGGGCCTCCAGGGGGATGCCGATGCCGGTGTCGGCGACCGTGAAGCGATAGCCCCCGCCCGAGGGCAGCTCTAGCGGCGAGACGATGATGCGCACCTGGCCCCGTTCGGTGAATTTGATGGCGTTGTCCACCAGGTTGAGCAGGATCTGGCGCAGACGCAGGGGGTCGCCCAACAGCCAGGGCGGCAGGGCCACCTGTCTGTCGAGCCCCAGGCTCAATCCCTTGGCCTGGGCACGGGGGGTGTGCAGGGCCATGACATCCTGCAGCACCTCGTCCGGGTGAAAGGGGATTTGCTCCACCGTGAGCTTGCCGGCCTCGATCTTGGAGAAATCGAGCAGGTCGTTGATGATGGCGAGCAGCGCCTCGGCCGAGCGGGAGACCGCCTCGGCATACTCCCTCTGCCGATCGTCCAGCCGGGTGCCCAGGAGCAGCCTGGTCATGCCGATGATGCCGTTCATGGGGGTGCGGATCTCGTGGCTGACGTTGGCCAGGAACTGGGACTTAAGCCGGGTGGCGGCCACTGCCGCGTCGCGGGCCTCTTTGAGCGCCGCCTCCGCTGCCTTTTGGGCGGTGACGTCGCGCACGATGGCCTGGACGTGGGGCTTGCCCTCCAGGAGCATGGCATGCAGGGCGATCTCGGCCGGGAAGAGCGTGCCGTCTGCGCGGCGCCCCTGCCACTGCATGAAGGCGTGTCCCTGTTCGATGGCGGCGCGGATGCCCTCTGCCGCCACCTCCCGGGCAGGGCGGCCATCCGGCTGGGTCGGTGCCCCCAGGTCCTGGGGGCGGTGGCGCTGGAATTCCTCCACGCTGGGGATGCGAAACATCTCCAGGGTGGCGGGGTTGCATTCCAGGAAACCGGCCTCGTCCAGGATGACGATACCGTCCGTGTTGGTCTCGAACAGGGTGCGGAATTTGGTGCGTTCGCTATCGATCTGCGCAGCCAGGCGGCGGGTGCGTCGCACCACCACGGCCGCCGCCAGGATGGCCACCATCGCGGCGGCAAGCCCCAGCACCAGCATGAGCAGCCGCGTGCGCCGGAAGGCCGCCTGCGCCTGCAGATGGGCGCGGTGGTTCATGTCGCGCTGGATGGCGATCAGGGTGTCCAGCTCCCGCACCAGTTCCCGCTGCAAGGGGATGGCCTGCTGCTGCAGCAGATCGAAGGCCAGGAAGGTATAACCTTCACGGCCGAGTTCCACCACCTGCACCATGATGGGGCGATTGACCCGGGTGATGGCGTCGATACGGGCGAGCACCTGCCTTTCGTTGGGCAGGGTCAACATGGAGCGCAGGGTCTCGCGGGTGCGCTGATACATGCCGCCGTATTCATAGAAGCGCATCATCTCCAGGTCCTTCTCGAAGGGATCGTTCATCACCACGATGGACAGCATGGAGATGGCCCGGTCGCGCAGGATGTCGCGCATGTCGTTGGCCAGACGGCTCTTGACGTTGTTGACGTTGACGATGGCCTCGAGCCGGGCGTTGATGTCCGCCATCTCGCGCAAGCCCACGATGGTCAGGATGGCCATGAGCAGCAGGGCAAGGGCGAAACCCGCGGCGACGGTGAGGGTGAGGCGCCTTGTGGGCAGGGCGGGCGGTAGCTGCATGGCGGGAGTGTAACGCCCGCGCCGACGACGGTTAAGGGCCACCCGCCTCAGTAGCCCAAGGCGCGTGCAGCCTGCACGAAGCCATAGCTCGCGAGCCAGGCGAGCATCAACGGCCACACAACGGCCAGCAGGGTCAGGCGCCAGTCCCGGCTCTCCTGCCGGATGGTGGCGATGGTGGACAGACAGGGGGTGTAGATGAGGGTGAAGATCAGGAAGCTCAGGGCCTGAACCGTATCGAGCCGCTCCGCCAAGACAGCCTGGAGCTGGTCGGGCCCGGCGCTGTAGATAACCGCCAGGGCACCGATGACGATCTCCTTGGCGACGAAGCCGAACAGCAGGGCGATGGCCAGCAGGTTATCGAGTCCCAGGGGGGCGAACACGGGCTGCATCCAGCTCGCCAGCCGGCCCGCCAGGGTGGCCGGGCCACCGGGCTGAGCCGTGAAGGGGTAGTGGGTAAGGAACCACACCAGGATCACGCCGAGGACGATGAAACCACCGGCACCGCGCAGGAACTGCAGGGTGGCGCGCCAACTCTCCTGCAGCAGGAAGCGCGCGGTGGGCAGGCGATAGGGGGGCAGCTCCAGGAGCAGGGGTTCGTGGCTGACATAGCGGCCCCGCCACAGCAAGGCGGTCGCCATGGCCAGCAGGATGCTCAGGACGTAGAGACCCAGCAGCACCCACGGTGCCGTGGATGGAGAAAAGATGGCGGTGGTGATGAAGAGAAATACCTGCAGGCGCGCCGAACACAGGGAGAAGGGGATCACCAGCATGGTCAGGGCGCGCAGGTTGCGCGAACGCATGATGCGTGTGCCCATGATGGCCGGCACGTTGCAGCCAAAGCCCATCAGCTGCATGACGAAGGCGCGTCCGTCCAGGCCCAGACGGCTCATGAGGGCATCCGTGAGGAAGGCGATGCGGGCCAGATAGCCACTGTCCTCCACGATGGCCATCGCCAGGAAAAACAGGGCGATCACCGGCAGAAAGGTCAGGACCGTTCCCAGGCCGTCGTAGAGACCGTCGGCGAGGAAGCTGCGCAGTCCCGGCGGCAGAGGCGCAACGGCGGGGATGAGCCAGGCCTCCCGCAGGTGAGCGAACAGCCATTCCATGGCGTCCTGCAGGGGTGTGCCCAGGCCATAGACCGCCTGGAACAGGGCGAACAGGATCAGCAACAGGATGGGGAGGCCCAACCAGGGGTGCAACATCACCCGGTCCACCCGGTCGGTGACCGTGGGCGGGATCTGCACGGGGGTGTGCAGGCTCTCCCCGACCAGGCGGTCGAGGGTCTGCTCGATTTGCGCATCCTCCCGGAAGGCCTGGGCATTCACCCGCTTGAGCTCCGGATGGGCGCGCAAGGCGTCCTCCAGGGCCTGGATCGCCTCCCGCCAGTGGATGGCATACTTGGCCGATACCAAGCGCACTGGGCACTCCAGCAGGCGTTCCAAGGCGCCCGTATCAATGGCGATGCCCAGCTTGCGCGCCTCGTCGGCCATGTTGAGCAGGATTAGCAGGGGCACACCCAGCTGCCTGGCCTGTAGTGCGAGGGCCAGCTGCCGTTCCAGTTGGCTGGCGTTGAGGACCAGCACGAGCAGGTTGACCGGCTGGGTCTCCAGGAAGCGGCGCACCACCTGCTCGTCTTCGGAGAAACCATGCAGGTTGTACACGCCGGGCAGGTCCACCACCTCCACCATCTGGCCGGCGAGCAGCACGCGCGCCGAGAGCAGGTCCACGGTGATGCCTGGCCAGTTGCCCACACGGGCGCCCGCGCCGGTGAGGCGGTTGAAGAAGGTGGACTTGCCCGTGTTGGGCATGCCCAGCAGGGCGATGCGTTTCACGGCTGTGGGAGGGGATCGACCTCGATGCGGGCGGCGTCCGAGCGCCGCAGGATCATGTCGGTGCGCCCCACCCTGACCTGGAGGGGGCCGCGAAAGGGGGAGCGGCGGACGACGCGGACATGCACACCTGGCCGCAGTCCCAACCCGACCATGCGGCGGCCGTGCTCCTGCCCCACGTGCAGGACGCGGATGGTGGCGGGTACACCCGGCTCGAGGTCGGACAGGGCGATGGGCATGGCCTGAAGGGAATATCGATAACGATTCTCATCTTATGCTTGCCGGCCGTTTTTTTCAATCTGTGGATAGGGATGTCCGAAGTCCCGTCCGTATCAAGCGCGTGGCCCCGTACCGCCGTGGTGTCGAGGCGTCACCGCCCCGTATGCCTGCCTAGGCCGCGCTCCGGGGGTCCCCTCACCCCTGCAAGGCGTACTGCAGCTCGGCGATCCGTTCCGGCCAGCGGCTGGCATCGGCGCCGTCGAAGGCCAGAACATGGGCGGCCTCCGTTGCGTCGAAGGGGTCCTGCTCGGACAACTGCCGCCGCAGGACCTCAACCGTGGCCTCCGAGGCATCGCCGCGCGCGGCCGCACGCTGACGTACGCGCGCCTCGAGAAGGGCGAGGTCGGCCTGCAGGGAGAGGATGCGCCAGGGCACATGCAGGGCCTGTGCGACCTGGATCAGCCCCTGGCGATGCTGGCGGCGCAGGAAGGTGGCATCGGCGATGACCAGATGACCCATGCCGAGCAGCATGCCGGTGAGCTCGGCGAGCCGCGCGAAGGTGCGCCGGGTGGCCTCCGGTGTGTAGATGCCACCCGGGATGCGGGCGCTGTCCTCCAGGGGGGCAAGGCCATACAGGCGTTTGCGTTCCACGTCCGAGCGCAGACGCACGGCCCCGAGCCTCTCCAATAGCCACTGGGCCAGATACGTCTTGCCGGAGCCACTCACCCCGTGCATGAGCAGCAGGGCAGGGCGCTGAGGCCGAGCCAATCCATCGGCGAGGTGAAGGTAGTGGAGGGCGGCCGCGGCGGCGGAAGCCTCCCCCTGGGCTACACGTATGAAGTCCACCTTGGCCCGCACCATGGCCCGGTACACCTGGTAGAAGGGCAAGGCGGCCAGCCCTGCGTAGTCGCCGGTGTGCTCCAGCCAGCGGTTGAGGAAGCGCCAGGCCAGATCCGCACGCCTGCGGCTGTGCAGGTCCATGGTCAGGAAGGCGATCTCGCTCGTCACATCGATGAAGCGCAGTGCCGCATTGAACTCGATGCAGTCGAAGATGAGGGGATGCCCCTCCACCCAGGCGATGTTGCCCAGGTGCAGGTCGCCATGGCATTCCCGCACCCAGCCACCGGCCTTTCTGGCGGCGAAATGATCCTCCAGTCTCCCCCCTTCCGTCTCGCTCCATGACTCGAGGCGGTCGAGCAGCGCGCCGGCCTGAGGATCGGGCTTGAGGGCGCGGATCTGGCGGAAGTTTTCCCGCACCGGGTGCAGGATGGCCTGCGGGCTGCCGTAGGGGCTGTCGGCGGGGGCGATCTCGATGGTGGCATGGAAGCGCGCCACCGCGTCGGCGATGGCGTCGATTTGCGTCGCTGAAACCGCTTCGTCCCGATCCAGCGTGGCCTCCGGTGGGAAGGCACGCATGCGCACCGCCCACTCTAGCGCCGGGCCCTCGCCCCCGATGCGGGGTGTATCGACGCTGCCGGTGATGGGCGCCACGTCGAGATAGATCTCGGGGGCAAGCCGGCGGTTGAGGCGGACCTCTTCCTCGCAGCAGTAGTGCCTGCGCTCTAAGGTGCTGAAATCCAGAAAGCCCAGATCCAGGGGCTTTTTGATCTTGTAGGCCAGATCTTTCGTCAGCAGGACCCAGGAGATGTGGGTCTCGATCAGACGCGCGCCGAGTGCCGCGCGTAAGGCTGCGATGAGGGGCGGCAGGGCCGTCATGTACGGAAGGCCACCACGTGATCCACCCCCAGCCGGATGCCGATCTTCTCGCCGATGGCGTGGTCGTGATGGGAAGGCACCAGAGCCAGCACTCGACCGCCGCCGGGCAGCTTGAGGGTGTAGAGGAATTCAGCGCCGCGGAAGGCCTTGCGTTCCACCTCGGCCAGAACCGGGCTTGCATCGTCGTGGATGATATCGTCCGGCCGGATCAGCACGTCTACCCGGCAGCCCAGCCCGCATGCATCGCAGCCGCCCGTGCCCTCGCACTCGGTGGGGATGGAACCCTCCAATACGCCCAGTTCGATCTCCACCTGGTGGTCGTTGAGCACCCTGCCCGGCAGCAGGACCCCCTGGCCGATGAAATCGGCTACGAAGCGGTTGGCTGGTTCGTGATAGAGCCGGTAGGGGGGGGCCCATTGCTGGATGCGGCCCAGGTGCATGACTCCAACGGTATCGGCCATGGCGAAGGCCTCGTGCTGGTCGTGGGTGACCATGAGGGCGGTGATGCCCTCGCGCTTCAGGATCTCGCGCACCTCCAGGGCGAGCTTCTCGCGCAGGTCCACGTCCAGGTTGGAAAAGGGCTCGTCCATGAGCAGGAGCCGGGGGCGCGGGGCGAGCGCCCGCGCCAGGGCGACGCGCTGCTGCTGCCCGCCCGACAGCTCATGGGGATAGGCATGCTCCCGGCCGCTCAGGCCCACCGTCTCCAGCATCTCCCGGACCCGCCCGGCGCGGGCGGCGCGATCCAGCCGGGCTAGCCCGAATCCGATGTTCTGGGCCACGGTGAGGTGGGGGAAGAGGGCATAGTCCTGGAAGACCATGCCGATGGCCCGCCGTTCGGGCGCCAGGGCGTAGCCGGGACGGCTCACCACCTGCCCGGCCAGGCGAATCTCTCCGGCATTGGGCGACTCGAAACCGGCGATCAGGCGCAGCACCGTGGTCTTGCCGCAGCCGGACGGCCCCAGCAGGCAGCCGATCTCACCCTGGCTCAAGCTGAAACGGATGCCGTCCAGCACCGGCTTGTCACCATAGCGGTGCGCTAGATCCTGGACCTCGAGTACGGCGGCCATGATGGGGCGGGGTGTCGATGAGAGTCATTATAATAACCGTTTGCCAGCCTTCAGGTTCCGCGCCGAACCAATCCCCATGAAAAGACGCTATCAGGCCCTGCTCTTGGTGGCCATGGCCCTGGCCCTGCTCGTGTCCATGCCCGTGGTCAGCGTCTTCCTGAACGGTTTGGGACCCGATGAGCAGGGGGTCTGGGCCCACCTGGTGGAGACGGTGCTGGCCGATTATGTGACCAACAGCCTGCTGCTCGCCCTGGGCAGCGGCCTGCTGGCCGCCCTGCTGGGTACGGGTGCGGCTTGGTGGGTGGCCATGTATCGTTTTGCGGGCCGCGGCCTCCTGGAATGGGCCTTGTTGCTGCCCCTGGCCATGCCCACCTACGTCATCGCCTACGTCTATACCGACTTCCTGCAGTTCGCCGGCCCCGTGCAGACCTGGTTGCGGGAGGTCTTCGGCTGGCAGCGGGGCGATTACTGGTTTCCCGACGTGCGTTCCCTGGGAGGGGCCATCCTTGTCTTCGGGCTGGTCTTCTACCCTTACGTCTACGTGCTGGCGCGTGCCGCCTTCCTGGAGCGTTCGGGAACCCTCCTGGAGGCCGCCCGCAGTCTGGGGCTCACCCAAAGGCAGGCCTTCTACCGGGTGGCCCTGCCCCTGGCGCGGCCGGCGGTGGCCGGCGGCGTGGCCCTGGTGGTCATGGAGAGCCTGGCCGAATTCGGTGCCGTGTCCTATTTCGGCGTGCCCACCTTCACCACCGGCATTTACCGGGCCTGGTATGCCTTCGGGGACCCAGCGGCCGCCTCCCAGCTCTCCACGGCCTTGCTGGCCGTGGTGCTGCTGGCCCTGGCGCTGGAGAAGGCTAGCCGCGGCCGGGCCAGGTACCACGATCCCGGCGGCCGCCCTTACCAGCGCCCCCGGCTGGGGCCCTGGCGCACCCTGTGGGTCTGGATGGGCTGCCTCGTGCCTCTCACCGGCGGCTTTCTACTGCCAGCCTTCCTGCTCCTGCGCTTGGCCACCTCCGAGGGGGATGCCCAATTCGGCGTCAAATACCTGACCCTGGCCGGCAACAGTTTCACCCTGGCCCTGACCGCCAGCGCCGTGACGGTGCTGGCGGCCCTACTCCTGGCCTATGCCGGCCGGCTGCACCCGGGGCGCCTCATGGCTGCGGTCAAGCGGGTGGCGGGCCTGGGCTATGCCGTACCCGGCACGGTCATCGCCGTGGGGGCCCTGATTCCCCTCACCGCAGTGGACCACGCCCTGATCCTCTGGGCCCGGCAGCACCTGGGTTGGGAGCCGGGGCTCATCATCACCGGCACGGCGGTGGCCCTGGTCTTCGCCTATCTCGCCCGCTTCCTGGCGGTGGCCCTCAATGCGGTGGAGGCGAGTCTCACGCGCATCCGAACCAGTCTGGACGAGGCGGCGCGCAGCCTGGGAGCGAGTCAGGCGCGGCTGCTCGCCCGTGTGCACGTACCCCTGCTCTCCGGCGGCCTCGTCTCGGGCTTGCTGCTGGTCTTCGTGGACGTCATGAAAGAGCTGCCGGCCACCATCGTGCTTCGGCCCTTCAACTTCGAGACCCTGGCCACCCAGGTCTATATCCTGGCGGCCGACGAGCGGCTCGCCGAGGCCGCCACGCCGTCACTGGCCATCGTCGCGGTGGGGCTCATCCCGGTGATGCTGCTCTCGCGCAGCATGCGCCGGGCATGAAAATCCCCGCCTGGGGCGGGGATTCCCGGGTCAAGGCGCGGCGTGTCGGCCTCAGCGCCAACCGGCCCGGTCGATGAAACGCTGGGCCTTCGGGGTGTTGCGGGCGAGGATGGAGGCCGACAGCCTATCCACCTTGAAACTGCCCATGGCAGCAAGCTGTGGGTTGTCGATCTTCACCCCGGGCACCACGGGCCATTCGTTGTTGCCGTTGGCGAAATAGGCCTGGGCCTCGTCACTGGCCAGATACTCCAGGAAACGCACGGCTGCATCCTTGTTCGGGGCGTGCTTGAGCATGCCGCCGCCGGAGATGTTCACGTGGGCGCCGGGGCCTTTCTGGTCTGGGAAGACGATGCCCACCTTGCGCACCACCTCCTGGTCTTCGGGTTTGTTGGAACCCAGCAGCCGGGCGTAATAATAATGGTTGGTGATGGCCACGTCGCACTCGCCGGCGGCCACGGCGCGGATCTGGTCGGTATCACCGCCTTTGGGATCGCGGGCCAGGTTGGCCACGATGCCTTTGAGCCATGCCTCGGTCCGGTCCTCGCCCAGGTGGTGCAGCATGGCCGCCACCAGGGTGCGGTTGTACACGTGGCCACCGCTTCTGACACAGAGCCTGCCCTTGAAGCGAGGCTTGGCCAGATCCTGGAAGCTCGCCACCTCCTCGGGCTTGACCTTGTCTCGTGCATAGGCGATGACGCGGGCGCGGTAGGAGAAGCCGAACCAGTTCCCCTCTGGGTCGCGGAATTGTTCCGGGATGCGGGCCTCCAACACCCTGGAGCGCACCGGCGCGAACAGCCCCGCATCGTCCGCGGCCTGGAGCCGCGCGGCATCTACGGTGATGAAGACATCCGCCGGGCTGGCCGGCCCCTCGCGCCGGATGCGCTCGAAGAGCTCGTCCTCCTTGCCTTCGATGCGGTTGATGCGGATGCCCGTGAGCTTGGTGAAGTTGGCATAGAGGGCCTCGTCGGTCTGATAGTGGCGGGCCGTGTAGAGGTTGAGTACATTGGAGGCGAGGGCCGCACCGGACTGGCTGAGGCCACCCATGAGCAAAAGCAGAACGGACAGGTACTTGCGCATTTTTGAACTTCCTTGATCAGAGTTAGTCGGGAATCGCTGATGCGATGCACCGCTGGGATGGGGGGTGCATCGGCCTTCATTACAACATAAATGGGAATCGTTCGCAATAACATGCCCGGCTGTGGCCAGCGGGGCGCGTGCACCCGCATCTTCAGGGCTGGATGCGTTCAAACCGCAAGACGGTGGTGAGGATGCCTTCGAAGTAGGTGTCGTAGCCCACCTCGTTACCCTGCTGCCAGAGTCGGAAACCGGGCTGCTCTTCCGGTATGGACTCCACATAGCGCAGTTTGTCGGTGGCGAGCCGCACGGTCATGGAGACCCGCATGGGGTAGAAGCCGTCCAGGAAACGGCGCATGTAAGGCCCGTTGCTCAGATTGAAGCCGGACTCCCCGTTGCGGGACAGGGCCAGGGTCTGCGCCTGGATGCACAACTCGGCGCCGTGCTGCACGTTGCGTAGCTGCACGCTGTGGCCTTCCACCCAGGCCTGACCGATATTGTCGGCCTTGGTGACGCGCAGGGCGCGGATGCGCCCCTCCCGATAGGTGACCTGGGCGTGCGGTACGGCGTCCAGATTGCGATGGCACTGTTCCAACTGCACCCATCCATCCTCCAGGCTGCTGTCCGAGATGGTGATGCGGTTGTGGTGATGGTGCACGGGACGCCCGGGGGGCGTGCTCAGGAAGTGCAGCGTGCCCTCGTTGACATGGGCGGTACCCTTGAGGAACAGCTCGTCGAAATCGTCTGCTTGAGGGGTGGCTGCTACCAACACCAGGCTAAAGAGCGCTGTCAGGCGTATGGGGCCCGTTGCGGCCACGAACCGCTTGGGCGCGGGGCAGCCCCGGGCCTCGGGGTCATGGGGAGGCGGGTAGTATGCGCCTGGCGCCATTGAAGCGGGTTGCCCAGTAGCGATTGCCCATGTCGGATACGGTCACCCTGCGCGCCCCACGGCTGCTGGCGTGTACGAACTTGCCGTCCCCTTTGTAGATGCCCACATGGGAGAAAGGGCGCCCGAGGGTATTGAAGAAGACCAGATCGCCCGGCCGGAGTTCTTCGCGGGTGACGGTCTCGCCCTGTCGGCTCATGTCCCGGCCATTGTGGGGCAGCTCGATGTCGTAGGTCTGTTTGTATACATGGCGGACCAGGCCGCTGCAATCCAGTCCTGATTCGGGACTCCTGCCCCCCAACCGGTAGGGGGTGCCGATCAGGCTCAGGGCGCCAAGCAGATGGGCGCTCATTTCCTGGAGACTGGACTGCAGGGTATCCGATGCCGAAACAGGCGTGCCCAGCAAGAGGCCGAGGCTCAGGAGTGTCATGCCGATGACTGGACGCATGGACGATGGCAGGCTGTAATGGGGAAGGTGGCGGGCTTGTTTACTTATCGGACGTAAAGACGATTTTATTTAGCCATGAACACTTCGGGCCTGTCCACCTCGCCAAGATTTTAATGTTGTATGTTAGATATGTATCATAACAGTTTGATAGTAATATATGTCTGAAAGGGATACGCTGGATGAATTGCTGCGGGGGCGCGCGGCTGCTTAGCGCGGTGTTGGCTTCGGCCGCTTCGCTGAACATCGGCTGCGCCGATGTTAGCCTTCGCCAGAACTTCATTCGCTCCCTCGCCTGTATCATGGATATGTGCGCCGCGGCGCGGCATCTCTCGCTTCGCTCGGGACCGCCACTCCGTGGCGTCCTGCGCTGGCGCTTGTCTTGGTCGCTGCGCTCCGTGCGCCTTGCGCTGCATCCAGCTCGCGGCCCTCTTCAGCGTTTGCAAAGGGGTACGGGCGGTCCTGAGGCCGTTCCCATCTCATCACCCTCTTTATGAGCTAGGTCGTCGACCATGTTACGGCAAACCATCTCCGTGGTGCGGGACCTGCCCCGTCTGCAGGAGATCGCCTCGGTGCTCATCCATTACGGCTGGGGCGACATCGTGCGCATCCTGGGCATCTCCCACCTGCTGGAGCGGGCAGGCCGGCTGCTGCGCTGGAAGACCACCAGCGAGATCACCGGCCTCGATCTGCCGGTGCGCATCCGCATGGCGTTGACCGACCTGGGGCCCACCTTCGTCAAGCTGGGTCAGGTCCTGGCCACCCGCGTGGACGTCTTCCCGCCCGACTGGATCACGGAGTTCGAAAAACTGCACAGCCAGGTGCCGGCCGTGCCCTTCACCCAAATCAGGCCGCATCTGGAGAAGGCCCTGGGACGGCCCATCGAGGAGATCTTTGCGTCCTTCGAGACCGAGGCCTTCGCCGCTGCCTCCATCGCCCAGGTGCACCGGGCCACCCTCAAGGATGGGAGCCACGTGGTGGTGAAGGTGCGCCGGCCCGACATCGTCCCCAAGATCGAGGCAGACCTGCGCATCCTGGGCCATCTGGCGCGGCTTCTGGAGACGGAGATGCCCGAGGCGCGGCGCTATCACCCGGGCCAGATCGTGCAGCAGCTCAGGCGTTCCCTGCGCCGCGAGCTGGACATGGTCAAGGAGGCGCGCAACATCGAGCGCTTCGCCCAGAACTTCGCGGGCGACCCGACCGTGCACATCCCCAAAGTCTATTGGGAGTACTGTTCGGAGACGGTCAACGTGCAGGAGGAGCTCATGGGGGTGCCGGGCACCGATCTCGCCGCGGCGCGTGCCGCCGGTTTGGACCTGGAGGTGCTGGCCGCGCGCGGCGGCGACGCGGTCCTGAAGATGATCCTGATCGACGGCTATTTCCATGCCGACCCCCACCCGGGCAACGTCATCTATCTGCCGGGCAACGTCATCGGCATGATCGACTTCGGGATGGTGGGGCGGCTGACGGACCGGCGGCGCGAGCAGATCATCGATTTCCTGAACGCTATGGTCATCAAGGACGAGGAGGGCATGCTCAACGTGTTGCTCGCCTGGGCCGGCGATGCGGAGGTGGACGAGGAGCGGCTTGCCTATGACATCTCGGAGATGGTCTTCAGTTACGACAACCTCTCCCTCAAGGACGTGCAGATCGGCCCCCTGCTGGCCGATGTCACCATGATCATGCGGGACAACAACCTGACCCTGCCGCCGGACCTGACCCTGCTGTTCAAGGCCCTCATCACCCTAGAGGGTCTGGGGCGCCAGCTCACGCCGGATTTCCACATGGTGGACCACCTGGAGCCTTTCATCCGCCAGGTCTACGCCAGCCGTTACACGGCCCCGGCCATGCGCAAGCGGCTGCGCCACGGCTTGCAGGAGCTGCTGGAGGTGGTGCTGGGCTTGCCCCGCGACCTGGCGCATCTGTTCCGGCTCGCCCGGCGGGGGAGTCTGCGCATCGATCTGGACCTCAAGCGCCTGGACCACTTCGGCCATCAGCTCAACTACGCGGCCAACCGGCTCACCATGGGCGTCCTCACCGCCGCTCTGATCATCGGCTCATCCATCATCATGACCATCCCGGACGCCCCCTTCGGTCTCACCCTTCTGGGTGCTGTCGGTTTCCTCCTGGCCTTCGGCAACAGCCTGTGGATCGTTTTTTCCATCTGGCGCTCCGACAAGGATTAGCGTGCAGGTCGCGCGAGCGACTCCCGCTGCCCCCTCTGTCCCGTAAGGTGGGGGTGAGGGAATGGCTACGACACGCAGGCTACAGGGTGACTGTGGCCATATCCCCTGGCCGATTGGTTACAATTCTGTTTTTACCGCCGCCGATCGGGCAGGGTGGAGCTCGCTAGCCGATGCCGTTGTGCCGCTTGCGGTGGTTTCGTCAACGTGCAAGGGAAGACCCGCATCATGGAGCGTATCTACAACTTCAGTGCCGGGCCGGCAGTGCTGCCGCGAGAGGTGCTGGAACAGGCCCGCGAGGAGATGGTCAACTGGCGCGGCTGTGGCATGTCGGTCATGGAGATGTCCCACCGCGGCAAGGAATACATGGGCATCCAGGCCCAGGCCGAGGCCGACCTGCGCGAGCTGCTCGCCATCCCAGACAATTACAAGGTGCTCTTCCTCCAGGGTGGAGCCTCCAGCCAGTTCGCCATGGTACCCATGAATCTACTAAGGGGACGCACCACGGCCGACTATCTGAACACCGGGCAGTGGTCCAAGAAGGCCATCAAGGAGGCGGCCAAGTACTGCACAGTCAACGTCGTGGCTAGCAGCGAGGACCGCAACTTCACCTACGCCCCTCCCCAGTCCGCGTGGAATCTGAATCCGGAGGCGGCCTATGTGCATTACACCCCCAACGAGACCATCGGCGGTGTGGAGATCTTCTGGACGCCCGACACGGGGGATGTGCCCCTGGTGGCCGACATGTCCTCGACCATCCTGTCCCGGCCCATCGATGTCTCCAGATACGGCCTGATCTATGCCGGGGCCCAGAAGAACATCGGCCCGGCGGGCGTGACGGTGGTCATCGTACGCGAGGACCTGCTGGGCCAGACCCTGCCCGGCACCCCGACCATGTTCGACTACAAGATCCACGCCGACAACGGCTCCATGTACAACACCCCGCCCACCTACGGCATCTACATCGCCGGTCTGGTGTTCAAGTGGCTCAAGGAGAAGGGCGGGCTCGCCGAGATGGAGCGCATCAACATCGCCAAGGCCAAGATCCTCTACGATTACCTGGATGGCACCGAGTTCTACCATTCGCCGGTGGCACCGGAGAACCGCTCGCGCATGAACGTGCCCTTCACCCTGCGCGATCCCAGCCTGGACGAGGAGTTTCTGAAAGGGGCCAAGGCGCGCGGCCTCCTCCAGCTCAAGGGCCATCGCTCCGTGGGCGGTATGCGTGCCTCCATCTACAACGCCATGCCCATTGAGGGGGTGCAGGCCCTGGTGGACTATATGAAGGAATTTGAGAAAAAGTATGGCTAAATCCTTCAGAATCCTGACACTCAACAAGATCTCCCCCAAGGGGCTGGCGCGCCTTCCCGGCCACTACACGGTGGGGGAGGCGGTGCAGGCGCCGGATGCCATCCTGGTGCGCTCGGCCAGCCTCCACGAGATGGACATCCCCGCCAGCGTGCTGGCCATCGGCCGGGCGGGGGCGGGCACCAACAACATCCCGGTGCGCAAGATGAGCGAACGGGGGGTGCCGGTGTTCAATGCCCCAGGGGCCAACGCCAATGCGGTCAAGGAACTGGTCATCGCCGGCATGCTCATGGGGGCCCGCAATCTGGGTGAGGCCATGGCCTTCGTGCAAGGCCTGAGCGGCACGGACGAAGAGTTGCACAAGAAGACCGAGGCGGGTAAGAAGCAATTCGTCGGCAGGGAACTCCCCGGACGCACCCTGGGGGTCATCGGGCTGGGGGCCATCGGGTCCCTGGTGGCGGATGCCGCCATCAAGCTGGGCATGCACGTCATCGGCTTCGATCCGGGTATCACCGTTGAGGCGGCCTGGAAGCTGCCCTCCCAGGTACGCAAGGCGGAAAGCATCGAGCAACTCATGCGCGAGTCGGACTTCATCACCCTGCACGTGCCGCTGGTGGAGACCACCCGCAATCTCATCAATACCCAGCGAGTGGCCCTCATGAAGGGCCAGGTGGTCCTGCTCAACTTCGCCCGTGATGGGGTGGTGGACAATGCCGCGGTGCTGGCTGGCCTCAAGGAGGGCCGTTTGCATGCCTATGTGTGCGACTTTCCGGCCAATGCCCTCAAAGGGGTGAAAAACGTCATCTGTCTGCCCCACCTGGGCGCCTCCACCGAGGAGGCGGAGGAAAACTGCGCGGTGATGGTGGCCGAGGAGGTGTCCGATTATCTGGAAAACGGCAACATCCGTAACGCGGTGAATTTCCCGGATGTGGTGATGCAGCGGGAGAGCGACTTCCGCCTGGGGATCGCCAATGCCAACGTACCCAACATGGTGGGCCAGATCTCCACGACACTGGCGGAGGCGGGCCTCAACATCCACAACATGGTCAATAAGTCCAAGGGCGACATGGCCTACACCCTGGTGGATGTGGACAGCGCCGTGGACGAAGGCGTGCTTGAGCGCCTTGCAGGCATCGAGGGGGTGCTGCGGGTGCGCTACCTGCCGGTGGGGACCTGAGGGGGACGATGGCAGAGTCCCTCGACCGGCTGCGGCAAGAGATCGACCGCATCGATGATCGCATCCTGGAGCTCTTGAGCGAGCGGGCACGGCTGGCCAAGGCCATCGGCCACCTGAAGAACGGTAGCGTCTACCGCCCCGAGCGCGAGGCCCAGATCGTGCGTCGGCTGCTGGCGACCAATGCGGGGCCGCTGCCGGGGGAGTCGGTGGAGCGCATCTTCCGGGAGATCATGTCCGGCTGCCGGGCCCTGGAACAGCCCCTGACCGTGGCCTACCTTGGGCCGCCCGGCACCTTCTCGGAGGCGGCAGCGGTCAAACAGTTCGGCCATGGTGTGGCGAGCCTGCCCAAGGGCTCCATCGACGAGGTCTTCCAGGCCGTGGAGCGCGGCGAGGCGGGCTTCGGCGTGGTGCCGGTGGAGAACTCCACCGAGGGTGCCGTCAACCGCACCCTCGACCTGCTGCTTGCTAGCAACCTGAAGATCTGCAGCGAAATCATGCTGCGGGTGCGGCAGCACCTGATGCGCAAGGGGGAGGGCCTGGAAGGCATCCGCGTGGTCTATTCCCATGCCCAATCCCTGGCCCAGTGCCATGAATGGCTGAACCAGAACCTGCCCCAGGCCACCCGCATCCGGGTCGCAAGCAATGGCGAGGCGGCGCGCATGGCGGCCGAGCAAGCCGGCGCCGCCGCCGTGGCCGGCGAGATCGCCGCCGAGCGCTATGGGCTCAACATCGTCGCCCGCGACATCGAGGACGAACCCAACAATACCACCCGTTTTTTGGTCCTCGCCCAGACGGATGCCGCCCCCTCCGGCCGGGACAAGACCTCGCTAGTGATGTCCACCAAGAACAAGCCCGGCACCCTACTGGAGCTGCTCACCCCCTTCGCCCGTCACGGCATCAGCCTCACCAGGCTGGAATCGCGTCCCGTGCGCAACGGGCTTTGGGAATATGTCTTTTTCGTGGATATCGAGGGCCACCGCGAGGAGGAGAGGGTGCGGGCGACCCTGGAGGAGGTGGAACCCCACACCACCCTGCTCAAGCTCCTGGGTTCCTATCCCATGGCCGCAGGCTGAGCATGGTTCTGATCGATCTCATCCCGGCCCACCTGCGGTCCATCGCCCCCTATCAGCCCGGCAAGCCTATCTCCGAACTGGCGCGGGAGCTGGGCCTGGCGGAGGCCGACATCATCAAGCTCGCCTCCAACGAAAACCCCCTGGGCGCGAGCCCCAAGGCGCTGGCGGCCATACGCCAGCACTTGGAGGGCGTTGGCCTCTATCCGGACGGCAGCGGCTATGCCCTGAAACGCGCCCTGGCCGAGCGCCTGGGGGTGGGGATGGAATGCATCGTGCTCGGCAACGGTTCCAACGACGTCTTAGAGCTGGCCGCCCGCCTGTTCCTCGCCCCCGGCACCTCGGCGGTGTACAGCCAATATGCCTTCGCCGTCTATCCCCTGGCCACCCAGGCCTGTGGCGCCGTCGGCATCGAGGTGCCGGCGCGCGACTACGGCCACGACCCTGAGGCGCTGCTCGCTGCCATCCGGCCGGACACCCGCATGCTCTTCATCGCCAACCCCAACAACCCCACTGGCACCCTGCTCCCGCCCGAGGTGCTGCGCCACCTCCTCGAGCGGGTGCCGCAGCACGTGGTCGTGGTGCTGGACGAGGCCTATGGCGAGTATCTGGACCCGGAGCTGCGCGCGCCCAGCATCGAGTGGCTCGGCCGTCATCCCAACCTGATCCTCACCCGTACCTTTTCCAAGGCCTATGGTTTGGCGGGACTGCGGGTGGGCTATGCCCTGGCCCGTCCGGAGCTGGCGGACCTGCTCAACCGGCTGCGTCAGCCCTTCAACGTGAACAGCCTGGCCCTGGCCGCCGCCGAGGCGGCCCTGGCCGACGAGGACTTCCTCATGCACTCGAAGCGGGTCAACGACGCCGGGCTTGCCCAGCTCGGCTCGGGTTTTCGCGCCCTGGGGCTCGATTTCATTCCTTCCCGCGGCAATTTCCTCTGTGTGCGGGTGGGCGAGGCCCAGCGGGTCTTCCAGGCCCTGCTCGAGCGGGGCATCATCGTCCGGCCGGTGGCAGGTTACGGGTTGCCCGAACACCTGCGCGTGTCCGTGGGCACGCAGGCACAGAATGCGCGCCTGCTCGCCGCCCTGAAGGAGGTCCTCGGACGATGATCCGGCGGCTCGCCATCCTGGGCGTGGGCCTCATGGGGGGCTCCCTGGCCTTGGCCCTCAAGCGCGCCGCCAGCGTGGAACACGTCGTGGGCGCCGGCAGGGGCAAGGAGAACTTGGAGCAGGCCCATGCCCTCGGGGTCATCGATCAGGTGGCCGGGACCCTGGAAGAGGCGGTGCAGGGGGCGGACATGGTGGTCCTGGCCATGCCCGTGGGGGGCATGCCGGCGGCCATCGCCCGCATCGCCCCGGCGCTGGCGGATGAGGCCGTACTCACCGACGTGGGCAGCACCAAGCAGGATGTGGTGGCCGCCGCCCGTGCCCTGCTGGGGGGGCGCATCGGGCAGTACGTGCCCGGGCACCCCATCGCCGGGGCGGAGACGAGCGGGGTGTCGGCGGCCCATGCCGATCTCTACCGGGGCAAGGACGTGATCCTCACCCCCTTGCCGGAAACCGATGCCCACGCCCTAGGGCGAGTGCGGGCCATGTGGCAGGGATGTGGCGCCCAGGTGGAGACCATGTCGCCCGAGCTGCACGATCGCGTCTTCGCCGCCGTGAGCCACTTGCCTCATCTGGCCGCCTTTGCCCTCATGGATGAGCTGGCCGCGCGACCTCAGTCCCAGTTGTATTTCCGGCATGCAGGGTCGGGCTTTCGGGACTTCACCCGCATTGCCGGTAGCCACCCCGAGATGTGGCGGGACGTGGCCCTGGCCAACCGGCAGGCCATCGCGGCGGAACTCACGGCCTACATCGCGCGGCTCACCACCATCCGCGACCTGGTGGCTAGGGGCGACGGCGAGGGTCTCATGCAGATACTCACCCGCGCCAGCCGTGCCCGCCAGGAATGGGCGCAACATCGCAGCCGGGGGATGCGATGAGCGTGCCATGGCTGGATTTGCCTCCCGCCCGGGCCGCCCGCGGCACGGTGCGGCTGCCGGGCTCTAAAAGCATCTCCAACCGCATCCTGCTCCTGTCGGCCCTGGCGGTAGGCCAGACCGAGGTGCGCGCCCTGCTGGAATCCGACGACACCCGTGTCATGCTGGACGCCCTGCGCACCCTGGGCGTGACCTGGACGCGGCGTCCGGGCACGGACGACTACCGGGTGAACGGGGTGGGCGGTCCCTTCCCGGTGAAGCAGGCGGAGCTTTTCCTGGGCAATGCCGGCACTGCCTTCCGCAGCCTCACCGCCGCCTGTGCCCTGTCCGGCGGACACTACATCCTCAAGGGGGTGGCGCGTATGCATGAGCGTCCCATCGAGGATCTGGTGGACGCCCTGCGGCAGCTGGGGGCGCGCATCCGTTATCTGGACAAGCCGGGCTATCCCCCCTTGGCCATTGACCCGCCCGAGCCCCGGCAGACGGGCAAGGTGACGGTGCGGGGCAGCGTGTCGAGTCAGTATCTGACCGGGCTGCTCCTGTCCGCCCCTCTGCTTGGGCACCCCGTCACCCTGCGGGTGGAGGGGGAGCTCATCTCCAAACCCTACGTGGAGATCACCCTCAACGTCATGCGCCGGTTCGGCATCGAGGTGGCGCGGGAGGGCTGGCGGAGCTTCCACGTGCCGCGGGCACACTATACGAGCCCCGGCGTCATCCACGTGGAGGGGGACGCCTCCTCGGCCTCCTATTTCCTGGCCGCCGGTGCCCTGGGCGGCGGCCCCGTGCGGGTGCAGGGGGTGGGACGGGACAGCATCCAGGGGGACGTGCGCTTCACCGAGGCCCTGGCCGCCATGGGTGCGCGTGTGCGCCTTGGGGAGGACTGGATCGAGGCCGCCGCTGCCCCAGATGGCAAGCTCAAGCCCCTGGACATGGACTGCAACCACATCCCGGATGCGGCCATGACCCTGGCGGTGCTGGCCCTCTTTGCCGAGGGGGTGACCACCCTGCGCAACATCGCCAGCTGGCGGGTGAAGGAGACCGACCGCATCGCCGCCATGGCCACGGAGCTGAGAAAGCTGGGCGCCGAAGTGGAGGAGGGGGAGGACTCCATCCGCATCACCCCGCCTCCCGCCCTGCGCCTCACGCCGAACGCCGCCATCGACACCTATGACGACCACCGCATGGCCATGTGCTTCTCCCTGGTCTGCCTGGCGGGGGTACCCGTCCGCATCCACGACCCCAGGTGTGTCAACAAGACCTTCCCGGGCTACTGGCAGGCCTTGGGCAGCATCCTCGAGCAAGCGGGCTGACCCATCCTCATGATCGCAGCCCTCACTGGGGAGGTCCCGGTTATCACCATCGACGGCCCTTCCGCCTCCGGCAAGGGGACGGTCGCGGCTCGTGTGGCCCAAGCCCTAGGATTCCACTATCTGGACAGCGGCGCCATCTACCGGGCGCTCGCCTATGCCGCCCTGCGCAAAGGGGTCGATCTCACGGACGAAACGGCCCTGGTGCAGCTGGCGCAGCAGCTCGACCTCGCATTCGATGCGGGCGAGGTCTATCTGGACGGGGCAGCGGTGGGTGAGGCCATCCGCAGCGAGGAGACCGGCCGCGCCGCCTCACGGGTAGCGGGCCTGCCGCGGCTGCGGCAGGCGCTGCTTGCGCGTCAGCGGGCCTTCCGGCGGCCCCCGGGTCTGGTCACCGACGGCCGGGACATGGGCTCCGTGGTCTTCCCGGACGCCCGGCTCAAGGTGTTTCTCACCGCCAGCGTCGAGGAGCGCGCCCGTAGAAGGTATAACCAGTTGATCGAAAAAGGCTTGCATGTTAATCTCCGAAGAATTCTGCAGGACCTCGAGGAACGGGACGCGCGCGATGCCTCCCGCAGCGCCGCGCCCCTGCAGAAGACCCAGGACGCCCGAGAGCTGGACACCACGGGGATGACCATCGACGAGGCCGTGCAGACCATCCTCGACTGGTATGGCGCAGGGGCGTCCTAACTGGCCCGAAGGATCGGTAAGACCTTCGGTTTTTTGTTTTCGTCATCGAGCCCGGAACACACCGGATTCATCAACCAGGTTCATTCATGTCCACTGCTACCGCCACGCCCACGGAAAACCGCCAGGAAAACTTTGCCAGCATGTTCGAGGAGAGCATCTCCCGCCAGGAGATGCGTGTCGGGGAGATCATCACCGCCGAGGTGGTGGCCATCGACGAGAACTTCGTCACCGTCAACGCCGGCCTCAAGTCAGAGAGCCTGATCCCCATCGAGGAGTTCGAGAACGACAAGGGGGAACTGGAGGTCAAGGTGGGCGATTTCGTCTCCGTGGCCATCGAGGCCCTGGAGGATGGCTACGGCACCACCCGCCTGTCGCGCGACCGCGCCCGGCGCCTGGCGGCTTGGATGGACCTGGAGGCCGCCATGCAGGAGGGCAGAGTGGTCAAGGGGGTGATCCAGGGCAAGGTCAAGGGCGGTCTCACCGTCATGTGCAACGGCATCCGCGCCTTCCTGCCGGGTTCCCTGGTGGATCTGCGCCCCGTCAAGGACACCACCCCCTACGAGGGCAAGGAGGCCGAGTTCAAGGTCATCAAGCTGGACCGCAAGCGCAACAACGTGGTGGTCTCCCGCAAGGCGGTGCTGGAGGAGAGCATGGGGGCGGAGCGCGAGGCCCTGCTCGCCAGCCTCAAGGAGGGGGCCATCGTCAAGGGTGTGGTCAAGAACATCACCGACTACGGCGCCTTCGTGGATCTGGGCGGCATCGATGGCCTGCTGCACATCACCGATCTCGCCTGGCGGCGGGTCAAACACCCCAGCGAGGTGGTCAACGTGGGCGACGAGGTCACCGCCATGGTGCTCAAGTTCGACCAGGAGAAGAACCGGGTCTCCCTGGGCCTGAAACAGCTGGGCGAAGACCCTTGGGTCGGCATCTCCCGCCGCTATCCGCCGGGCACGCGGCTGTTTGGCAAGGTGGCGAACCTCACCGACTATGGGGCCTTCGTGGAGATCGAGCCGGGCATCGAGGGACTGGTGCACGTCTCCGAGATGGATTGGACCAACAAGAACGTCAATCCCGCCAAAGTCGTGCAGCTAGGCGACGAGGTGGAGGTGATGATCCTGGAGATCGACGAGGAGCGCCGCCGCATCTCCCTGGGGATGAAACAGTGCAAACCCAACCCCTGGGAGGAGTTCGCCATGAATTACAAGAAAGGCGACAAGGTCACCGGCCAGATCAAGTCCATCACCGATTTCGGCATCTTCATCGGCCTGCCCGGTGGCATCGACGGCCTGGTGCACCTGTCCGACCTGTCCTGGACCAAACCGGGGGAAGAGGCCCTGCGCGACTTCAAGAAGGGCGACGAGGTACAGGCCGTGGTGCTGGCCATCGACGTGGAGAAGGAGCGCATCTCGCTGGGCATCAAACAGCTGGAGGGCGACCCCTTCACCAGCTACATCGCCACCCATGACAGGGGCACCTTGGTCACCGGCACGGTCAAGTCCCTGGATGCGAAGGGCGCGGTGATCCAGCTCACCGACGAGGTGGATGGTTACTTGCGCGCCTCCGAGGTATCGCGCGACCGCGTCGAGGATATCCGCACCCACCTGTCCGTCGGCGACACGGTGGAGGCCATGATCATCAACGTGGACCGCAAGAACCGTCAGATCAACCTGTCCATCAAGGCCAAGGAGGCCGCGGAGCAGGCCAGCGCCTTGGAGCGGCTGGCGGCCGAACAATCCACCGGCACCACCAACCTGGGCGCCCTGCTCAAGGCCAAGCTCGACAACAAGAACACCGGGTCCTGAGCCGGGGGAGGCGATGACCAAGTCGGAGTTGATCGCCCGGCTGGCGGCGAGACACCCCCATCTGGTGGCGGCGGATGCCGAACTGGCGGTCAAGACCATCCTGGACGCCATGACCCAGAGCCTGGTGGAGGGGCGCCGCATCGAGATCCGGGGCTTCGGCAGTTTCAGCCTGAATTTCCGCCCGCCGCGTATGGGCCGCAATCCGAAGACCGGCGAAAAGGTGTTCGTGGCGGGCAAATACGTCCCCCATTTCAAGGCGGGGAAGGAATTGCGTGACCGGGTGGACAAGAAAAATGCATGAGTCCGACCCCGGTGCGAGCGAGCGGCGCCCCTCCAGGCGCCGCTCGCATTTGGGGCGAAACGAGCGATCCCTGCATGGAGCTTGAGGCCTGGCACCTACTGGTGCTGCCCCTGTTCTTCGCCCTGGGCTGGATGGCGGCGCGGGTGGACATCCGGCATCTCATGCGCGAGTCCAGGGCCGTGCCGGACTCCTATTTCAAGGGTCTCAACCACCTGCTTAACGAGCAGCCGGACAAAGCCATCGAGGCCTTCGTCGAGGTGGCTCGCCTCGACCCGGACACCCTGGAGCTGCATTACGCCCTGGGTGCCCTGTTCCGCAGACGCGGCGAGTTGGACCGGGCGATCCGCATCCACCAGAACCTCGTGGACCGCAGCGACCTCGACCAGCTGCAGCGTCAAAAGGCCCTCTATGAACTGGGCCAGGACTTCTTCAAGGCAGGCCTCCTGGACCGGGCAGAGACGATCTTCAAATCCCTAGACGCGGGCGTGCACGCCATCGATGCCCTGAGCCACCTACTGGACATCTATGTCCTGGAGAAGGAGTGGGGTCAGGCCATCGCCACCGCACACCGGCTGGAGAGGCTTGGCTGCCCATCCAGGCATGCCGAGATCGCCCACTACCATTGTGAGCTGGCCATGGATGCCATGCTGCGCAAGGACTTGGAGCGCGCCGCCCAGGAACTGCGCCAGGCACGGCAGGCCAATCCAAAGTCGGCCCGTGCCGTGCAGTTGATGGGCGATCTGCAGGCCCAGGCAGGGGATCTCAAGGCGGCCATCGCCTGCTGGCGGGAGATGGAATCCGTCCAGCCGGATGCCCTGCCCCTCGTGGCGGAGCGGCTGCTCAAGGCCTACCAGGCGCTGGGGCGGCCCGATGAAGGGATCGAATTGCTCCAGGGCTATCTCACGCGCCAGCCCAGCGCTGACCTGTTCCACATCCTCTTTCATGCCGTGCAGCAGGTCCAGGGCTGGCCGGTCGCCGTCCGCCTGGCGGCTGAAGAGCTACGCCGCAACCCAGGCCTACGCATCCTGGACGACTATCTTCAGGCGCGCAATGCCTGTGACCAGGACACCAGCCTGGAGGACCGCCTGGCCCAGGACCTGGTGCACAGGCAGGCGAGCCGCCTGGCCTACTACCAATGCCGGGAATGCGGCTTTAAGGCGCGGCAGTTCTTCTGGCAGTGCCCGGCCTGTGCCCGCTGGGAGAGCATCCCGCCCCAGCGCATCGACCATGAGTAATCCCCGCATCATCGTCGCCCTGGACTACCCCGAGGCCGGGCCCGCCCTGGACCTGGCCCGGCAGCTGGATCCAGACGTCTGCCGGCTCAAAGTGGGCAAGGAACTGTTCGTGGCGGCCGGTCCGGTCCTGGTGCAGGAGCTGGTGCATCGGGGTTTCCAGGTCTTCCTGGACCTCAAATTCCACGACATCCCCAACACCGTCGCCCGGGCGTGCCGGGCTGCCGCCCGGCTGGGGGTGTGGATGCTCAACGTCCATGCGAGCGGCGGGCTCGCCATGATGCAGGCGGCACGGGAGGCCCTGGAGGAGGCCGGCGAGCGGCCGCACCTCATCGCCGTGACAGTGCTCACCAGCTTGAACCAAGGGGAGCTTGCGCGCATCGGGTTGGATTGCCCCCCTGCGCAGCAGGTGCTACGGCTGGCGGTACTGGCGCGAGAGGCCGGTCTGGACGGGGTGGTCTGCTCGGGGGCGGAGGCGGCCTCCCTGCGCCAGGCGTTGGGTCCCCGGTTCCTGCTGGTCACCCCCGGCATCCGGCCGCCCGGCAGCCCCAGCGATGACCAGGAGCGGGTCCTCACCCCCCTGCAGGCCCTGGCGGCCGGCGCCGATTATCTGGTGGTCGGGCGTCCTATCACCCGCGCCCCCGATCCCGCTGCTGTATTGCGACACATGCATGCTGAAATCAGCGCTTTTTTGGGAGAAAACGCATGAAGATCACGGTCATCGGCACCGGTTATGTGGGCCTGGTCACAGGCACCTGTCTGGCCGAGGTGGGCAACGAGGTCATGTGTCTGGACGTGGATGCGCGCAAGATCGACATCCTGCGTGCCGGAGGCATCCCCATCTACGAGCCCGGGCTGGAGGACATGGTCAAACGCAACGTAGCCGCCGGGCGGCTGTTCTTCACCACGGACGTGGAGGAGTCGGTCCATTTCGGCGACATCCAGATGATCGCCGTGGGCACGCCCCCGGACGAGGACGGCTCGGCCGATCTGCAGTACGTGGTGGCCGCCGCCCGTAACATCGCCCGCTACATGACCGGCTTCAAGCTGGTGGTGGACAAGTCCACCGTGCCGGTGGGCACCGCGGACAAGGTCAAGGCCGCCATGCGGGAGGAGCTCAAGCGGCGGGGGGTGGAGATCGAGTTCTGTGTGGCCTCCAACCCGGAATTCCTCAAGGAAGGGGCGGCGGTGGAGGACTTCATGAAGCCCGACCGCATCGTCATCGGCACCGAGAGCGAGCGCGCCACCCAGATGCTGCGTCAGCTCTACGCCCCCTTCCAGCGCAACCACGATCGCCTGGTGGTGATGGACGTGCGCTCGGCGGAACTGACCAAATATGCCGCCAACGCCATGCTGGCCACCCGCATCTCCTTCATGAACGAACTGGCCCTGCTCGCGGAGAAGCTGGGGGCCGACATCGAGCAGGTGCGCCACGGCATCGGCTCCGACCCGCGTATCGGATACCACTTCCTCTACGCCGGCTGCGGCTATGGCGGTTCCTGCTTCCCCAAGGACGTGCAGGCCCTGCGCCGCACCGCCCAGGAGGCAGGGGTGCCCCTGCGGGTGTTGGACGCGGTGGCGGCCGCCAACGACGCCCAGAAACAGGTGTTGCTCAGGAAGATCTCCGCCCGTTTCGGTGAAGATCTCCGGGGCATGCGCTTCGCCCTCTGGGGGCTGGCCTTCAAGCCTAACACCGACGACATGCGCGAGGCGCCCAGCCGCACCGTCCTGCAGGGCCTGTGGGAGCGGGGTGCCGTGGCCTCGGCCTACGACCCGGCGGCCATGGAGGAAACCCGCCGCATCTATGGCGAACGGGCCGACCTGCAGCTGGTGGACAGCCCCATGGATGCCCTCAAAGGGGCGGATGCCCTGATCATCGTCACCGAATGGAAGGTCTTCCGCAGCCCCAACTTCGACACCATGCGCCAGCTGCTCAAGCAACCGGTCATCTTCGACGGCCGCAACCTTTACGATCCAAAGGCCATGCGGCAGGCGGGCTTCGAGTATTTCCCCATCGGCCGACCGATGGCATGAGGGCTTGCATGGGGGTAGTCAGGGAAGGACAATCCAGCAATTTCCACACCTGCCGCCCAGCCATGCAAAAAAACATCGAAGACTGCGTCGGCAACACCCCCCTGGTGCGTTTGCGCCGTCTGCCGGGGCGGACCTCCAACGTCCTTTTGGCCAAGCTGGAGGGCAACAACCCCGCCGGGTCGGTGAAGGACCGACCGGCCCTATCCATGATCCGGGGGGCGGAGGCGCGCGGCGAGATCCGCCCCGGCGACACCCTCATCGAGGCCACCAGTGGCAACACTGGCATCGCGCTGGCCATGGCGGCGGCCATCCGGGGCTACCGCATGATCCTGATCATGCCCGAGCACCTCTCCGTGGAGCGCCGCCAGACCATGCGCGCCTTCGGGGCGGAGATCATCCTCACCCCCAGGGAAGGGGGCATGGAGGCGGCGCGCGACCTGGCCGAGCGCATGGTGGCGGAAGGCCGGGGGGTGATGCTGGATCAGTTCGCCAACCCGGACAACCCGCTCGCCCACTACGAGGGCACCGCCCCCGAGATCTGGCGCGACACCGAGGGGCGAATCACCCACTTCGTCTCCAGCATGGGCACCACCGGTACCATCATGGGCTGCTCCCGCTATTTCAAGGAGAGGAATCCGGCCATCCAGATCGTGGGCGTGCAGCCGGAGGAGGGGGCCCAGATCCCTGGCATCCGCAAATGGCCCCCCGAATACCTGCCCAAGATCTGCGATTTCTCCCGCATCGACCGCATGATCTACGTAAGCCAGCGTGACGCCGAGGAGACGGCCCGGCGGCTGGCGCGCGAGGAGGGTATCTTCGCCGGCATCTCCTCGGGCGGCGCTGTCTGGGCGGCCCTCGAACTGAGCCGCGAGGTACGTGAGGCCGTCATCGTCACCATCGTCTGCGACCGGGGTGACCGCTACCTCTCCACCGGGGTGTTCCCGGCCTGAACGGGACCGCGCCAGGCAACAGGGGGTATCGATTGGGTGAAAGAGATGGGCGCCCACCTGCGCCCTGTCTCGACCGATCCCGCGACACTCCCCCGTGACTCCTGGCGACACAAGATCCACCTGCCTTTGGCTACTTCAATAACACATCCAGCCAGCGGATCAGACCCGTCACCCCGCCTACCGCCAGCACCACCCACACCGTCTGCCGGTGGATGGCCTGGGTCAGGCGCACCTCCACGTTTTTGATCTCCAGCCGCGTCGCCTCGATCTCCTTCTGCAGCCGCAGCTCCACCTCCCTGAT
>FWPV01001362.1_pt1 | contig 36343 bp, 18 predicted proteins | sample 2228371 | NCBI WGS metagenome assembly FWPV01 (sample SAMEA103939776, study PRJEB20133) | metagenome | reverse complement strand
ACCCGCCACCAAATATTAATACACCGCTTTTACCACCGCTTCTTTTTGCCTCGTAAACTATTGCTGCTGTTTCATTAACATCTAACGAAGGATTTAAACGTAATTTATTATCAAAAAGCTCCAGCGCCGCGACATTCATCCCTATCGAACTATCGCCCGGTGATGATGTATATACAGGAACTCCACAACGATAAGCAACACCTAAAATACTTTCGTAAGGTATTTTTAGTTTTTTCTCTCGTTCTGCAATATATTTTCCTAATAAAAAGTGGAATTCTGCTGTGCTCATTTCCCTTTGAAAATCTTGTGCCTGAAGCACTTTCCGGAAAAATTCATCAGTATTTATAAGTACTTCATAATCGAAGACAATATCATAAATACGTACAACACCTTCTTTCCGCAACACGCGATCATCAACAAATGGAGATCCTCGGTGAAGTGATTGACCAATTGCAAAATGAGTATCGTGATAAAGATTTGCTCCAGTACTAACAATCCAGTCTACAAAACCAGCTTTTATTAAAGGTACAATACAGGAACCGCCAAGTCCTGCAGGTGTTAAAGCACCTGTCAGACTCATACCAACCGTAACATCCGGTTTGAGCATTTTTTCAACAAATATGCGCGCTGCTTCTGATAAGCGTGCTGCATTATATGCCTGTAAATGATTTTCAACCAAATCTACAACTGTCGTATTTTTACGAATTGGCAATGGATTAATTTTTTTACCTTTGAGTAAGTTGCTTTTCTTCATTGTGTTGTCAAACTTCACTAAAGTTAAAAATATACCTGTGTTTGTTACTTCAAGATACGTAATAGATTCAGATAAGTCAAAGGTTTATCACTATTTTACAAAAGAAGAAGCCTCTATGAAATACCTACACATGTTTTTCTATATTCTGTTAATTCCCACACATACAATAATCTCACAGGAAATTATACATTTACCTGAACCACAAACCGATCGCGGCAAATCTCTTATGCAAACCATCTTGTTACGTGAATCGTCACGTTCATACAATACTATCTCACTTCCATTACAAGAGTTTTCAAATTTGTTGTTGGTTGGATATGGTATTAATAGGCCTGTTTCCAAAAAACGTACTGTTGCTTCTGCTATGAATACTCAAATATTCGTCTTTATGTTTTCCTTAAAACCGGCACGTTCTGTTATAATCCCTCCTCTCATTATATCCAGCAACTTCATAAAGGAGATCATCGTTCGATAACAGGTACACAAAAGTTCGTTTCTGATACACCACTAAATATTGTTTTTATAGCCGACACTTCAAAACTTTTACCTTCTTCACAACCAGATACGCGACTCATTTGGTCATCGGTGACTGTCGGTGGTATAATGCAAAATAGTTACCTTTACTTTGCATCAGAAGGATTAGCTACTGTTGCTCGTGCATTTTTTAAAACGACAGTTTAAGGAAACACCTTCAGCTTAGTGATAAAGAAACAATTCTTTTAACACAACCGTTGGATATCAGCAATAAATAAAAAATGAAGCCCACCTCCTAATAGGCGGGGAGGAGGCAGGCTTCATTGTTAGCGCGTGTGTAAGGCTGAAGTAGAAAGCTGTAGATGTTTGCTGTGGGCATTGCCCACACTCGTTTGGGAGATTCCTTGAACCTCTCACACTTTTGAACAATTAATGTACCAAAGAACAAAACTAGTGCTTTATTGTGTTTTCTGTTTTAATGAACAATAAGAACAAAATTATATTCTTATTTTGATAATACACTTATATAATTTTTATATGTATGAATTAATGATGTTCTCAATTAATTCTATCTTACCGCTCAATAAAACAGGTTGTTGCTGCTGTTGCACCCATTTATCAAGTTCTTCAAGTCCAACTTTACCCGATGTTATATCTTTACCGATATCGGAATTAAAGGTTTCGTACCTCTTTTCAATAAATTCATCGAGTACCTTGTCTTCTAATAACTTATGAGCAATAAGGAGACCTCGTGCAAACGCATCCATTCCTCCAATATGCCCATAAAAGAGATCTTCAGGATCGGTAGAACTTCGTCGTACTTTTGCGTCAAAGTTTAGACCACCTTTACCAAGACCATTTTGCTTCAGTATTACAAGCATTGCAAACGTTGTACTGTAAAGATCAATGGGGAACTGATCTGTATCCCACCCCAACAGTAAGTCTCCTCTGTTGGCATCAACACTTCCAAGTTTTCCTGCAATGGATGCAACGGTCAGTTCATGTTCAAATGTATTACCAGCCAGTGTTGCATGATTTGCTTCGATATTTAATTTGAAATGATCTAACAAACCATATTTGCTTAAAAAGTATAAGGTTGTTGCAGCTGTTGAATCGTACTGGTGTTTCATTGGTTCTGCGGGTTTGGGTTCAATTAAAAATTGGCACTCCTCAAAACCAATTTTCTTTTTATACTCAACAGCCATATGTAAAAAGCGCGCAAGCTGGTCTTGCTCTCTCTTCAGATCGGTGTTAAGAAGGCTTTCATAACCTTCTCTACCGCCCCAGAAAACATAATTTGCACCACCAAGTTCTTTTGTTGCATCAATAGCATGTTTTACCTGTGCTGCTGCTGTAGCAAAAACATGTGCATTCGGACTTGTTGCAGCGCCTTGAGCATAGATCGGATTGCTGAATAAATTTGCAGTGCCCCACAATAATTTGATACCTGTATCATCTTGCATTTTCTTTGCAAGCTTTACTATTTTTTCAAGGTTTTTGCAGGACTCACCAAATGTTTCACCTTCCGGAGCAATATCCCGATCGTGAAAGCAATAGAATTCTACACCTAGTTTCTGAAAGAATTCAAATGCTGCTTCGAGCGTTTGCTCTGCACGTTTTAAAGGATCTGTTGATAACGACCAAGCACGTTGAAAAGTTGGCGCACCGAACATATCTTCGCCACTACCTTTCAGTGTATGCCAGTAAGCAACGGCAAAGCGCAAATGCTCTGCCATTGTTTTATTACCAACTTTTTGATCCTTGTTATAATATTTAAAAGCGAGTGGATTTTTCGAATCCTTACCTTCGTATTGAATTGGTTTTGTTACTGTCGGAAAATACTTATTAAGCATCTTTTATACGGTTCCTTCTTCCTTTTAACTGTGATTTATTTCATTAATGTTACTTTTATTGTTTTACTGTAATTCTTTTCTTGACCAACTGCCTGTACCTGCAGGAAATACATTCCGCTACTCAGGTTACTTCCATTTAATGTGTAGCTGTATGCACCACTTGCCAGTGTACCGGCATCATACTGCTGAATTAGCTGACCTAAAACATTGTAAAGGTTTATTGTTACTTTCGAAACTTCAGGTATTCTAAATTCTATCTTTGTTGATGGATTGAACGGATTCGGATAGTTGTTCGATACGTAAAACTCCTTAACAATTAACTGATTTTCGTTCGCAACTTTTGTTACAATCTGAACAGTGTCAAGATATGTTCTCAACCATTCCAGAGCAGGTCGTTCCACCCCACTCGATGTAATAAGATATGCTCCCTGATCATTTCTCCACAATCCTGGACGCCAACCCCATAACGTTATGCCTTCTACTTTTGGATGTTGGAAAAATCTTGGGAAAATACGCCTGTATTCAGTCAATTGCTGATTATCAGTTGGACCATCGATATCCAACTCAGTTAGTTGGACTGCTAAACCTGTTGATCCTAACGAGTCAATATTTCTGACCATCAAATCAATAGAAGTTCCATATGTTGTGAATGCATGAGCTTGCTCACCAACCACATCTATTAAACCTTCTGCCTGAAGTGAACGAACAATTCTCATATATTGAGATGTTCGTATCGAATTATTGATAACACTATACTCATTGATCATCAGCTTTGTCGTCTGTGGGAAAATCCTTCGTGCCATTCTGAAAGCATTTATTATCCAATCGTAGCCAGTAATACCATTTCCACCGAGAGCATTCTTATAATTTGCCCGATTATTTTGACCATCTGGTGGTTGATTCAATGGTTCATTAACTACTTGTACGTACTCCATATCTGGATAGCGGTTAGCAACTGCCTGGAACCATTCTTCAATCTCTTCAAGTTGTTCTGCAGAATCGAGTGTGCTAATCCAGCTTGGTTGTTGTGCACCCCAAACCAACACATGAAATACAAACGGGAAGTTATTTCTTTTTGCAAGATTATATGCTGAATCAAGCTCCGTCCAGTTCATCACATCACGGGTTGGCTCCACACTTCCCCATTTTCCTGCATTTTCCGGGGTAACTTGATTCCAGTATGCTTCAAAATTTTGCCTTTGAGCAGAGCTATAAATATTTCCAACAAATTTTGTTTGTTTGTGAGCTAATGGCGGACCTGCATACGGAGGTTGTGGTACAACTTTTTCAGTTGCACCTGGTAATTGTTGATCTAAGCTCTTGACAGTATAGAATAAATTTGCTCTTCCAAACGCAATTTTATCAATATCTAATCCGTCTTCCCGACCACCAATCTGGAAAATCTGCGCAAGGCTATCTGGGTGTACATAGAAAGTTATTCCTGCTTCACCCTGGTACGAATTCTTTGTCAGATTAACCCATTTCCACACATTACTCCCTGCACCTCCAGCTTCGTCCACCCAATCCGAAGAATCTGTAAATCCAGCCGCTGCAAGTCCATTTACCATTGTCCAATCATCATCTGTTGTTACATTTTTCAATCCAAAACCATTACCATAAAAGAAACTATCATCATTATAATTACCCGAACCAGCTCGCACTCGGGCAAACAAATTATAGGTACCTGAATCAGGGAATTGTACTTGCAACGTTGCAACTCTATTTTCAGAACCAGGATTGCCACCGGTACCATTTGTTGTTATTCTAATAAATGATACATCACCCTCTGTTTCAGAGCTATATTCTGAACCAAGAACTCCTTGTTCTGCTTCGACAATTACAGGTTTATTGCGATCATTTATATTAACAATCCGAAGATTATCAATATAAATGGTTTTGCTGTCATTGCCACTGATACTAAAATGTATTGGGAAACGTGCCCATGCCGAATCATCGTCTATTGTAAATTGCAATGTATATTGAGTCCATGTAGTATTAATTGTGGCATTATGAATTCTTCCGTATTCACGATAGGCATAGTTACCTACTGTAAAATGTGCACTCGCTGTGGAGGAAAGTACTTTAGCCCATATTGTTGCTATGTATGTTTCACCTTTTCTTATAGGAATACTATCAGCAACTACTTGAATATCCCACGAGTTTGTACCAACTTGATTTACTACAACTTTTAAAGCACGCTGACCATGCTGTACTGTATCATCTACAATTTCGAAAGTTGCCCCATTAGCAATACTAGATAAAACCCAACCCTCAACATTTGTTACAACACCAACATCTGAAGATTCGAAGCTACCGTTCTTAACAAGCTGAGCAGTAGCAAACCCACTAATTAATCCTAGCCATAAGAGGATAAATATTGTAAAACGATAAAAATTAAAAATTTTCATACGCTTCCTCCGTTAAAAAAAATGGGTTTAATTTTTTATGTTATGAACTACTTATTCTTCTATGTAAACATTTCATACATAATTATACCGTTTTAATTGTATAAAGAGTTGATATAAAAATCAAGAACTTTCAAAAGTTTTTTATTGTATTGGAGGAAAGGCACCAATATAATACTTCAACGGTGCTTTGTTAGTCGAATACTTTATGATAAAGTCAGGTATTTTTGTTCCACTGAAGTTTTTATGAAATAAAGGCACGGGTTCAAAACGTTTCAGTTTTGGCTCCCTAAATAACACTCCACGGTATGCTTCCTTATAAAGATTGTTTTCTGCAACTTTTACATCTTCTTCAAAATTTGAAACCGACAGATAGCGTTTCTGACATTGCTCATTTGCATAGGGACTCCAGAGAATAATACCCTCAACAGTATCGACATAATTTTTTAAGAAGAGATTATTCTTAATCTGTTGTAACTGCGGGTGTTCTAAACGATTACATAAAATAGAGGGTTGCCAGACAAAAAGCAATGGCTTATGGTATGTTTCATCTGCTACCAATAAATTATTAACAAAGATATGTCCTTCTCTCTTGTCAACATCAGGTCCTGTGCTGGGATGCCAGCCAAAATGATCGCCCTGAGCTGAGCGGGCATTTCTTCCTATACAAGCCATACTGTTTACAAAAGTATTGTTATAAATTTGTACACCAGAACTATTTAATATCAGCATCCCATGGTCACAGTCAACAAATAAATTTCCCGCACAAATTGCTCTCTGTGATATTTCGAAAAAGAAACCATTATCACTCGGCCATACTTGATCTGTGCGAATAATTCTGTGTTTATTCCCAACACCTTCAACCCAGTTATTCACAAAAACACCATCGACATTTCCCACATCATACCATATACCATTTGAATTTGGTAAATCATAAACATAATTATCGTTACATACAACGCGATGACACTGATTAAATATTTTTACTGCAGCCGGATAGTAGCCGGTAATATTTTCAATATTATTTTTTGAAAATGCATTCTTCTCAAGAAGCACATCATTCGAACTGATGATATAGATTCCTTCGGTACTTGTGTTATTGACCTCACAATGGCGGATTGTCATGCTATCCCCACGCAGATAGCCTGCAACCCGTGAACAATATGAAATTGTGCAATGTTCAATTGTTGTACCGACCACATCTTTACCAAATGAAAATTCGGAGGCTTTCCCTTCCGGTTCCATACCTTCAATTTCCAATGCCCTGTAAGCATATTGAGTAAAAGTGATACCTCGAAGAGTATATCCACGACGATCGGATTGCTTTCCATTGCATTCTTTTATCGTGCGCAGAATTGCAACATCATAAGCTGTTATTTCCACAACTTTATCTGTTGGATCAACTCCGATATACACATATGCGGAATCATAATCGATGTAATATGTATCTTCTGTCACTTCTCCTTCCCATCCAACTGATTGCAGAAATTTTCCATTGACGAAGACCATATCGTTATTAAACCTGTGGAGTGGAGTTTTTTTACCTTCACGGTAGCGTCTCCACCAATCTGCAGGCTTCGAAGGAAACAGATGATTCCATCGTGTTCGCCATAATCCGTTCTGTAAATTTTGCCATTCTGTTGCTAAAAGTGTTCCTTTAAATACCGGATGTTCATTTTTATATGGTTGAATTGTGACACCCTGATTTAATATTAAATTACCGGTTCTGTATATTCCACCTCTCAGAATAATTACATCATCCGTCTTTACTTGGGATATTGCAGCTTCGATAGAAGTAGGATGAGAAAGTGTACGTCCTGAGTTTTCAGATTTACCATCAGGTGAAACATAATAAACTTGTCCTTTTGTTTTTGGAATTTCATACATCTTAGGAAGCGGACCATACGGTCCACCGGAGGGCTGTGATGCTACAACATAGGCAAGCAGTAAACAAAGTAACGAAGTTTTCTGTAACAATGTATCCGTTCTCATTGTTGGTTCCTTTTTTTTATTATATCATTCTCGATGCACGTTGTGCTGTGATTTAATTAAAAAAAATTATCGCATTGTAATGTTCGTGCAATATTGTTGATTTCGTATATCATTACAGCCCAAATATCATTCTCTACATTTTACTTTGAGACAGAGCCTATCGTAAACTAAAAATAATACATGATAAAAAGGCTCGGGATATTTTGAAACAAATGAAATCTACTAACAATAGAGTTATTTTCTTTAAAATTAACTGTGGAAGCAGATGCTGTAATACTAAAACACTCCGAATAATAAGTTGTACATCCGTTGTTTTGAGCATTAACTCTCCAGGAATAAATATCACTCAAATCTAATGAAGTGATCTCTATTAATGCCTCTTTTCTTATTACCATGAATACAACCTGGATAGAATCAAACAGATTTCACGTTACGTTATCACACTTAACAATATTATCACTTTTAACTCTTCAAGATTTTGTCATTAATACATTACCCTCTCAACGTAATGTTATTATTTTACTGATTAAGTATTTTACTTCATCCTCACTCATCGGATCGTAACGAATATCGCTTATCGTGTTACCATTATACCATACTATAGTTTTTGTTTCTTTATCAACAAGATACAAATCCAGTTGTAATCCATACCATTGGTAATCATATACAAAAAACCTGTTAAATAGTTTCTGAAATGTTTGTGCTTGTGTAAAATCGTAATACTTGAGCTCTTCGCTTGTACCAAAAGCTTTTCCTAAAGCAACGAAATAATATTTTTGCTGTACGTTATCTATAAGTTTTTTAATTTCATCCGTTTCTACAAAAATTTTTTTCTCATTATTTACTGGTTTTAGTGAAGAACTTAAATCACGATATTGTATCAGTGATGATTGATAATATTGTGGTAACCAAATGTCTGTAAAAACAGAGTCGATTCTCATTGGTATAGCAGTACCAAAAAATTTCTTTTGATTAAGTATCTCTGAAAGTAAATTTGCGACAACATGTGATACATAAATACCTGCCCCGTAGATTGGTTTTTCGCCTTCTACAGTTCTTTCAATATATTCGATGTGAGGAAAAATAATAGCAACAGTATCAATACTGAGATGTATTGTATCGAAATTGCCACTCTTGTAAATCGTTGATGCTGAGCAGCCAAACAGAATAAGGATCAGAAAAAGAAAATAAAAATTTTTCATATACCGACTCCTTTGTTATTTTTCTCACTACAATCAATATGAAACTCTGTAATTATTAACACCAATATTGATCGTTTAGTTGCTCACTTACCATCATGAATAAAAATCCCCGATACTTTTTCAGTATCGGGGATTTTTTTGAACTCTACTACCGAAGTGCAACCATTATCATAGCTGCACTTCGTACAAGCACTGCCTTACTTCAGAAGAATAAGTTTCTTCACGGAAGTAAAGCTTTCGGAACCATTGACGCTTTGGGCATCAATGCGATAGAAGTAAACGCCACTACTTAATGTAGATGCATTCCACTGTATCGAATATCGGTTAGCAGGTTGAACTGCATCAACTAGACGCGTTACTTCACGACCGAGAATATCATAAACCGTAATTGTTACCTTCGATGTAAATGGCAATTCATACCGTATTGTTGTTGTCGGGTTGAACGGGTTCGGATAGTTCTGATGAATTGCATATTCTTTCGGTAACGAATTTGCATCTTCTTTTTCTACTTCAACAACAATAGGACCAGAAGTAAAGAGATCTAATTCTACATCCTTTACTCGTAATCCTGTTGTTGTAGAGTTACCACGCATCAGTGCGATATTGAATACATTAAATTTTAGCATTTGATCAACCGGTTTGAGTTGATCAACAATGCCCCATTCAACGTTGTACGATGTACCTTTCGACATTTTGAATCGTACATCGACAGCATTGTTCTCTTGACGGGTAAGTGAAATTTTGAAATCATAGATACCTGCTTCAGCAACTGCACCTGACGGTGTTTGATTCATTACACCAAGTGAATAATTCTCTTCAACTGTGACCGGATTATACCAGACTGAATTCACAACACCACCGAGGTTTCCAGGTAATGCTTCAATACCCCAAATCAACGGTGAGTTAGTGCCGCTTGGTGGTATAAAGAGATAACCGCTATGCTCATTTTCCGGACCAGTCCAACGTGTTGAGTCACCATTAGCTGGTGTAGCATCAACAATGAGAGATCCTTTACTAGGAACATAGAATAAACCTAAGCGTAAGCTATTTGGTGCACCAAATCCACCGCCAATAAGTTCGATCTTTCCGCTTATGCTCAGGGTTTTGCCTGTACGTAATTCTACAACATCATCGAACCCACCTCAAATTACTGCGGTACTCGAATTAGAAGATATACCAACAATTCCGGCATCACCAATTAACTCTGCAGTTTCAAAGAACCATCCACCATATCGATTACCTACAATACCCCAATCAGCAACATAGTATTTGAATGGCGGATATTCAGGTAATGCAATCGGATCACCAATATTTACAGAAATATTAATTAAGTTCAAACCACGAAGATTACCGCTTTCTGCTCCGTTACCACCATTTAATCCAAAGATTACTCCATTAAATTCGGTGGTAATCTGGAATGTATCTTGAGTTATTGCACCGACCCAGTAAGTAGAGTCTTTAACAAAGTAGTAACGTACTTCGTTGTAGCCGGCTTTACGAGTTACTGAAATGGCAAAGTCATACACACCGGCACCAGCAACTGCTCGTGCAGGTTTCTGATTTACAACTCCTAATGATGCATGGCTAGCACCAAACGACGATAACCATACACCACCTCTTACAACACCAGCTGTACCATTACCACCAACAGCCCATGAAACATGGTTATTTGTTCCACTTCTTGGAGTGATTAAATAACCATACCCATTTTCTGATCCATCAACCCACCTGGCTGAATCAGTTCCAGCATTAATATATGTACCTTCATTATCATGTCTGTAGAGGCCATAGCGCAATGCACTCCATGTTTCCGGACCTGCACCGACAAATTCCATTTTTCCACTCACAACTATGGTTTGATTTTCTGACAATGAAACAACATCGGGCAGTTTTCCACGTAATACTGTCCATGGTCCATTTGGTGCAGCTGTACCTACAAGTCCCACATTACCCGGTGTGGAACTTACAACCTGCTTCCAGTTTGGTGCAGGACCTCTATAGAAGTAACCCCATTCGGTTACTTTAGCAGGTTCTACCGGTGCTGCAGGTATTGTAATGTGTCCGGTATCGATGGCTACGTCTTCGAGTGTCAGCTGTGTAAGAGTATATTGCGGTGCTGCTTCAGGAGAAACTGAAAAGATAATTGAGTTGAATTTTGTAATTTTTCGCGACATCGCAGTATCGACAAATGAACCACCAAACCAGTAATCAAGTATAGATGGATTTGCAGTATTCTTTTTTATAAAGTAATATTTGACTTCGGTATTTCCATCACTAAGCATTTCCAGCGTTATAGCATAATCGTAGGTACCTGCAAGCAGTTTTGCTCCCAATGGTGCCTGTCGAACATTTGCAATAACATAATTGTTCAATGTATCCGGTTCCGGTGGACTTGTTATATGTGAATATGTCTTGTAGACTCCACCTACTGAACCTAAACCACCTGGCAATCCAATCCAACTTGCAGATGAATATGAACCACTTGGTGGTACAAACAGATAGCCGGTGTTGTTATTAGCGCTACCATTCCATACTGTCGAATCTTTCCAGTTTCCGGTCAAAACATCAGCACTATCAACCAATTTACCAATACCTTCAGAATTGAATACACCAAATCTCAAAGCTCCTGGTGCATGCGCATTTCCGGTCAATTTTACAACACCTGTTAATTTGTAAACTTTGCCTGGAACTAATTCAATAGATTCAGGTATGTTACCCAAAATACTTGCCCAGCTGCCTTCCGGAATCGAAGAACCACCCATGCCGGCATTTCCAATAATTTCGAGAGGATCAGGAATAAATCTCCAATTTCCACGAAGTTCACGTGTATACATTCCCCAATTCTCAACATATATCTTTTGCCATGGGGCTTCCGGAATTGTAATCGGAGAACCATATTCTACGGTGAGATCTGTAACTTCAACTTTTTCCAGCAAAGGATTAGTTCCATCACCGCGAATAGCAATGTTTATACTATTAAAGATCGGTGGCACATTTGTAGTTGTATCGGTAAATACCCCACCAATCCAATAGCTATTATCTTCTTTAATATAAAAATATCGGAACTCTTTCGAACCATCAGTATTTACTTTTACAGATATTGCAAAATTATAGACACCAGGTGTACCCTTGGCACGCATTGGCTTTTGATTTACCATCCCGAGTGACCAATGGCTGGCACCAAATGATGAAAGCCAAGCACCTCCACGAATAACACCCTGAGTACCATTACCACCGACAGCCCATGATACATGATCATTTGCTCCACTTCGTGGACAAATCATATAACCAGTTGCTGCTTCTGCAAAATTTGTCCAGCTTGCAGTTGGCTGACCTGCATTTACTAGCGTACCAGGAGAATTAACATTGAAAATACCAAAGCGCAGCTGATTCCATGCATCAAAGCCATTACCACCAACCCACTTCATTTTACCTCTGACAATCACTGCGTATGACTCTGTTGCAACTGCATGGATTTCTCCTCTCATTGCAGCCCATACACCACCTTTTAAAGTATCATTTGGAGGATTAGGCTGACCAAACGTAACGGAACCTTCTCCAATTGATGTTAATCTCCATGGACTTGTACGTGTAGGTGTTAAACCCCATTCAGAGACCTTTACTGGACCAGCACGTTTTATAGTAACATCGTCTATATAAATGGAATCAACAATATCAGTAGAACCTTCGGTTAATCGAAGTTGAAAACCTAATCGTTTTATATCTGCTTTTGCTGCTACGTCCGATGGAAATTGACGTGCTATTGTTGTCCATTGGTCTGGTGTAATATCTGATTTGTTAATCCAAATATTTTTCCATGACCAACTGCTACCTTCCTGCCAGAAAATCTGGAACCCTTCAACAGAATCAATAAGAGTTGATGGAACATAGAGTTGGAGATAGATTGAATCATTCGACTCAATATTTTTATAGATATCGTTTTGAATATTAATTTCCCTTCCAGAACCTTTAACAGCTTTAATTGACTGGGAATCTGTTACAGCAATATCTTTGCTTAAGGAAACACTTGCAGTAGCATTTCCCGCCATCCAGTCACCGATAGCACTACCGGCAAAATGCCAGTTCTTTACTCCAATGTATGGTTGCGCAACCACAACAGCGGAGCAAAGCAACCACACTGCCATTATTGTAAAAATCTTTATATGTTGCTTTGACATATTACTCCTCCTTTAATTGGTTAGTTAGTTATGCAGAAAATTGTTTTTTCAACACAAAAAATTTTTTCCTCTTTTGCCATCAACCTCCTTTCTATAAATTTTAGAAAATCGACCTCCGAACCTTCTTTACCTTCCTTTATAGAACAATACTCTATACTGAGAGCTCCGCATTACAACTTCAATGCGGAGCCCCGATTAAGAAATACTACTTCATCAACATAAATTTCTTTGTTAACGTTGTATTGTCTGTTTTTAACTGGTAGAAATAGACACCACTTGGTAAGGATGAGCCATTAAATATTGAACGGTATGTGCCGGCATCCAGAATTCCATTATACAGTGTTGCTATTTCCTGACCTAACATATTATAGACTTTTAGCGTTACCTTACTGCGCTGCGGAACAGAATACTCGATGTTTGTAACGGGGTTGAATGGATTTGGATAATTTTGTTTCAATTCAAACTGTGATGGTGTAGAAATACTGAGTTTATTTACCGACACTGGTGTTTCCAGTTCATTAGCCAGATATTGATTCTCGGCATCGGCTTGAGCTAACCATTGCTGGTATTCAGCTGGCCACCAACGGTAAAGATCACCGAGTGGGAATCCACCCAATCCAGCTGTTTTTAACGTATCATTTGTGTAGGCGAGATTTTCTTCCAAAGGCCATACCTGTTGAATACCGTTCATTGGTTTCCATGCCCAGTTTACGTCGCTGTTATCATCCCATTTTCGGTTCAGATAATCTTTAACAAGCGCTGTATCAGTTGGAGGATTAATAAACAGTGGGTTCGAACCATTATAGAGGTTACGTCGCTTAATATAGGGGAATAGTTTATTACCGTTTTCATCTACACCATCGAAAAATATCAACGTATTATTACTTAACATTGGCATGGGCTTTGGTACTTCATCATTTAACCGGTTTCTCTTTTTTGTTAAACTGTAAGGGCTATTTTCCATCCAGTCTAATAACCATTGATCATAGTGGTAACTACTGTTGGTAAAAAGAATTTTTCTGTCCTGATCTGTAAATGGTACCTGAAAACCAAAAGAAGCGACACTATCAATACGGAATGTACCACCATTAACCTCACCATCCTCACCAACCTGCGCAGGGAGGTAACCAAACATCCAGCAGTTCGCAAAAATCGAGTTTGTAACTATCAATTTATTCCACCAACCAGATTGTAGCGGGAACATAACAATGTTTAAAAACGTACAATGGTTAAATTTTACATAGTCAGCATATTCTCCACCTTCCTGCATTAGAACATATCCCATATTAGCAAAAGTACAATTTTCAAAAACTACGGTGTCAATATGAAATCCAGAAGATTGGTAAGGATACGAAAGTGCACGTCCATAATAACGAAGGTGTTCGTCAATACAATTTCTGAAATAACAATTCTTAAAATATACCCGCAATTTGGGTGTCGTAATAGTAACCGCACCTGCTGCATTAGATGGAGATGGAGAATAGTCAAATATCACATTTTCAAAATATGCATTTTGGGCACTGGATATTGGATCATCACTAAGATTAACTGTCGAACCTACCTGATTACCTGCCTGATCACCGTAAAAAAGCCAAACATTTTTTAACTCAATGTGGCCATTAACTGTAAACATTTCGTTGCGTGTTACACCGCCGGACGCTGTCCATAATATTTGTGGTGGACATGTTTCCTGTGTGTTGCCGGGTTCCGGAGCGTGAATTCGTAATGTTTGACCTTCCGGTACAGTAATTGGACCGTTTAACACATAATAACCACCAGCTTCGAGCATAAAGATTGTATTCGAAAGATTACCCTCATTTTTAACTGTTTCTACCGCGGTATTAAGGTTGCCTTCCCCATCTGTATCACTTGGCACATTTACTATATTTTGGGCAACGGTAAAACTTATTCCCAAAATTATTAGAAAGATTAACTTTGTAATATGTGATAGCATAATACTCCTCCTATATATTAATTGTATTGTTGTTAGATATTGTGTTTACAGCCCAAAAATATATCTTAATCCTGCATTAACAGTGAGACCATAGTATTTTTCGCTTGTAAAGCCGCCTATAGTAAACTGTCGGGAGACATTTTTCCTATTGTTGACATTGTTAATATCAACGAATAATTGTAAACCTGTAATGGGTAACATTTGTCTGGCAGAAATATCAATTCTGTAGTAATCATCCGTATAACCATCCTGCTCTGAAAAGTTACCAACATAACTAACAGAATTTCCCTGATATACAAATGATATTTTTGCAGAGAATCCTTTATAATCATAACCTATAAAAGCATTCGCAATGTCATTTGGCTGATTTATAAGTCGTCCGCTTCTGCTACTATCAAGTATAGAGATATAATTCCGAGTTCCTATTCGAACTGTACGTATATCCATAACAGGATATCTTGTCTCGGACCAAATGTGAGAATAATTTGCTCCAATAATTACTCCATTTAAGGGGAATGGCAAATACCACAATCGTGTTTCGAGAGCAACTTCAACACCTTTAACATACGCTTTATAGCGGCTATTACGATAAGTATGAAGCGTTGCACCCCAATCGGGCAAGCGACCAAGTACTTCATACATCGAAAGTGTATCGTAACCCGGCGGTATAATTGCCTGTTGTCCTGTAACAGGATTTCGATATAAATACAAACGATATTGGGTATAGTAAATAAAATCATTTACTTCTTTATAAAATCCACCGATTGAAAACAGACCAAGTTCATTGCTAAAAAAGGTAAGTAAAGCATCATGGTTATATGAAATAGCAGGTTTAAGCCGTGGATTTCCTGCATAGACAGTACCACCATCCCACGAAATACGAATACTTGGATTCATCTGATGGAAATCGGGTCGAGCAAGTGTATGAGTATAAGAATATCGGAAATCACTCCAATTTGTCATCGTAACTTTAATTTGTCCCATCGGTAAAATATGATCGTGCGATGGTTTTGATACTACTTCCTCATATGTTTGGGTTTTCGGATCACGTGCATCGCTGATATTATAAGCTTTAAAGTTCGATGCAACTTTTTCGTAACGCGCACCACCTACTAATTGAATAAACGAAGCAATAGTAAAGTTACCCATCAAATAACCAGCAGTGTAATCTTCGGTATATTCATAATCATTTGCAATTCTTTGGAACAGACCATTAAACCAACCGCCAGGGTTAGTCGAACTTGCATTTGGATTTATTTCCGCATTGAAGAGTGGCTCATGTCGAACATATTCCATCACGGCATTTAAAAGATTCGGATTTGCCACCCAATACATTTTACCAAAGCGATCACCTAAAAATGATTTGTATAGTTTTGAATCATGAGACATTACAGCGCTGCCAGGGATAAGGCCATTTCCGGCAACATAAAGTTGAGGGAAATTAGAAAGTATTGAATCCATAACCAACCGGTTAATAGAAAAGGCTCCTCCCGATCGGGTTGGTTCAATGTATGGAGTATTCTGATCATTTTTAATATTTTTTCTATAGACTTCACCTCCAAATTTGAAATGACCTGAGAGTATTGTGCCAACTTTAACCGGAACTTTAATATCCGTTTTACCTACAAGATTGTTTTCTTTATATTCCGTTGAAAAAAGACTCATGCTTCGCAGATAAACAGTATCTTCTCCTCTGTATCTAACATTGCTGACAATATCTTCCGGATACTTATCATAAATAATACGTGCATCGGGTAAATAAATTGCATTTGTCTGGTTAAACTGATAGTATGGAGAGTATGGCAATGAGTTTTGTGAATACGTTAAGCCGGCTTTAGCAGATACAAAGAAGATACCGAAATCATTTTCAAATTCAATTGAATTTAAACCAGCATCAATTGTATTAGTACCAGACTGGTAACGAAATTGCAATTCTCTATTGTCATAATTCAAAATCGTACGATAATCACTGTAATCCGATTTTAAGCGGCTGAACATATTGATAAGGCGAACTATACCCTCATCATATTTATAGTCAAGTATCAAATTAGCTCCAAAACGACGTCGCGTTTCAACATGTCTGTTTAGTTGAACATTTGTCACTTTTACCCGATTATAGCCACGATCATTTAATACGCGCTCTGCAATTGCATAACCTGCACTCATATTATCAGCATCGCGATCATACTTTTCAATATTGACAAGAGCATAAGCACCAATTTTTTCGTCCCAGAACCTGTTACTTACAGATGCAATCGCTCGGTAGTTATCATATTTTCCTGTTTTCGATGTATACCCTGACTGCCAGAGTAAGTCACCATTTAACCCAGATGGAGCTTCACGCAATTGCATATTCACATAACCACCAATTGCGTTTGCATTAATATCTGGCGTGAGAGATTTGAATACTTCAATTGTCTTAATCATATATGGGGTAACCATGGAAAGGTCAACGCTTCTGTCACTATATACCTGACCTGCTGTACCACCTTGCGATGAAATACCAATTTGCGTACTGCCTGTTGATGCGAGAGACAAGCCACTAACAGCAACCTGATTGAATTGCGGTGCAAGACCACGAATAACTATTTTATTTGCTTCTCCTGAGCTTTCAAGTGTCGCAATACCGGGCAATCGGCTTAATGCTTGGGCGGCATTAAAATCAGGTAATTCTTGTAATCGCTCTTCAGAAACAACATTAACTATTGTTTGCGCTGAAAGTTGCTGGTTGATTGCAGCCTGTTGACCACGTGCCTGGGCTGTTACCACAACCTCTCCTCCCATAATTGCTTCCGCTGCAAGCGCCACAGTTAATTGAACAACCCCACCCTCACTTACTGTTACTTCACGTAACACAGGCTTATACCCTACGTAAGAAATGCGAAGCACTTGCTTGCCAACTGGTACAAAACGTAAAGTGTAATCACCATTGAGGTCGGTTGCGGTACCTAAACTCATACCGACAACAACAATATTTGCACCCGGTAATGGTTCATTCGTACCTTCTTCTACAATCTTACCTCTTATTGTACCGGTTTGTGCTAATAGAATGGAACTTACAACAGTAAGAAAAAATGTAATTAGCCCTACAGCCCTCAAAAAATGTTTTACTCCCATATCTATCTCCTCTCCACAGAATTTTTTATAGTTAATTCATAACCCTCCTGATAGCAAATCCTCTTGCCACCATTAACAAAAAAAAGTTTAAAAATCTTTAACGGATATCACACTTTCTACTTTAGCTAAAAGCTGCTTAAACTATTTTAAAACGGTTTGATTTTAATTACTACGCTTTAACACCGAAAAGTTACAACCTTACTTTTAAAAAGTCAACACAATATTTCTATATAATTGTATTACTGTTATTTTTCCTAATGTAATTCAGAGCTGTTCCTTTTTTAAAAGAACAGCTCTGGATCTTCATAATATATTTTTATGAATTAGAAGAATATGCCTTCCTTCTTTCAGCAAGTTCACTCGTTATTGTAATTTCCATTTGCTTATTAATGCTATAGAACATTAACGTTATGGCACAGAGAGCAAATGTTATCGCGGGGAATATACTCATTGTGTAGACAATTCCTTTTAATGCTTCTGCAGTTTGTTCTACATTTGGAACATAGCCATAGAATGAAAGAATGTAACCAGTAATAGCCCCTCCAAAGCCCAATCCGGCTTTCAATGCAAAAACTATTGCAGAGAACACAATACCTGTTGCACGACGGTGATTCTTCCATTCACTGTAATCAGCAACATCTGCCATCATAGCCCACAGAAGTGGAATTGTAAAACCATATACCAATTGTCGCAATGCTTCAGTAACTATCATTACTTCAATTGCTTCTGGTGGAATAAACATAAACATTGCTGTGAAGATTGCAGTCCCGGTTAAACCAGCAATAAAGACATTTCGTTTACCGTAACGTGTCGCTAAACCTTTAGAAAAAAATATACCAATAATAGTTGAGAGGGTACCAATAACATTAAAAAAACTAAAAATATCTTCTCGTCCGACGTAATACTTGAAGTAATAAAGAACAACGCTTCCACGCATCGCAAGCGTTATAAACAGTATGAGCGTAAGTATAAACATAGCCAACCACGGACGATTTTTAACTAAATCTTTGTAATGTTCTTTGACACTTGCTTTTTGTTCGGGTGGTGGTTGAATCCTTTCTTTCGTTACCGAAAAAGTAATGAAGAAAAATATAACCGCCATCGCTGAAAATATTCCCATCGTCCACTGGTACCCTATAGCACTATTACCTTGTCCGAAATAATTGACCATCGGAAGTGCAAGTCCCTGAATAATCAATTGTGCAATCATTGCAAATACAAACCGGTAAGAAGACAAACTTGTTCGCTCTGCCAAATCTCCGGTCATTACACCACTCAAAGCCGAATACGGCAAATTATTTGCCGAATAGATCATCATTAAGAGTATATAAGTTACATATGCATAAATGAGTTTTCCGCTTGGTGATAAATCAGGTGTTACAAATGTCAGAAAACCCATGATGCCGAATGGGATTGCTGTCCACAAAACCCATGGACGAAATTTTCCCCAGCGTGTATTGGTCTTGTCTGCAATGATACCCATAATCGGATCGAAGATAGCGTCCCATACACGTACTACAACCAATAGAGTGCCTGCTGCTACTGCTGAGATACCAAATGTATCGGTATAAAACGCAAGTTGGAACATTACCATTGTCTGGAAAATCAAATTTGCCGCAGTATCGCCTAAGGCATATCCAACTTTTTCTTTTATAGGAAGTTTTCCTGTCGATTCCACGATTTTTACTCCTCGTATATTGTTTATTATTGTTGAACTGTTAATGTTGTTTTCAACAAATCTTCATCTCGGGAAGATGAACCAACCATTATTTCAAAATCGCCTGGCTCTACATCCCATTTCATTGTTATAGTTGTAAATGCAAGATGTTCTTTAGAAATTGTAAAGGTTACTGTTTTGGTTTCTCCCGGTTTTAAGGCAATGCGCTGGAATCCTTTCAACTCTTTTACCGGACGAGTGACAGAACTAAAACAATCACGGATATAGAGCTGCACCACCTCATCACCAGTCATTAGCCCAGTGTTTGTTACATCAACAGTAACAGTTGTTTCTTCATTAACCTTGATAACATTTTTCTGAAGTCGAAGATTTTTGAATTCAAACGTCGTATAGCTTAATCCATATCCGAAAGGATACAGCGGTGTTAGCTCTTCATCAAGATAACCACGGCGAGCAGATGGTTTGTAGTTATAATATATTGGAATTTGACCAATAGTACGAGGAACTGATATCGGAAGTTTTCCACCCGGATTATAATCGCCAAAGAGTACATCTGCTACCGCTCTTCCACCCTCCTGACCAAGATACCAGCACTCAAGTATAGCCTGTGCTTTTTCGTTAATTGCTCCAATCGTATTTGGCCGACCATGGAATAAAACAACAATAATCGGTTTGCCCGTTGCTACCATTGCTTCAAAAAGCTCCATTTGTCTGCCCGGCAAATCGAGGTATGCTCTGTCACCCATATGGACTCGACTCCATGCTTCCCGTGATGTTTGTTCGTTTCCTCCGATTGCCAGTACAATTATTTCTGCTTTCTTTGCAACTTCAACAGCTTCTGCAATCAGTTTACGGTCTTCTTCCGGTGTCGAGAATACAACGGTATCTTCATTCCATGAACCACCAATTGTTATCTTACAACCTTCACTATAGTGAACGTTGATATCTTTTCCGACCTTATTGACAATCTCCTGATATACTGTTGTTGTAAAGCGTGGAGTCCCACTGTATCCGCCAAGCATTACGCGGTTCGCATTTGGACCAATAACTGCTATATTCTTGATGTTTTGTTTCTTCAGCGGCAGAATATTCCCTTCATTCTTCAACAATGTGATTGTTTGGTGAGCTGCTTCAAGTGCAAGTGAACGTTCTTGTTCTAAATGAACCTCTGTATGCACATCCTCAAGACGTACGTAAGGATCGTCAAACAATCCCATCAAGAATTTATAACGCAACATTTCTTCAACAAGCTCGTCGATCAATTGTTCCTTTATTTTTCCTTCTTTCACCAACTGAACAAGATATGGGTAACAATCTTTATCAGGAAGTTCAATGTTTACTCCGGCTTCTACTGCTTTGATAGCTGCTTCTTCTTTCGAAGCTGCGACACAATGGCTTGTTGCTTCGGGCCTCAAATGAAGTTCTGTAATTGCATAGTAATCCGATACAACGTACCCTTTAAAACCCCATTCCTTACGAAGCACATCTCTCAGTAACCACGCATTGGCATGAGATGGCACTCCATCGATTTCATTGTATGAAGCCATAACACTGTATGCATTTCCTTTGTGAATTGCTTCGCGGAATGTATATAGGAATGTATCACGTAGCAAACGTTCCGAAACATTTACTGGGGCACAATTAGTACCCGATTCCGGTTGACCATGTGCCGCAAAGTGCTTTAACGTTGCAATAACACGTTTCTTATCTTTGAATGTACCATCTCCTTGAAATCCTCTTACAGCTGCAATGCCCATTTGAGCAACAAGATATGGATCTTCTCCGAATGTTTCTTCAACACGCCCCCATCGAGGTTCTCGTGCAACATCCACTACAGGTGTCAAAGCCTGATGTGCGCCACGTGTACGAGTATCTTCCGCTATGACAGTGTAGATTTGTTCAATAAGTTTAGGATTAAATGTCGCGCCAAGACCAATTGGTTGCGGGAAACTCGTTGCATCTTTTGCAGCCAACCCGTGTAGACATTCCTCATGAAAGATTACAGGGATGCCTAATCGTGTTTCTTCTACAAAAAATTTCTGAAGCCTGTTTGAAAGTTCAGCCATCTGTCGTGGTAACAAACCTCCGCCCGTATCACTCAACCTCGCTATCTGACCAATTCCATCTTTATATCGTTCACGTAATACCTGTTCGTTTAATTCACCTTTTCCCTGAAACAATACTGTATTTTTTTCGCCCCATATACAAAGCATTTGGGCTACTTTTTCTTCAAGTGTCATCCGTTGAAGCAGATCTTTTACCCGCTCTTCAACAGATAAATTAGCATTTTTATATGGTACATTTTTTAATGACGTAGAAGAATCCATCGGTTGTCCCTTTATTTATTGTGTTTTGAAAAATTGAAATTCCAATGCATTTAAAAGCTTAACTTCTTTTTATACTGAAGTAATAACAATATTATTGTTTTTTAACTCACTCAAACCGTTTCAATAGTATGGACTAATATGGAAAATGTCAAGAGGAAAGGTTCTTAAAATGCAAATAATTAAAGAAGTTAGAGAGATCGATCTACTTTTGCCAGAGAGATAATGGCAATGCAAGCATAAAACAGAATTCCAGCAAAGAAACAACCGGCAAACCCAACGACCATTGACCCCGCTGCAGCTACAACTGAACCAAACACTGTCATTACTCCATTAATTCCATAAAACCATGGAATAAACTGATTCAATTTTAATTGCCGTACTATTTGTAATGCTGTCGGGAACACCTGACCCAAAATAAATCCAAACGGAAGCATCATTAAAAATACTGTTACACTTCGAACCAGCTGAGAGTTTTCAAGCAACGAAGAAAACAGAGGTACTATGCTCAAATACAATACAAAGCCATAACACACTATTCCTGATGCAATGAAAAACAATTTCTTCCGTAAATTTTTTTGCAACAATTTACTGCTCATATAACTACCAATACCCATACCAACCAAAAGAGAACTCAAAAGTATCGACAAGGATACTGTCGGTGAACCAAGGTAGAGCACAAATTTTTGGAAAAGTGATATTTCAACAATCATAAATCCTATACCCGAACAACAAAATACCACGAGTGGATAAATCCATTTTTTCCGGTTACTATTTATATTTTTCTCCATACTCTTTATCCGCCGTACAAACAACAATATAATTACACCACCGAGTGTTGCTGTTGTAAGTAAAAGCCATTGATAGTCTGATGGTAGACCTTTGTTTACTTTATAAAAGTAAGGGCTATTATCTGTCGTTGGTCTCAAATCGTATCGATGATTACTGATATATTGTTCTACCGACTGGCCTCCTGTTGCAATATTGTAAAGAAATGTGTTCACTTCTGTTACGGGAAGCTCAAGAGCATCCGATGTTGCTACACCTTCTTCGGTTTTCCATTGATATGGAAGGTACGTTAACCATATTCTGTTAGATGGTAATGATTGAAGCCGTTTTTTCCATCGCTCTATTTCCGCTTCTGTAAATGCGTGCTTCTTGATTAAAATTGTTGGAGGAACATTTCTCCCTTCGGTAATTACAAAGTGACGAATTGCTTCAGCCGGCTCTATCCCTTGTTCACGAAACACCGCAAACGCTGTTGTAATCAAGCGAAGTAATTCCCAAGTATTATGTACACTAAACAGTAAACAGCCTTCTTGTGTTACAATTCTTAAATAATCGGCTAGTGATTCTTTTGTCAAAAGAAAATTTTCGCTCGCTGCAAATGCATCGATATTCTGAAGTTGCTCGGTTGAAGGTAATGCCAGTACTATTAAATCATAGTTCTCACGTGCACGCTTTACATAATGACGCCCTTCTTCAACAACCATTCTCACATTCGGAAACCGTGTATATATCCCACCATTAAAATGTTCTTGCTCTTTAACGATGTTTACAAAATCAGGATTAACTTCAACTCCAACTATATGCTTAACATTACTTAACAAAGCTATTAAGACCTCTTTGCCACCACCAGGTCCAATAATAAGCATAGAATCTTTTTCATGTTCCTCAAGAAATAAAAAAGGAACCGATAGAGTGAACTGAAGAAGTTCGTTTAACAACCATCGCTCTGCCTGAGAGGGATTTCCGTTAAACTTATACATCGGACTTCCTGCAGCCCCATCAATAAATATGTTTCGAACAAGTTGCTGATGGCTGTAAGAAACTAAATCTGTTCTTCCATAAATACCCCAACGGCTTTCCAATATATATGATTGTACAGGCAAACCAGAATAAACATAATGAAAATCTTTTTCCTCGTACTTTCCAATCGGAACCAAACCTAAAAACTCGCGCTTACCGTTCAAAACTAGCGCTACTAATAGAATTAAAACTATACTCAATAGAGAGAATTGTTTTTTAATCGATAATGTACTTTTCAAAAGGAATGGAATTGGTACAATGGTAAGTAAAACTAAAAACAACACAACATTTGTGGCTCCGAAACTGCCGATTAATACAATTGGTAAGAGTGCACCAACAGCGGCTCCGGTTAGGTCGGCAGCATAAAGAGCAAATCCATATTCCGAAAATTCCCTAAATATGTTTGCGTAAATAATTCCTGCAATAAAAAACGGTAAACTAAGAAGCAAAAAATATGGCAAGGGATGGGTTACTGAAAAGACAACTACAACAATAACAAACAACCACTGTGCACTTGCTAAATAGAAAAGATAACGGGAAAGTCGTTGAGAAAAATATTTTTGACTCTGTTTAATTTTGTAGAACGAAAAAATTGCACCTAACCCGATACAAAGAATTGCAAGCGATAGTATTATAAAAGCATAGTTACTGACAAAAATTACAGAGCTGATTCTCGTTGCCGATATTTCGAAACAAAGTGCAACACACGACACTATAAAAAGAACACCATACAGTATCTTCCCTACACTCATTTACTTCTGCTTTCCTGACCGTTGCTATTTTAATATAAACAAAACATTGAGTCCTTATTCCTTTGATACTAAATCGTTTACTGCCTGTGTAAGGAAGATATATGAAGCACAGATATCCACAACGTATTCATTTTCACCCCAGAAAAACGGCCAATCTTCTTTATTTTCAGGATAATCGGGCTGAAGAATAAGTAATCCCGGCACAACCCCACCGGCTATAAAAGTAAAATCAGCGCGGTTGCCCCCATAGGCTACTTTCTTTGAGTTTACTCCGACACCCGATACAAACGAAATATTCGAGTACGGATGACATCCGTATATATAATTCAGTGCTTTGTAAACATATTCCTTATCGATGATATCAGGAAATGCTTTGTGAAGGTAATAATTTGTAATTCCCCACATAATAATGATACTATTTGCACCCCAACCCCGCGTTTCGATAGGAACACCATACGGATTTCTTTTTTGCAAATGCTCAAGTGAATCACGATACATCAGCACATATGGACGTAGTTGCTCTTTATAACTTTCTCCTAAATAATTCAGTGCCCTTGCTGCAATTTCCATATTCCACATCATTCTTGAATTGAGAGCTGACCATACGTGTTTGTCGAAACTATTCAGATACACCGAATCACCTGTAGTAATAAACAATTCAAGTGCTGCGTATACTTTTGTATTCGTAAAGAACCACTCTTCATCAACCGAACGACGAATTATTGGATCTTCCTCTTCTTTTTTCCAGGCTTGCTTTGCCATTTCCAGTGCTTCCTCAGAAAGCTGTTTGTTATACTGTTTTAAAACCCGGTGTGCAGCTGCTAATGCTGCAGCTGAATAGTAATTCAACCATGGCTCTCTATTGGTAAAAACCCATCGATCGTCAAGCGTACCACTCGACACGCCGTCTGTTTCATACGGTTTGAGATTCGGATTGTAGGGTAAATTATCTGTTACTGTCGTAGCATCGCCTAAATGATGATATTGATGAAGATTGGGTACAATGATGCCTCGTACAGCATGACCAATTGCTTTTTGTTGAGCTACAAGTTGCAATGTACCATGTTCAATTTGCTGTAACAAATCCGGTATTCCATCCGGTCGACGTATATCAACATACTTCTGCTTTTGATCAATATATGTTTCATCATAGTTGAGTTGAAACTGTTCCCATGTATTTACAAATCGTAACACTGCTGCACAATGCGATCCGGTTTGAATATCAAAATCACCTGCATCAAACCAACCACCGACAGCAAGCCCCGGAATTCGCTCCAACGGCTTGTATTTTGTATCTGTGGTCGGCCCCATTTCATAGCCATCAAAATGTTTATGGTTCGGTGGTGCCTGTAATGCATCATCTTTGTAAGGAATTCCATGCCATACTCTATATGCTTCATTTACGTACATATGGTCCATTTGAACGGGAAACCACACACCGAGTGTTTGCTGCCAGGTGTTGTTATAAACTGTTGGTACTATCGGAAACGGAGAAGTCTTTTCATTTCCGTATTGCAGAACGTAAAGGCCAGGCTCACGAATAGATGAAAAATCTGCAATTACATAGTTGTATCGTAAATAGTTTCCCCATTCCTGAACCGGACATATAAATTTCTCTTTATACTCTCCCTCGGATGTTACTTGATATACTGTAAAATTTTTTAATGGTGTATCGTATTTATCGAGCTCAATAATTGCTCTCTTCAGTTGTGATGGATGATATCCAACCTGCGAATAACCAATATTCGGTTTACGAATCCAATTTTCGATTGTACTGATTTTTATTTTCCACTCTATTACCTTTCCCTTCTTTTTTGAAGGAATCAGAGACCGTACAACATACCACCCATTTTGTGCAACAGCACGTCCATCGAAAACTAACAATGTTCCTTCTATTGCAGTAATCGAGACTCTACGTTCCGGATCTTCAGGAGCAAGTATAAATTCTTTCCCTGCCGCAAATGGTTTTGGTAAAACAAATTCGCCCCTTCCGCGATCATCAAATGTTGTATGTCCGAAAAATTGCGAAATTTTTTCCTTCACACTTCTTACTTCCATAAGGCACGAAGGATATAGTGGAAATATTCCAGGTTGATTATCTATTAAATAAGTTTTTTCAAAATAGGCCGAAGGTAAAAATTCCAAATTAAAACCAGCATACCCTTCTAGTGCTTTTGGAATCGGTTTATCAATATATGTTGTTAACAATATGCCATCGTCTAAACTCTGAACAACAATACGGGAATTAAAATCGTACTGATCATACCGCAATGTTACTTCAATCGAGTTATTTTGACGATTCACCTTGCGACCAATAATCGTCGGAATCAGATCCCATTGCTCAGGTGTATGAGTTAAGCGTACAGCACCGTTTGTAGCTGTTCTGACTCCATGGTGGATTATTTCTATTCCTGCTGTCTTTTCATCGTAAAAAAACCCGATGTATTGATTATTAAAAACTAAAACATTTGCACCACGCGTTTCGAAATATTCCAAATCGTTTATTTGAAATCTTTGTGCAAGAACAACACCACTGAAAAACAATCCCACAATTATTGCAGGTATAACAACGACTTTCTTCATCCTTTTACTCCATTGAACTAATTATTTCAATATTTTAAGCAACTGGAGGATAGTACGGAATTTAGCCTCATCTACAACAGCGTTATACTTTTTAAGCAATTCTTCTTTTACTTTAGCCGAAATAAGCTTTTGATGATGTTTCCTGAAATCCTGTATGATTCGATGACCTACTTCATCGTATTCTAACTGTTTTTCCTCATTGCGGTGTACGCACATCAGAAGTGCATAACTTTTTTCATTAACTGGTTCTGGTAATCTTACTGGACCAACTACATCACCACGGTTCATTGAAAATGCTTTTGTTGTCAATACTTTAAACTCATCACCTATTTCCGATACCAACTCTCCGTTTCGTTCGCGGATATATGAGCGAACAAATACTCTGTTATCAACTCTTTCGTATGGCGTACCCTCTTCAATCCGTTTTTTGAAGAGATTAATACCACTTGTATCATCAGCAAGTGCTATATAAAGGATGACTTTTGCTTTTTGAAAATAGAGTGTATCTTTTACTTCATTGTAGAAATCCCTTAACATCTTCTCTGTTGGTACAGGAATTTGCTTGTCAATTACCTCCGCATCATAAACTTTTACAATTTCATCAATTATTATATCGTTCGTTGTATATGGATCAAACACTTTTTGCTCCAATTTTAGCTTGCGGGCTTTAGCTGCAACAGCATCTACTTTACTTGCTTCTACGATATAATTCTTTATATCACTGTCTGTTAATTTACTTTTTCTATTCAAGGCTAACACTTCTTCGAGGTAATACCGCAACTTTATTAAATCGACTTTTAATTTCGGCGACTGGACTATAATAATATTTTTGCCTCTCTTTATTGCCCGATCTATTGTATCTTTATATGCACCTTCAAAAAAGTTCGGAGTTTCAGACCATTGTATTATCTGCGTCAAAGCTTTTTGATTCCATTTCAGTTCTTTAGCTCCAATCAATTGTCGTTGTTCCTGCTCAAACTCTATTTCCCTTTTATATGATGTTTTGAATTCCAAACTCCTGATAATTTTGTCTTTAACTGATTCAAGTGGTGGTACTTCTTTTTTTCTGCTTATCTGATTTACTTTAACAATCGCGTACGATGCACTATCCTCAAGTATTGTTACCGATCCCCTCGAAAGTGAAAAGACAATATCGCTGAACGAATCGGTTGTACTCATTTCCCAATCTACGCTGAATGGTTGTGATGATACACCATATTTTGACTGAATTGCCGAAAAGCTTATACCATTTTCAATGTCAGATTTAATGTTGTAGATGTATTGCAAAAGGGTATCATTCGGTTTTTTGTCAGTTATATTTTTTCTAATAATAATTTTTTCTGCGAATACTTCTTTTGGTACATCCATGTATGCCTGACGAATTGTCGAATCATTGATATACTTCTCATAGTATTGTTTTTTGTAGTATTCATTAAACAGTTCTTCGTTCAGCATCCTTTGAAATGGTACAACATATTGCTTCTGTAAATGAAACCCCCGTTTGAAGTAATCCATTACCTTTATTTTTTTTAATAACACCTGATCAAGAGCTGCATAGTAACCGTTTACCACAGGTCTGTACAGCTTGTCAAAGTATCGGTAATACACATAGTTCTGAATTTCCTTAAATGTTACAACACCTGCAGAGTCATAAGTTGCAACAACATCCTGAGCTTTTATTGTACTCATTAAAAACAGGAACAACACAAAAACCGATTTGGAATATATACCTTTAACTTTCATATCGTCTTCCCTTAGTCCGTAATCTCCGGATATTTCATTACTACAAAATACATTATAAATAAAACGGAGGCAACGTTTATTGCCTCCGTTGTTTTTCCGATTGAAAAAAATACTACAACTGCAAGCAAGCTTATTTCATTAACAGCATCTTCTTGGAGATTGTCTGTTCACCTGCTTTAACAGTGTAAATGTATGTACCACTTGGTAAGTTCGATGCATCAAACGATACTGTATGTTGACCGGCATTCTTGTACTCATTCAGAAGTGTTGCAACTTCTTGACCAAGTACGTTGAACACTTTCACTACTACGTTACCACTGTTAGGAATTGTAAATCTGATAGTAGTTGTTGGATTGAATGGGTTTGGATAGTTCTGCTCAACTTCAAATCCAGATGGTACACCTGCGGGTGCATCGTTAACCGACGTTGGAAGTTGACCAGCATTCAATGCAGCTTCAAGTTTTGCATATATTGCCTCTCGGTTAGTTAACCACTGAGCTTTCTTTGCAGGGAACCAGTTCAAATCGCCGAGCGGATATCCATCCAGCGCTGCTGTCTGCAAATCTGCATCGCTATAGGAAAGATTAACAGGTACAGGCCAATCTGTATAAATATACATAGCACTGATATCAGTAAATACTTTTCTCCAATCCGGTAGAATTGCAGACTTAGTTGTATCCATGGTATTCATTGCAAATTCCTTCAGATTGTCAACCTGGTCGGTCAACAGATCCTGGGGATTCGTAAAGTTCGGGCATCTGTTTTCTATCCAGTTGCCTTCTACAAGGTATGGATATGCAGAATTGTTATCGAACATTGCCTTTGTACGGCTATTCATTTTAATCATTTGGCTGTACCAGTTCTGCGTGTTGTTAACATTACCTGCTTTCATTAAATCAACTATATTGTTCAATCGTTGATCCCAGTAAATGAGGTTTCTGTCAACAAGCCACTTACGAGGTACCTGCTCATAGTTTTCCGGTAAATCCCGAACGTTAATTATACCATGAGGCAATGAATCTTGGTCAACTTCTCCATAATCTTCCCCAAGGAAGCAATACGGCTGAACGTTACTGTTAACAAAAATGTTATTTGAAATTATAACATTGCTCTGATAGCCAAGTGTTTCGAACAAGATACCGGCGCAATTGATAAATGTGTTCTGGTTAATAACAATTTTACCAACAGGGAAGTTACGGAATTTGTACATCATACCCTGAGTCATCACATGTGTAGTGTTCTCAACCCAGATTGTATCGGTATTATTTTCTACGTTATCATAAACACCACCGTTACGACGGCAAGCCTGACCACTGAGGTTAACAAAATAACAGTCGCGGATAAATAATCGCGTACCTGCAACTGAGTTTGAAGCAATAACAACCCAACGTGTACGTTCAAACATACAGTTCTCTACTGTTAACCTGCTGTTTGGTGCAGAGCCCCAGAAAAATACCCAACCTAGGTTACCTGCAGCACTAACGGGAAGAATCGATGCATTCTTTACTGTCAAATCACCACCCCAGTTAATTCCGCCAGTATTGCCTCCACTACCACAAATAATTGGTAATAAAGTATTCGGATCTGTATTTTGGTAAAGCTGGGTGTTAATTTCACCTGCAATAATTGTATGTCTGCCGGCTTTTGTTGTTGGGTTTGAACCTAACTGATAAAGTTTGTTTGCTTGCAGCAAATATACATTTGCATGGTTATCAAGTGTATCGTAAGAAATTGCCTCATAAAGCATATCTTCTTTAACAACTGCTGTATCACCCCTGAATTCAACAACATAATCTGCAATAGGACTTGTTTGGGAAAATAGTACTCCCCAGACACATACCATTGCTAAAGTAACAAACATCAACCGTTTCATTGTATTTCCTCCTATACATTATTGATTAAAATTTGTTTGTTGTAATTAAATACTACAACGCTCTCTTTTTTCCCTTTATGTCATAATGTACCCTCCTTTCTTGCATATCAATTATAATTTCTGTTTATCATAAGCTATAACGCAAGCTCAATTCATAGAATGAAGGTGTATAAATTGTCGTTACTAAGTTTTCATTAAGCTGTGCTGCACCTGGTCGTCTAAATCGTTGATATGTTTTAATAGGTTTACGGAACATATTGATACCATTAAATGCAATACTCACACCTTCGATTGGTAGTTTCTGTTGTAAAGTCAAATCCCATCTATGGATTTTACCGGTGAATTGATCATCTGTCTCAACATTTCCGATATACGAATTAACTGCATCCTGGAGGTTATAAGACAACCGTGCAGAAAAATCTTTATAATCAAAACCGAGAACGATATTTATAATGTGATCGCCCTGTTGTAACAGCTTACTCTTATAAACTGTATCTTTCGAAATAAATTCTCTATATCTAATTGGTGAAGGTGGTCTGGTGTATACTGATTCTCTGTTGATAATTCTGGTATACTCCATGCTTGACCATGTTCTTGTATAGTTTATATTGAGAACAAGTGAATTAAATGGTTTCGGTAAGTACCAGAAATTTGTTTGCCATTCCACTTCAAAGCCACGGAGATATCCTGGTCGCGGGTTGTTTAAATAAGTTGTAACAAGTTCCTGTGGTTCAAGGAAATCCGACACACCCAACGTCCGGAGTGCTGCAGTATCAACAAATTTTGCATTAAAGTAATGCAGATTTTTATAATAGATTTGCGTTGAATAAAATGTATTTTCTAACTTTTTATAGAATCCTGTAAGAGCAAATAATCCGATTTCATTGTTGTATAAGTAAACAGAAGCATCATAGTTTGTTGACACTGTTGGTTTTAAGTTAGGATTACCAGCTTGCGCTTCTTCTCCTGGTGAATAATAAATATTCGGGATTATTGCATTATAGTCTGGACGAGCAATTGTTTTTGTATAAGCAAGTCTTATATCCGACCAGTCTGTTACTTTATATTGCAGCTGTGCATTTGGGAACCAGTTACGATCAACACGCTTTACAGTATTTAATGTATCAAACAACAAACATAGCCCATCTACCGAGTGTGTAACTACCACAAATTTTGCTTTATAATCCATTTCGTATTGTTCGTATCGTGCTCCACCAATAATAGTAAGACGAGGACCTATTTTAAAAGTACCCATCATGTAACCTGCGGTAAATATTTCGCTTCCGTTAAAATCGCCCCGTTCTGAAGAGCTCTTATGTCTAGACAATCTCCATCCTTTGACAGCAGCGGGCATAAATTTATCCATTCTATCTCGATCTACAACATCATAAAACCGGTAGCTATCATCAAGGAAGTATTTACCTCGCTTATAATTTGGGTTTCTAATTTCGTAGAATAATAATGGATGCAAATTATCGAGTTGCCTGTAACCTAAAAAGTCTTTTACTCCATCATACATATCATTATCACCGACGCGGTGATATGTTCTTTCAATATCATTCTCTCTTGTTGTACGGTCGAATTTACCACCAAATTTTATATCGGTTGATAAACCAGTCATTAATACAACCGGAACAAGAAAATCAAGCTTTGCTGTATATAAATGTTGCTTGAAGGCTTCCGCTCTCGTTACAGCCCATCCATCCATTTTTGCTCTGTATATCGACGAATCATCAAGTTGTAATTTATAAACATCATCAGGTGTAAAGTAATCCCGTTCAGCTGCATATTGTTTTGCAATCGGATTTCCGCTTGATGTATAACCAACTATACCAAAAGGATAGTTATCCGAAAATCCAAAGTTTTGTCCGGGATCACCATATCGGATATCTGTATTCTTATCACTGAAAGAGTGAGATAGAGTTAACTCCGTTTTAAATGGTCCGAAATTGTACTCCGAATATAACGAGTTGATAATTAATTCACGGTTGTGTTTATCTCTGAAGATCGAGAATGTTCCCAATGTTTGTGCAAAATCGAGTACTCGTCTGTAATTTGTAAAGTCATTAATATTGTGATTCAGAGAGTTTTGTAAAACAACTTTACCACGTGGGAAGACATAATCGAGGGTAATGCTACCACCTCGGTTAGTAACAATATTTTCCTGGTCTGTAAATGTAAATGTATTCATTCTGTAAATATCGGTATTACCCTGTCGTGCATAGCCGGCGTTTGTTTGATCGTTACCAGTATTTAACCGGTTAATATTACCTTGTACAAAAACACCAAAAGCATTATCAAAAAACCGGTTACTGGCACTTATCCATGCTTTATAGTTATCAGTTGTACGGTCCTGGAGGTTATACATACCCTGTGTCAAAACGTCGAATTTGAACCCTTCAGGGGCTTCCATTAATTTAAGGTTTACAACACCTCCAATAGCATTTGCATCCATATCCGGTGTCAGGACCTTAAACACTTCAATACCAGAAAGCATATTTGATGAGATAAAACCGAGATTAACAGAACGATCATTCATGTCTGTTGAGGGAAGTTGAACACCATTCATCAATATGACATTCTGTTTTGCCTGAATACCGCGAAGTACAACCTTATCTCCATCCTGGATTGAAACGCCAGGCAAACGGCTCAATGCAGCAGCTGCACTTTCATCCGGGAGCTCCCGAATTTTCTCTGCTGCGACAACGTTCTTAATTGTATTCGCAGTCAACTGTTGGTTAATTGCAGCCTGCTGGCCCCGAGCTTGTGCTGTTACAACAATTTCTTCTCCCATAATAGCCTGAGGAACCAATCGAAATTCCTGTTGTAACGTTCTTCCCCCTTCTACAACAACCTCCACTGTAATTGGTTCATAACCAATGTAAGATACTCTTAAAGTTTGTTTACCTGAAGGCACATACGTTAACGAGAAATCACCGTTAATATCTGTTGCGGCACCTAAGCTTGTACCCAAAACAACAACATTTGCACCTATTAAAGGATCACCCGTTGACTGATCAAGTACCTTCCCCCTGATTGTACCTGACTGTTGTGCAAATAATTGTAAACAACCTAAAAGCAGAATCAATGACACGAAAAGGAAACGGTAAGGAAATGAGCCCTTCATAATAAGACCTCCATTTATTGGAACGTTATTTTAGAATGATTTATTTAGCCTTAATTGTTCAGATTGCTGTTTGAAGCTCGGTTTAATTTAGAAAATCTTTGTTATGTGCAAAAACCAAAAATTATTTTTTTTTCACCATTTTGCGAACAACTTTATCTTCCCACTCTCTTTGTTCTAAAAAATAAAAATACTATCTTTTAATGATTAAAAGATCCTCAAACCGTTTCAATATTATAAAGCCTTATTCTTAATGTCAAGTAAAAAACTATTTATTTTTTACTATACAGTTTAAAAGTATAACTAGAATATAAATAGTCAAATAACATCACTTTAATATGAACTTCTTAATAATAAGTATTGTTCAACATATTATGAAAGAACCTTATGAATAACATTTACTCACTTTTCAGTCTCGAAAATAAAAACGTAGTATTAACAGGCGGTGCAGGTATACTTGCATCTGCAATGGCAAAAGCATTTTTACAGGCAGGTGCTAATGTTATTATTCTGGATATCAATGAAGAACGACTGAAAGAAAAAGTCCATGAATTAAAAATTTTTCGCCCAACTGTTGAAGGGTTTTACTGTGATGTATTAAATGAAGAAAGCATTCGGAATGCTGAGAAAAATATTCTCAAACACTTTAATACAATTGATGTACTCGTCAATGCAGCAGGTGGAAATGTACCGAGCGCTACTGTTCCACCTGATAAAACAATTTTCGATATATCAATTGAAAACATTGCTAAAGCTCACGATCTCAATTTCTGGGGCACAGTAAAACCTACACTCATCTTCGGATATCAGATTGCAAAGCAAGGAAAAGGTTCAATCATCAACATTTCATCAATGGCATCATTTCGTTCAATCAGTCGTGTTATGGGATACTCAGCAGCAAAAGCCGCTATCGATAACTTCACACGCTGGATGGCAGTTGAAGTTTCAAGAAAATTTGGAAGTGGTATCCGCGTCAATGCAATTGCCCCGGGTTTTCTGATTACAGAACAGAACCGATCTCTCCTAACAAATCCGGATGGATCTCTGACCGAACGAGGAAAAGCCGTTATTGCTATGACACCCTTTGGACGTTTTGGTGAACCAGAAGAGCTTATAGGTACTGTTCTCTGGTTATCAAGTGATGCTTCGAAGTTTGTTACCGGTGTTGTTGTACCGGTTGATGGTGGTTTTAGTATATACAGTGGTGTTTAATGAGAGAAGGAGTTTCTTTAATGGCTTTCGAACATACTTGGCGTTGGTTTGGTCCAAATGACTCAATTACGTTACCGGAAATTAAACAAACAGGTGCAGTCGGAATTGTTACTGCTCTTCACCAAATTCCACTTGGAGAAGTCTGGACAGTTGATGAAATTGAAAAACGGAAAACTATGATACAACAACATGGTCTCTACTGGTCTGTTGTAGAGAGCCTTCCTGTACATGAAAACATTAAAAAACAAAAAGGCAATTACAAGCAGCTGATTGAAAACTACAAAACATCGCTCCGTAATCTTGCACAATGCGGTATTGATACTGTCTGTTATAACTTCATGCCTGTACTCGACTGGTCACGCACAGATCTGCAAGTTATCTTTAAAGATGGATCCATTACATCCAGATTTGATTATACTGCTTTTGCTGCATTTGATGTTTTTATTCTTCAACGAAAAAATGCAGGTGAATCGTACAGTCCGGAACAGCTTAAAAAAGCAGAAGAATATTATCGTTCATTGACAGATTCTGAAAAAGAAAAACTTATTAACACCATTCTCCTTGGATTGCCCGGTTCACTGGAAGCATATACCCTTGATCAATTTAAAAAAGCACTTGAAGAATACAACTCTATCGATGCTTCAACATTGCGTTTGCACCTTGCATATTTTATTAAAGAAGTAGCACCTGTTGCTGAAGAAAACGGAATTAATCTTGTCATTCATCCGGATGATCCACCGTTTTCACTTCTCGGGTTACCACGCATCGTTGGCACACGTGAAGATCTTCTCTTCATTCTCAATGCATATAATTCACCTGCAAACGGACTTACGCTTTGTACTGGTTCATTAGGTGCAGGTTATTTTAACGATGTTGCATTGCTAGCTCAGGAATTTGCTACACGGATAAACTTTCTCCATCTCCGAAATGTAACTCGTACTTCAGATGGAAACTTTATGGAAAATGATCACCTTGCTGGCGATGTCGATATGTTCAGTGTTATTAAAACAATGCTCCTTGAGCAACAACGACGTATTAACGAAGGTCGTAAAGATACCCGATTACCAATGCGGCCAGATCATGGCAGGTTGATGATTCCTGATATGAACAGAAAAGGAATTTACCCCGGTTATTCACTCTTTGGACGTATGCGCGGACTCGCCGAGTTGCGAGGTATGGAAATTGCCATCACCCGAATGCTTGCAGAACAGTCAGCGTAGGAATTCCCATTACAAATAATCGTTCATTAACCGGAAGCACTCTCTCAACAGTGCTTCCGGCTTTTTATTTCTCCTGCGGAGGAAGTGTTCGGGCAA